>Ga0105090_10001443_pt1 | contig 12789 bp, 11 predicted proteins | sample PPLLak3March2015_FD_79110 | JGI IMG/M metagenome (GOLD analysis project Ga0105090, IMG submission 79110) | Freshwater sediment microbial communities from Prairie Pothole Lake near Jamestown, North Dakota, USA - PPLs Lake P7 Core (1) Depth... | ecosystem: Environmental > Aquatic > Freshwater >... | reverse complement strand
GGTCGCGGTCGAAGCCTTGCAGGCGTGTCATGCAGGTCAGCAACCGGGTTTCAAGGTCTTCAACGCGATCGGTGTCGGCAAAGTAGCGCGGCAGGCGGGCTGCGGCACCTTCGAGCTTTCCTGGTCCCATGCCGAAATCACACTGTTCCAGCGAAGCATTTTTTGGCCCGCGTTTCTGGAAAAAGAGTGCTTTGCCCTGGTCGATCCACAGTTCGCCGGGGTTGTCTTCCATCAGCATCTTGCGGCCGACAGAAAGGTCATTGCCCTGCGCCATGGCGGAAGGCGCCACAACAAGGCAGAGGACCACACTCAATGCCAGGGTGATATCGGGTATTTTTTTCATGTTCTCCTCCTTCTTTATTATTGGTATGCAGGCTTGCCGTCGCGGTCACGAACCTGCAGATACCGCGACTTCATCACTGCGTTTGTCGCCCTTGTTGTCGGTCCATGTGACACTGATCTTGTCGCCAACCTTGGCGCCTTTGATGCGCAGGCCGAGGAAGGGGTCACGTGAAATGGCCTGGCTCCATTGCGCGTCGAGCACGGTTTTGCCGTTGTGAGTGACGATCACACTCTGGATGAAATGCAGGGGAACGACGCCCGATGCAGTTTTGCGGGTGCCGGTTTCCATCGGGTGTCGCATCAGGATGCGTACATCCGCGGTGTCACCCTGCAGCGTGGCGCGGATTTTCATCGGTTCAGCCATTTGTGGTTCTCCTCGTTTTGCAGGGTGTAGTTGCGGTCAACCGCATCCGCCGACAGTAACTTTGACTTCCTTGACAGCAGTGTAAAACTTGCCGCCGGCTTTGACGATCGCGCGCACATCCGATGTCTGGCCCATTTTGACCCGCGTCGAGACATATGCCTCACCGCCTGCACTGATATCGAAGCTCGCTGCCAGCGGAAACGGATTTTTCTCGGCGATGATCGAAATGCTCTGTGTGTTGGGGATTTTGCTGGTCACCGCCACCGGCACGATGGCGCCGTTCTCGGCGATATCAGGCGCGGTGATGGTGATGTCCTTGCTTTCAACCAGTTCGACTGCGCCGAGATTCTTGATGGCGTCAGCAGCCGCTTTCGATTCAAAGGCAGTCTTGTTCCACGGCGCCGCCCAAGCCAACCCGGGCTTTAGCAGTCCGGCTGCGGCAGTCACGGCCACGGCACCGGCACCGCCGGCAAGTTTGAGGAAATTTCGGCGCAAGTCTTTCATTACTTAATCCTCCTGTTGGATGGGCAGGTACAATTGCTGTGTTGTCTGCTATGTTGCGAATGAATATAAGCTGATGCTTAAGTTTTTTTGAATCCTAGCCAACACGCCGGAGCTTGTCTAGCGGGATTTTTGCTATTTGCCGGTCAAATCTGTCCATTGATCTGGCTTATGGCGGTCGGGAATGCCAGGGCCGGAATAGTCCGGTGGAGGCTTAGCCGGCCTGCGGCGGCGCCTGCCATGCGCCGGACTTTCCCCCGCGTTTTTCTTCGAGCCCGAGCGATTCGATGCGCATGCCGCGATCCACGGCCTTGCACATATCGTAGATGGTCAGCAGCGCTATACCCGCAGCTGTCAGGGCTTCCATTTCCACGCCGGTGCGGCCAACGGTCTCCGCAGTCGCCGTGCAGGTCACTGCACTGTGCCGGCGTTCAATTTTGAAATTGATTTCCACCCGGGTCAGTGCCAGCGGATGGCAAAGCGGGATCAGTGTCGAGGTGTGTTTGGCAGCCTGGATACCGGCAATCCTGGCAATGCCGAGCACATCGCCTTTTTTTGCGCTGCCGGCAATGATCTGGCGCAGGGTCGCCGCTTGCATCACGATGCGCCCCGAAGCTTTGGCGAGGCGGCGGGTTTCCGCCTTGTTTGCGACATCGACCATCCATGCCTGACCATTTGCGTCAAAATGGGTCAGGGCATCTTTAACAGAGGTTTTATTCATTTTATGAACTCCAGCTTCCCGGAATTATCATAGCACCATGTTTCACCGCCCATTCTTCCCGCTGCTGCTGCTGGTTCTGCTGTGCGTTCCCCGCGTACTGGCACAGGCCTTGCCCGAACTGGGCGATGTCTCAGCTGCAGCCATCACGCCGGCTGATGAACGCCGTCTTGGCGAGAGCATCATGCGTGAAATTCGCCGCGACCCCAGCTATCTGGATGACCCGGAGGTGGCTGACTACGTCAACAGCCTGGGCAACCGGCTGACCGCGCGCAGTGACGCGGTACGGCAGGAATTCGAGTTTTTCGTGATCCAGGATCCCCAGATCAACGCGTTTGCGCTGCCCGGCGGATTCATCGGCATCAATACCGGCTTGCTGCTTGCCGCGCAGAGCGAATCCGAGGTCGCAGGCGTCCTTGGTCACGAGGTCGCGCATGTAACGCAACGACATATTGCGCGAATGATCGGCCAGCAGGGCCAGAACCAGTTGCTGTCTATCGCCGCGCTGGCGGTTGCCATTCTGGCCGCGCGTTCCAATTCACAGATCAGCGAGGCCGCGCTGGCGTTCGGGCAGGCTGGTGTCATGCAAAGCCAGCTGAATTTCACCCGTGACAATGAGCGTGAAGCAGACCGAATCGGATTGCAATTGCTGGAAAACGCTGGGCTGGATCCCCGGGGGATGGCGATTTTTTTCGAGCGGTTGCAGCGTGCCACGCGGATTTATGAAGGCGGCGCACCGTCCTATCTGCGCACTCATCCGCTGACGTTCGAACGGATCGCCGACATCCAGAATCGCATCGAAAGCCTGCCGTACCGGCAAGTGCCCGACAGCCTTGATTTCCAGTTGATACGCGCGAAGTTGCGCGCTGAGACCGGATCCCCCCGGGATGCAGTGACGTTTTTCGAGGAGAGTTTTGCTGAACGCAAATTCCTCTCGGAAACAGCCAGTCGTTACGGGCTGGTTGTAAGCTTGATGCGTACCGGAGATTTCGCCCGTGCCGGGACGGAAATCGTGCCGCTGCGCAAGACGGCCAGCCCAATTATCGAAACCCTAGCTTGCCGGCTGGTTGACACTGCCGGAGACGCCGCAAATGCGCTGAAATGTTATCAGGACGCCCGGCGCGCATATCCCGGCTATCGTGCACTGTTTTATGGCCATGCCGAACACCTTTTGCGGGCACGTCAGCCGGCCGTCGTATTGCAAATGATCGAAAGCCGCATGCAGACGCAGCCTTCCGATGCCAGGCTATACCGCTTGCAGGCGCAGGCTTACGCGGCACAGGGCAACAATCTGCAGCAGCATCGTGCCCAGGGAGAGGCTTACTACAGAAGCGGACAACTGGGCCTGGCCGTTGAGCAGATGCAGATCGCACTGAAGGCAGGTAGCGGGGATTTTTACCAGCTCTCGGCGATCGAGGCGCGTCTGCGCGAGTTCCGCCGGCTGCTGCTTGAACAGGAGCGCAAGCGCTGAAGCGTCATCTGAACGGGTGATTTTGTGCGACACGGCGAATGTGCCGGATTAGTGATACTTTTACCTGATGAGCGACGACACCTTCACAGATACCGTTCCGCAGCCAGCCGAAAAGCGGCGGGTCGGAAAGTACGAAATTATCAAGGAACTGGGGCGCGGTGCAACCAGCGTCGTGTATCAGGCCTATGACCCATTCCAGGATCGGGATGTCGCGGTCAAGGTCGTGTTCCCCGATGCACTGGGCGACCAGGAATACGGAAGACGCTATCGCAAACTTTTTGTGACCGAGGCCTCTCTGGCCGGAAAGCTGTCCCATCCGCACATCGTGGCCATTTACGATGCGGTGGCTGAAGAGGAGGCCAGTTATATTGTCATGGAATATGTGGATGGCACGACGCTTGAAAAATACGCGCGTGTGGACCATCTATTTCCGCTGTCCCGGGTGCTGGAAATCATCTACAAATGCGCGCGGGCGCTGGATTATGCCGCGCGCGAAGGCGTCATTCACCGCGACATCAAGCCTGCGAACATCCTGCTGGCGGGTGAAACCGATATCAAGATTTCGGACTTCGGCGCTGCGCTGAATGCGGCCAGCGACTCGACTCAGATTACCGGCATCGGGTCCCCGGCCTACATGTCGCCCGAGCAGGTCAGGGAGCAGCAACTGACCTACCAGACGGATATTTTTTCGCTGGGGGTGGTGTTTTACCAGCTGCTGACCGGGCGCCTGCCGTTTCTCGGCAACAACAACTACAGCATCATTTATCAAATCATCAATGCTGAACCTGCGCCGCCCAGCCGCTTTCGCAATGAAGTGTCGCCGCAGATAGATGCCATCGTACTGCGGATGTTGAAGAAAAACACGGCTGATCGTTACCAGACCTGGGGAGATCTTGCGGGGGATCTGGTTGATGTGCTGGGTGGGTCCCGTGCGAAAGCCCGGGATGGCATGCTCGAGGCCGAGAAATTCGACACTCTGCGCAAGCTCGAATTCTTTCGCCACTTCACCGATGTTGAATTGTGGGAAGTGCTGCGGCTGGCGAAATGGCATCGGTTGCCGCTGGGTTCCGTGTTGATCCAGGAAGGAGATATCGGCTCATCTTTTTTCATCCTTGCCGGCGGTGAGGTTCAGGTGCGCAAGCAGGACCGCCTGCTGACCGTGCTGAAAAGCGGCGAATGTTTCGGGGAAATGGCCTATCTCGGCAAACAGAAATTCCAACGTTCAGCGAGCGTTGTTTCAACTACCGAGGTCGTGGTTATCGAGGTTCGCGCCGAGACCCTGCCGCAGGCCTCCGAGCTTTGCCGCCATCATTTCAACGGAGCATTTCTGGAACTGCTTGTAGACCGCCTCGGTATGGCCAATCTGCGCTTGTCGCAATTGCTTGCGGAGCGGAATGTCAGCGTTTTTTGATATGTTGCGGGAGACGGTTTCACCTTGTGGTGTAGCGAAAATCCCCGTCAGACTCACCGGCCTGACACAATCCAGAATCCCCGACCTCTTCGGGGCATTCTGCGGCAAGCCTATAATGTGCGGATGCCGGCCCCGGTTAAGCGCAGTGCGCGAGGCGGGCCAGATCAACCCTGATGTGTTCGTTTGGAGGCTAGGACTGAAATGCAATTTGACAAGGAACTTGATGCGCGCGGCCTGAACTGCCCGTTGCCGATTCTGCGCACCAAAAAAGCATTGGCCGACATGACTGCCGGGCAGGTGCTGAAGATCGTGGCCACCGATGCCGGTTCGGTGAAGGATTTCCAGGCTTTCGCCCGCCAGACGGCCAATGAGCTGCTGTCCTCGGAGACTGTCGAAAAAGAATTCATTTTTTTCATGAAAAAGAAATAAGACATGCCGCGTCCTTTAACGGTAACGGGCTTCCGGACAGGGCGCCGCGCCTGGTTGCGCGGTGCAACGGCTGCAGCACTTGCCGCCACGGGCATGCTGCAACTGCGTGCTGCGCTTGCCGCGGGTACGGTGCCGCCGGGGGTTGCGCGGATCAAGGGCGATGTGCGCATCAACGGCAAAGCAGCGGAGCGCGGACAGCGTGTGGTGCTGGGTGACGTGATCGTCACCGGCAAGAATGGCGAGCTGGTATTTGTTGCTGAACGTGATGCTTTTCTGGTGCGCGCTAACAGCCGGGTGGAATATGGTTCGGCAGCGGCGCGGGGCGCGGCCACCGTGCTGCGTGTGCTGACTGGTGCGCTGCTGTCGGTGTTCGAGTCCGGCGCGAACCGCGAAATCCGTACTACTACCGCGACCATCGGCATCCGTGGCACCGGCATTTACGTGGAGGCCGAGTCGGGCCGCACTTATGCCTGCACCTGTTACGGTGGCGCCGTGCTGACGCCCGTTGATGAGCCCCAGGAAGCCGAAACCGTGCAAACGATTTACCACGACCAGCCGCGTTATATCTACGGCAAGGGCATGCCGCGAATGATTGAGGCAGCGCCGGTGATCAATCACACGGATGCCGAACTGGAGATGCTGGAACATCTTGTCGGTCGGCGCGTTCCTTTCGAATCCGGCAGTTACTGACAGGTACGGGTGACTGTATAGCGGATCGCAGCAGCGTTCAGGCGCCGTTTGCAGTTTGACCGATCTTTGAGGCGATGCGCCGCACACCACGCCATAGTATCGGCAGCAGCCACAGCATCATCAGCACAAATAGCGCCAGCATCCCGAGAAATAGCAGCGGATATTGCAGCGCCACCCACAACGCTCCCATTGAGACCGCGTCTTCGGTAAACGAGGCGGTCCAATTGCTGAACGGCTCCGGTGAGGTATTGATCAGTGCGCGGCTGCCTGCTTTGGTGAAATGTGCGCCGGCAGCCACAGTGCCGCCGAGCAGTCCTGCAGCCAGCGCCAGCCCGGGATCGCCGCCAGCAACCGCGCCGGCAGCGAGCAAGGCACCGCCGGGTATACGGATGAAGGTGTGCACGACGTCCCACAGCGTGTCCACCCCGGGAATTTTGTCGGCGAAAAATTCAGTCAGAAACAGCAATCCCGAAATCGCGAGCACCCAAGGATGCGCCAGCATGTCGAGTTGTCCGGGCAGTGTGTAAACGCCGGTGCGATGCATCAACCCGAGAAAAAACAGCACGGCATATAAACGCAGGCCGCTGGTCCAGCCCAATCCGGTAATTAAAGCCAGAGTCAGTGCATCCATTTTTTGCAGTCTAGCTTGCGTTCACCATAACTTTTTAAGTATCTGTTTTTATTGAATTATTTCAAGGCGCTGGTAAATCGGACGGAGGTGCGCACGCAAGGCCGGCATGCGCCGCCACAGCAGCAGCGCTGCGATGGTACAGAAGCCGCCGCCGATGGCCAGCGTCTTCGGTGCGCCGATGACTTCAGCGAGAGCGCCGCCGGCGAGGCTGCCGAGGGGATACATGCCGAGAAAGGCCATCGAAAAAATGCCCATGATGCGTCCACGCATGTGATCGTCAACGATGGTCTGCAGCATCGTGCTGACCGACATTCCGTTGACGACAATGCCGAAGCCGGCAAACGCCAGCGCGACCAGCGACAGCGGTAGCCACGAAGACAGTGCGAATACCAGCATGCCGAGTCCGGAAGCCAGCGAAGCTGCGGTAATCCAGCGCGTCAGCCCGCGCACGTCACGCCGCGAAGCCAGTGCCAGCATGCCGACGACACCACCACAACCCGCAGCGCCGATCAGGAAGCCGAGCATGCCGGCGCCGCCGCCATACACCTCGACAGCAAAGATCGGCATCAGTGTCTGGTAGGGCGTGACCATGAAACTGATCGTTGCCACCATCGGCAGCAGCCAGCGTGCCGGGATCAGGTCCCAGGCATAACGCGCGCCTTCGGTGAGCTGCTGCCACGGCGAGGCGGTGATGTTTTTGCGCTGCTGTGGTGCGATGGTCATCGCCAGTACCATGGCGACGATAACGACCTTGCTCAGTGTGTTCACCACAAAGCAGAACGCTTCGGTGGATACCGTGAGCAGCAGGCCGGCCACAGTGGGACCGATCATGCGGCCCGCGTTCTGCATCAGCGCATTCATCGCGATCGCGCTGGGCAGGTCTTTTTTCGCGGTCACCATTTCGGTGGTGAAGGTGAGGCGGATCGGTGTGTCGATGGCGTTGATGATGCCGAGCAGCAGCGCCATCACGATGATGTGCCAGACCTCGATCAGGCCGGAGTAAGCGAGTATCGCCAGAAGCAGCGGCGGCACCGCGGACAGGATCTGCGTTAGCAGCAGCAGCTTGTAGCGGTCGAAACGATCGGCCCACAGCCCGCCGAAGGGCGCGAAAACGAGGATGGCGATCTGCCCGGCAAAACCGGTGACACCGAGCAGCCACGCTGATTCGGTCATCCGGTAAACCAGCCAGGCCATGGCAATCTGCTGGATCCAGTTGCCGATGATCGACAGCGACTGGCCGACAAAAAACAGCCGGTAGTTGCGGTAACCCAGCGCGCGCAGCGAGTGGCGGAAATCCATCGTGCCGCGGCGTTGTGCGCGCGATCAGCCGCCGAGTTTGGCGAGCTGGGCGCGCATCTGCTCGAGCGTGGCCGAGAAGCGGGCCAGGCGTTCCTTTTCCTGGGCAACCACCAGCGGCGGCGCCTTGGCGACAAAACTTTCGTTGGCGAGTTTGGCCCGGGCCTTGGTGGTTTCGGTGTCCAGCCTGGCGATTTCCTTGGCCAGGCGTTCGCGTTCGGCGGCAACGTCGATTTCCACTTTCAGCATCAGCTTGAAGTCGCCGACGATGGATACCGGCGCATCCTCATTTGGAAGGGTGTTGACGACTTGTACTTCTGAAAGACGGGCCAGGTACATCAAATAGGGCGTGATGGCGCGCAGCTGCGCAGCGTCGCCTTGCGCCAGCAGTGGCAGTTTCAGCCCCGGTGCCACATTCATTTCGCCGCGCAGAGTGCGACAGACAGAGACCAGCTGTTTAAGCAGACCGATGTGCTGTTCCGCCGCTTCATCGATTTTTGCCGCTTCGGGCTGAGGGTATTTCTGCAGCATGATGCTGGCGCCGGTTTTACCGGCGAGGGGCGCCACTTTCTGCCACAGTTCTTCGGTGATGAACGGAATCACCGGATGCGCCAGGCGCAGGATGGTTTCGAGTACACGCACCAGCGTGCGGCGGGTGCCGCGGTTTTGCGCGTCGTTCCCACTGGCGAGTTGAACTTTGGTTAATTCAAGGTACCAGTCGCAGTATTCGTCCCACACCAGTTCGTAGATCGTGCGCGCGAGATTGTCAAAACGGTATTCACGGTAGGCCTGCTGTGCTTCGACTTCGGCGCGCTGCAGCCGGCTGATCAGCCAGCGGTCTGCGGTCGTGAGTTCGACCGGGGCGTTGACATCGAGTCCCGTGTCCTTGCCTTCGCAGTTCATCATTACGAAGCGCGTGGCGTTCCACAGCTTGTTGCAGAAATTGCGGTAACCCTCGCAACGTTTCTGGTCGAACTTGATGTCACGGCCGAGGCTGGCGAGGCTGGCGAAGGTGAAACGCAGCGCGTCAGTACCGTATGCAGGTATACCTTCGGGGAATTCGGCGCGAGTGCGTTTGGCGATGGATTCCGCCTGTTTCGGATTCATCAGGCCGGCCGTGCGTTTGGCGATCAGCGCGTCGAGACCGATGCCGTCGATCAGGTCAAGCGGGTCCAGAGTGTTGCCCTTGGACTTGGACATTTTCTGGCCTTCGGCGTCACGCACCAGGCCGTGTACATAAACATGGTGGAAGGGTACTTTCCCGGTCATGTACTTGGTGATCATCACCATGCGCGCGACCCAGAAGAAAATGATGTCAAAGCCGGTGACCAGTACCGAGGACGGCAGGTAGAGATCGAGTGCGGGGTTCGATTTCGCCGGCCATTCCGGCGTCCAGTCCAGCGTGGAGAAACACCAAAGCTGCGACGAGAACCAGGTGTCGAGCACATCGGGGTCCTGCTTCAGAGGCTTGCCGCCAGACTGGCGCAGCGCTTCGGCTTCATCATGGGCGACGTAGATGTTGCCGGCGTCGTCGTGCCAGGCCGGCACACGGTGGCCCCACCACAGCTGGCGCGAGATGCACCAGTCCTGGATGTTGTTGAGCCAGTGGTTGTAGGTGTTGTTCCACTGTTCAGGGAACAGTTTGACCTCACCGCTGGCCACAGCGTCAAGGCCGAGTTTGGCCAGCGGTTCCATCTTGACGAACCACTGGCTGGTCAGCATCGGCTCGATGACTACGCCGGTGCGGTCGCCGCGCGGCACTACCATGCGGTGCAGCTTTTCCGATTCGAGCAGACCTTGTGCCTGCAGGTCGGCGACGATGCGCTTGCGTGCCTCGTATCGGTCAAGTCCGCGGTATTGCTCCGGAGCGTTGTCGTTGATCGCCGCGTCGAGCGTGAAGATGTTCAGTTGCGGCAGATTGTGGCGCAAGCCGACCTGATAGTCGTTGAAATCATGCGCCGGCGTGATTTTCACGCAGCCGGTGCCGAAGGCTTTGTCGACGTATTCGTCAGCGATGACCGGGATGGTGCGGCCGGTCAGTGGCAGCATGACTTGGCGGCCGACAAGCGCGCGGTAACGTTCATCTTCGGGATGCACTGCGACGGCGGCGTCGCCGAGCAGGGTTTCCGGGCGCGTGGTGGCGACGGTGAGGTGGCCGCTGCCGTCAGCCAGCGGATAACGGATCTGCCACAACTTGCCGTCTTCTTCCTCGGACTGCACCTCGAGGTCGGAAATCACTGTGTGCAGCACCGGGTCCCAGTTCGAGAGGCGCAGGCCGCGGTAGATCAGGCCGTCCTGATAGAGTTTGACGAAGGTGTGGGTGACGAGCTTAGCCAGCGGCTCGTCCATGGTGAAACGTTCGCGTTCCCAGTCGCAGGAGGCGCCGAGGCGGCGCATCTGGCGGGTGATCGTCGATCCGGACTGTTCCTTCCACGCCCAGACTTTTTTGATGAACTCGTCGCGTCCCAGCGCGTTGCGTGACTGGCCTTGTTGCTCCAGTTGGCGCGTGACCACCATTTCGGTGGCGATACCGGCGTGGTCGGTACCTGGCTGCCACAGCGTGTTGTCGCCGCTCATTCGGTGATAACGCGTCAGCCCGTCCATGATGGTCTGGTTGAAGGCGTGGCCCATGTGCAGGACGCCGGTGACGTTCGGCGGCGGCAGTTGTATGCAATAGGCCTTGGGGTTGGCCTGATCTAGACCGGCCTTGAAATAACCGCTTTTTTCCCACAGCGGGTACCAGTGCGACTCAATAGTCGCCGGTTCAAAACTTTTCGGGAGTTCCATGTGTGGTGTTGCCGGAGGTGACACTGCTGAATCGTCCGCGATTATACCGGAGGCCTGTTGCGAATCCGCCGACGGAGCCTGCAGCAGTTTCAATTGCGACTGAAGGGTTTCGGCGACTGTGGTTCGCACCAATTCGGCGATGCTGGTTTGAAGTTCGCCGGTGACCCGCGACAATGCCTGTTCCAGCGCCGCGCCGATTTCCGGCATATAACGCTGTTCCACGACCTTCGCAATCTGGTCATTCAGCCCACGTTTGACCCGGAGGTGGACCGCGTGTTCGATGTTTTGCGCCTGCACCCGTGACATTACAGGTGAGGCTGCGGGCCCGTCGGATGAGCGCAGTGGTTCCGGCGGCGGCTCTGTACGAGGCAGCACTTCGCCTTCGATGACAATGTCGGTCAAGGTCGGAATGTCTGCGCCGGAATCGGCTGAGGCAGACGGGGCTGCCGGGCGATGCCGCTTCAGCAGGGCATCGGCCCGCTGCAGCACATCGTCGGCGCAGTCGTCAGGGGGAGGAGTATCGGCCATGGGTGGACTGATGGTAACGGACGGGCGGTGTTGCACTCAACCCGCGCCGGTTTTGTGCCCACGATCCCCGTTAAGTGGATGCGTCTGTAAGATCGTGGGTGCGGATGGCGTAGCCGCGGTCGCGATAGAACTTGTAACGGCTGCGGGCCTGCGCGCGATCGGCATCATCGCTGCTGACGATTTCTGCCAGGCGCTGGTAACGGCTGAAAAAGGCCGGCCATTCCGTGTGCAGGTTGATCAGCATTTCGTCGTGCAGATGCCTCTCGCCGCGGCTGTCGATCAACACCGGCGTGACCGCAGCCAGCCGGTCATCGGGCAAGCAATGCGGCAGGAAGCCGGTGGCGGGTACGGTCCACAGCAGTTGGTCGAGGCGCCTGGCGATATTGTGATCCGGACAATATAGGGTTACCCGCAGCCCATGCTTGCGTGCCTTGGCGGCGAGCCGGCACGCGGTATGCAGCCGGTCACCGGCCTGGGTGTAAAAATCGATCTGGGTCATGGGCTGCGTCACTGTGGATTGTTAACAGGCGCTAGCGTTTGTCCGCCCGGTTGATCAGGAATTGCGTCAGCAGCGGCACCGGACGTCCGGTCGATCCTTTTTCCTTGCCGGATTTCCAGGCGGTGCCGGCCACGTCGAGGTGAGCCCAGTGATATTTTTTGGTGAAACGCGACAGGAAACAGGCTGCGGTAACCGCTCCGGCGGGGCGGCCGCCGATGTTTGCGAAATCAGCGAAGTTGCTGTGCAGCTGTTCCTGGTATTCGTCGTGCAGCGGCAGATGCCAGGCACGGTCGCCGGCGATTTCGCCGGCGGCCAGCACTTCGTGCGCCAGCGGGTCGTTGTTGGCAAACAGACCGCTGACCACGTGGCCGAGCGCGATGACACAGGCGCCGGTGAGTGTGGCAATGTCGATGACCGCGGCGGGCTGGTAACGCTCGGCGTAGGTCAGCGCATCGCAAAGGATCAAACGGCCCTCGGCGTCGGTGTTGAGGATTTCCACTGTCTGGCCCGACATGCTGGTGACGATGTCGCCGGGTTTGGTGGCGCGTCCGCCGGGCATGTTTTCAGTAGCGGGGATGATGCCGACCATGTTGACCGGGAGTTTCATTTCGGCGATGGCCTTGATGGTGCCCAACACGCTGCCGGCGCCGCTCATGTCGTACTTCATTTCATCCATTTCCGGAGCCGGCTTGATCGAAATGCCGCCAGTGTCGAAAGTGACGCCTTTGCCGACCATAACCACCGGTTTCTGGCTCTTCGGTCCCGCGCTGTATTCGATAACGATCATTTTCGGCGGTTCGCTGCTGCCGGCAGCCACCGACAGCAGCGTGTTCATGCCGAGTTTTTTCATGTCGGCGCGTTCGAGCACCTGGATTTTGAGGCGGTAGTGTTTGGCGAGTTTGCGCGCCTCGTCGGCCAAGTAGGCAGGCGTGCAGATATTGCCCGGCAGGTTGCCGAGGTCGCGAGCGAAGTTCACGCCATGGGCGAGGGCGAGGCCGCGCGCGAGGCCGCGTGTGGCACGTTTTACATCACCCTGGGTTTTTACCGACAGAATGGCCTTGCTCAGTACCGGTGCGGCCTTTTCCGGCTTGCTTTTCATCTGCCCGAAACGGTAGATCGTGG
>Ga0105090_10001442_pt1 | contig 12799 bp, 8 predicted proteins | sample PPLLak3March2015_FD_79110 | JGI IMG/M metagenome (GOLD analysis project Ga0105090, IMG submission 79110) | Freshwater sediment microbial communities from Prairie Pothole Lake near Jamestown, North Dakota, USA - PPLs Lake P7 Core (1) Depth... | ecosystem: Environmental > Aquatic > Freshwater >... | reverse complement strand
GAAAAAAATTCCGGTGGTGATGTTATCGGCGGTGAAAAAGGAGATTTTTTTTCATTATTTAAAGATGCTGAATGTCAAAATTGAAAACAATATCTCAGAGCCTGAAGCATATTTGGAAAAACCACCGGATCATGAAGATTTGCTAAAAGTCATAAAAAAGCTTCTTAAATAAGCAAAAGTTGCTCGCTCCGCCCGCCTGCACTTTTTCTTCCCCTTTGAAAAATCATTTGGAAGATTGTTAAAAAGCGCAATGGAAGAGAAGATATTACTTGTTGATGATGAAGAAGGTATCCGCAAAGTACTCGGAATCTCGCTTGTCGATAGCGGATATCAAGTTTTTACGGCAGAAAATGGCGCAGAAGCCCTAAAAATTATCAGTGCCGAAAAACCTTCCATTGTTCTTTCAGATATCAAAATGCCGGTGATGGACGGCCTCACGCTCTTAAGAAAAATCAGAAGCGATTACCCTGAAACGGAAGTCATTATGATCACCGCTCATGGTGATATGGATTCTGCTATCCAGAGCCTTAAGCTTAGCGCTGCTGATTTTATCACCAAACCGATTGATCCGGAAATCCTTGAAATTGCTCTCAAAAGAGCTTTTGAAAAAATCACCATGCGTCGCCGGTTAAAGGAATATACTGAAAACCTGGAGGATTTGGTGAGAGAAAAATCCGAACGTCTGATAGAGGTCGAGCGTCTGGCCGCGGTAGGTCAGACGCTCGAAGGCCTTTCTTCAGCCCTACAAGACATTGCTGGAAATTTGGAAGGTGGGATCAAATACTTTAATGAGATGCCATGTTTTGTGGCTGTCCATAATAGACTTTTAAAAGTTGTCGCAACAAACGAGTTATACAAAAAACGACTGGGAAATAAGATTGGTTTGGACAGCTGGCATATTTATCCGGATTGCCGGCATCGGTCCAGGGCGGAATTATCCGAGATGTGTCCGGTGGCTAAAACTTTTAAACGGGGCACAGGACAAAGATGCCATAAAAACATTGAATATCTGGACGGATCTGTTTTACCGGTCATGGTACATACAGCTCCCATAAGAAACAGTGATGGTAATTTAGATCTGGTTTTGGAAATTTCAGCGGACATGTCGGAAATCAAGCGACTTCAGGAAAAACTGCGCACAACAGAACAACGCTATCAGCAACTTTTCGACGAAGCCCCTTGCTATATAACCGTACAGGATAGGTTCCTTAAACTTCAGGCCGTCAACAGGAGATTCCAGGAGGATTTCGGGGATGGCAGGGGTTTTTGTTGTTATGAAGCCTACAAAAACCGGGAGCAACCTTGTGAGAATTGTCCTGTGGTTAAAACTTTCGAGGATGGAAAATCCCATCAGTCAGAGATGGTCGTCACATCAAGATCCAACGAAAAAATTCATGTCCTGATTACCACCGCACCACTTCAAAATTCTTTTGGAGAGATTACCCAGGTTATGGAGATGTCTACAAACATCACCAAGATTCGTCAGTTACAAGACCATTTGTCTTCACTGGGTTTTCTGATCAGTTCCATTTCCCATGGGATCAAGGGGCTTCTGACCGGTCTCGACGGTGGTATGTACCTTGTGGAATCAGGGTTTTCCAAGGAAAATGAAGGGCAGGTGAGAGAGGGTTGGGAAGTTGTCAAGCTTATGGTGGAACGTATCCGAAATATGGTTTTGGATATTCTCTATTACGCCAAGGATCGTGAACTGAAATGGGAGCGGGTGGATATTTTAAGTTTTGCGGAAGAACTGGTGTTCATGATTGAAGCCAAAATGACGGGGAAAAATATTGAGTTTATGAAACATTTCAGTAATTCTGTGGGGGAATTTGAAATTGATCCTGGGGTAGTCAGGTCTGCTTTGATTAATATTTTGGAAAATGCCGTGGAAGCTTGCATGGATGACATAACGAAAAATACTCATCAAATTGCCTTTGGAGTATGTGAGGAAGGAAAACACATTCGTTTCGATGTATGGGACAATGGTGTCGGCATGGACCGGGATACCCGTGAAAAAATATTCACTTTATTTTTTTCTTCAAAGGGCCATATGGGAACGGGTTTAGGTCTTTTCATCTCCAATAAAATCATCCGCCAGCATGGCGGAGAAATTATTGTGGAGTCATCCCCAGGTGAGGGGTCCCATTTTACCGTCAGGATGCCCAAGCAACGAACCCTGGCCAATGCGGTTTCATAAAATACAGCATTGGAAAATCCGGGATTAATTCGTGGCAAACGAGGTATTGCATGATAAAAATCATTAGGCAGAGTATGGTTTACCGGTTAATATTAACCGTGGATATTCTTTTGTTACTGAGTATTTCCACCTGGGCCTACTTTAATATCAAGTATCAGAAAGAAAAGTTCATGGAACATGTCGTGGCCGGATCCGACCGTTTCAGCAATACCATCAAGCTGGGAACTCATTATGCCATGATGTTGAACAGCCGCGATGACATTACCCAAATTATCAACAACATCGGGAAACAAAAAGAGGTTGAAAATATCCGAATTTACAACAAAGACGGACAGATTAAATTTTCCAACCGTGGCGATGAAGTGGATACGGTCACAAATATTAAAGATGAAGCTTGTTACATATGCCACAGAAGTGAACCCCCGGCTGTAAGCCTTGATCTTTCCGAAAGAATTCGGATGATCAAATCCGAAAACGGGGAATTGCTTTTAGGTATTATAAGTCCGATTTATAATGAATCGGGTTGTTCCACGGACGCATGCCATGTCCATCCCGAAGATAAAGAAATTTTGGGGGCTTTGGATGTTGTAGTATCCCTAAAGGGAACCGATGCCGAGATTGTTCGGTATGAGAAAGGCATTATCGGACTGGCTGTTTTTGTATTCTTAATGACTTCTTGTATCATTTTTTTATTTATTTTCAAATTCGTTCGTCAACCCATCAACAAAATGATCAATGGGACGAGGCGTCTTGCCATGGGAGACTATTCCACCAGGTTAACCATTGAACGAAATGATGAAATCGGTGAGCTTGCAGAGGCTATCAATCGGATGGGTAAAAGAATCGGGGAAAAACAAATCGAACTCAATAAGCAGCGGGACGAATACCAGAATCTATTTGAGCTGGTACCTTGCATTATTACAGTGCAGGATAAAAATTATCGATTGATCAAATACAACAGAGAATTTGCGGAAAAATTTGCTCCCAGGCCGGGTGATTTCTGTTATTGTGCCTATAAAGGGCGCACCGAAAAATGTGTTGTCTGTCCGGTGGAGAAGACTTTCGAAGACGGCCACTCCCATTACAGCGAGGAGAAGGGCATTAATAAGGATGGCACGGAAACACATTGGCTTGTTCGAACATCTCCCATAAGGGATTCGGAAGGAAACATTATTGCCGCCATGGAAATGAGTCTGGATATTACCAGGCGGAAGCAGTTGGAAGAGAAGCTTGAAAAATCAGAAAAAAAATATTATGCCATTTTTAATAATATTCCCAACCCGGTATTTGTTCTCGATGTCGATACGCTTGACATACTTGATTGCAATGAAAGTGTAAAAGCAGTTTACGGGTATAGTAAAGCTGAAATTATTAACCGATCGTTTTTGGATCTTTTTCAAGAAAAAGAAAAAACCTTGTTTGGTCATCAAATAAGAGCAATTCCGATCATTAACCAAATCAAGCATGTGCATAAAAACGGCAAGACGATTTTTGTGAACATGCGTGTTTCTCCCTCGGAATACCCCGGAAAGAGAGTGCTTCTTGTGACTACAAGTGATATCACCAAGCGGCTCGAAACCGAACAGCAACTTATCCAGACAAGTAAAATGGCTACTTTGGGTGAGATGGCTACCGGTGTCGCTCATGAGTTGAATCAGCCGTTATCGGTGATTAAAACCGCCAGCAATTATTTGATGAAAAAGGTACGAAAGAAAGAAAAAATAAAGGATGAAATCCTAAACACAATGGCCGAAGAAATAGATGGACACGTGGATCGTGCCACAAAAATTATCAACCACATGCGTCAGTTCGGCCGAAAATCAGAATTGGAGTTGGAAAAAATCCAGATTAACAAAGTTCTTAAAAGTGCCTTTGAAATTTTCAGTCAACAGCTAAAAATCAGAGGTATTGATGTGGAATGGAATATCAAGGAAAATATTCCGGAGATTATGGCAGATCCAAACCGTTTGGAGCAGGTTTTTATCAATCTTTTAATCAACGCCCGCGATGCTATCGAAGAGCGTTGGGGAAATATGGAATATAAACCGGGTGATAAAAAGATATCCCTGACCACCGAATGTGCGGACAATAAAGTATCTGTAAAAGTCTGTGATACCGGAACGGGTATTCCCAAAGCCATATCGGATAAAATTTTCGATCCGTTCTTTACGACCAAAAAAGTCGGGGAAGGTACCGGGCTGGGGCTTTCCATCAGCTATGGAATCATCAAGGATTGTGGTGGAAATATCACGGCCCGATCAGCTGATGAAGATGCAGGCGCATGTTTTGTTATCACCTTTCCGGTCCAGGATACTATGTAAAGATGTGCAATCAAATTTTACTTGTGGATGATGAGGAAGGTATTTGTAAAATACTGAGCATTTCCCTTCAAGATAGTGGATACGAAGTGTTTACCGCTTGCAATGGTGAAGATGCATTGGAGATTTTTTTTAAAAAAATGCCCCCCATCGTGCTCACGGATATCAAAATGCCGGGTATGGACGGTATCGAGTTGCTTCGTAGAATAAAACGGGAGAATTCTGAAACCGAAGTGATTATGATTACCGGTCACGGAGACATGAATCTGGCCATTAAAAGTTTAAAACACGAAGCCACTGATTTTGTCACCAAACCGATCAACGATGACGTACTCGAAATTGCACTGAAACGCGCCAAAGAGCGTATCCTGATGCGAAGACAACTTCGGGAATATACCGAAAATCTCGAGCGGCTGGTAGAAGAAAAAACCCGAAAACTCCTCGATGCGGAACGTATGGCTGCTGTGGGTGAAACAGTTTCCGGCCTTGCCCATGCCATCAAAAATATCGCCGGAAGCCTGAAAGGCGGCGTATTTGTTTTGGATAAAGGACTGGAACTTGATAACAAGGAGTACCTCCGGGAAGGTTGGCGGATGGTCAAGGGAAATGTGGATAAAATCAGAAACCTTTCCATGGATTTGTTAAACTACGGAAAATCCGCTGAAATTCATCTGCAAATGAGCGATCCGAATCATCCTCCGCAAGAGGTTTTTAAATTACTCGCATCCCAGGCAAAAGAACACGAAATTTTTATGGAGGCAAAACTTGATCCGAACCTCAAGCCGTTCCTTTTTGATCCTGAGGGCATTTATCGATGTCTGCTGACCGTTGTTTCCAATGCTTTGGATTCATTCAAATCCACAAGCCTGATGACCGAAAATGGTGATCCCATAGAACGAGCGGAAATAGAAAAGAGGGTGGTGATTGAATCTCGCAAAATTGATGGATGGGCGGTTGAATACCGAATATCAGACACCGGGGCCGGCATGACTGAAAAGGTTAGGGACAAGATTTTCCAAAGTTTTTTCAGCACCAAAGGTGCTGAAGGTACCGGTATTGGGCTGATGATGACACAAAAAATTATTAAGCAGCACCGGGGATCAATTGAGGTAATGTCTGAACTGGGAAAAGGCGCTACCTTTATCATTCGCCTTCCGAATGCCCCTAATCCGTTATGATCAATAGAAATAAATAATATTAAAATAAATAATAAAAAAAGGAGTAACCTTATCGGGGTTACTCCTTTTTTTATTATTTTTAATCTACTTTAATATCTAAGTGATTATTTTTTTTCGTCACCTGTTGCGGCTCCGTGAAGTTTAATCTCCACTTTTTCAGTCAGACCTTCATAGTATTCGCGAAGAACCACGACAACCTCGTCTCGTCCAAAATGATCGGGCAACTGGCCGCCTTCGGACAACATCTTGCGAAGCATGGTTCCGGAAAGAAGCACTCGGTCTTCCTTGCCATGGGGGCAGGTTCTCAAAGAAGCCATTCCGTCACATTTGAAGCAATAGAATGTCCAGTCGATCTTAAGCGGTGTGCAGAGCAACTTTTTGCCGGGTTCCGGACAGAGCTCCTCTACATAAGGAATTTTGTCGAAGATGGTTTGTGCTTCGAACATGCCGTAAAAATCACCCACACCGGCGTGGTCGCGACCGATGATCATCTTGGAGCATCCGTAGTTCTGGCGGAATGTCGCATGGAGCAGGGCTTCACGAGGACCGGCATATCGCATATCAAGGGGATATCCACCCTGTACGACATTATCTTCAACAAAATAGTTTTTAACCAGAACGTCGATACATTTTACACGGACATCCGCGGGAATATCGCCGGCTTTCAGATTTCCAACCAGTGAGTGAATGTAAACGCCATCACATACTTCAACGGCGATCTTGCAAAGATATTCATGAGAACGGTGCATGGGATTTCTCAACTGAAGGGCGGCGACTTCTTTCCATCCGCGATCATCGAAAATCTTACGGGACTCTTCAGGTCGCATATAGATGCCGGCATACTTGGTTGGGAAGTCGCCCTCACTAAGTACTTTGACAGGACCCGCAAGGTTGAAATCACCCTGGTTCATAACCATTTGCACGCCGGGATGATCGTCTTTGGCGATTTTCCAAAATTCTTCGGGAGTCGGGGTTCCTTCACCCATATAAACTTTTTCACATTCAAATTTTTTGTCGGCTTCGGTCATCTCGTATTTTTCGGTGACCTTCATGGTGCCCATAATTTGTTGATGCTCGGGATCATACAGGGCGATTTCTTCACCCTCTTTGATGCCGCCGGCCACATCTTTGGTGGTGGAAAGCGTTACGGGGATAGGCCAGAAAGTGCCGTCTTCGAGCAAGTATTTTTCGCAGGTGCCTTTCCAGTCGGCCTTGGTCATAAAACCGGTCAGCGGGCTGAAACCTCCGATACCCAGCATGATCAAATCACCTACTTCACGTGGTGACAAATTGACTTTTTTAAGGGTTTCGGCTTTTTTCTTTTCGGCTTCAAGCTCAGCGCCTTCCAGTAAGCAGCAGGTCAAGCCTTTTCCGCCATGAGGAGGTACTAATTGTGACATTCTTCATTCTCCTTTCAATTAATTTTTTTTATTCCCTATCTTTTCGAGGGCAACATTCCTTTCGGTATTCTAAAAATGCAATGATTATAAGGGAAAATGGGTTTTGTCAAGACAATTTATGCCTAATATTTGAAGGGAAGCTAAAATTTCCTTTGCCAGAATGCTCTGGATAACGTATAAATAGACAATTGCGCTTAACATTTTGAATTATCATGATAAATGGATTCATTAAACCTGATGACGTGCCGGGCCGCTTTGGCGGTTGCAATATTTGACCTTTTCACCCAATTTATTTTATGAATTGAAGACCAACCATGATGAAAGACGGTATTTTTGTCGAAAAGGAAAAACCTTTTCGACTGGTTAAATATTTTACCTTTTCCAGTTTGATTATTATATTTATTGGAAGCATCGCTCTTTCTATGTTGAACTCTCACTGGGCCAGGACCAAACAGAAAGACGACAGCGAAGATTACGCTCGTCTTTTAATTGAAAATTTAAACCATCAAATATTTCTGCAGTTTGCTCTTCCGGTAGCCTTGAAATACGGAAAAATTCAGCTCAGAAACCAGGATCAATTTGAACACTTGGATCAGGTTGTCCGAAGTACGCTGCATAGTTTCCATGTCGAAACAGTTAATATTTTTGATATGGATAATACGGTATCATACAGTTTCGACGAGGAGTTAATCGGAAAAACAGATTTAGGTGGTTCTGCCTACCAAAAAGCCGTTCAGGGAAAATTTGCCACCGAATTGATTCAAACCGGTAATTTTTGGGAAATCCTGATCGGGTTTCCATCAGAAAGCAAGCTGGTTACTTTTGCTCCGCTTAGGGCGGAAAAACCCATGGCCAGGTTGTCAGGGCCGATTTTAGGAGTTATTGAAATCGTGCAGGATATGTCCGAGGACACAAAAAAAATATTCAAGTTCCAGATGCAGATTATAATTTCCTGCATGATGGTGATGGGAATATTGTTCGTGGTGCTCATCTTTGTCGTCAAAAAAGGAGAGGCCATCATTCAAAAAAGAGCCCTGGAACAAATTCGCCTCAAAGAAGAACTGAGTCGCGCACAAAGGTTATCTTCGCTGGGTGAGATGGTAGCGGGTGTTTCTCACGAGATTCGAAACCCACTGGGTATAATCAGGAGTTCAGCAGGTCTTTTAATGAAAAAAATGGACAAGCTTGATCCGACAAATACCATTCCCGACATTATTGTTGAGGAAGCCGAGCGCTTGAATAATATTATCACGGATTTTTTAAATTATGCCGGGCCAAGGGAACCGAACCTGTCAATGTGTAAGGTCGAGGAGGTTATTGATAAAAACATTACCTATCTTGCCGCTCAATTGGCCGAAAACGGATGCAAAGTGGATACTCAGGTGGGGGATAACCTGCCCGAAATTATGGCCGATTCGGAAATGTTATATCAGGCGTTTTTAAATATTTTCATCAATGCCATGCAGGCTATGCCGGATGGCGGCAAAATTTCGGTGAATATTTTCCCTCTCAACGGCAGTGTTGCTGTCCGAATTGAGGATGACGGCAATGGAATCGAAACGGAAATTATGGAAAAAATCTGGGACCCGTTTTTTACGACCAAGGAAAAAGGAACAGGTTTAGGTCTTGGAATCGTAAAAAACCTTATCGAAGCACACGGTGGATGCCTGAATATTGAAAACCGCCCTGAGCGAGGTGCTTGTGTGACGATTCAATTGCCTGCGAAATTGGAGGCTTAAACATGGAAACCATTCTCATCGTAGATGATGAAAAAAATTATCCTCTGATTCTGAGCGCTATATTGGAAGAGGAAGGATACGAAACGCTAATGGCCAATAGCGGGCGGGAGGCTTTGGAGAAATTAAGTAATTCCGATGTGGATCTTGTATTGACCGACATGAAAATGCCTTCCATGGATGGAATTGAGCTTCTGGAAAAAATTAAAACGATCGACTCCGAATTGCCGGTGATCATGATGACCGCATACGGCACTGTGGAAAAAGCCGTGGAGGCCATGCAGAAAGGCGCATATAATTATATTTTAAAGCCTTTTGATAACGACAGCCTTGTCCTGTATGTCAAAAAAGCCGTTGCTATGTACCGGGTTATCAAGGAGAATCGGCGGCTTCGCGATGCGGTGACCTCACAGTATCGTTTCGACAATATCATCGGCAAAAGCAAGCCCATGCAGAATGTGTTTGAAACAATCAGGAAAGTTGCACCCGCTACAGCCAACGTTTTAATAGAAGGAGAGAGCGGCACCGGAAAAGAGTTGGTGGCAAAATCCATTCATTTCAATAGCCTCAGAAAAGATAATGATTTTGTGGCGGTCAACTGTTCCGCGCTTTCAGAAAGTCTTTTGGAAAGTGAATTGTTCGGCCATGAAAAAGGTGCATTTACAGGTGCTGTTTCCATGAAAAAAGGACGATTTGAATTGGCCGATGGCGGAACCTTGTTTCTCGATGAAATCGGTGAACTCTCCCAAACCCTTCAGGTAAAGTTACTTCGTGTCATTCAGGAAAAAGCCTTTGAAAGAGTCGGTGGTGAAAAATCGGTTTCGGTCAATATTCGATTAATCGCGGCTACTAACAAGGATCTGAAAAAAGAAATGGAGGCCGGAAGATTCAGAGAAGATCTTTTTTATCGTCTCAATGTGATTCGCATCCAATTACCTCCATTGAGAAAGCGGCGCGAGGATATCCATCTGCTCACCCAGCACTTTATTGAAAAATACGCCCATGAGCGCATCTCCAAAATCCCTGTTAAAGGCATTGATCAAGAGGTAAAACGGCTTTTTTATGATTATGGCTGGCCTGGAAATGTTCGGGAATTTGAAAATGTTATCGAACGGGCCATGATCCTCTGTCCGTCCGAGATCATACAGGTATCGGACCTTCCAAAAGATTTTACCGATAATGCTTATAACAGACTTCATTTTGAAGACATTGCATACAATGCCCAACTGAACGAAACACTGGCCCTGGTGGAAAAAAAAATGATTGAAAGGGCTTTGAAAATGGCCAACAATGTTCAATCCCACGCAGCGGAAATACTGGGTATCGGAAAAAGCGGGTTGAACCAGAAGATTAAAAAATTTAAACTCGATTCGGGTTCAAAAAATTAAACCTTCGGCAATTTTAATAAATATCATTAAAAACAAGACAATACGAATATGTCCTGCGAAAGGGTTCAAAAAAATGAACATCAAAATCATTTTTTTGAATCTGAAAAAATTTTAAAGGAAAAAAATGTGGGAACAATAATTCTTTAACATCTTGAAATGATTTAAAAAGTGGTTTTTTTGGAATTGTTTGGTGTGGATATTGTTAAATGGCAAGGATGTTGCATCCTAAATATTTAAACCTAAACCATCTTCATCTTTTTTTTCTCCTTAATGGCTGATTGTTAAACCGCAATCAGCCATTTTTGTTTACGATACTTATCCCATACAAAAAAGCCGGTCAGGTTTTGAAATGAGGTTATCCGGAGAGTTGGTCTTTGGCCAGTTCAATATAGATAGATTCCGGATAATCTGAAACAATCGTTTTCAATGTTTCGGTTCTTTTATTGTCTTTTCCCAGAATCACATATAATTTTGAAAGGTTAAAAAGAGCCTCATCTTTTAGCATAGGGGTATTTGATGAGGCTATCATTTCGAAATATTTTGCGGAAGTTTCGTAATCTTTTTTAGCTTTATAGGAATAGCCGAGACCGTTTAATATTATATTCCCGTAGGAGGGATTTTTTCCAAAATCTTTTAATGCTTCCGTATACAAACCGGAAGCCTTGTCATATTCACCTGCCTGGTAGCAATAATTGGCATAATTTACCCTGGCGATTTTGCCGCCTTGATATCTGGAATACTCTTTGAGAATATATTCAAAATCTTTTTCAACTTCCTTTAGAGCTGTAACCGCATCTTTGCTGAGTAATACGGAGTTAAATTTATCATTTGCCTGGCTTAAAAGGTTAAAAGCATTATTTTCCATTCGGTTTGCATAAAATTTGAAAATTGAAAAGATCAAAAAGACGGCGACAACAATACCAAGGGCAATAGTCATTTGTTTTTGGTAGGTGCTGACGAGACGAATCAGTTTACCGGTGAAAGTAATAAATTCATCCGGTTCTTTTAGCAGCTTCTTGCGAGAGACCTTTTTAGCCATTTTTCCTCCGGTATCTTAATCAATTTTTCTTACCACACAAGCGTTTCAAAAATCCATCCTTTGTCACCGTCCGCGTGCTGAATTTGAAGCCACTGTCCTTTTTTTTCAATCACCTTGAATGGTACACCTTTTTCAACGGTAAAGACAATTTCGAATTGAGTTCCCGGGCCGCTTCGAATATTGGATTTTTCATTTTTTGTGATGACGGCCCTGGTGTTGTCTATGATGGAGTTGTGAATCCATCCCTCATCACCTTCAAAGTCTTTGAAACGATACCAATCTCCATTTTTATTAAGCACTTGAACAGGGTAATATTTTTCACAGTTCCAAATAACATCATACTGGTTTCCGGGCCCGGAACGAATGTTGGCTTTGGGTACGGACACGGATAGTCGCTCGGCAAAAGCAGTCCCGGCTGTTAGAAAAATTACCAGGATAATCAAAAGTTTTTTATAATCTTTCATGTCACCTTCCTTATCATTCAAAAAAGATTGTTTACCTGATCTTATGTGCCGTTTTGTGCCTATGTGCCATGTTTATTTTAAAATGTCAAATATTGGAGGAGATGCAAGGCGGTTATAGGTGTGGCTTAAAAAAGCATACGAAATACCCGCCTGGGAAGGTCAAGCCTGGTAATACCTTCCTCTTGAGCCATCCGAATAGCTTCCTTGAATTCATTTGCATCAAGGTGTCGATTGAGTTCCTTGATTTTGAAAGCATTCCCGCAGGGCCGGTATTGAGCCATTATATTGATATAGCTGTTTTTAGATATTCTATTGGCAATAAACTTCATAATATCTCGAGTTCCGGCAAGATTGTCGGGAAGTACGAGATGGCGAATCAGCAAGCCGGTTTGGGCTATACTGTTTTCATCAAGGATCAAATCTCCAACTTGTCTGTGCATTTCAATCAATGCCAGGCAAGCGATTTCCGGATAGTCGGGCGCATTACAGGTTAGTTCGGAGATTTTAGGATCCCAGAATTTAAAATCCGGCATATAAATATCAAAAACTCCCTCAAGAATTTTCAGAGTCTCTACACTGTCATATCCGCCTGAATTGTAGACCAGTGGAATATTCAAGCCTTTTTCAATAGCGATATCCAGGGCTGAGAGAATTTGAGGAACCACATGGGAGGGGGTGACAAAATTAATATTATGGCATCCCTTCTTTTGCAGGGTCAACATCATATGGGCCAATTCTTCATCATCCACCGCACTGCCGAATCCTTGATGACTGATATCGAAGTTCTGGCAGAAATTACATAAAAGATTGCAGTGTGTAAAGAAAATTGTGCCGGAACCGTTGGTTCCCACCAAAGGTGCTTCTTCCCCAAAATGGGGATCATAGCTTGCTACTACGGCTTGTTTTCCGGTTTTACAAACCCCCTTTTCATCCGAAAGCCGATTAATCTTGCACTTTCGCGGACATAACACGCAAGATTTCAAAATCTTGTATGCTTTTTCAATTTTTTCCTTCAAAAGACCATTTCTGAAGGTTTTAATGTAAGATGGATTAAAATCCGACATCACTGAACTTCCCAT
>Ga0105090_10001441_pt1 | contig 12800 bp, 10 predicted proteins | sample PPLLak3March2015_FD_79110 | JGI IMG/M metagenome (GOLD analysis project Ga0105090, IMG submission 79110) | Freshwater sediment microbial communities from Prairie Pothole Lake near Jamestown, North Dakota, USA - PPLs Lake P7 Core (1) Depth... | ecosystem: Environmental > Aquatic > Freshwater >... | reverse complement strand
GCCGCGGCGTCGGTGGGCGGCAGCAGGAAGGTGGTTTCCGAAAGATTCGTCCAGCGCGCGAAAGCGGCCATCGTCGCGTCGCTCAGGCCGTGGGCGTCGTGCACCACGGCCAGCGGGTTGCCCTTCAACGGTACGGCGGTGAAGACGTCGAGCTGGTGGAAGCGGCGTTTCATGGCATCTCCTATGCAGATTTCAGGCGGGCTCCGTGCCGGACCGGCAGCGCGCCGTGCAGCAAGCCCCCGGCCCTCATGCCGCGCTACGATGCACAGGCATGCGCCGGCCCAGGAAGACTACCGCGATGACGGCCAGCGAGAACAGCACCGTCAGCGGCTCCAGCGTCTCGCCCAGCACCGGTACCGCGAACAGCAGCGCCAGAAAGGGCTGCAGCAATTGCGTCTGGCTCACGCGCACCACGCCGCCCAGCGCCAGGCCGCGGTACCAGGCGAAGAAGCCCAGCCACATCGAGAACACCGCCGTGTAACCGAAGCCCAGCCAGGCCGACAGCCGCGCCGGCGCCTGGGGCCACAGCCACAGCGCGGCCGGCAGCGTGAATGGCAGCGAGCCCACCAGCACCCAGCCGATGACCTGCTGCGCCGGCAGCACCGCCGCCACCTGCGCGCCGGCCACATAGGCGATGGACGTGGACAGCACCGCCAGCAGCAGCAGGCCGTCGGCCGGCGCGAGCCGACCGCTGCCCTGCCAGGCGGCAAAGCCCAGCACGAGCGCGCAGCCCAGCACCGCGCAGGCCCAGAAGCCCAGGGACGGCCGCTGCCGCAATGCCAGCGCCGCCACCACCGCAGTGCCCAGCGGCATGATGCCGGTGACCACCGCGGCGTGCATGGCGTCCACCTGGCGCAGCGCCAGCGCCAGGAAGAGCGGAAAGCCCACCACCGTGCCCAGAGCGCTGATCGCCAACGCCGGCCAGTGCCGGCGCGCCGGCGGCGGTGCGCGCAGTGCCAGCAGGTACAGCGCGCTCAGCAGTCCGGCGACGGCGGCGCGGCCGGCGGTCACGAAGGCCGGTGGCAATTGCGGGTCGCTCACGTCGCCCACGGCCAGGCGCGTCATCGGCAAGGTCATGGCGAAGATCACCACGCCCAGCACGCCGAGGGCAAAGCCGCGCCGGGCGTCGGTCATGGCGGGGTCCGCCGGTGGCGTAGTGCGGGCAGGCGCATCGGCGCAGTCTATGCGGCGGGGCGCACACATCCCGTCACACCTGGAATCGGCATCGCACGACGGTCAAGGTTCCAATACCGTCAACGCCACGGCGCGCGCCGTGCAAGAGACCCCTCCATGTTCGAATCGACCCTGCCTGCCGACGGTACCGAGCTGATGCACCTGAGCAACTTCCAGCGCCAGCAGGAAGCTGCCCTGCACGCCGCCGAGGCCGATGCGGGTGCCACGCGACTGACTTCGCTGAACGCCTCGCTGCTGCAGGACCTGCTGCGCTTCGACCCCGCCGACGACGAAAGCGCCGGACTCGAAGCGCTGGAGGTTCTGGCAGCTGCCGTGCGCCACGGCCGCGCCTTGCTGCTGCACCTGCAATACCACTACCGCGTCATTCCCGTCACCGTCTTTGCCGCCGACGGATCGCTGCACTGCGCGCTGCCGCTGCAGCAGTTGCTGGCGCTGGAACTGGGCGATCTGCGTGTGCTGCACGTTGAACCGGCGCGGCTGCGCCCGCTGGCCAGCGGCGAGACGGCCCGCGTCCGCGAACCGGGGGAATATGCTTCGCTGAGCCCGCTGCTGTGGGAGCTGGCCCTGCGCGGTAGACGCGGGGCGCTGCTGCCCGAAATTGCCGGCCCGGCCGCCTACCGTGTGGCGCCGGGTTCGGCGCTGCACCGGCTGGCCCTGAGCGGGTCGCTGGAGGCGGCGGTGGAGCAACTGCGCCAGAGGACTTGCAACGTGGCCGAGATCGCCTCCTGGCCCGGCTTCGACCGCGAGCGCGCGACACGCCTGCTCAACGGCCTGTATCTGCATGCGGCGCTGATCGTCAGCCGCACGCACCCGGCGGCCATCAACGAGGGCCAGGTGGCGGACGCTCGTTGACGCAGACTCTATGCGCTCGCAGATGGCCTGGATGAAGCCGCTGCAGCGCATGGCAGGACTGCCCCGCCTTCATGTCGCCCAACGCCGTCCGGAGCATGCTCGCCGGCAAGCCAGGTTGCCAGTCGCCGTACCTCATGGACCGGCGGCAGGCCCCCTGGTGGCCGTGCCGGCCACCGAGGCGCGCCACGAGGGGTGGTGGATGCTGCAGCGACACCCCGGTTGCGCCGCCCACCGCTAGGGCACGCGGCGCTTCCTGACGTTTCTCGTCTGAAGTCGAAACCGGTCTCAGGGCGCGATCATCAGGACCTCGCCGGCGCCGGCCGTGACACCGTTGTTCGTCACGCAGACCGCGCCGTCGGCGCCCACCGCGACCGCCGTCGGACGATTGAGCCCTTCGAGCACGGGAGTGACGGTGCAGTCCGGCGCGACGCGGGACAGCCGGCCCGTATGGGGAAGGAAGAACAGTCCGAAGGGAGGGACTCCGCCGGTCGCATTCTCGACGACATAGAGAGCGCCGTCCGGCCCGAACGCGAGATCCATGATCGCCTTGAACCCGGTGCAGTGCACCACAGGGTCCCGTCCCGGAACCACCCGGTAGATACTCGCCACCCCGGGGACGAACGGGAAGCCGGTCAGCTCGCCGACGGAGAGGACACCGTCGGGGCCGCGGGCCACGGCGGTCGGCACGGCTTCGACCATCGGTGGTCCGACGGGGGTGGGATTGGGCAGCGGCGGAAAGACGGCCTCCGTCTCGACCCTGCCGCTGGCCGCGACCCGGAACAGCGCATTCGCGCCGGCGTCGGCGATCAGGCGACCGCCGGATTCGGCGAGGACGCCGAACGGGTTCGAATCGATGGGGCCACCGGCCGGGTTCTCGTCGACTTCGTGCTGCAGGATATTGGCGACGACCTTCCACTTGCCGCTGGCCGCCATGTGGATCAGGTTGCCGGCGTATTTGCCGCCGAGGGCCTCCTGGAACGCGCGGTCACCGCCGAGCCCCAGCGTGACGTAGGCGCCGCCGGTGCCCAGGAACGAGATGTCATTCGGCCCGCTGGCCGACGATCCGTCGGGCAGTGCATGGGACTCCAGACCCTCCACAACGCGCGACTGCTGGCCCTTCCACAGCCGCGTGACTGCACCGGAAGCGCCGAAACAGCGCGTCTCACCGGGAGTGTTGACCGCGCAAGGGCCGTCACCAACGCGCCCCGCCTCCGCGACATATAGCGCGCCGTTCGGCGCGAAGGCCAAGCCGCGCGGATTGTCGAGTCCGCTCATCACCACAGTCTGCGCGACCGCAGTGCCGGCCAGGGTCAGCCAAGCCATGCTGACCACGATGATGGGCGCCATTCGAGATAGCTTCATCTGGTCATCTCCTCTTCTTGATTGCGCCAGCGACTGCTGAGCGGCGGATAGTTGAGGTCCGCGCGGCGGAGCCTGTCACCCCCTAACCTCCCAGCCTCTGCTCGCTCCCTGCAGAGCCGGCTGCGCACTGCCGAGATTCGTCGCCAATCAGGTGGACGGGTGACCGCACGCGCTGGAATGCACCCCTTGCACCGGCGCAACCCCCACGCCGGTCGCCCACGGCCGCACCCGGATCACCCCTTCGCCTGCATGCGCAGCCGGCGGGCTGCCTCCTCGGCCCGCGCATCGACGATCTCGCGCAGCACGCCGCCCACGTCCACCGGGCCGGCCCGGCGCTCGAAACGACCGCTGAGCACTGCGTCGGGCTGCAACGTGCCGTGCTGGTAGGCGTGCCAGATCTCGGCGCCGTATTCCGTGGCCAGCAGTTCGGGCGCGAAGCGGCCGAAGAAACCGCGCAGGTTGGCCACGTCGCGCAACAGCATGCGCTGGGCGTGGTTGTTGCCGGCGGCGTCCACGGCCTGCGGCAGGTCGATGATCACCGGGCCGTCGGCGCCCAGCAGCACGTTGAATTCCGACAGATCGCCGTGCACGACGCCGGCGCACAGCATGCGCACCACCTCGCGCAGCAGGGTGGCGTGATGCCGCCGCGCGGCGTCGGGCGTGAAGTCGACGTCGTTCAGGCGCGGCGCGGCGTCGCCGTGTTCGTCGGCCACCAGTTCCATCAGCAGCACGCCGTCGTGGAAGTTGTAGGGCACGGGCACGCGTACGCCAGCGGCGGCCAGGCGGTACAGCGCGTCGACCTCGGCGCTTTGCCAGGCGGCCTCGGTGGCCTGGCGGCCGAACTTCGTGCCCTTGGCCATGGCGCGGGCCTGGCGCGTATTCTTGACCTTGCGGTTCTCGGTGTAGTCCACCGCCTGGCGAAAGCTGCGCTCGGTGGCTTCCTTGTAGACCTTCGCGCAGCGCGTCTCGTCGCCGCAGCGCACCACGTAGACATTGGCTTCCTTGCCGCTCATGAGTTGGCGCACGACGGTATCGATGAAGCCTTCGTCGATGAGCGGCTGCAGGCGCTTGGGTGCTTTCATCAAGGGATTGTCCGCCGCGCACGGTCGTGCCGGCGTGGCGCGCCCGGTTCGGGCGCGCCGCCGAGCTCACGGCGTGGGCACGGTCACCGAGAGAATGAGACGCTGGTTGTCCGGCAAGCCCACCGGAGCGATGCCGATGCCGCGCAACCCCAGGCCGATCCATCCGGACACGCTCGAGGAGCCGCCGTCGCTGGTGGCCACGGTTTCCGCCACGCGGTGGATGAAGCCCTCGAGCGGCAGGTTGATCTGCACCGACTCGGGCCGGGTGATGCCGGCAGCAAAGTCGAGGACCGCGTCGCGACGCCACAGGCTGCCGTCGTCGGCGTGCGAGACCACGGTGTTCTCGCTCACGCTCGGCGCAAGAGGTGCCGTGTAGTCCGGCGCGATGGTGAAGTTCCAGCTGCGGCTGACACGGCCCATGGGCGGCAGGGCGGTAGGCGCCTTGCGCGTGGCCAGCGCGAAGGCGCCGTCGGGCGAAAGGAATACCAGCATCATTTCGCCGCCGCCACTGCGGAAGGCGAAGGCCCGGCCGCCGTCGTAATTGAAGCCTCCGTCCGCGTGGGCCACGAAGGTTTCGCGCGCATCCGGTGGGTCCTCCTCGCAAACGCCTGCGCTGTCGCAGAACCGCCCAGACGTCGCGCGGCCGGTGTCGTCGACGGTGATGGTGCCCAGATCCAGCGCGCCATCGGACAGGCCCATGTAGTTCCAGTCGCCCAGCGTCGCCGATACCGCATGGCGCTGCGCGGGGAAGGCGAGCCCGGCCACCAGGCCACCCTCCTCAGCGCTGCGCAAGACGCCCACGCCGGCGGCGGAGACGACAAGTTCGCCGCCCTCGGGCAAGCCATAGCGGCAGGCGCCGGCCGCCAGCAGCGGGGTGACTTCGCCGTCGCTAGCGGTGGCGGTGAGCGCCGCAGCGTCCACGGTCAGCGTGTCGGTGTAGGGGGCACCGCCTGCGCCCGGCGCCAGAAAGACGAGCCGGTAGGTGCCGCTGCGCAAGGCAGTGCAGTTCGGCGCGGCAGGCCGCAGCAGCATCTCGGCCGCAGGCGAGACCGCGCCGGTGCGGGCGCCGGGCGGCGCCGCGGGCGAATTGCGTGCCATCGACTCGATCACGCTGGTCAGCGTGGTCCCGCTGGCCTTGAGTTGCGCCATCAGCGCGTCCAGTTTCTGGTCGAAATCGTCGCCGGGGGCCCCTTCGGCCGCCGCAACGAGCGGGGCGCTGAGCACCTGGCCCACACCGGACAGATCGATGCCGGCCGCCTTCAGCACCGCGACCACGTGGTCCACGGCCTGCCGCACGGCTTCGGCGCTGACCGCGGCGGCGCCCTCGGCGTCGAAAGCGGCAAAGAACTCGGCCGGCGCCTGGCCACCGAGCTGCGCCACGACGAGCTCGCTCACCGGGGTGATATTCGCGGTGGCCGCATCGCTGCGGCCGTCGTCCAGCGTGCTGGCCAGCGAGTGCAGCTCGGTGCCGTCGGCAGCCGTCACCCGCAGCAGGCAGGGCAGGCTGGCGCCGGCCATGTCGATGCTGTAGCGGCCGCTGGCGGACGTGGAGGCCGAACCCGTGCCGGCCGCACAACGGGCCTGCACCTCGGCGCCGCCGATGGCGGCGCCGGTGGCGGCCGTGCCGCTGAGCTTGAGCGTGGTCACCGCCGGGGGTGGCGCGGCGGCGGGGGGATCGTCGGAGCCGCCGCAGGCGGCCAGCGCGATGGCGGCAGGTACGAAGACGCTGGCCAGGCGGCGATGGAAAGCGGTGCGGGCGGGCATGCAGATTCTCCTCTGGGCGTTGGGGTACCGAAGGCCGCCCGTGCTCGCGGCGCGACCCTCGGGGGCGCACTGTGCGATTCGCCCTCCCGAGCGTCATCGGCAGAATTGGTGACGCTCCAGCGCCGCGCAGCGTGCGGCAGCGCGCGGGCCACAATCCTTGTCATTGAGGACAAGAGCGCCGCACCCCATGCGCATGATTTCCAGGCCCACGAGCGAGGGCGAAGCCGCCGAACACTGGGCGCTGGACGCCGGCGCCGCCGATATCGCCACGCTCGACATCCCGCCCAGCGCGCACCGCAGGCGCATCTTCGCCATCGACGTGCGGTTCGTCGTGCGCGCCACGGCGGCGGGCGCCTGGCAGGCATTGAGCGTGGAACTGAACGGTGTGCGAGAGTGGTCGCGCCGCACCGGCACGCAAGGCACGACCGACACGCTGGACCACCACTGCCGCCGCGAACTCGACATCGGCCAGGCGCTGCGCGTGCGCGCGCTCACGCAACTGGGCGGCGCGCAGCGGGTGCGACTGCTCATCGAAGCCGAAGAGCAGGCCGCGCCGTGAACCCGGCAGGCCTGCCGCACAGCCCCGCGGCCGAGCGCAACCGCGAGCCCATCCTCGGCGTGCTTTCGCGCGTGCTGCCGCCAACGGCCCACGTGCTGGAAGTGGCCAGCGGCACTGGCCAGCACGCTGCCCACTTTGGCGCCGCGCAGCCTGGCTGGACCTGGCAGCCGACCGAGGCCGACTCTGCCGCGCTGCCGGCCATCGCCGCGCGCTGTGTCGGGCTGGCCGGCGTGCGCCCGCCACTGGCACTGGACGTGATGCTTCCAGCGTGGCCGCTGCCGCCGGCAAAGGCGTTCGACGCCGTGTTCTGCGCCAACCTGCTGCACATCGCGCCCTGGCCCACCTGCGCGGCGTTGATGGCCGGCGCGGCGCGGCACCTGGCCTCGGGCGGCGCACTCCTCGTCTATGGCCCCTTCCTCGTCGATGGCGAAACCCCGTCGCCCGGCAACCTGGCCTTCGACGCCGACCTGCGCTCGCGCCATCCCGCCTGGGGGCTGCGCCAGTTGGCCGAGGTGGTGGACGAGGCGCGGCGTGCCGGGCTGGTGCTGGCGCAGCGCTACGACCTGCCGGCCAACAACCTGATGCTGTTCTTCAGGCTCGGGCCAGGCCGCGGCCAGCGAATCGGCTAACGCGCCGCGAGTGCTTCCCAGCGCTCCAGCGCGGCCATCAGTTCGGCCTCGATCGCATCGTGGCGGGCCTGCAGCGCGGCCACATCCTGCGGCGCTGCGGTATAGAGGGCCGGGCTGGCCAGTCGCTCGAAGAGCGTCTTCTGCTCGGCTTCCAGTGCCTCGATGCGCCCGGGCAGCGACTCCAGTTCGCGCTGTTCCTTGTAGCTGAGCTTGGTGCGTGCGGCGACCGGCCGCGGTGACGCCGCACCCGTCACTGGCCTGGGCGCCGGGGCCGCGGTCGGCGCCGCCACGGCCACCCGCGTGCGCTCGCGCTGCCGCTTCCAGTCCTCGTAGCCACCTTCGTATTCGCGCCACAGCCCCGGACGGCCGCCCCAGGCCGGGTCGCCCTCCCAGGCGATGGTGCTGGTGACCACGTTGTCCAGGAAGCGCCGGTCGTGGCTGACCAGGAATACCGTGCCGTCGTAGGACTGCAACAGCTCCTCCAGCAGTTCCAGGGTGTCGATGTCGAGGTCGTTGGTGGGTTCGTCGAGCACCAGCACGTTGGCCGGCAGCGCGAACAGCCGCGCCAGCAGCAGCCGGTTGCGTTCGCCGCCCGAGAGCGTGCGCACTGGTGCGCGGGCGCGCTCCGGCGCGAACAGGAAGTCGCCCAGGTAACTCATCACGTGCTTGCGTGTCACCTTCGGCGGTTGGCCGATCTCGATCCACTCGCTGCCCGGGCTGATGGTGTCGCCCAGCGTGGCGTCGAGGTCCAGCGCGGCGCGCATCTGGTCGAAATACGCCACCTGCAGGCGCGTGCCCTGGCGCACGCTGCCGCGCGTGGGCTGCAGTTCGCCCAGGATCAGCTTCAGCAGCGTCGTCTTGCCGCAGCCGTTGGGGCCGATGAGGCCGACCTTGTCGCCACGCAGGATGGTGGCCGAGAAGTCCTCGATCAGGACCTTTTCACCAAAGTGCATGCTTACATTCTTGAGCTCGGCGACGATCTTGCCCGGCGGCAGCCCGGCGTCGAGTTCCAGCCGCACCTGGCCGAGCACGTTGCGCCGCGCGGCGCGCTGTTCGCGCAGCTTCAGCAGCCGGCCGATGCGGCCCACGCTGCGCGTGCGCCGCGCCTCCACACCCTGGCGCACCCACACCTCTTCCTGCGCCAGCAGCTTGTCGGCGCGGGCATTGGCCAGGGCTTCGTCTTCCAGCTCACGCGCCTTGGTTGCTTCGTAGGTGGCAAAAGAGCCCGGGTAGCTGCGCAGCCGGGCGCGGTCGAGCTCGACGATGCGCGTGGCGACAGCGTCGATGAAGGCGCGGTCGTGCGAGACGAAGACCAGCGCGCCGCGCCAGGCCACCAGCAGTCCCTGCAGCCAATCGATGGCATCGATGTCCAGGTGGTTGGTGGGTTCGTCCAGCAACAGCAGTTCAGGCTCGGCCACCAGGGCCTGCGCCAACGCGACGCGCTTCTTCGTGCCGCCCGACAGCGCTTCCACCGCCGCGCTGCCGTCGAGTTGCAGGCGCTGCATGGATTCGGCGACGCGCTGCTCCCAGGTCCAGCCGTCCAGCGCTTCCAGGCGGGTCTGCACGGCGTCCAGGTCGTCGGCGGGGTCGTGGCGCTCGAAGCGTTCGCGCAGGGCGCGCGCCTCGGCCACGCCTTCGGCCACCGCGTCGAAGACCGTCACGCCCGGGGCGAACACCGGTTCCTGCGCCACGTACACGCGGCGCAGGCCGGTCTGCACCTGCAGCACGCCGTCGTCGGGCTTGTCCAGGCCGGCCAGGATCTTCAGCAGCGAACTCTTGCCGGCGCCGTTGCGGCCGATCAACGCCACACGCTCGCCGGCCTCCAGCGCCATGGCCGCACCGTCCAGCAGCGGCACGTGGCCGAAGGCCAGGTGGGCGTCGGTGAGCGTCAGCAGGGCCATCGGGCGGCAGCGGTCATGGCTCAGGCACTGTGGGCCGCGCTCGCGGCGGCGGAATGCACCAGGCTCAGCGAATGGCCGCACAAGGTGTCGCGGCCCTGCGCCTTGGCGCGGTACAGGTGCTGGTCGGCCTCGGCCACCAGCGCTTCCAGGGTCTCGACGCCGGCGTGGCGCTCGGCCGTGCCCATGGAGAAGGTCACGCCATGGGGGTGGGGCAGGCCGGGCACGCGCTGCTCGGCCAATGCCTGGCGCAGACGGGCGAAGATGGCCGGCAGTTCGCCACCACGGGTTCCCGGCATCACCAGCAGCCACTCCTCGCCACCCCAGCGGCCGATGCGGTCCTGCCCGCGCACCACGTGCGTGGCCGCGGTGGCGAAGGCCTGCAGCACGCGGTCGCCGGTGGCATGGCCGTGGCGGTCGTTGACGGCCTTGAAATGGTCCAGATCGATCAGCGCCAGCGAAATGGGCAGGTCCAGCCGGCGCGCCAGGTTGAACTGCTCGCGCGCGAAGGCCAGCACGGCGCGGCGATTGGGCAGGCCGGTGAGCTCGTCGCGCAGCGCCAGTTCGGCCAGGCGTCGGCGCCGCCTCAGCGCCCGGCCGAAGAACCAGCCGCCGCCGGCCAACGCGGCACCCAGCGCCACCACCAGTGCCCAGAGTGCACGCTGGCGTTCGGCGCGCGCTTCGAGCTCCAGGCGGGCCAGTTCGGCAGCGTGGCGCAGTTCGCGGTTCTCGGCCTCGCGCCGGGTCGCCTCGTAGCGGGCCTGCAGGCGCTGCGCATCGCGTTCGCGGACCGCTCGGGCGTCGCTATTGGAGATTTCCATGTAGCGCTCCAGCTCCGCGTACGCCTGGGCATGCCGGCCCAGAGCGCGATAGCCCCGCGCGGCGCTGCGGGCAATGAGCGAGGCAGTGCGCGCCGAGGGGTCGCGCGCGGCCATGGCACGCAGGGCCTCGATCGCCGCTGCCAGTTCGGGGCGCTGCAGCTGCGCCAGCGCCTCGACCACTTGCGTCTGCGCCGTCACCTCGCGAAAGCGCAGGCCGGGGTGACCAGCAGCGAGGCTCAGCGACGCCCGGGCATGGCGCAGGGCGCCCTGGGCTTCGCGTTGGTAGAGCATGACCTCGGCCAGGCCCTCGTGTCCGCGCATCATGAAGGAGATGTCGCCGATCTCGCTGGCCAGCGCCAGCACCTGTTCGAAGGGACCACGGGCGGCCGCGGGCTGGCCGCCGTTGATCAGCGCCCAGCCCAGATCGTCGAGCAGCCAAGCCCGCTTGTAGCGCGCCGGCCGGTCGCCCAGTGCCGCCAGCGCGCGCTGGTAGTAGGTCTGCGGCGGCTGCAGTGAACCCACGCGCCAGGCCAGCGGGCCCATGGTGCCCAGGGCATAGGCGCGCAGCCCGGCGTCACCCAGTGGCGTGGCGCAGCGGTCCACCGCCTCCAGCGCCGCCCAGGCTTCGTCGACGGCGTCCAGTTCCACCTGCACCACGGCCTCGTTCAGGTCCAGGCGGCACAGCAAGGCCTCGTCGCCGGCAGCGCGGGCCTGTTCGCGCGCCTGCGCCTGCTGGCGTCGAAAGGCCTCCAGGTCGATGGTGCCGGTGTCGACATAGCGCTGAAAGTGCTCCAGCCAGAGCCGATGTTGCGCCGCCGAAGGGCCCTTGGGCAGGGCCTGCTCCGCCGCGGCGAGTTCGCGGCGCGACTCGGCCTCCTGATCGGTGTGCACGAGTGTGTCCACCTGGGCCAGGCGCAGCCAGAATGCCGTGCCGGTGTCGGCCGCGGGCAGTGCGGCCAGGCGCTGGCGCACCCGGGAAAGCGCCGCACGCGGGTCGTCCAGCGCCTGCTCGGCCACGCTGCGCATGAGCGCCAGGCCTTCGGTTGACGCAGCGGCAGGCGCTGCCGCCAGGGCCGCGGCCCAGACCAGCAGACCCGCCGGCCCGACACAACGCCGGTCGCGCACCGGTGGGTGCAGACGGTGGACGGGGGCGCTGGCAGACATGGCGTGGTGCGGATGCGGCGCTTGCATTCTCGCCGCAGTCCCGCGTGGGGGGGGGGGCCGCAAACGGGAGCGGCCAGCGCGCCGTCAGAAGCGCAAGGAAAGCCCCAGGGTCAGCGCATCGACGCGGTCCACCCGGTCATCGGTTTCGTAACGTGTGCCGTCGAACGACAGTTCGGCGGCCAGATTCGGCGCCAGCATGTAGCCCACGGTGAGCCCGTAATAGGCCTCGGCCGACGTGTTGCGCGACACCGTCGGCGCAGCCCACGGCGCCTGCCAGGTGGCCTCGACCTGCGCCACGCCGAATCGCAACAGGCCGTTGAAACGCGCACCGTAGTCCAGCGTCAGGGCAATGCCCAGGCCGGCCATGCGCACGTTGAATTCGGCATCGCCGTACGGCGTGCCGATACGGCTGTCGCCGAAATCGGCCGCCGCCACCTCGAAGGCAGCGAAGGGCGTCACGAAGACGCCCGCCGCGGCGCGTATGGCGTTGCCGACGCGGTCGCACTGCGCGCTGCCGCCGCAGGACACCGAATACGAAGACGCGCCCGCGCCCAGGCTCAGGTAGCCACGCGGTGCCGGGAGGAACTGCGGGCCCGGGCTGTATTGCGCCTGCGCGGGCAAGGCGCCGAGCAGCAAGGCGACGGCCAGCGCCAGTGCCGGGGCACGCGCCAGTGTTTGCACAGTGGCGCCTGACACGGCGCGTGCAACCGTGCGCGAGGTGGCGAGTCGGCACCGCGTCATGCGCGCTCCGCAGCACCGGCGTGCAGTGCCGCCTCGAGCGCATCGATGAACATCCTGGCCACGTCGAAGCCGCTTTGCCGGGTGATTTCCTGGAAGCCGGTCGGGCTGGTGACGTTGATCTCGGTCAGGCAGTCGCCGATGATGTCCAGTCCCACCAGCAGCAGCCCGCGCGCGGCCAGCACGGGCGCCAGTGCCGTGGCGATGTCGCGGTCGCGTGCACTCAGCGGCTGCGCCACGCCCTTGCCGCCCACGGCCAGGTTGCCGCGGATTTCTGTGCCCTGCGGCACACGCGCCAGTGCAAATGGCACCGGCTCGCCACCGATCACGAGCACGCGCTTGTCGCCCTGCACGATCTCGGGCAGGTATTTCTGCACCATCACCGTCTGCGCGCCGCCGCGGTTGAGGGTTTCGACGATGCTGCCCAGGTTCAGCCCGTCGGGGCCGACACGGAAGATGCCCATGCCGCCCATGCCATCCAGCGGCTTCAGGATGATGTCGCCATGCTCGGCGTGGAAGCGCCGAATGTCGGCCGCGTCGCGCGTCACCAGCGTGGGCGCGATAAATTGCGGAAATTCAAGGATGGCAAGCTTTTCCGGGTGCTCGCGCAGCGCCGCGGGCCGGTTGAAGATGCGCGCGCCCTCGCGTTCGGCCTGGCTGAGCAGGTGCGTGGCGTAGAAATATTCGCTGTCGAAGGGCGGATCCTTGCGCATGATGACGGCGTCGACTTCGGCGAG
>Ga0105090_10001439_pt1 | contig 12803 bp, 14 predicted proteins | sample PPLLak3March2015_FD_79110 | JGI IMG/M metagenome (GOLD analysis project Ga0105090, IMG submission 79110) | Freshwater sediment microbial communities from Prairie Pothole Lake near Jamestown, North Dakota, USA - PPLs Lake P7 Core (1) Depth... | ecosystem: Environmental > Aquatic > Freshwater >... | reverse complement strand
GTTGTCCTGAGCGTTGCCAGCACGGCGGTGTCGGTCGGCGCCACCGTTGTCGGCGCCGCCGTCGACGTTGCCGTCGGCGCGGTCAGGCTGACCGGCAAGGCGATCGGATCCGTGATCGATGCCGCCAGCGGTTCGTCCGCCAAGCCCGAATCCGAGGCCGCCGGAAAGCCGGCCGGCAAGTAGATGGCCTGGCGTTTCTGCCCCGTGTGCGCATCGCCGCTCGCGCGCCGCGTCGTCGGCGAGATCGAACGCGGCGCCTGCGCGGTCTGCGACTGGGTGCACTGGGACAACCCGACACCGGTGGTGGCGGCGGTGATCGAGTACGAAGGGCGCGTGCTGCTGGCGCGCAACCGCGACTGGCCGGAGAAGGTGTTTGCGCTGGTGACCGGCTTTCTCGAACGCGACGAATCGCCGTCGGCAGCGATCCGGCGCGAGGTCAAGGAGGAGACCGACCTCGATGCCGGCGACGTGCAACTGATCGGCGTCTACGAATTCACGCGGATGAACCAGGTCATCATCGCTTATCACGTGCCGGCGCGCGGCACGGTCACGCTCGGCGAGGAACTGGTCGACTACCGGCTGATCGAGCCGGCGCGACTGCGTCCCTGGCCGCAGGGCACCGGCCAGGCGCTCGCCGACTGGATGCGCGCCCGCGAGCTGTCGGTAGACTTCCTGCCGCTGCCATTCTGAGGCGCGACGATGGGCGCGCACGGCGTGCCCTTCGCGCCCAGCCCCGCAGCGCGCAGCGCGGAGGGAAGTCCTGTGAATGCAATCGACTTCGACAGGGAACTCGACACCAAGGGACTCAGCTGTCCGCTGCCCATCCTGCGCGCCAAGAAGGCGCTGGCGGATCTGGCGAGCGGGCAGGTGCTGAAGATCGTCGCCACCGATCCGGGTTCGATCCGCGACTTCAAGGCTTTCGCCAAACAGACAGGCAACGAACTGCTCGCGCAGGAAGAAACGGGCGAACTGTTCATCCACTTCCTGAAGCGGCGCTGAAACGGGCCGTCACCCCGCAACCGGCTGAAAGACGCGGATCCTCGGCGGACTCTCGCGAGTCTGGTCGCCGTGCATACCTCGATGCCCGTGCGTCGCTCGAACGCGCATGGATTGATTGTTTTGTCTGAAAATTTTAAGCAACCAGCCAACTCATAGGTTCAGGCATGAGCCCGCCCGCACAAGAGCCGCTCCAGGGTTCGCGCGCGCCCGGTGCAGAGACGGCTTGCCGCGACTGTCCCTTGCGGCCGCTGAAGCTGTTTCACCAACCGACGGGCGAGGAACTCGAACTGGTGCAGTCGCTCAAGCGCCGCGAGCTGCGGCTGGGCGCCGGCGAGTCGTTGATTCACGAAGGCCAGACCGACGCGCCGCTGTACACGCTGCTGCAGGGCTGGGCCTTCCGATACAAGACGCTAAGCGACGGACGTCGGCAGATCCTCAGCTTCCTGCTGGCTGGTGACTTCATCGGTGTGCAGCAGAAGATGGGCGACGCCGCTGCCCACGGGGTTGAGACGCTAACCGACGCGCTCTTATGCGTCTTCCAGCGCGATGCGCTCTGGGAGTTGCACCGGCGCAGCCCGATGATGGGCTTCAATGTCACCTGGCTCACGGCGCACGAGGAGTCGATGGCGTTGCCGGCCGCTTGACGAGCGCGCACAGCAGCGTGAACGGCGTCGGCGCCAGGGCGACAGGCTTGCCTCGACGGAGCAGAGAGGCGTTCGCTTCGTCGAGCTCGAACTCGCCGAACTGCACGAACACCGGGTTCGAGGTGGGCTGAAGGCGAGCCATCAGGTGACGTCCTTGGTCGGTCGCGGTTCGATTGCCCGAGGCAGGCCACCGGCTCCCAAGAGCGCACTGGCGCAGCACCTTTGGAAGCAGTTATCGCCGGTAACGTTCTGCGCCCGGGACCGGACCCCGGCAGCGCGACGCCTGGCGCAATGCTTGTTCAGTTCGGCTGATCGAGCCGAGCGCGCAGGGCAGCCACTTCAGCGCGAAGCGCCGCCAATTCGGCCTCGAGCCCGGCGAGGCGATCATCGAACGAGCCCGCCGATGCAGTGGCGACCGCGGCGGGCACTGCGTCGGCAGCCGGATAGACCGGGCCGGACAGCAGATGCGCCCAGCGCGCCTCGCGTTCTCCGGGTCGCCGGGGCAGCAGCACGACCAGTGGCCCGCCGTTGGCCTGCGGCCGCTGCGCCATTTCGTCGAGAAAGGCTTCGACCGACGAGGTGTCGGCGAACCGATGCAGCCGTTCGGCGGCGGCGCGCAGTTCGGCCGCGGTCTGCTGGCCGCGCAGCATCAGCGCCGCCAGAAGCGCTACCGACTGCTCGGGGATCCGCAGCACGCGGCCGATGTTGTGCGAGTAGCGCGTCACCCGGGCGCCGCTCGATTCGATCACCCAGTTGGCGACCTTCAGTTCGTCGATGGCCGTCAGCACCTCGCTGTCGCTGGCCGACAGAACCGGATCGCGGTTGTTCTTCTGATTGCAGCCGGCGGTCAGCGCGTTCAGCGACAGCGGATAGGTGTCGGGAACGGTCTTCTCCTTCTCGACCAGGACGCCGAGGATTCGGGATTCGAGCAGGCTGAGAGGTGCAGGCGGGTTCATGTCGTTCGTGCGGAGCGGCGGCAAGGGTCAGAGTCTGCCCTAGACTCGACCGCATGAGCATCGAGGCAGGCCTGTTGCAGACCTACGCCGGCCAGCCGGCAGTGGTGCTGCGGGCACCGGACGGCGCCTCTGCGGCGGTGCTGCTGCACGGCGGCCAACTGGTGTCGTGGATTCCAGCAGGCGGCGGGGAACGGCTGTTCCTGTCCGAACGGGCACGCTACGGCGCAGGCGCCTCGGTGCGTGGCGGCGTGCCGGTGATCTTTCCGCAGTTCAACGAACGCGGGCCGCTGCCACGACACGGCTTCGCGCGCAACCGGCCGTGGCAGGTCGTGCGCGCCGAGGCCGGCGTCGACGATGCGCTGGCAGTGCTGCAACTGGTGGACGACGAGGAGACGCGGGCGCTGTGGCCGCATTCGTTTGCGCTCGAACTGACCGTGTGCATCCGCGGCGATCGGCTCGATGTCGAACTGGCGGTCGGCAACTCCGGCGCCGAGGCGTTCGCGTTCATGGCCGCGCTGCATACCTATCTGCGGGTGGCCGAGGTCGAGGCCGTGCGGCTGTCGGGATTGGGCGGCCGTCGCTTCGAGGACTTCACCGCCGGCAGGCTGCGCACCGACGACGAGCCGGCGCTGAGCGTCGAGGCCGAAGTCGACCGCATCTACTTCAACGCGCCGTCGCCGCTCGAACTCGCCGACGGGCCGCGCCGGCTGCTGATCGAGTCGGTCAACTTTCCGGACACTGTCGTCTGGAATCCCTGGCAGGAGAAGAGCGCGGAGCTGGCCGATCTCGCGCGCTCCGACTTTCGCCGCTTCCTGTGCGTCGAGGCGGCGCTGATCGGTGCGCCGGCGTCGCTCGAAGCCGGCGGGCACTGGTGGGGGCGGCAGACGCTGATCGCCGGCTGACGGCAACGCCGCGGGGCGACTGCCTACGCCGTCGGCAGTCGTGCCAACTGGTCGCGCAGCTTCTCGATCGTGCCGGCGAAGCCGGCGAGCCGCTCTCGTTCCTGAGCCACCACGGCGGCCGGCGCGCGGGCGACGAAACTTTCGTTGCCGAGCTTGCCTTCCGCCTTGCGGACTTCGCCTTCGAGGCGGGTGATTTCGCGACCCAGGCGCTCGCGCTCGGCGGTCAGGTCGACCTCGATCGCCAGCATCAGCTGGAAGTCGCCGACCACTGCCACCGGCGCTGCGGCGCCCCGCGCCGCGGCGGCGACCTCGGCCATCGGCTTGACTTCGGACAGCCGCGCCAGCGCCGCGAGATAGGGGGCGACGGCTTCGATCGTTGCCGCCGGGCCGCTGGCGGCCAGCGGCACCTTCTGCGCCGGCGACAGGTTCATCTCGCCGCGCAGGTTGCGCGCCGCGTCGACCAGCTGCTTCAGCAGCTCCACTTCGGCATCGGCGGCGGTGTCGATCTTCGCCGCCTCGCTTTGCGGATAGGGCTGGATCATCACCGAGGTCGTTTCACCCGCGGCGCGTTTGCCGGCCAGCACCGAGACCTTCTGCCACAGCTCCTCGGTGATGAACGGGATCACCGGGTGCGCCAGCCGCAGCGCTGCCTCCAGGACCCGCACGAGGGTTCGCCGGGTGCCGCGCTGCTGCGCCTCGTTGCCGCGCGCTAGCTGCACCTTGGCCAGCTCGAGGTACCAGTCGCAGTACTCGTTCCAGACGAACGAGTAGAGGGCGTTGGCCACGTTGTCGAGCCGGTACTCGGCGAAGCCCTTCGCCACTTCGGCCTCGACGCGCTGCAGTTCGCCGATTGCCCAGCGGTCAACGAAGGACAGCTCGGTCGGTAGCGCGGCGTCGAGCCCGCAGTCGCGCCCTTCGGTGTTCATCAGCACGAAGCGGGTGGCGTTCCACAGCTTGTTGCCGAAGTTGCGGTAGCCCTCGCAGCGCTTCAGATCGAAGTTGATGTTGCGGCCGAGCGTGGCGTAAGCCGCCATGGTGAAGCGCAGCGCGTCGGCGCCGTAGGCGGCGATGCCCTCCGGAAAGTGCCTGCGGATCTTGGCCGCGACCTTGGGCGCGTCCTCGGGGCGGCGCAGTCCGGTGGTGTTCTTCTTCACCAGATCGTCGAGACCGATGCCGTCGATGATGTCGATCGGGTCGAGCGTATTGCCCTCCGACTTGCTCATCTTGCGGCCCTCGGCGTCGCGGACGATGCCGTGGATGTAGACGTCGCGGAAGGGCACGCGACCGGTGAAGTGGGTCGTCATCACCACCATGCGGGCAACCCAGAAGAAGATGATGTCGTAGCCCGTGACCAGCACCGTAGAGGGCAGGTAGAGGTCGTAGGCGGCCCGTTGCGGTGTGCCCGTGGCGCCTTCCGCCGCTGGCCAGCCGAGCGTGGAAAACGGCACCAGCGCGCTCGAGTACCAGGTGTCGAGCACGTCGGGGTCGCGCGTGAGCTTCACACCGGCACCGGCCTTCGCCTGCGCCTCGGCCTCGCTGCGCGCCACGTACACGTTGCCGGTGTCGTCGTACCAGGCGGGAATCTGGTGGCCCCACCACAACTGACGCGAGATGCACCAGTCCTGGATGTTCTCCAGCCACTGCCGGTACACGGTGCGCCACTGCTCGGGGAAGATGTTCACCGCGCCGGACTCGGCGGCATTCAGCGCCACCTGCGCCAGCGACCTGCCGGGCTGGCGCGTGCCGGCCGGCGCCGGCTTGCTCATTGCCACGTACCACTGGTCGGAGAGCATCGGCTCGACCGCCTCGCCGGTGCGGCCGCAGCGCGGCACCATCATCCTGTGCGGCTTCTCGGCGACCAGCAGGCCGGCGGCTTTCAGATCATCGAGCACCGCCTTGCGGGCGACGTAGCGGTCGAGCCCGCGGTACTTTTCCGGCGCGTTGTCGTTGACCGTTGCTGTTGTGGTGAAGATCGGAATCGGCGCCAGGCCATGGCGCTGGCCGGCGGCGAAGTCGTTGAAGTCGTGCGCCGGCGTGATCTTGACGCAGCCGGTGCCGAACTCGCGGTCGACCATCTCGTCGGCGATCACCGGGATCTCGCGGCCGGTCAGCGGCAGCGCCAGGCGCTTGCCGACGAGTGCCGCGTAACGCTCGTCGTCGGGATGCACCGCCACGGCGACGTCGCCGAGCATCGTCTCCGGCCGCGTGGTGGCCACCACCACGCCCGGTCCGCCGTCGACGGCCGGGTAGCGCAGCTCCCACAGCCGGCCGTCCTCCTCCTCGCTCTCGACTTCGAGGTCGGACACCGCCGTCTGCAGCTTCGGGTCCCAGTTGACCAGCCGCTGGCCGCGGTAGATGAGCCCCTGCTCGTAGAGCTGCTCGAAGGTCTCGACGACGACTCGCGACAGCCCCTCGTCCATCGTGAAGTAGGTGCGGGTCCAGTCGACGGAGTCGCCGAGCCGGCGCATCTGGCCGAGGATCGCCCCGCCCGAGGTCTCCTTCCAGTCCCAGACCTGGGCGACGAACTTGTCGCGGCCGAGCGTCTTGCGGTCGATGCCCGTCGATTCGAGCTGGCGCTCGACGACGATCTGGGTGGCGATGCCGGCGTGGTCGGTGCCCGGCAGCCACAGCGTGTTGAAGCCGCGCATGCGGTGATAACGGGTGAGCGCGTCCATCACCGTGTGGTTGAACGCGTGGCCCATGTGCAGGATGCCGGTGACGTTCGGCGGCGGCAGCTGGATGCTGAAGGACGGCTTGCCGGCATCGAGCCCGGCGGCGAAAAAGCCGCGCGCTTCCCACAGCGGCGCCCAGCGGGCCTCGATCGCCGCCGGCTCGAAGGCCTTGGCCAGTTCGTTGTTGTTGGTGTCCATGCGGTGGGCGGATCCGGCGATGAAGTGGCGCGGGGAGGGCGAATCTTACGGGGCCGCTCGCGGGCCCCCGGTGTGGCGAAGGCGGGGACTCAGTTCAGCGCGCGGCGCCGCCGCGGAAGCGGGCGACTTCGTCGCGCACGGCCTCGTCGACCAGGTCCTGCAGCGCGATCCGCATCGCGATCTGCGCCTCTTCGGTCAGTTGCGCCACGGCCCGGTCGAGCGACGGCTGTAGCAGTTCGCGCACCGTGGCGTTGACCTGGTCGGGCAGTTTCTCCGCGAGCCGATGCATCACCGCCGCACGCAGGGATTCGGCGAGTTGCTCGTTGTCGTCGGCCGCTGCCGCGGGGACGGCGTCTGCCGCCGGCGGTTCGGCAGCCGCCGGTTCTGCAGCCGCAAGTTCGGCAAGCGCCGGCGATTCGACGACGACAGGCGGCTCGACGACTGCCTCCTCGTCCGCTGGCGATGCTGCGGCCGGGCCGGGCTCGGCCGCAGCGAGCAGGGGCGCCGTCAGTACCGGAACTTCCTCGGCCACTTCAGCGTCGGCCGGCGCCGCCGCTTCAAGCGCTGTGGAGTCCGACGCCTCGACAGCGACTTCCGCCGGCGCGACCTCGGCCGGCAGCGACGTATCGAGGTCGATCGGCGACAGGAAGATCCTCTCGGTCAGCACCGGGATCGACGGATCGTCGATCGTGTCGGCGGCCGCCATCTCGTTCACTCGCCGCTCCGGTCGTGCATCTGCGGCTCGAAGCCGGCCTCGCGATAGGCGCGGACGCGTTCGCGGGCGCGGGCGCGTTCGTCGTCGTCGCGCGAGACGACTTCGATCAGCCGCGGGTAGCGTCCGGCGAGGCTCGGAAGCTGCGGCGGCAACTCGTCGTCGAGATTGAGCAGTACTTCGAAGCCGCCGTGGGTCTCGTCGAGGGACGAGGCGAGCAGCACCGGCGTGCGTGGCGCCAGCGGCGAACCCGCGTGGACGTGCGGCAGGAAGTCGAGCGCCGAGAAGGTCCAAAGCGCCGTGTCGATCCGCGCCAGCCGGTCGGCGTCGCGGCAGTAGAGCAGCACGCGGCACGAGGCGCTGCGCGCGCGGCGGACCACGCGGCAGGCGTACTGCAGCCGGTGTTCGACGTTGAAATGGAAGTCGACGCGCACGGCGCGATCATAGCCACCGCGATGGCCGGCGCGCCGCGGCCGCGAACCCGTGCCCGCCTTGCGCTCAGCCGGCGCGGCGGATGAGGAAGTCGGCCAGCAACGGCACCGGACGGCCGGTGGCGCCCTTGGCCGGTCCGCTCTTCCAGGCGGTACCGGCGATGTCGATATGCGCCCACAGGTAATCGCGGGTGAAGCGCGCCAGGAAGCAGGCGCCGATCACCGCGCCGGCCTTGCCGGCGTGGCCGATGTTGGCCATGTCGGCAAAGTTCGACTTGATCTGGTCCTGGTAGTCCTCCTGCACCGGCAGCCGCCAGGCGGGATCGACGGCGGCCCGGCCCGAGGCCAGAAGTTCCTCGGCCAGCGCGTCGTCGGGACTGAACAGGCCGCTGTTGACGTCACCGAGCGCGATGACGCAGGCGCCGGTCAGCGTCGCGATGTCGATCACCGCCGCCGGCTTGAAGCGCGCGGCGTAGGTCAGCGCATCACACAGGATCAGCCGCCCTTCGGCGTCGGTGTTCAGCACTTCGATGGTCTGGCCGGACATCGAGGTGACGATGTCGCCCGGCTTGCTGGCGCCGCCCGAGGGCATGTTCTCGCAGGCGGGCACGATGCCGATGACGTTCAGCGGCAGCTTCAGTTCGGCGACGGTGCGCATCGCGCCGAACACCGCGGCGGCGCCGCACATGTCGAACTTCATCTCGTCCATCGCCGCCCCCGGCTTGATCGAGATGCCGCCGGAGTCGAAGGTGATGCCCTTGCCGACCAGCACGATCGGCGCGATATCGGCCCCCTTCTTCGCGCCGTCGTGCCTGAACACGATCAGTTGCGGTGGCTCGTCCGAACCCTTGGCCACCGACAGGAACGAGCCCATCTTCAGCGCCTCGAGCTTCTTGCGGTCGAGCACCTCGACGCGGAGCTTGTGGCCGCGGGCGAGCTTCTTCGCCTCGGCGGCGAGGAAACCGGGGGTGCAGACGTTGCCGGGCAGGTTGCCGAGCCGCTTCGCCAGTGCAACGCCATTGGCGATTGCCGCGCCCTGCGCCAGCCCGAGGTCGGCGGCGGCATCGCGGGCGGTGAGCACCAGCACGATGCGCTCCGGCGGCGAGATGTCGTCGTCCTTGATGCTCTTCAGCTCATCGGCGCGGAACGCCGCCTCGCGCGCTGCCAGCGCGACCTGCCGCGCCAGCCAGGCGCTGTCGCGACCGGCCGGCAGCCAGTCCGTGGCGGCGAGCGCCAGTTCCTTCACCGCCGGACCGGCCGCCCTGACCGCTGCGGCGACGACCTCGAGCAGCGCCTTGTCGTTGAACTCCTTGCGCTTGCCCAGGCCCACCAGCAGCACCCGCGGCGCCGCCACGCCTGGCAGCCCGCGCAGCATCACGCTGCTGGCGCGCTTGCCGGTGGCGTCGCCGCTCTTCACCGCCGCGCGCAGCGCGCCCTTGGCGGCGGCGTCGAGCGAGCGCGCCTGCGCGGTCAGCTCGCCTTCGGCATAGACGCCGACGGCGATGCAGTCGGCCTTGACCGCCTCCGGGGCGGCGGTACGGGTGCTGAAGTCCATTTAGGTGGGTGTCCTGTATGAGGGCCGCGACGGCAGCCGCGGCTGCGCGAGGGCGGCGAGTATAGCGACGCGCCCTGCGGCGAAGGCGCGGCGCAGGCCGCGAATACACTGCCGGCCATGGTTTTCTCGCGCTCGATCGTCGCCGAACTGGCGAACACCGCGGGGGCGGTGTTCACCGTGCTGTTCTCGATCATCTTCTCGGTGGCGCTGGTGCGCATCCTCGGCCAGGCGGCGGTCGGCTCGGTCGACAGCGCCGCCGTGTTCGCCTTCGTCGTGCTGACGGCGGTGATGACGCTGCCGACGGTGCTGGCGCTGACGCTGTTCATCTCGGTGCTGGTCACCGTCTCGCGCAGCTACCGCGACTCCGAAATGGTGGTCTGGTTCGCGTCGGGCCTGAGCCTGACGGCCTGGATGAGGCCGGTGGCGCGCTTCGCGGCGCCGATCGTGCTGCTCATCGCCGTGCTGTCGCTGCTGATCTCGCCCTGGGCCGCGCAACAACTCGAGGAGAGCAAGCAGCGCTTCCGCACCCGCGACGACGTCAGCCGCGTCATCGCCGGCCGCTTCATCGAGTCGGCCGGCGCGAAGCGCGTGTTCTTCATCGAATCGGTCGACCTGCAGGGCGGCAGGGCGCACAACCTGTTTGTCAGCCACCGCAGCCGCGATCGCGAAGGCGTCATCGTCGCCCGCGAGGGCGTGATCGAGGTCCGGCAGGGCGGCGACCGCTACCTGGTGCTGCTGAACGGCCGCCGCTACGAAGGCGTGCCGGGACAGCCGCAGTACCGGATGCTGGAGTTCGAGCGCTATGCGATCCGGCTCGACATCCGCCCCGATGCGCCGCTGGCTGAGTTCAATGCCCGCGCCAAGCCGACGCGGCAGCTGCTGCGCGAGCCGACGCCCTTTCATCGCGGCGAGCTGCTTTGGCGGATCGGCGTGCCGCTGCTGGCGCTGGTGCTGGCGCTGATGGCGGTGCCGCTCGGGCAGGTGAATCCGCGCGTCGGCCGCTCGGCCAACATGATCATCGCCGTGCTGATCTTCCTCATCTATCACAACGGCATGTCGATCGTGCAGGCCTGGGTGCAGCAGGAGCGGCTGAGCTTCGGCGTCGGCGTCTGGGCGGCGCATGCGGTGGCGCTGCTGCTCACGGTGCTGCTGTTCGCGCACCGGATCTATCCGCGGCGCTGGCTGCCTCGGCTGCCGGGGCTGCGGCGGACGGCGCTTCATCAATGAGCCCGCACGGCCGCTCCGAAGTGCTCGCCTTGCAGGCCGCGCTCGCGCATGCATGCGCTCGCACGCTCGCAGGCACGGGTCATGTCGCAGGGCATGACGCCGTGTCCACCTCGCGCCCGCAGCGCGAAGCGCGCAGGGAAGCCCAATGAGGACGCTGCGCCGCTACCTGCTGCTCGAACTGCTCCGTTCGACCGGACTCGTCATGTTTGCGCTGCTGGCCCTGTTCGCGTTCTTCGACCTGCTGTCGCAGATCGACGACCTGCGTCCAGGCACCTACGCGCTGCCGCAGGCGCTCGCCTATGTAGTGCTGCAGTTGCCCTCGCGCGCCTACGAGCTGGCGCCGATCGCGGCGCTGATCGGCGCCATCTTCGCGCTGTCGCAGCTGGCGGCAAGCTCGGAGTTCACGATCATGCGCATCTCCGGCATGAGCACGCGGGCGCTGGTCTTCGCGGTGCTGCGCGTCGGGCTGCTGTTCATCGTGCTGACCTATGCCCTGGGCGAACTCGTGGCGCCGCTTTCGGACCGGCGGGCGCAGGAGGTCCGCGCCGAATCGCGCGGCGAAGGCGTGATCGGCAACAAGCTGCGTTCCGGCGTCTGGGTCCGCGACGCGCTGCGCGACGCCGACGGCAAGGTCGAGCGCTGGCGCTTCGTCAACGTCGGTGTCGTGCGGCCCGACGGCACCTCGAGCGCGTGGCGGATCTTCGAGTTCGACAGCGAGTTCCGGCTGCTGTCGATCGGCACCGCCGAGAGCGGCAGCTTCGAGCCCGGCAACGGCGCGCAGCGCTGGCATCTGAAGGGCGTGGTCGAAACGCGGCTGCCGGCTGTGTCTCGTGCCGAGACGCAGCCGGCCGAGCTGCGCACCGAGATCGTTCGCATCGACGAGCGCGAGTGGGAATCGGCCCTGACGCCCAACATCCTCGGCGTGCTGCTTGTGCAGCCGGAGCGGATGGCGGCGGTCGAGTTGGCGCGCTACATCGCGCATCTGTCGGCCAACCGGCAGCAGACCGAGCCCTACGAGATCGCGTTATGGGGCAAGGTGTTCTATCCGCTGGCGATCGTCGTGATGATGATGCTGGCGCTGCCCTTCGCCTACCTGCACGTGCGCCAGGGCACGGTCAGCCTCAAGATTTTCGCCGGCGTGATGATCGGCGTCCTCTTTTACATGCTGAACAAGCTGTTCTCGCACCTCGGCATGCTGCACACCTGGCCGCCGGTCGCGGTGGCCGTGCTGCCGAGCCTGGTCATGCTCGCCATCGCCCTCGGCGCGCTGTACTGGATCGAGCGGCGATAGGCGCGTCATGTGTACGCGCGCCTGCGGCGCGCACGTGCACATGACGCGAAAGGCAGTTGGTCGGGCGGGCTTCGGAGCGGCCGGGCGCCCGCCCGATAGGCAACTGCGGCAAGAGCATCCGGGATCGTGGCGGTGTTCGCCGATCCGACCGGAGGTGCATCAACTCCGGGTTGCCGGCGGCGGCTTCTTGGTGCCGAAGGGGTAGGCGCCGCCGCCCTTGCCGCTCGGCGGGACGGCGAGCGACAGCAGCATCGTCGCCGCCAGCACCGCGGCAGTGAAGCCGAGCGACCAGGCCACCGGGATCTTGTAGATGTCGAGCAGCAGCATCTTGGTGCCGATTCCCACCAGCACGATGGCCAGCCCGTAGGAAAGCAGGTGGAAACGCTCGTGCATGCCGGCGAGCAGGAAGTACATCGCCCGCAGGCCGAGGATCGCGAACACGTTCGAGGTGAGCACGATGAACGGATCGGTGGTGATGGCGAAGATCGCCGGAATCGAGTCGACGGCGAAGATCACGTCGACGATGCCGATCAGCACGATGACCACGAACAGCGGCGTCGCCATCTTGGTGCCGCCGACGATGGTGAAGAACTTCTCGCCGTCGTAGTCGGGCGAGATCTTGATGCGCCCGCGCACCCACTTCAGCGCCGGGTTGCCATCGAGGTCGGGCTCCTGGCCGGCGGCCCACCACATCTTGACGCCGGTGAACACCAGGAAGGCACCGAACAGATACAGCACCCAGTGGAACTGGGCGATCAGCCAGGCGCCGAGCAGGATCATCACCGCCCGCAGCACCAGGGCGCCGAGGATGCCGATCATCAGCACCCGTTTCTGAAACTCCGCCGGCACGGCGAAGTAGGTGAACAGCATCAGGAAGACGAAGATGTTGTCGACCGCTAGCGCCTTTTCCACCAGGTAGCCGGTGATGAACTCCAGGGCCTTGGTGTCGGCCAGCTCGGATCCCTGCGTGCCGCCCAGATACCACCACAGCCAGCCGACGAAGGCGAAGGAGACGGCGACCCAGATCAGCGACCAGACGGCCGCCTCCCGGATCGTGACGCGGTGGGCGCCCTGGCGGCTCATCGCGAAGAAGTCGATGAGCAGGGCGATGACGACCATGATCGCGAACAGCGACCACATCAGCGGCGTGGCGGTTTCGATGGCGAACTCCGTCTTGTACAGCCCCGGCGCGGGGCCTTGTGATTATCGGGCTGCC
>Ga0105090_10001438_pt1 | contig 12806 bp, 11 predicted proteins | sample PPLLak3March2015_FD_79110 | JGI IMG/M metagenome (GOLD analysis project Ga0105090, IMG submission 79110) | Freshwater sediment microbial communities from Prairie Pothole Lake near Jamestown, North Dakota, USA - PPLs Lake P7 Core (1) Depth... | ecosystem: Environmental > Aquatic > Freshwater >... | reverse complement strand
GCGCGCCTGCTCGACCGGCTCACGCCGCGCAACATCGCGAGGCTCGCCATCGGGCAGGTCTACTACACCGGCTGGTGCGACGACGACGGCAAACTGCTCGACGACGGCACGGTCACGCGCCTCGACGAGCAGAGCTTTCGCCTCACTTCCGCCGAGCCCGCGCTGCGGTGGCTCGCCATGAACGCGGTCGGCATGGACGTGACCATCACCGAGCGCACCGACCAGGTGGCGGCGCTCTCGCTGCAGGGGCCGAAGTCGCGCGCGATCCTCAATCGCGCGTGCTCGTCACCGGTGGACGGCATCAAGTTCTTCCGCATGGCGCCGAATTCACTCGCGGGCAAGCCGGTGACCATTTCGCGCACCGGCTACACCGGTGACCTCGGTTACGAGATCTGGATGGACGCAGCCGATGCGTTGCACGTCTGGGACACCTTGCTTGCCGAGGGCAACGACTACGGCATCGCACCCTGCGGCATCCTCGCCATGGACATGGCGCGGGTCGAAGCGGGCCTGTTCATGCTCGACGTGGACTACACGGCGGCCACGCACGCCTGGATCCCGGCCCAGAAGTCGTCACCCTACGAGATGGGTCTCGGCTGGACCGTGGCGCTCGACAAGCCCGGCTACTTCGTCGGCCGGCGTGCGCTCGAGCGCGAGGCTCGTGAAGGCTCCGCGTGGAAGATGGTGGGCCTCGAGGTGGACTGGGAGGGTCTCGAGCGCGTCTTCGGCGCGGTCGGACTGCCGCCGCAGGTTCCGGCCATGGCCGTGCGCGGCAGCCTGCCGGTGCGCAAGAGCGGCCAGCAGGTCGGCTACGCCTCGACCAGCACCTGGTCGCCGGTGCTCAAGAAGTACATCGCGCTGGTGCACCTGCAGCGGCCTCACTACGAGCCCGGCACGCGCGTCGAGATCGAGATCACGGTGCAGCACCACCGCCGCTATGCGCCAGGCACGGTCGTGGCACTGCCGTTCTACGAACCCGAGTGGAAGCGCAAGTGATGGCCGCCGCAAGCTACGACGCGATCATCATCGGCGCGGGCCACAATGGCCTGATCGCGAGCGCTTACCTGGCGCGCGCTGGCAAGAAGGTGCTGGTGCTCGAGCGCCGCGACATCGTGGGCGGCGCGGCGGTCACCGAAGAGATCTTCCCCGGCTATCGCTTCACCGAGTTCTCGTACGTGGTGAGCCTGCTCAGGCCCGAGATCATCCGCGACCTCGAACTGTCGAAGCACGGGCTCAGGATCCTGCCGCTGCCCTCGACGGTGACGCCACTCGACAACGGCGACTACCTCGCCGCCTGGGACGACCACGACCTCACCCGCCGCGAGCTGTACCGTCACTCGCCGCGCGATGCAGAAGCCGCCGACGAGTACTCGCGCGTCATGGCGCGCGCCGCGAAGGCAATCAAGCCGGTGCTCGGGCTCGTGCCGCCCGATCCGTCGTCGCTCGGCTGGCGCGACCTGCGCGGGCTGCTGAAGCTGGGACAGTACGGCGCCAGCCTGGGCGAGAAGGAGATCTACCGCATCGCCAAGCTCGTCACCCAGTCCTCCGCCGACCTGCTCGACGAGTGGTTCGAGTTCGATGCGCTGAAGGGCACCAAGTCGGCGAGCGGCATCATCGGCACGTTCCTCGGCCCCCGCTCGCCCGGCACGGCCTACGTGCTGCTGCACCACTACATGGGCGAGATCGACGGCGCGTTCCGCGCCTGGGGTTTCGCCAAGAACGGCACCGGCGGCGTCACCGCGGCGATCGCGAGCTCGGCGCGCGCGCTGGGCGTCGAGATCCGCACCGGCGCTGCCGTGGATCATGTGATCGTGAAGGGCGGCCGCACCTGCGGCGTGGCGCTCGAGAATGGCGACGAGTATGCGGCCATGGTGGTCATGTCGGCCGCCGACCCGAAGCGCACGTTCCTGCAATTCGTCGGCCGGCAGCACCTGCCCGACGAACTCGTTACCGCCGTGCAGGGCTTCCGCGTACGCGGCTCCTCCGGCAAGGTGAACATCGCGCTCTCCGAGCTGCCGCAGTTCACCTGCCTGCCGGGCGAGGGCCCGCTGCACCGCGGTGCCGTCTCGATCAGCCCGAGCATCGACTACATCGAGCGCGCCTACGACGAAGCGAAGTACGGCCAGTTCTCGCAGAACCCGTACATCGACATGGTCATTCCCTCGATGATCGACCGCGACATGGCGCCCCCGGGACACCACGTGATGTCGTGCTTCGTGCAGTACGCGCCCTACGACATCGAGGGCGGCTGGGACGACGCGAAGCGCGAGGCGTTCGGCGAGGCAGTCATCAGCACCATCGAGCGCTACGCACCGAACATCCGCCGCGCCATCGTGGGCACGCAGGTCATCACCCCCAAGGACATCGAGCGCATCGCAGGCATCACCGGCGGCAACATCTTTCATGGCGAGCTGCTGCTGCACCAGCTGTTCTTCCTGCGACCCGCGCCGCAGTGGGCCGACTTCCGCACGCCGCTGCCGGGCTACTACTTCGGCGCCTCGGGCGCCCACCCGGGCGGCGGCGTGATGGGCGCAGCCGGCAAGCTCGCCGCGCAAGAGATCCTGAAGGACTGGCGATGAGCCCCGCCCCGCAATACGACGTGATCGTGGTGGGCGCCGGGCACAACGGGCTCGTCACCGCAGCGTACCTCGCCAGGGCCGGCCGCAAGGTGCTGGTGCTCGAGCGCGCCGAGGTTCCAGGCGGGCAGCTTGCCGCACGGCGTCTCTGGCCGGACGTCGAAGCGCCGGTGCTGCATCCGTCGGGCCGGCTGCGGCTGGACATCGTGCGCGACCTCGACCTCGCGCGGCATGGACTGCGGACGACTGCGACGGGCGGCGATGCGTACGTATCGCTGCTGCCGGACGGCGGGTCGCTGCGGCTGACGACGAACAACGGCGACGCCGCGACGCGCGAGTCGATCCGCCGGCTGTCCGCGCGGGATGCCGAGCGGTGGCCCGAGTTCGTCGCATTCATGGAGACCGCGGCCGGGTTCCTCGATGCCGCCTACCGGACGCCGATGCCGCGGATGAACAAGCCGGAGTTGTTGGCGAACGGTCTGCCGCTCGCCTCACTGCTGCTCAAGCTGCGGCGACTCGGACGCAAGGACCTGTTCCGCGTGATCCGCAGCCTGTCGATGTCGGCGCAGGAGTTCACCGACGAATGGTTCGAGTCCGAGCCGCTCAAGGCGGCGATCGGGGCGCTCGCGATCCACGGCGTCACGCTCGGCGCGTACTCGGCGGGCACTGGCTACACGCTCATCCACAACTGGCTCAACCGCGGCGGGCTCGCGCATCGTCGCGGCGACGACGGCACCACGATCACCGCGGCGCTGGTGGCTGCGCTCAGGACGCACGGTGGCGAGCTGCGCAATTCCGCGGACGTCGCGCGCATCCTCGTGGACTGCCAGCAGGCCCGGGGCGTTCGCCTGGCGAGCGGCGAGGAGATCGCAGCGAAGGTCGTGGCCTCCGCCGCCGATCCGCGCACAACGCTGCTCGGCCTCGTCGGCGCACCGGAGCTGCCGCCCGAGTTCGTCTGGCAGGCGCAGTCGATCCGCATGCGCGGCTCGCTGGCCAAGGTGCACCTGCTGACCGATGGCCGTCACGGGTTGCCCGAGGGCACGCTGGTGGTTGCACCGACGCTCAGGTACCTCGAGCGCGCGTACGACGCCGCGAAGTACGGCGAGTTGTCGGAGAAACCGTACCTCGAGGTGACGACCGCGGGCCCGGTGGTCTCGGTGCACTTCCAGTTCGCTTCGTTCGCACTTCGACAGGGCGACTGGCTGGGCGCGCGGTCGATGCTCGAATCGCGTGCCATCGACACGCTGGCGTCCTATGCACCGGCGCTGCGCGACTCGATCCGCGGCGTTCAGTCCATCACGCCACTGGATCTCGAGCAGGACTGGGGCCTATCAGAGGGCGACCTGAACCACGGCCAGTTGCTCCTGGACCAGATCTTCTTCATGCGACCGCTGCCGGGATGGTCCGATCACCGCACGCCCGTGGATGGGCTCTACCTGTGCGGCGGCGGCATACACGGCGGCGGTGGGATCAGCGGCGCGAGCGGGAGGAATGCGGCGCGAGTGGTTCTCGAGGCGGGGATACGCTGAATCCCTCTGGGTGGTGGAATGCAACCGGGCGTCGGAAGAGGCCTATTCACGCATGCCACAAGAGCCCCACTTGCTCTACGCGCTCATCGTCGTCTGCGAGGCCGGCTTCTGGGTCGTCTTGCTGCTGGCTCTTGCAGTCCGCTACGACTTCAAGCTGTGGGGGCGGTGCATCGTGGCCTGTGTCATCACAATGGCCCTGGTCGAAGCACTCGTACAGTTCGTTGGCACCCGCGAAGCCACTCAGCCCCTGCTGGAAGGAATCCCCGCCGGTCGTTTCACCCCTGGCGGCCGCTTGCTACCCTGATAGCAACACACGCCGAGCCGCGCCGAACGTCGGGGGCGCCAACCGCATGACAGGTCACGGCAAAGGACGCGAATGACCGCGAGACCCACCACGGCGGACCCCTCGCCCGGTACGGACGGAGCCACGTCGCCGCGCAAGGCCACCGTCTTCCTGAGCTACGCTCGGGCGGACAAGGACCGTGCGGTGCGGCTGGTCCAGGGCTTGCAGGCCGCGGGCCTGGAAGTCTGGTGGGACACCCTGGTCGAGGGTGGTGCCGAGTTCGCCCGGACCATCGAGGCCGCGCTCCACTCTTGCGACGCGGTGGTCGTGGTCTGGTCCCAGGCGTCGGTCGGCTCGGACTGGGTGCTGGACGAGGCCGCGAAGGGACGCGACCTGCGCAAGCTGGTGCCGGTATCGTTGGACGGCGTCGAGCCGCCCATGGGGTTCCGTCGCTATCACTCGATCAACCTCGCCGGCTGGGACGGCGGCACCCAGTCGCCGGAGGTGCAGGCCATCGTCCGTGGGGTGATGGCGCTCGACGGACGCGGCTCGTCGGCCCCGTCCCCGACGCTCAGCGCATCGGACGCGCCGCCGTCCGCGTCGCGGCGCCGCCTCCTGCTGGCCGCGGCCGGCGTAGCCCTCGCGGGTGTTGCCGGCGCGCTCGTCTGGCGCCGCGGCGGCGATGCACGCGACTCGCGCGCCGGCGGCAACAGCGTCGCCGTACTGCCGTTCCAGAACCTGAGTGGCGATCCCGCACAGGCCTACTTCTCGGATGGCCTGGCGGAAGAGGTCCGGGCAACGCTCGCGCGCAATGCAGGCCTGCTGGTCATGGCACAGGCCTCGTCCGCGCAGTTCCGCGATCGCGCGGACGACGCGCGCTCGATCGCCGACAAGCTCGGGGTCACGTATCTGCTGGCGGGCAGCGTGCGGCGCGCAGGGGAGAAGGTGCGCGTCGCGGCCGACCTCATTGATGGCGACAGTGGCTTCAGTCGCTGGTCCCAGACGTTCGAGCGCAGGCTGGACGACATCTTCGGCGTGCAGAGCGAGATCGCCACCACGGTCGCCGCCGAAATCATCGCGCGGGTCGAGACCGGCGGAGCACCGCCCGAACCCGGGCGCGAGACGCTCGACTCGGGGGGCACGCAGGATCTCGCCGCATTCGACGCCTACCTTCGCGGTCGGGCGCTGTACGACCTGAGTGTCGACGAGGCCTCGGAGCTCGCCGCGCTCGCCCAGTTCGACGCCGCCATCGCGGCCGACCCGGACTTTGCCCGGGCGCACGCCGCGCGGGCCCGTTCGCTCACTGCGATCGCCAACCAGTACGCGGACCTCGACCGCCGCAACGGACTCTACGAGGCGGCGATTGCCAGCGCCGCGCGTGCGATCGACCTCGCGCCGGACCTCGCGGACGCGCATTCGACCCTCGGCTTCACGCTGTTCCAGGGACAGCTCGACGCGAAGGCTGCGCGCGTTCCCTTCGAGCGCTCCGCCACGACCGGTGCGGGCGAGGCGACGGTGATGGCGCGGTACGCCCAGTACTGCGCGCGCGTCGGACGCGATCGCGCGGCGACCACGGCCATGCAGCGTGCCGTGCTGCTCGATCCGTTGAATCCGCTGATCCATCGTGCGGCGGCATCGGTCGAGTACGCCGCACGCCGCTACGCGGAGTCCCTGCCTCCGCTGCGCCAGGCGCTGGCGATGAACCCGAAGATGTCGCGCTCGCATGCCTCGATGGGCGATGCGCTGCTGATGCTCGGCCGGCTCGCCGAGGCCCGCACCGAGTACCTCGCCGAGCCGGCGGCGGACTTCCGCCTCGCTGGCCTCGCGATCGTCGAGCACAGGCTCGGCAAGACCGTGGAGGCGCAGGCAGCTATGGCGCAACTGCTGGCGGAGCGCGGTGAGCAGGCGCTCTACCAGCAGGGGCAGGTGTACGCGCAGTGGACCGAGCACGACACCGCCATCGAGCGCCTCGAGCAGGCGCGGGTGGTAGGCGACTCCGGGCTGATCTACGCGCGCAACGATCCGTTCCTCGACCCGCTGCGCGGCGACCCTCGGTTAGCCCGCATCCTGCAGAGCATCGGTTTCGACCAGGCGTGATTCCGAAGGACGCTGCACGACCCTGCCTGCGCCTGACCACTCACTCGAGCCGCGCGCCACGGTAGACGATCCAGCTGGAGTTCCTGCCATGAATGCGAGACGACTATTTGCCATCGTCCTCCTCGCGTGCTGCGGCATCGCGTCCTGGGCACAGCCACCCGCGCCGACACCTTTGCTGCCCGAGTCTTTCCAGTGGTTCAGCCCGGCGGGCAACCCGAACCTGCGCGCTGCCTGGGTGATCGGCTCGGAGTCCGGCAATGGCGCGTACCTGTTGCGCGTCATGCTCGCCAAGGGGGGCAGGATACCGCCGCACGCGCATCCCGACGGGCGCAGCTCCACGGTCCTCGCAGGCACTCTCTACGTCGGCTACGGTGAGGTGGCGGACGAGTCGAACGTCGTGGCCATTCCCGCTGGCGGGGTCTACGTCGCCCCGGCCAACGTGCCTCACTACCTGTGGGCCAAGGACGGCGACGTGGTCTACCAGGAGTCGGGCACGGGGCCGACCGCCACTGTGCCGGTCAAGCGCTAGCGAGCCGCGCGCCCTGCCCCTGTTTCACTTGCTCCCGGACGATGAGGTACAGCAGCACCAGCGCCGGGATGCCGAGGCTCGACGTGTACACGAAGAACCAGGGGTAGCCCACGGCATCCACCACGAAACCGGACGTGCCCATCAGCAGCTTGCCGGGCAGTGCGTACATGGAGGAGAACAGCGCATATTGCGTGGCCGTGTACGAGGCCGTGGTGAGGCTCGACAGGTAGGCGATGAGCGCGGTGCCCGCGATGCCCATCGCGAGATTGTCGGCGCTCACCACGATCGCGAGCCCGGTGATGCTCGGGTGCTCCTGGAACGCCAGCGTCACGAACATCAGGTTCGACGCGATCACCGCGAGGCTGCCGAACGCGAGCGACTTCACCGTGCCGAGCCGAGCAACCGCGAGGCCGCCGAGCAGCACACCGACGATCGAGGACACCAGTCCGAACAGCTTGGCGACCGCTGCGATTTCCTTCAGCGTGTAACCCACGTCGAGGTAGAACGGGTTCGCCATCACGCCCATGGTGAAATCGGTGAGGCGGTAGCTCGCGATGAAAGCGAGCATCAGCACGGCGAGCTTCGTGCCGTAGCGCGTGAAGAAATCGACGAACGGGCACACCACCGCGCCCACGAACCACGAACCCGCCTGCCTGAGTGAGTCCGGCCAGTGCGCCTTGCGCTTCACCCAGTCGACGACGCGCTGCTCGTGCGCGAGAGAGAACCGCTCGACGCGCGCTTCGGGCTCGGCGATCACGAGCGTCGTCAGCATGCCCACGCCGACCATCGCAGCCATCGCCGTGTAGGCCGCCATCCAGCCGTGGTCGGCGGCGATCCACAGCGCGCCCGCGCTGCCCACCATGATCGCGATGCGGTAGCCGAGCTGGTACGCAGCGGCCATCACGCCCTGCATCGGCTGCGGCACCGCTTCGATGCGCCACGCGTCGATGGCGACGTCCTGCGTGGCCGACGAGAACGCCACGAGCAGCGCGAGCGCCGCCATCGCGCCCAGGTGCCCCACGGGATTGAGGTGCGCCATGTTGAACAGGCCCACCGCGATACCGACCTGGGCGAGCAGCATCCAGCTGCGCCGTCGCCCGAGCAGGCGGTGCAGCAGCGGCAGCGGCAGCCGGTCCACGACCGGCGCCCAGAAGAACTTGATCGAATAGATGATGCCGACCCACGACAGCATGCCGATGGTGGCGCGCTCGATGCCGACCTCGCGCAGCCAGGCGGAGAGCGTCGAAAACACCAGCATGAACGGCAGGCCCGCCGAGAAGCCGAGGAACAGCATCGCGAGCACGCGCGGGTGCTTGTAGGCCGCGAGCGCGTCGAGCCAGCCGCGCCACCACGGCTTGCGCGGTACCACCGTCTCGCTGCCGGGCGTCGGGGTCGAGCTCACAGGTCGAAGTCGAGCGTGAGCGGCGCGTGGTCGGAGAAGCGCTGCGTCTTGTAGATGGCGGCCGACTGCACGCTGCCCTCGAGCCCCGGGCTCAGCACCTCGTAGTCGATGCGCCAGCCCACGTTCTTCGTCCAGGCCTGGCCGCGGTTCGACCACCAGGTGTATTGCTCGGGGCGGTCGTCCACCTGGCGGAAGCCGTCCACGTAGCGCTCGTCGCCGAACAGGCGATCCAGCCAGGCGCGCTCCTCCGGCAGGAACCCCGAGTTCTTCTGGTTCGAGCGCCAGTTCTTCAGATCGATCTCCTTGTGGGCGATGTTCCAGTCGCCGCACAGCACGTACTCGCGCTTGCGGCGCTTGAACGCCTTCAGGTGCGGCATGAACTGGTCGAGGAAGCGGAACTTGGCCTGCTGCCGTTCCTCGCTCGACGAACCCGACGGCAGGTACACCGACACCACGCTCAGGCCCTTGAACTGCGCCTCGATGTAGCGACCCTCGGAGTCGAACTCGCGCGAGCCGAAACCCGTGATCACGTCGTTCGGCTCGACGCGCGAGTAGATCGCCACGCCGCTGTAGCCCTTTTTCCCGGCGTCGCAGTAGTAGCAGTGATAGCCCTGGGGACGGAACATCGGGTCCGCGAGCTGATCCGCCTGCGCCTTGGTCTCCTGGAGGCAGACCACGTCCGCCTCCTGCGCCGTCAGCCACTCGAAGAAGCCCTTGCGGGCCGCGGAGCGGATGCCGTTCGCATTGAGCGTGATGATGCGCATGGCGGCGCAGTATAAAGTACGCACATGCACCAGCCCGATTTCATTCGCCTCTGCCTCGAGCTCGGCGTGCTGCGCTTCGGAGAATTCAAGCTGAAGTCCGGCCGCCTGAGCCCTTACTTCTTCAACGCCGGCCTGTTCAACACCGGCCACGCCATTGCCGGACTCGGCCGCTACTACGCGCGCGCCGCTGCGCTGTCGGGCCTCGAGTTCGACATGCTGTTCGGCCCCGCGTACAAGGGCATCCCGCTGGTCACCGTGACGGCCGCAGCGCTCGCCGAGCACGAGAACATGAACCTGCCGTTCGCCTTCAACCGCAAGGAAGCGAAGGACCACGGCGAGGGCGGCACGATCGTGGGCGCGCCGCTCAGCGGCCGCGTGCTGATCGTGGACGACGTGATCACCGCCGGCACGGCGATCCGCGAGTCCGTGGAGATCATCCGGGCCCAGGGCGCGACCCCGGCGGGCGTGTTGATCGCGCTCGACCGCGAAGAGCGTGGGCAGGGCGAGCGGTCGGCCGTCCAGGAGGTGCAGGAGACGCTCGGCCTGCCCGTGGTGAGCGTGCTCAGGCTGCGCGACCTGATGGCCCACCTCGAGGCCACCGGCGAGCGCGGGGTCTTCGAGGCGGTGCGGGCCTATCGCGACCGTTACGGCGTCTGACGGCGGCCTGGTTTGACATAGTTCACAAAGCTGGCACGCTGCATTGGGTGCCCGGACGGTCCCGGGGGCAGAATGCGGCCCATGAAACACGAAGTCCGTCTTCGTCGAGCCTTGAGCGTCGCGGCGATGGCCGTCCTGCTCGCGTTGCCGTCGGCGGCCCTGCCGGCCAGCAAGTCGAAGAGCAAGGGCAAGCCGCTGGCAAGCGGCGAGGTGTATCGCTGTCGCGACGAGCGCGGCCAGTACCAGTACGGCCAGAGCATCCCTCCGATCTGCATGAACCAGGACGTCGAGGTGGTGGACAAGACCGGGCGCGTGCTGCGCGTGATTGCGGGACCGCAATCGGTCGAGCAGGCCGAGGCGCTGCGGGCAGCCGAGGAAGCAGCGAAGGTGGCGGCCCAGCGCGACCGTACCCTGCTCGCCACGTACCTGTCGGTCGCCGACATCGAGCGGCTGCGTGACCAGCGACTCGAACTGCTCGAACAGCAGTCGCGAGTGACCGAGCAGTACATCGCCAACCTGCGCGAGCGGGAGGCGCGGCTGGCGGTCGACGTGCGGAAGTACCGGCCCTACAGCGACCGGCCCACGGCGCAGCCCGTCCCGGATCACGTGGCGGAAGAGCTCGTGAACACGGTGAACGGACTGCAGGTCTATGTGGAGGAGCTGTCCCGGAACACGACCGAGCGGGAGAAGCTGCGCGGCGAGTTCGACGCCGACATCGCGCGCTTCAAGGAACTGAAGGGGATCAACTAGTCCCCGAACTGCCGAAGCCACCGGCACCACGGTGGCTCGCGTCGAACTGCTCGACCACCTCGAACCGTACCTGCACCACGGGCACCACGACCATCTGCGCGATGCGCTCGCCGGGGGCGATCGTGAATGGCGCCGTGCCGCGGTTCCAGCACGACACCATCACCTGTCCCTGGTAGTCCGAGTCGATCAGGCCGACGAGGTTACCGAGCACGATGCCGTGCTTGTGGCCGAGGCCCGAACGGGGCAGCAGCACCGCGGCCAGAGCGGGGTCATCGAGGTGGATCGCGATGCCCGTCGGGATGAGCTGCGTCTCGCCCGGGGAGAGAGTCAGCGGCGCATCGAGGCAGGCGCGCAGGTCGAGCCCCGCGGATCCCGGCGTGGCGTAGTGCGGCAGGGGAAACTCCCGGCCGACCCGCGGGTCGAGCACCTTCACCTGCAGGACGTGGCCCGGCCCGGCACTCATCGCGCAGCCGCGCCCGGGCTGCGGCCCGATTCTCCGGCAACTGCGCCGACGCGCTCGCCCGTCGCAAAGCGCTCGGCGATCAACGCCACCAGCCCGGTCGCGACCTCGCGCTTGGAGGCGCGTGGGAGTTCACGCCGGCCGCCCGGCCAGTACACCGTGAGCGCGTTGTCGTCACAGTCGAAGGCGAGCCGATCGCCCACCTGGTTGGCGGCGATCATGTCGAGGCGCTTGCCTTCGAGCTTGACCAGAGCGTTGCGCTCCACGTTCTGCGTCTCGGCCGCGAAGCCCACCACGAACGGCCGCGGCGTGCCGGCCGCGACGGTCGCAAGGATGTCGGTGGTGCGCGACAGCGCGAGCACCAGCGAATCGCTGGTCTTCTTGATCTTCTCGACCGACGCCTGCACCGGCCGGTAGTCCGACACGGCGGCGGCGGCGATGAAGATGTCGGTGGCGGGAAGACGGGCGCGCACGGCGTCCATCATCTGCTCCGCCGTCTCGACGTCCACGCGCTGCACGCCGGCAGGCGTGGGCACGTTCACCGGACCACTGACGATCACGACCTCGGCACCGGCGGATCGTGCTGCCTCCGCCACCGCGTAGCCCATCTTGCCCGAGCTGCGGTTGGTGATGAAACGCACCGGGTCGATGCGCTCGCGCGTCGGTCCGGCGGTGATCAGCACCCTGCGGCCAGCCAGCACGCCAGTGCCGACCTCGCGCGGCAGCAGGGCGTCGAGGATGTCGGCCGGCTCGACCATGCGCCCGGCGCCCGTTTCGCCACAGGCCTGCTCGCCTTCGGCTGGTCCGAGGATCGTCACGCCGCGCGAGCGCAGCGTCGCGACGTTCGCCTGCGTCGCGGCATTGGCCCACATCAGCCGGTTCATCGCCGGCGCCACCGTGATCGACGCGTCCGTCGCGAGGCAGAGCGTGCTGAGCAGGTCGTTCGCGAGCCCGTGCGCGAGGCGCGCCAGGAAATCCGCGCTGGCCGGCGCAACCACCACGCGATCGGCCCAGCGGGCGAGTTCGATGTGGCCCATCGCCGCCTCGTCCGCGGCGTCCCACAGGTCGGTGCGCACCGGCCGGCCCGACAGCGCCTGGAAGGTGAGCGCGCCGACGAAGTGCTGCGCGCCCTGCGTCATCACGACCTGGACCTCGGCGCCCCGCTCGCGCAGGCGCCGGACGAGTTCCGCGCTCTTGTAGGCGGCAATGCCACCCGTCACGCCGAGCAGGATCCGCGGTGAGGCCAGGGCAGTCATGGGCCGATTATGGGACGGCGCCGTCGCGGGCCGCAAAGGGACAGACCGCAATTCGACGGGCCGGTCTGAGGCCATAACCAACCGTTACTTCTGGCAAGCGGGGCAGTAATAGGTCGAGCGCTGGCCCTGGGCAAGCTTGCGGATGGGGGTGCCGCAGCGCCGGCACGGCTGCCCGTCACGCTCGTAGACGTAGAGCTGCTGCCGGAAATAGCCGGGCGTGCCGTCCGCACTGACGTAATCCCGCAACGTGGTGCCACCCTGCCGGATCGCCTCGCCGAGCACCGCCTTGACCCCCGCCGCCAGCCGGTCGAATCGTTGCCGGCTGACCTTGCCCGCCGCGCGGCGCGGATGGATCCCTGCTCGGAACAGGGCTTCGGACGCATAGATGTTGCCCACGCCCACGACGATGCGCTGGTCCATGAGAAACTGCTTGACCGCCACCTTGCGGCCCTTGGCGCGCGCGGCCAGGTAGGCACCGTCGAACGCCTTGCCGAGCGGTTCGG
>Ga0105090_10001437_pt1 | contig 12806 bp, 14 predicted proteins | sample PPLLak3March2015_FD_79110 | JGI IMG/M metagenome (GOLD analysis project Ga0105090, IMG submission 79110) | Freshwater sediment microbial communities from Prairie Pothole Lake near Jamestown, North Dakota, USA - PPLs Lake P7 Core (1) Depth... | ecosystem: Environmental > Aquatic > Freshwater >... | reverse complement strand
GCCGCGCACGCTTTCAGCGGCGGCCAGCGGTCCTGCTGGCGAGCGACGAAACGTTGGCCAGGACAGCCGCAGCTGGGGGCACGGCCTTTCTTAGCTCCTGGCGATGGTCGCGGCGGATTCTTGCGAACGTCTTCTTCAGATCGGTATCGAAGCTCGCGGTGTAGCGAAACGAAGGATCGAGGATCGTCTTCATGTGGCCTCATGCGGTGTCGGTCGGCACGAACGAAGACCAACTCAGGTCTTCGATGAAAATCTCGCCTCGGAGAGGAAGGAAATCCACGGAGGCAGGCTAGCGACGTGAACCGCTGCCGTAAGTGCGATAGCGCACACACTAGCCTGCATCCGGGGAAACTCCCGGCAGGGCGCCGCAATCCGACCCCGGACGGCGCTGCGGCCGTGGTCAGACGGCTCGAGCGGGCCGGCGATCCTTCGCGATCGCCGCGGCGACTGCATCCCAGGCGGCGTCGAACCCTGCGGGCGTGAAGCCGGCGCCCGACGGCAGCCAGTCCGCCGTCCCGCCGCCGGCGAGCGTGTAGTGGCCGACGACATCGAGATGATCGGCGCGCGCCACGTGCAGCACTCGACCGTGAAGTTGGCTGAGCGTCGGCACGACGCCATCGCTGATCTGCGGCGTCGCCTTGAAGCCGAGCCCGCGATCGAGCAGCCGCTGCGTCGCCGGCGTCGGCTTCGGGTATGGATAGCGCGGGTGCGGCCGAGACGCGAGTGCATGCAGCAGCCGGAACAACGTGCGCAAGACTACGTACTCGGGATTCAGGAGTTCCTTCAGCTTGAAATCTTCGCGCGGCTTCGGCACGCCCGCGACGACGCAGCCGTAGTCGATCCCAGCATGATCCGTCACGGCAGCATGAAAGAGATCGATCCCCTCCGGCGTGAGTTGCAGCACCGCGCCCTGGTCGCGCTCGATGTCGCCGAGATAGGTCCAGGTGGGGTCCGTGCGGTTGTAGCGGATCTTGCGCAGCAGCCCCTCGGCGATGCGGTCCAGCGGGCCTTGCTCGCGGCCCAGCCAGTCGTCGAGCCGGGCAACCAGCGCGATGGCCTTTGCCCCGGCAAGGATCGCGCCGCGCCCTTGTCCTGAAGTCGCCAGCGCGCTCAGCACCAGCAGCAGCGTCTGGCCCTGCATGGTGACGAAGTGATTGGCCAGTGGCGTGCCGTGGTGCGGCGTGGCGACGGAGGTGGCCGTCTTCGTGAGGCGGGCGATGCGGACTTCCGATTGGGTATTCGAGATGTTCACGCCGGGGGTCAGCAGCATGCGCACGTCGAGGCCGCCGGTCGAGTGGCCGATGAAGTGCAGCTCGCGGGCCTTGAGGCCGCCGCTGCGGATCACCTGGCGGCGCAGAGCATCGGCTCGGCGGGGAATCGATGCGGTCGGCTGCGTCACGCAACGCACGATGCGGGCGTCGACGCCACGGCGGCGCAGCGCCGAACCGAGCGAGCGCTCGACGTCGTCGAAGTAACTCACCGCGCCGACCGAAGTGAAGCCGAAGAAGCCCGGCACCAGAAACACGAGTCGCTTCGTCATGCGCCGATTCTGGCTGCGAGCACGGGCCGCCAATGTCGATTCGATCAAGCCGGCGCGCAGGGACGGCTCTGCGCCGTCGCTGCAGGAAAGCGATGGTGCACACGCAAAGGGTGCGGCCGAGGCCGCACCATGCGCTTCGATGCGAACCGCCGCGACGATGGTCCCGAGATCGAGGTCTGTGCGGTGTCGCACATGCGGCGGCGGTTGGAGCGAGCTGCTCACGGACAGGCTCTAAGTGCGGCAGCGGACAGACCCCTCGCAGCGCTCGCCATAACCTCGCTCGGTCGGAGCCAGCAGACGCGCACTGTCTGCACCGTGGCGATGCGCAACGGTTGAAAGCATGTTGGTCATGGCAAAGAACAGTGCATGGGCGGCATGGCCCGCAGATGCACTCCTCTCAGAACCACCGAAAGAAGGAACCACAGTGAACAAAGTCCACCTCAACCTGATCGCGCTTGCGGTCGGCGTCGCATTCAGCGCCGGCGCAATGGCGCAAAACATGTCGAAGAACGACTACCAGGATGCCAAGACCAGGATCGGGACCGAGTACAAGTCGGCCAGGACCGCCTGCGCATCGCTGTCCGGCAACCGCAATGACATCTGCCTGGCCGAGGCCAAGGGCACGGAAAAGGTTGCGCTCGCCGACCTCGAAGCAGGCTACAGGCCCACGGCGCAGACGCGCCACGAGGCCGGGGTAGCCAGGGCGGAGGCCGACCTGGCTGTGGCCAAGGAACGTTGCGACGACATGGCCGGTAACGCCAAGGACGTCTGCGTGAAGGAGGCGACGGCAGCGGCGACCATCGCCAAGGCTGACGCCAGGTCGCGGATGAAGACGTCGGATGCGAACGCGACGGCCCGCGAGAAGACAGCCGATGCGCGCAAGGAAGCGAACGAAAAGGCCGCGGTCGCCCGCAGGGACGCGAACGCCGAGAAGCTCGAAGCCCAGTACAAGGTGGCGAAGGAAAGGTGCGACGAGTATGCGGGCGGCGCCAAGGACTACTGCCTGCAGCAGGCGAAGGCGCGCTTCGGCACGTCGTGAGCCTCAAACGGCCGGATGGAGGTGCCCGCTAGCGGAACTGCTTCGTTAGTGGTGCCTCCCGTCGACCGGCTTTGCGTCATGTTCTGCCAGGCAACCAGTTTCACGGCGGCCAGGACCAGGTCGAAGCATGGCGATGTGCCCGGGACTGAGCAGGCGGTCGTATTCCCGCCTGACAACCGCATAGCACTCGCAGGCCCGTGCCTCCAGTCGGCGACGGTCAAACGCGCCAATGTGGCCGCGGCTGCAATGCATCGCTCCCGTGCGCTGCAGCCTGCCGGCCGCCTCGGTGACGCTTTCGCGGCGCACGCCCAGCAGATCGGCGATAGCCTCCTGCGTGATCGACAGATCGTCCGCCGGCGATCGGTCGAGCAATGTCAGGATCCAGCGGCAAAGCTGCTGCTCGACCGAATGGAGGCGGTTGCAGACTGCGACCTGGCCGATCTGAGTAATCAGCGCCTGCGTGTAGCGCAACAGCAGATGCGGCAGAAGACCGTCGTGCATGAATTCGCTTGTGAACAGGTCCGCGCACAGTCGGTAGCCGTGGCCGGCGCTCAGCACTCGGGCGTGGCTTGGCATGAATTCACCGCCCAGGAACGATGCCACGCCGATGACGCCTTCGCTTCCCGTCAGCGCGAACTCGGTCGATGCTCCGCTCGGCGCGACGTACAAACTGGAAACGATGCCTGCGGTGAGGAAGTAGAGAAACGGCTGGCGGTCGCCGGGTCCGTGCACAGTCCAGCCAAGGGGCAGGGCGACCGGCTCCAGATGCGGCAGCAGGCGCTCGTACTCGCTCGGCGGCAGTGCTGCCAGGAGGTGATTCTGCCCGGCTGCGAACTCGCCGGAGACGAGGCAGTCCTGCACCGCAGGCGCCGGGCGCGCCCGGCGCACTTTCGGCTGAAGCGGATGTCCCTCTGACACTCGGGGCCCCACGAAAATGCGACCGACTCTGACGCCGGACGATTGTCAGTCTATGCAGGGCGATCTTCGGGAATGATGATCTCAATCACAGGCGTGTGTTCGCAAGCGAACATCAGCCGGAATTGCGGTATGCACAGGGTGTTGGGGTAACCGCGCGCAGAAAGACGAAGCCGCCGGTCGGCGGTTCTGCTACCAGCGCGAGTCCTTTCGCGGCCGGCTGTTCACGGGTGACCGGGGGTCTGGAGTCTGTGACACCAGCCGCGGCGTGCGTAACTGCGGCATCCGGCATCGACCGGCTTTCACCGGCGATGCCGGATCCTGGCGGCTGTTTGGCCCGGGGCCGCACCCGGCGCGAGTGTCAGGCGCTCTTCGTCGCGTCCTTCACGTCCTTCTTGACGTCGCCAAACTTCGCCTGTGCCTGGCCGAGAACCTTCTGGACCTTGCCTTTCGCCTCCATGGACTCGTTGCCCACGAGTTTGCCGGCGACTTCCTTGATCTTGCCTTTGGCTTGCTTGACCCGTCCCTTGACCTGGTCCTTGTTCATGCTCATGACTACCTCCCAGTTCGTGCCGGAACACGGCCGGCACGCCGTGGTGATCGTTTGCGGCTGCACCACCGCTTGCGTACGAATCATCCACATCAGAGTAGGCGAGGAGACCACGAATGTCTGTGCGCTACCGTACCGAGAACCGTACCCGCCGTGGTCGATCGCTGCAGCGGTCGTTCACGACGCCAGACCACGAGCGTGCCGCGTGGTGAACAGGTCCGCTCTACTTTGCCGGCACCGGTGTCCTGAGTTCCCTGTAAAAACCACCGCTCTCGACGCTGCCGCTGATGGTCCCCTCGCCGTTCATTCGGCGCAGGCAGTCGGACCGATCGTCCGCGTCCCGATGGGCGTCGCAGCGAACGCGCTGGTTCTGTTCGAACTGTCCTGCCCCGTTGTCCAGCGTGCCGCGCCGGGCCTCCGCAAGTGCCGCGCCGGCTTCCTTCAGGCAGGTGGTCTGATCCTGATGTGACTTTCCGCTCAGGCAGAACGCGCGTTCCTTCTGGTACTGCGCCTGTGCAGCGGCCATGTCTGGCGATGCGGCTGCGGCGAGGCCGGAAATCAACAGGGTGCCGATTGCGAATGCCGACCAGCGAAAAACGGGAGCCGATCTCGTTCCAGGATTACTTGGTTTGCAACGCGTTGCGGGGTTCATCAGGACATCCTCTTTGACGATGCTGCAGCGTACCTGTCGGGCTGCGGCGTCGTCTGTGCGCAACCGAACCGAGAGTGCAGCCCCGGCCGTCGATTGGCATGCCGTGCCGGTGCCGAGGGCCTGAGTGCTCCACCGCACGGATCGGAAGGCTCGCCGCCTGTAGCGTCCGCTGGAAGTTTCCGAACAACTCCTGCGGGACAGCTGCTCATGGAATCCAGGAAGCCGGAGATCTCCGCGATGACGCTGCTGCGCCAGAACGCGCTCTCGAGATGGACGAACGAGGGCGGCGCCGGCCCGGGCCGGGTGCGCGGCACCGCAGGCTCCGTCAAACGTCATTCCGCGGGTCCGCCGTTGGCCGACGCAGAACTGGTGCAGCTTCGCATTCGCGTGATCGCGCTCGAGAACCTGGTGATTGCCCTGCTCGCCGAGTCGCCCGACCAGCGACTGGAGATTGCGCGCGACATGGCTTCGTACATCTCGCCGAGGCCAGGCTTCACACCGCATCGACTGACGATTCGTGCAGCGGCGCAGATGATCCATCTGGTCGAACGCGCCGGATTCTTCCGTGGTGGCGCGACGCCTTCCTGAGCGCTGCGGACGGCCGTATCGGCAACGATTCCCGGACCGAGGCTGCCTGGCGGCGCTCGACCGGCGGGCACGTTGACTTCAGTCAAGCCCACCGGACCCACTCTGTTCGATAGCGCACGGACCGCCGCAAAGGGTGAGCCTAAGTTTGATCCGAGGGTCGGGGCGGAAGCTCCGGCCGGCAGGCCAACGGAAGCGCGGCGGAAGTTGTTGGCTCGACCGCAGCGGACTGTTGGGTTCGGATTTCGCCAGCTTCTGGCGAAGGAGAAACAAATGCTCGAAACCATTGCAATCATCCTGGTCGTACTGTGGCTCCTGGGCTTCCTGACCTCGTACACCATGGGCGGGCTCATTCATGGCCTCCTGGTCCTCGCGGTCGTGGTCATCGTGATTCGTGTCATCCAGGGTCGACGCGTGTAATTCGACGCGTGCGATGTCCCTGGGACAGCCCGGCGCAGCCGCTTCTTGCTGCGCGGGCGCGCTGCCGGCGGTCCGGGCATCTGACGTGCCCGGCGCGCGGCGCGGAAGTGCCAGTCGGCAAACGAAGGCTTCAAAGGGAGTTGACGTCATGAACGCAATGAAAATCGCGGCCATTGCGCTGATCGTCGCAGGCATCCTCGGTCTCGCATACGGCGGTTTCAGCTACACGAAAGAGACGCACCAGATGAAGCTGGGACCGATCGAGTTGTCGGTGAAGGAAAAGCAGAATGTGAACGTCCCGCTCTGGGCTGGCGTCGGGGCGATACTGATCGGCGGCGCGATGCTGGTACTTGGTGCTAAGCGGGGCTGAGTAATGCTTGGCGGGTCTCCGCCTAGACGACGGGACCCGCGCTGCTGACGATCATTGCGGGTCAGGATTCGCCTTGACCGCCTAGACGCTTTTCGGCGCGCTCATTGAAAGCTTCCGGCAACGGGCCGAAGAAACATCGGTCCGTTGCTCGATGCGGCGTCACGCCGCAAGCGCGGCCACGCTACGGCTTCTGCTTCAGTGCTTCTTCGTCGCGCGTGCGCTCACTGCTTTCCCGTTGCCTGCGATCCACGTTGCCTGCCGCAGCCTTGGGCTCCTGGCCACGCGACTCCGTCTTGGGCGCTGGTGATGACGGTGGCACTGAAGCCGGCGCGGCCGCAGCCGGATTTCGTTCGGCCTGCTTCGTCGCAGGCACCGGCTCGGTCTTCGCGCGTTGCTGCGGGGTCGGTGCGGGCCCATCCACCTTCGAAGGGGCGCCGCGAGGCTGCGCTGCGCCTTGCGGAAGCGCCGGCTGCGCTGCGGGTTGCTTGGTTTGCTCGACCCTGGCGCGTTGCTCAGGCCTGCCGCGTTGTTCCGGCGTCGGCGTTGCAGCGACGGCCGGTGCAGCTCGCGGTGAAGCCGCCGCCGCGGGCGCCGCGGGCAATTTCGCTTCTGGCGGCGGTGATGCGGGCTGCGCGCGCTGCTCCGGTTTGCCACGCTGATCCGACTTTCCGCGTTGTTCTGGCGGCTGGGCGGCCGCCGTCGTTGGGGCAGGCGAGGGTGAAGCGGCCGGCGTAGGCGCCGCGGGTTGCGGCACCACCTGCGGCGTTTGCTGTGCGCGCGGCTCGCCTTTGCTGCGCTGATCAGGCTTGCCGCGCTGTTCCAGCGGCTGTGAAGCGGGTGCAGGCGCAGCGACTGGTGGTGGTGAAGCGGCGGCCGCCGGGGCAGCAGGTCGCGTCGCAGCCGGCGGCGGTGCAACAGGTTGCCGGCGCTGTTCGGCGTTGTCACGCGGCTCCGTCCTGCCGCGCTGCTCCGGCGGCAGCGTCACAGGGGAGGGCGGCGCGGTTTGCGCCCGCACCGAGCCTTTGGTTGGCGCTTCGGGCGCGCGAGTGGTCGTCGGCGCGGCGGGCGTCTTGCCCTCATCGGACTTGCCGCGCGCTTCGGCCTGTGGTGGGCGTTGCATCGGTTGCGCGTCCGTTGTCGGCTTGGCCAGCTTGATGGCTGGCGCCGGCGCGTCCGCGACCGGTTTCAACTGCCTGCGCGCGCCTTCGTCGAGCGGTCTGCCCGGCTGGGTCATCAGTTGCTGTTGCTGGGCGGCGAAACCGACGCGCGCCGCCGGAGGTGCGTTGCGGGCGACCACGGGTCGCTCCAGCGCGCGGCCCGGGGGCCGCTTGTCGACCTGAAGCGCAGCACCACGCACGCTCCGCTCTGTCGGCGCCACCGGCGCGACGACTGCGACCGGCGCGCTCGCCATCATTTCCCGCGATACACGCACGGCCGATCTCGAAACCGGCTGCGACTGCACGAACGCGGTCGTCGGCACGGCGACGACGGCACCCGGAAAATTCCGGTTCGCGTAGGCGACGTTGGTGACGTTGATGTTGTTGTAGGTGTTGTTGATGACGGTGTTGTTGATGACCGTGTTGCTGCGGTTGACGTTCTCGAAGTAACCGCGGCTCACCCGATAGGAGGGCTGATAGACCTCGCGCGGAGCCAGCGGGAACCAGGCAACGCCACCCACGTTTCCGCTCGAGATCGACACCTGGAAATTGGCGCCGCCGACGAAAGCGACCAGGGCAGGGGCGTAATAGGCGCGAGTGCGAACGGGGCCGGGTACCCAACCCCAGTTCCCGCGCAGATTCGTCCAGCGGCCGTAATGGGATACGGCGAAGCCCCAGGGCGCGTCATCGACCCAGGTCCAGCCCCAGGGATCGATCCATGACCAGTGGCCGTCGCGGTAGGGCGCCCAGCCGGCCTCGACGCGATTGGGGAACCAGACATTGCCGTAGGTCGCGTCGACGCGCCAGGTGCCGTTCGCGTCGAGGTCCTGGTAGCCGACTACATCCGGCGACACATAGCGTGCCGAGACCGAGGTTTCGTAGCTGCGGTCGCGATCGCTCGACCAGCGATCGAAATCGTCGAGACGCGGCGCGGCGACATTGTCGTACTCGCGCAGGTCCGTGCCCCAAAAGCGATACGGTTGCCGAGAATCGATGGTGTAGGACGCACTGTCGCCGTAAGCCTCGCCCTGGCCGTTGCGCACGACGATCGTCGTTGCATCGTCGTCGGGATCGACCTCGATCCGGTACTCGCCGGGCCGCCGAACGACAAACGCGAGATTCGGCGTGTCGACTTCGAACACCTGGTCGGGCTCGAGGCGGCGCACGCGGACGTTCAATGTTCCCTGCGTCAACTGCAACTGGGTGATCCGGTCGTCGAGGTTGAGAATGGAGACGCTGGTCTCTGCATTCATTCGGATCATCGCGCCGCCGACCTGGATTTCGGCTCGCGCACCGGGATCCGCCCAAAGGCGGTCACCAGTGGTCAGCGGACGATTGAGCGACGCCCGCACCCAGTCGTTCTCGCCGGCCGGCGAGAAGCTGACCGCGCCGGACATGTAGCCGAGGCGTGCGACGCGCGACGGCGGGTCGGCGCTGGCCGGGTTGGCGAAAGCGAGCGCGGCCACCGAGGCCGCGAAGGCAAGGGCGCGAAGAAGAGAGTGCGTCCGCATGACAGTTCCTTACGAGAAAGTGCTGTCGCCGCAGCGGTGGATCGAATCGCAGCGCGATGCGACGGGCCGATTCGACCGAAAAGGTGTGGACGGCGTTGTCTGGTCGAACAAGGCGACGTCGATATTCCGCACTGATCCGGACCGGCAGCATCGCGCCGAAGCAAAGTCATAACGCCGGCCAGTCGAAACCCGATGACAGCGCAATGGAAGACCTCGGCAAACGGGAGCGTGGCGTCGGGAATCGTCATGAGGTTTTCATGGAATAAGCGAACCGAGGTGACTTCATCAGTTACGGTTTGCTACCAATATGTTCTGCACCATAACGACCGCGCTGCCTGCTGTCGGTGCGGTAGCCCGCCGATGCCGCCCAACCTTTCCCCGCGAAGCCGCGCCAGGGCCCGCCGAGCGGCGACACAGCCTCGAGTCGCGCCCGTGGCGCCGGCTCGTGAACGACGATGTCGTGCCGCCGGCCGATCGTGCTCAGTGCGGTGCCGCACCGACAACCGCGGCGCGGCACATCACAGTGGTTGCCTTGCTGCCGGGCCTGGCTGACATCAATTACGGAGAACGCTCTGTCACCTGCGTCGCGAGTACGGCGATCGGACTTGATAAGGAGACATCCATGAATGTCATGATGAAGAGCGCATTGGCAGTGGCCGGAATGGCTATATCGGTGCAGGCAACCGCACAGGTCACCTTCTTCGAGCGGGAAGGTTTCGCCGGCCGGTCGTTCACTGCGACCAGGCAGGTCGGCGACTTCGAAAACTACGGTTTCAACGACCGCGCCTCGTCGGTCGAGGTCCAGCGCAACAATTGGGAAGTCTGCGAGAGGACCGGATTCAGCGGCCGCTGCGTCGTCCTGCGGCCTGGCCGTTATCCGTCGCTCGCCGCGATGGGCCTGAACGACCGCGTCTCTTCGGTGCGCGCCGTTGGCAGGAAAGAGCGGATCGACGAGAGTCGCTATGCGCCGGCGCCGCTGGCGGCGCAGGTCACCTTCTACGAACAGGAAGGCTTCCTCGGCCAGTCGTTCACCACCGATGCGCAGGTCGAGAACTTTGCGCGATCCGGCTTCAACGATCGCGCCTCGTCAGCCATCGCGTTCGGCGAGCGCTGGGAAGTCTGTGAAGACGCCCGCTTCCGGAGCCGATGCGTCGTGCTGCGGCCGGGCCGGTATCCGTCGCTTGCCGCGATGGGCCTGAACAACAGCATCTCGTCGGTGCGCGCCGTCGGCAGCGGCGAGCGTGTCGATGAACGACGCTACGCGCCCGAACCTGTTCCGGTCTTCGACAGCCGCCGGCGAGGCAACGAGCGGCTTTACGAGGCCGACGTCACTTCAGTGCGGGCGGTCGTTGGAACACCCGAGCAGCGTTGCTGGATCGAGAAGGAACAGGTCGTGCAGGAGAAGAGCGGCGCCAATGTCCCCGGCGCCATCATCGGCGCCGTGCTCGGTGGCGTGCTTGGCCACCAGGTCGGTGGCGGCCGCGGCCAGGACATCGCCACTGTCGGTGGTGTAGTCGTCGGCGGCGTGATCGGCGCGAATGTCGGCCGCGACGGCGGTGGGCAGGTACAGACCCGCGATGTCCAGCGGTGCGAGAACCTTCCCAGTCGGGCGCAACCGGACTACTGGGACGTCACCTACGACTTCCGTGGCCAGCAGCATCGGATGCAGATGACGTCTCTCCCCGGAGCGACAGTGACGGTCAACGCGCAGGGTGAGCCACGCAACCGCGGCTGGAGCTCCTATGCCGACTTCACGTTCGGCGGCAACAACAACGACTTCGTGCGCTCCGACCGCAACAAGGCGCGGGAAATCGCGAGTTACATGGAACAGAATCCTTCGCAGCGCATCGCACTCGACAGTTCGAATGCCAATCGCGTCGGAGTCGTTCGTACCGCGCTGATCGATGCTGGCGTACCTGCGAACCGGATCGACATCGGTGCCTTCGGCGACCCGCAATACCGGCGTGACGGGCGCGTCGAGGTGCTGGTCAGCAACTAGACCGAATCCAGCAGTTCGATCTGCAGGCAAGCGGCGCGGCGTCCAAGCCGCGCCGTTCGCCTTTGTCGCTCGCGTCCCAGTCAGGCCCTCGTGTCGACCGTGACGGCAGTCGGTCGGCGAGGGCGTAGCGGATCAGGGACCTTGAGCCATGTCACCCGGGGGATCGTGGAATCGGAGTACAAGAATATGGGAGCGCAGGAAAGCGGGAGTTCCTTCATGGCTCCGATATTGGCGACCGCTTCTTGTTGAGGCTTTGCCGCTCGCGAAGGGTTGGCTCGGAAAGCTCGAAATGCGACTTGCGGCGACGGGTTGTCGCTGGCTCAAGTGCAAGACCGACGAGTAGTCATGGCAACTCGCCGCCAGTCCGTTTGCCACCATCGGGGTGGGATAGGGAGGTCAGCATGTTGAAATGGGCTGCAATCTTCTTCCTCATTGCAATCGCCGCTGGACTGTTCGGTTTCGGCGGCATCGCTGCCGGGGCGGCGGAGGTGGCGCGGGTGCTCTTCTTCATCTTTCTGATCGTCTTCGTGGTAACTCTGATCATGGGGATCAGGCGAAAGTAGCTCGCCAGGCTCGAGACCTGTCAGGTCGTCGAAGCGGTCTGCCCCTCCTGCGCCTCCCCCTGCTGCAGTTCACCGACCCGGCCGAGACTCAGGGCAGACGGTCAAAGGAAAACAGGCCGCCCAGCGGATGCTTGCGGCGCTCGATCCGGTCGCCGAGAAGTTCCGCGCCGATCATGCTGTACGTGATGCCGTTGCCCCCGTAGGCCATGGCGAAATGCACGCGCGGGCCGTACCGTGCGACGGGTCCAAAGTAGGGCAGCCCATCCCGGGTCTCGGCGAAGGTTCCGGCCCACGAAAAGGCAGGAGTCACGGGCAGGGCCGGGAACAGCCGCTGCACTTTGGACGCAAGTCGGATCGCCTTCGATTCAACCCGCCGATCACGGCGCGCAGGAACATCGATGCGATCGTCTTCGCCACCGACCAGCAGTCGTCCGTCCCGGGTTGTGCGCAGATAGAGATAAGGCCGCGCCGACTCCCAGGTCATTGTGTTGACCAGAAAGCCCAGCACCGTCCTGTCGATTGGATCAGTGACAAACGCGTAGCTGCTCCGATTCTGGGCGACCCGCCGCCGGAGCCAGCGTTGCGACTCGTAACCGGCGGCCATTACCAAGTGACGGCATTTGATTCGCGCCCCGGCCGTGGTTCGCAACTCGACTCCGCGGGCCGAAGGTGCGATCGAATCGACTTCCGTCCGGTCGAAGACCTGTCCGCCTCGCTTCGCGAGTCGCCCCAGCAGTCGATGAGCCATGCGGTACGGGTCGAGGCGGGCGGCAACGTGGCTCAGTATTGCGCACGGCGCGTCGAGGCTGTATCTGGCCTTCATTGACTTCATGTCGAGCCAGTCGACATCGAACCCGTGCTTGCGGCGCAGCTCGAACTCGTCTCGGAGCGACGCGGCATCGTGGCGATGACTCGCGTAGTAGAGGCTCTTCTGCATGGAGAAGTCGACGCTCCCGACGCTCTTCGCCAAAGCACGTAGGTCCGTGATGGCCGTAACGCAAGCCCTGTATGCCACCACGGCCGCAACTTCGCCGTAACACTTCGCCAGCTCGGTGAGGTGGGTGTCGATCTCATACTGAATCAGGGCGGTGCTTGCTGCCGTACTGCCCCAGCCTATGTCGCGCTTCTCGACTACCGCGACATCGAAGCCCCGGTCAGCAAGATGATCCGCGATCAATGCTCCGGTAATTCCTCCGCCGACGACAGCGACGTCGCAGTTGAGGTCGCGTCGAAGCGCAGGAAAGGGCCGCATCAATCCGTTCTTGACCGCCCAAAATGGGTAACCACTCTTGAGGTCCATCGGCGATCTTGACCGGGTCCCGGCACTGCCCTCCGTGCTCTGCCGTACAGACGGGTCCGGTCGATCCGCCTAAAAGTCAGTCACGGTCGAAGTTCCGACTCCACTGATTCACTCGACAGGTTGCACAGGAGATTCATCATGAGCACACGCATCAAGCTGGCCATCTACGCGATTGCCGCAACGACCCTGCTGGGGATGTCAGGTT
>Ga0105090_10001436_pt1 | contig 12818 bp, 10 predicted proteins | sample PPLLak3March2015_FD_79110 | JGI IMG/M metagenome (GOLD analysis project Ga0105090, IMG submission 79110) | Freshwater sediment microbial communities from Prairie Pothole Lake near Jamestown, North Dakota, USA - PPLs Lake P7 Core (1) Depth... | ecosystem: Environmental > Aquatic > Freshwater >... | reverse complement strand
TCTCCGCCGCGATGGACACGGTGACCGAGCACCGCCTCGCGATCGCCATCGCGCAGGAGGGCGGCATCGGCATCATCCACAAGAACATGACGGTCGAGGCACAGGCCCGGCAGGTCGCGCGGGTGAAGCGCTTCGAGAGCGGCATCATCCACGACCCGATCACCGTCGGACCGGAGGCGACGATCCGCGACGTGCTCGAGCTGACGCGCGCCAAGAACATCTCCGGCGTGCCGGTGGTGCGCGACGGCAAGGCGCTCGGCATCGTCACGCACCGCGACCTGCGCTTCGAGACGCGCTTCGACTCGCCGGTCACCTCGGTGATGACGCCGCGCGAACGGCTGATCACCGTGCGCGAGAACTCGCCCAAGGAAGAAGTGCTCGGCCTGCTGCACAAGCACCGCATCGAGAAGGTGCTGGTCGTCGGCGACGACTACGAGCTCAAGGGCATGATCACGGTCAAGGATTTCCAGAAGGCGACCGAGTTCCCGCGCGCCTGCAAGGACGAGCGCGGCGCGCTGCGCGTCGGTGCCGCGATCGGCACGAGCGCCGACACGCTCGATCGCGCGGCCGCACTGCGCGAAGCGGGCGTCGACGTGATCGTCGTGGATACCGCTCACGGCCACTCGCGCGGCGTCATCGAGACCGTGCGCAGGATCAAGGCGAAGTGGCCCAACCAGCAGATCATCGCCGGCAACATCGTCACCGCCGAGGCGGCGATGGCGCTGGTGGACGCGGGCGCCGACGCGGTCAAGGTCGGCATCGGCCCGGGCTCGATCTGCACCACGCGCGTCGTGGCGGGCGTCGGCGTGCCGCAGGTCACCGCGGTGGCCAACGTCGCGGCCGCGCTCGCGCCGCACGGCGTGCCGCTGATCGCCGACGGCGGCATCCGGTTCTCGGGTGACGTCGCCAAGGCGATCGTCGCCGGCGCGTACTGCGTGATGATCGGCGGCCTGTTCGCCGGCACCGAGGAGTCGCCGGGCGAAGTCGAGCTGTACCAGGGCGCCTCCTACAAGTCATACCGCGGCATGGGTTCGCTCGGCGCGATGGCCCAGGCGCACGGCTCGCGCGACCGCTATTTCCAGGACACGACCATGGAGCTCGAGAAGCTCGTGCCGGAAGGCGTCGAGGGCCGCGTGCCCTACAAGGGCAGCATCGTCGCGATCCTGCACCAGCTCACCGGCGGCCTGCGCGCCGCAATGGGTTACACGGGCAGCGGCAGCATCGACGAGATGCGCACGCGGCCGCAATTCGTGCGCATCACCGGCGCCGGGATGCGCGAGAGCCACGTCCACGACGTGACCATCACCAAGGAAGCGCCGAACTACCGTGTCAGTTGAGCCTGCGATCGTCCGACCGCCCGACATCCACGCCCACCGGATCCTGATCCTCGACTTCGGCTCGCAGTACACGCAGCTGATCGCGCGTCGCGTGCGCGAGCTCGGCGTCTACTGCGAGATCCACCCGTGGGACGTGGGCGACGAGGCGGTGCGAGCCTTCGGGGCGCGCGGCATCATCCTGTCCGGTGGCCCCGAGTCGGTCACGCAGGTTGGTGCGCCGACCGCGCCTGCGGCCGTGTTCGAACTCGGCGTCCCGGTGCTCGGCATCTGCTACGGCATGCAGACGATGGCCGCGCAGCTTGGCGGCCGCGTCGAGCCCGGCGCCGTGCACGAATTTGGCTACGCCGAGGTGCGCGCGCGCGGGCACTCGGCGCTGCTGCGCGACATCGAGGACCGCGTCAACGCGGAGGGCCACGGCCTGCTCGACGTCTGGATGAGCCACGGCGACCGCGTCGTCGAGCTGCCGCCCGGCTTCAAGGTCAGCGCTTCAACGCCCGACCTGCCGATCGCAGGCATGGCAGACGAGGCACGCCGGCTCTACGCGCTGCAATTCCACCCCGAGGTCACGCACACCCGCCAGGGCGCGCGCATCTACGAGCGCTTCCTGCACGGCATCTGCGGTTGCGACTCCAGCTGGAACGCCGGCAGCATCATCGAGGATGCGGTCGCGCGGGTGCGCGCGCAGGTCGGCGGCGGCAAGGTGCTGCTTGGCCTGTCGGGCGGCGTGGACTCCTCGGTCGTGGCGGCGCTGCTGCACAAGGCGATCGGCGACCAGCTGACTTGCGTGTTCGTGGACCACGGCCTGCTGCGCCACCACGAAGGCGACCAGGTGATGGCCGTGTTCGCACGCAACCTCGGCGTGCGGGTCGTCCGCGTGGACGCCGCCGAGCGCTTCTTCGCGGCGCTGGCGGGCGTCTCGGACCCCGAGGCCAAGCGCAAGATCATCGGCCGCCTGTTCATCGAGATCTTCGACGAGGAGGCCGCGAAGCTCGAGGGCGTGGAGTTCCTCGCGCAGGGAACCATTTATCCCGACGTGATCGAGTCGGCCGGCAGCAAGACCGGCAAGGCGCACGTCATCAAGTCGCACCACAACGTGGGCGGCCTGCCAGAGCACATGAAGCTCCGGCTCGTCGAGCCGCTGCGCGAGTTGTTCAAGGACGAGGTGCGGCGCATCGGCGTCGAACTCGGCCTGCCCGCCGAGATGGTCTATCGCCACCCGTTCCCGGGTCCCGGGCTGGGCGTGCGCATCCTCGGCGAGGTGACCCGTGCCGCGGCCGACACGCTGCGTCTCGCCGACCACATTTTCATCGAGGAACTGCGCAAGGCCGGCTGGTACGAGAAGACGAGCCAGGCTTTCGCAGTGTTCCTGCCGGTGAAGAGCGTGGGTGTCACCGGCGATGGCCGGCGCCACGAGCCCGTGATCGCGCTGCGCGCCGTCGAGACCGTGGACTTCATGACCGCGCACTGGGCGCACCTGCCGTACGAGCTGCTCGACGTCTGCTCGCGCCGCATCGTGAACGAGGTCAAGGGCGTCTCGCGCGTGGTCTACGACATCAGCGGCAAGCCGCCAGCCACGATCGAGTGGGAATAGGGAAGCGGATAGCGAATATTGAAAAGTGAATGGTGAATGGTGAATAGTGATTGGTGACTAGAGTGCCAGGCGGCGTGCTGACCGTACTTCTCATACACTATCCGCTATCCGCTATCCGCTATCCGCTCATCCTTGGATTCCGACGACATCACTTTCATGCGGCGCGCGCTGGAACTCGCCCGGCAGGCAGAAGCCGCGGGCGAGGTGCCGGTCGGCGCGGTCATCGTGAAGGACGGCGTGGTCGTGGCTGAGGGCTGGAACCACCCGATCGGTGCCAACGACCCCACGGCCCACGCCGAGATCGTGGCGCTGCGCGCGGCGGGGCAGGCACTCGGTACGTACCGCCTCACCGGCACGACGCTCTACGTGACGCTGGAGCCCTGTGCGATGTGCGCGTCGGCAATGGTTCACGCGCGCGTGCAGCGGCTGGTATACGCCGCCACCGATCCTCGGGCCGGGGCCGCAGGGTCCGTGTTCAACATCGTGCAGCATGCCGCGCTGAATCACCGCCTCGAGTGCACCGGCGGCGTGCTCGCGGAGGAGTGCGGCACGATGCTGCGGAACTTCTTCCTCGCGCGACGCTGAGTCGCTGGTTGCCCGTCAACGCCGCGTGGCTGCGCGTGTCGTCCGCTTCGGCGCGGGCTTCGTGACCGCGGCCGGCGATTGCGCCTCCGGCGGTGGCGTGCCGATGCCCGCCACGGCGAGGATGTTCAGGTAGGACTGCACGTTGTCCACGTAGCGCACCGGCTCCCAGCCGCGTGCATAACCCCGCCGGGTGCGCGTGTACCAGCGCTCCTGGCTGAGCAGCGGCAGGAAGTCGCGCACGTCCTCCCAGCGGTCTGGATTGCGGCCGTGCTGCTGAGTGAGGATGCGTGCGTCCTCCAAGTGACCGTAGCCGACGTTGTAGGCCGCCACGGCCAGCCAGGTGCGATCGGGCTCCGGGACCCGATCGGGAATGGTGTCGAGCAGTCGGGCGAGGTACCGCGCCCCGCCGAAGATACTGGCGCGCGGATCGAGGCGGTCACCCGCGCGCATCATGGCCGCCGTGTCCTCCGTGAGCTGCATCAGCCCGCGCACGCCCGTGAACGATACGGCACCCGGATTCCACTTCGATTCCTGGTATCCCATGGCTGCGAGCAGGCGCCAGTCGAGCTGGTACTTGGCCGCGGCTTCCTGGAACCAGTCGAGGTACTGCGGCAGGCGCGTCTCGACGTGCTGCAGGAAATTTCGCGAGAACAGGTAGTCGAAGCGATCGTGGTCGCCGTAGTAGCGCTCCAGCAGCTGGGCGATCACGCCCTCGGCGCGGGCTCCCGCGAAGAATGCGTTCACCCGGTTGAGCAGCGAACGGTCGCGGCCGGCGGTGCTCACCACCCACGACATGGCCCGCTCGGGCGACAGGTCGAGCGCGATGGCAAGTTCGGGGTGTACCACGCGGTTCAGCGCGAACTCGGTCGAGCTGGCGAGCGTGTACTGCACGCCTCCACGCGAGACCTCGGCGAGGAGTTCCTCGGTCTCGCTGCTGGCGCGTTCCACCCACGTGAGCTCGGGGTACTGCAGGCGCAGTTCCTGGAGCGTGCGCTGGTGGGGACTGCCCTCGGCCACCTCGATCTGCCCAAGTCCCGCGTCACGGATCGAGCGCGGGCGCACTCCAGTGCGCCGGAAGACGAGGTGCTCGCGGACGAGATGGTAGCCAGGCCCGTAATGGACACCATGGGGCAACTCGACACCGGTGGTGATGCCGGCCGCCGCGACGTGGGCCCGGCCGGCCAGGACCTCCTGGGTGGCCGCCTCGCGGGTGGGTACCGTGTAGAGGCGCAGGGCGACCCCGAGGTGCTCGGCAAACCGGCTCGCGAGCTCGTAGGCCGGGCCCTCGGGGCCGTGGCTGCCGAGGTAGTAGGCGTCCGGGCTGTTGCGGGTCACCACCCGCAGTTCGCCGGCCTCGAGTACCTGCTCGAGCACGCCCGGGGGCTGGGCGCAAGTGGCCAGCAGCAGGGTCGACAGCAGTGCGAGCAGGGCCTTCATGGTTTGTATAGAATACGCGGCCGCCGGAGAGGTACCGAAGCGGTCATAACGGCGCCGACTCGAAATCGGATGGGGGCATAACAGCCCCACGTGGGTTCGAATCCCACCCTCTCCGCCACAAATTAGCAAACGCCCCGCAAGGGGCGTTTGCGTTTGTGGCCCCGAAGCGTGGCATCACACCCTACGCACTCCTGGCAACAGCCTTATGTCACCTCCGGCCATGCATGATCCGGGCGACACGGCCCCCGGTCCAGCCGGGTGCGGCCGTCGCGGCAGCCTGGCGCGGAGTGAGCACTGCCCGCGATACGGCGCGAACGACCTACGCGACAGGGACGGCCACGTTTTACTCGTCGCGCACGCGCAGCGTAAGCAGAACCCGCAGGGCCGGCGGCGTCGGCCTGTGGCAGCATGCGCGCCGATAAAAACAGGAACTGGGAAGCTCCGCCCATGCGACTGCTGGACTGCGACGACGCCGAGCCATTGCCCACCGACGGCATGGAGGTCGAGGAGGTCCGCGACGCGGACACCGTCCGGCTGTTCATGCTGGAATGGCGCCGGCGGCTGCGCGAGCAGCCTGCGCCATGGAGGCGTTCGCCAGGCCCCGGTGGCATGATGGGCGCATGATCGTCGACGCCTGGGCCCAGCACCCCACCGCACGTCACCTTGTCCACCCCATGTTCGACTCGCTGCGACGCTGGACGCGCGGCGAGGCGGGTTCACGCCTGTCGCCGGTGGACAACGTGGACTGGCCGGTCTCCGTGACGCTGGCGGCAATGGACGACGGTGGCGTCGATCGCAGCCTCATCAGTGCCTGGGAAGGGCCGCGAGGTTCGCTCATTTCGAACGACGAGGTGGCCGCTTTCGTGCGTGCGGCGCCCGACCGGCTGGCGGGCGTGGGCGCGGTCGACATCAGTCGCCCGCGTGAGGCCGTGCGCGAGATCCGGCGCTGCGTACGCGAACTTGGCTTCAAGGCGATCCGTGTGCTGCCGTGGCTGTGGGAACTGCCGCCGACGCACGCGCGGTTCTACCCGGTGTTCAACGAGTGCTGCGAGCTCGGCGTGCCGTTCTGCACACAGGTGGGGCATACCGGGCCGTTGATGCCGTCGGAGGTTGGCCGGCCGATCCCCTACATCGACCAGGTCGCGATCGATTTCCCCGACCTGGTCATCGTCTGCGGGCACATCGGCTACCCGTGGACCGAGGAGATGATCGCGGTCGCGACCAAGCACCCGAATGTGTACATCGACACTTCGGCCTACACGGTCAGGCGCTATCCGCCCCAACTCGTGGCGTACCTGCGCGCGCACGGCGCGGGCAAAGTGCTGTTCGGCACGAACTGGCCGATGATCGCGCCACGCAAGGCGCTCGAGGGTCTCGACGAACTCGCGCTCGGCGGTGCGACACGCGCCGCGTTCCTCGGCGGAAACGCGGCGCGCGTGTTCGGGCTCTGATCCGGCCGGGCGTTACGGCTTGATCTGGCCGCGGATCTCGCCGAGTCGGTAGTCGCCGGGACCAGAGTTCGGCGGATCCACCTCGTCGCTGGTGTGCACGTTGATGTAGGCGTTGCCATCCGCGAACATCTCGAGCAGGTCGCTCAGCGGAGCGCCCTTCATCGAGCCCAACAGGTCGGACGTATCGAACTTGCCCTGCGCGAGCACGCCGCTGAACGGCCCTTTCTTCGCCGCATTGGCTTGATACAGTTTCACCACGAGGGGGCCGTTCGCACCGGCGGGGCCGAGGTGGATGTCGCCTGCCACGACGTTCTGGATGTCCTTCACGGTCAGCACGTAGCTGACCGACTGGCCGTTGGCGCTCACGGTCAAATCGAGCTGGCCGGTCGCCGGTGTCTTGATCGGATCGGGTACGTTGGCTGCCCCGCTCAGCTCGACCTTGTAGGTCACTTCGGCTGCCGGGGCTGGGAAGGCGGCGAGAGCTAGGGCCGCTGCGACGACCGGCAGCGACTGGCGGAACAGCGAATGCAACATGGCGACGTCCTTTGGCTGGAACTGTGCACTGAAATAGGCTGTCCCCGCCCGGCCGGGAATACGTAGTTTGGGAAAGCGTGTCTCGCGGCAGGCTGCGGTCTTCCGCAAGGCCCTCAAGACAGGGCGAGCGAGGCACCTCCGGCGGCCAGCACCAATGCCGCGGCCGCCAGCATCGGGCGGCGCAGGCGCACGTCGCCGAGGATACCCACCATTGCCGTCTTGATCACCGTGTTGGTGAGGGCGGCCACCGTGATCGCCTCGACCGCGACCTGGGCGCTGCCGGAGCGCGCGTACTGGGCCATCGACAGCGTGATGGCATCCACGTCGGTCGTGCCCGCGAGCGCCGCGACGAAGTACACGCCGCGGCCGGGCGCGTAGGTCTGCACGATTTTGACCACCAGCAGGACGAGCGCGAAAAACGCCGCGAATTTCGCGGCGGCCCGCAGACTGAACGGATTCCTGAGTGGCACGCCGACCGTGTGGTCGCCGGCTCCGGCGCGATGACGCAGGTACACGGCTGCGGCCGTGGCCGTCGCGGCCATGGCGGCGAACGGCACCAGCACGGCGCCGAGCAGCGCGCGGTTCACGACCAGCACTTCGACGATGACACGCACGAACATCACCGCCCACGCGAGCAGGATGCCGCTGGCCAGCGAGTCCGCTGCGCCGGCGTAGGCGGGATCGCGGCTCTGGCGCGAGAAGGCCAGCGTCACCGCGGTCGACGACACCAGGCCTCCGGTGATGCCGGTGAGCGGGATGCCGCGATTCGCGCCGAGCAGGCGCGTCGCCACGTAGCCGACCAGCGACAGCGTCGAGATCAGTAGCACCAGCATCCACAGCGACTGCGGCCGCAACGCGCCCCATGGGTCGACGGGGTCATCCGGCAACAACGGCAGCACGATGAACGTGGCGATCAGCAGGCGCAGGCCGGCGTAGACGTCCTCGCGGTCGAGCTTCTGCACCAGGCCGTGCAATGGTTGCTTGTAGGCCAGCACGGCCGCCACCGCCACGGCGAGAGCGACGGCAAGCTCGCGGTAGCCGAGCATGGTCATTGCACCGAGCAGGCAGGCTGCCACCGCCGCAAGTTCCGTGGTGAGGCCGAGCGCATCGGGTTGCGTGCGCGCCGAAATGACGTACCCGGCGAGCACCGGCGCCAGCGAGGCGATCAGCGCCGCCGCGAGGATCCACGGCGAGTCGAGCGCGAGCGTGAGCCAGCCGCCGAGCGCGCCGATCAGCGCGAACAGGATGAAGGTGCGCAGCCCGCCGATGGTCTGCTCGTCGTGCTCGCGCTTGTGCCGCTCGCGTTCGATGCCGAGCAGGGCGCCTATCAGCAGGGCGGTGGCGAAGTTCCACACGGCCTGGAGGTCGACGGCGAGCGGCATGGTCCTGGCCTCAGTCCGTTCGGCGCGGTCCCGCGTAGAGGTCGATCACCTGGTCGAGCGCACGCTGGCAGACGCGGCAGAACGGCACCTCGTCGCGGGTGAACATCACGCAATCGAGCTGCGAGCGGTAGTACGCCTGCGCGTCGTAGTTGGCGCCCTGGAATGCGCCCACCGCAGCGGCGGGGCGATGCGACCCGAATAGCTGGGTGGTGTACGCCTGTTCCTCGCGGAACAGCGCGCTCATCTCACTCTCCGGCCGGTTCGCGGCACGAATCTGCTTGCGCCGGGCCTGGAAGTCGCGCTGCCGTGCCTCGAACTCCTGCTTGGGCCACGGCGTGGGCACAGGCGTCTTCGGGGTGGCCATATCGCGCCACTTGAGCGGCTGGCCCTCGAGCAACGCCGTGACGTTCGCTTCCCACGGCTCGACCACGCGACCCGTGGGCTCGTAGGCGACGGGCGAGGTGTAGTACTCGTCGGCGAGTCCGGCGAAGTGGTGGCCGAACTCGTGGACGAACAGGTAGTCGGCCCAGTCGTTATCCACGGCCACCGTCGCAAACGTGCCGTAGATGCCGCCGCCTCCGTAGGTTTTCGCGTTGACCAGGATCGCGATGAACTCGTACGGCGCCCAGGCGGCCACGTCACGCAGGTCGCGGTTATCAAACGTCAGGATGTAGCGCTCGGAGCCGAACGCGTCGTAAGCGGCTCCCACCGGCGTGCGTCGGTGAGTACCGGTGGATGGGCGGGCCACGCCCGACTCGGCGGACGGCGGGCACAGGCCCCAGACGTTGAAGTCGCTGCGACGCGCTGCGAACGGCTCGTGTCGGAACAGCGCGTCGGCCATGCGTCGTGCGTCGGGCCCGAACTTGGCGGAGCACTCGGCAGCCGTGTAGCCGTCGCCGATCAGCAGCAGGTCGACCTTGTCCGCCGGCGCGCCGTGCTGCTCGACGGCGATCAGCGCCTGCCGCTGCGGCGGCGAGCGCACCACGAACGGGTCGGCCGGATCGACCCGGGTCTGCCAGACCTCGCTGAACGACTGGTCGTCGCCCCGGCGCAGCACCGTGACCTCGACGGGGCCCTCGGGCACCGGGAACCGCAGCGATTCGTGGAACGTGCGATGCACTTTGCCTGCCTCGGCGGTGGTGACCCACTCGCCGAAGATCGACGCAAACCCCCGCGCGTAAAGCAGCTGGCCGCTGGCGTTGCGTACTTCGTAGCGGTACACGCCGGGTTCGCCGGAGTCGGAAGTGCGCTGCGGGTGGCCCGGCCACGAGAGCGGTTCGACGGTGACCCGGTCGAGCGCGAAGATCTCGACGCCCCGGCCGCCGGTGTGGAAATAGTCGACCCGCAGCGTGCCGGGCGTGTCCGTTGCTGCACTTGTCGGCGACGTTGTCGCCGCCGCCCAGGCGAGCGCAGCGATCCAGGCGCGGAAGGATGCGCGCACGTCAGCGCACCCGGGTGGCAGGTTTGCGGCGCCGTGTCGTCCTGGCGCCCGCGCGTCGGGTCTTCGCGGCCGACTTGCGGGTCTTGCCCTTGGTCCTGCCCGTCAGGTTCATGCGCGCCACGGCACGCTGTTCGCGCACCTGCAGCGCCGTCTCCACCTGCCGAAGTTGCGTGACGAACAACTGCGCGGCTCGCGACAGCGACCGCTTGCGCGGGTAGAACAGGCCGTAGCTCATGTGCAGCCACGGCGCGTCGAACGGCACCAGCGTGACCTTGCCGGCACGCAGTTCCGTCTCGATGGCGGTGAGCGGCGCGAGCCCGATGGCGTCGCCCGCCAGCACGGTGGCCTTGGCGACCGCGAAGCTGTCCAGCATCAGGCTCGGCGAAAGATCCCCCGTGTCGCGGTCGACCTTGGCGAGCGGCATGGACTTGGCGACGTGCACGGCGATGCGCTGCGGAATGCGCGACGCCACCAGTGGGAACACCAGGACGGTCTCGAGCGAGAGGTCGCTGCTCGTCGTGAGCGGGTGCCCCACGCGCGCGAAGAAGAACACGCGATGCTCCGCCACCGGCTCGATGGCGAGGCGGGTCGGGTGCCGCTCGGCGCTGGTGGTGTCGGCGATGGCGAATTCGAGCTTGCCTGCCATCACGGCGCGCGAGAGTTCGTCGAAGTCGCCGAGCACCGCATGCACTCGCAGCCGCGAATTCACCGTGGCCATGCGTCCGAGCGCCACCCCGAGCGGCAGTTCCGCCGCGAACATGTCGGTGCCGAACGCGATCTCCGGCGCCTGCAGCCCGGCGAGTTCCTCGAGGTCGCGCGTCAGGTCGCGGGCCTGGGAGAAGATGCGGCTGGCATGATCGATCATCAGCCGGCCGGCTTCGCCGGGCTTGAGCGCCTTGGTCGCGGTGTCGATGAGCCTGAAGCCGAGCGCCGACTCGAATTTCTCGATGCGCTTCATCAAAGTCGTCGGCGTGAGCCCGAGCGCCTTGGCGGCTCGCGTGAGGTCGTTGGACGGGACCAGGCGGAGTACGTCGAGGAGAGTGGGGGTTTTCACCTTGTCCCAACGCTAGCAGATGATCGGCTTGATGGCACGTCCGGCGGCAGCATCCGCGAGCGCGCGCGGCACCTCGGAAAATGCATACCGCTGGCAGAACCGGTCGTAAGGCAACCGGCCCTCCCGGTGCAGCGCCATCAGGTGCGGGATGAAGACGTCGGGGTCGCTCGAGCCTTCGAGCACTCCGATCACCGAGCGGCCCTTGAGGATCGACAGCGGGCTGAACTCGAAAGGCTCGCCAAGCCGCGGGACGGTGACCAGCCCGCAGACGCCACGCTTGGCGAGGCAGTCGATGGCGTCGTTGAACGACTGCACCGTGCCGGCCGTCTCCACCGAATACCGCACGCCGGCAGGGACGATGGCGCGGATCGCCTCGAGCGTGCCGCCGGCGCGGGCATCGATCGCGTGCGTTGCGCCGACTTCAAGCGCGAGGGCGAGCCGGACGGGACGAATGTCGACCGCAATGATCGGCCCGCACCCCGCAATGGCGGCCGCCATCACCGCCGACAGCCCGACCGAGCCTGTGCCGAACACGGCGATCGACGATCCGGCCGGGGCTGCGAGCGTATTGAGGACGGCACCGGCGCCGGTCTGGACGCCGCAACCGAGCGGGGCGGCCAACTCGAGCGGGAAGTCGGTCGGCACCCTCACCACGTTGCGCTCGGTGGCAAGTGCGTGGCTCGCGAACGATGACTGCTGGAAGAACGCTCCGTGCACCGGGCCGGACCGGCTCACGAGGGTATTGCTGCCGTCGAGGCGATGACCGCCGAAATTGAGGGCGTGCGAATGGTCGCAGTAGGCCGGTGCGCCCTCCCGGCAGCCCGCGCAGGCGCCGCAGGACCCGAACGTCAGCGCTACCCGGTCGCCTGGACGAACTTTGCTGACGCGCGCGCCGACTGCCTCGACGATGCCGGCACCCTCGTGCCCGAACACGGCAGGCAGGGGAGTGAGGACGGGACCGATGAGGTCGGTGTGGCAGACGCCGGCCGCCACGATCCGCACCACCACCTCGTTCTCGCGCGGGGCGTCGAGTTCGAGCGTCTCGAGCGTCGGGGCTGCGTCCGGGACACGCCAGGTCCAGGCCTGGATCTGCACGATGAGAGCTCTCCTGGGGCCCTCACTCTACTCGATCCTCCCGGGCCCGCTGCAGCCGGTATGATGGCCGGATGACTTCCAAGCTGCTCTCGCGACGCGACGTCGAGTTCCTCCTGTACGAATGGCTCGACGTGACGTCGCTCTGCGGCCGGCCGCGTTTTGCCGACCACTCCCGCGAGACGTTCGATGGGGCCCTCGACACCGCCGAACGCATCGCCACCGAGGTGTTCCTGCCGCACCGTCGCAAGAGCGACGTCGAGGAGCCCGAGTTCGACGGCGAGCGCGTGCACATCATTCCGGAAGTGGGCGAGGCTTTCGCCGCCTTTGCCAGGGCGGGGTTGCTGGCGGCGGCGCAGGATTACGACTTCGGTGGCATGCAGCTGCCAGCCGTCGTGGACAAGGCCTGCTTCGCCTACGTCCTCGCCGCCAACGCCGGCAGCGCGGGATATCCGTTGCTCACGGCCGCGAACGCCAACCTGCTGCTGGCCCATGGTTCGCCGGCGCAGATCGACGCCTTCGCGCGCCCTGAACTCGAGGGGCGATTCGCGGGCACGATGTGTCTCTCGGAGCCCCAGGCGGGGTCGTCCCTCGCCGACGTGGCCACGCGTGCCGAGCCGGACGGCGACTCGCCGTTCGGGCCGCAGTTCAGGCTGTTCGGCAACAAGATGTGGATCTCGGGCGGCGAGCACGAGGTCACGGAGAACATCGTCCACCTGGTGCTGGCGCGCCTCCCCGGCGCGCCGCCGGGCGTGAAGGGGATATCACTCTTCATCGTGCCGCGACGCCTGGTCGGTGCGGATGGCGTCTGTGGCGAGCGCAACGACGTCACGCTCGCCGGGCTCAACCACAAGATGGGTTACCGCGGCACGGTCAACACGCTGCTCAATTTCGGCGAAGGGCGTTTCGCTCCG
>Ga0105090_10001435_pt1 | contig 12827 bp, 10 predicted proteins | sample PPLLak3March2015_FD_79110 | JGI IMG/M metagenome (GOLD analysis project Ga0105090, IMG submission 79110) | Freshwater sediment microbial communities from Prairie Pothole Lake near Jamestown, North Dakota, USA - PPLs Lake P7 Core (1) Depth... | ecosystem: Environmental > Aquatic > Freshwater >... | reverse complement strand
CCAGGATGATCAAGCCTGACACGCGGTCGACCCAGCGCAATCCACGCGCGGTGACGCGGCTGCGCAGCAGGCTGATGGCCGTGCTGAGGACCAACCACCACAGCGCTGAGCCCAGGAACACCCCCAACACCAGGACGGTGGCGGAGAGGTAAGCGCCGTTGGTTGCGCCCACGCCTAGCCCGGCGAAAACCGCTGCAAACGAAAGAATAGTCAGCGGATTGGTCAAGGTCAGCACAAAGGTGGAGGCGTAGTTGCCCAGCAGCCCGCCGGCCGCGGGTCGAGCAGCCGTGGGTTGAGTAGGCGTCTGCGCCGTACACCTGCACTGCGCGCAGGCGCAAGTGTCGAAACCCGCGGGTCGAGTAGCCGTGGGTTGAGTAGCCGTCTGCGGCGTATCCAAACCCACAGCCGGCCGCTCAGCTACCGGCGCCCGCAGCGTCTTGACGCCCAGGTAGAGCAGGAAGAGACCGCCCAGCAGCCTGATCCAGCTCTGCTGGCTGATCAAAAAGCTGGAGACGAGCGTCAGACCGAAAGCCGCGATGAAGCCATAGATGCCGTCGGCCGTGGCCGCGCCCAGGCCGGAGACCAATCCGGCCAGCCGTCCCTCGGCCAGAGTGCGGCGGATCACCAGCACGCCGATAGGACCAACGGGTGCGGCGATGGCGAAGCCCAACGCCAGGCCGCGCACAAAAACGGTCAGTTCCACGAGGGGACAACGAGGAAAGGAATCATTCGACAACTGTACCCGCTGCGTCCTGAGCGCTGGGTGCCGCGACGTTCTGACCCAGAAGCTCAGCCAAATTGACTGCCAGATCAGGGAACAGTTGCGGACGAAATGCCTCACCGACTGCCACGCGCGTTATAGCCAGGTAGCCCTCCGGCATCAGGCGGTACTCCTCGATGGCCAGCGACTGGCTGTCGATCAGCCAGTACCAGGACACCCCCGCCTCCCGGTAGGCGTTGAACTTGGCCACCCGGTCACGGCTGGCGCTGGCCGGCGAGACGATCTCCACCACCAGGTCTGGCGCGCCGATGATCCGGCCGCGAGCAGGCGAGTAGTGATCTTGATGTTCCTTGGCCAGATAAACAAGGTCGGGCACGTAGACCCGGCGGCGCGATAGTTGCACGTTGATTTCCGGCCAGACGGCGCCCAAGCGATGCGACCGGAGATACAGTGTCAGCTCGGAAGACAGCTCACGCAAAATTGCCTGGTGACGAGCATGTGGTCGTGGCATGTCGATCAACCTCCCTCCCTCGAACTCGTAGTCAGGTGGACCTTCGGGCAGCGCGTCGAAATCGGCCAGCGTCAGCAGCGGCTTGCTGGGCGGCTTGATCTCGATCATGGGTTTCAGAGCTACAGCCATCACGTAACCTCCCGTATGAAATGCGGGCACGACCTGTGAGTCATGCTGGTGTCGTGCGTGGCGAATTATACGCCAGAGCTGATGCAGCGTCAATGAAAGGCCCAGCCGGCTCGGTCAGGAGACCGGCCCGAGCAACCAAGGGAGTGGATTGGGCTCGGTCAGGACACCGGCCCGAGCGATGCAACGAATGAAGCGCCCAGCGGGCTGGTTTTGGTCAGAGCAGCAGCGAGAGCGCCAGACCCAGGATACCGGCCCAGAGCGCGTAGTAGAGCATCGGTCCCAGGGTCAGGCGAATGATGGCGCCTTCCTGGCCCAGCAGCTTGACTACCGACGCGGCCGCGACCACGTTGACCACGCAGATCATGTTGCCGGCGTTGGCGCCCAGCACCTGCATGGCCAGCACCACCAACGGCGACAACCCAGCCTGCTCCGCCACGCTGAACTGCAACAGCGAGAACATCATGTTGCTGAAGGTGGCGCTGCCGGAGATGAACGAGCCCAACGAGCCGACGATAGGCGCCACCGCCGGCCAGCCCTGGCTGATCGAGCCGGCCAGCACCCCGGCCAGCTCGATGGGCATGCTGGCCAAACCCGCCTCGTTGACGCCGGAGTTGATGAAGATGCGCACCATGGGCACGGCTGCGCCCAAGGCAATGGCGCTGCCAACCAGCGTCTTGGCCGATGCGCTGACGGCGTCCTTGACCTGCCTGCGGCTCAAATGGTGCAGAAAGATGGTCGCAATCACGACGACGATGAACACAGCGCCGGGGAGATAGAGCGGCTCGATGGAGGCGCTGATCTCGGTGCCAAGAATCTGTGACCAGCCGATCTTGACGCTGCGCAGCCAGTCGTTGAACGGCAGAAAGGCTAAGCGGGTCAGCACCAGCAGCACGGCTACCAACACGTAAGGCATCCAGGCCTGGCGTAGGGTCAAATGCGTGGGCAGGCTGGGCTCCGGCAGATAACGGCCGAAGCGCCATGGTTCCTCAGGCAGCAGAAAACGCCGGCGCGCAGCGGTCACGACGACCGCCAGGCCGACCAGGCCGCCGATGATCGACGGGAACTCCGGGCCAAAGAAGACCGCCACCAGCAGCGCCGGGATGGTGAAGCAGAAGCCGGCGAAGATGGCAAAGGGCCAGATCGCTAACCCTTCGCGCCAGCTCTTGTTCTCGCCGAAGAAGCGAGTCAGCATGGCTACCAGGATCAACGGAATGAAAGAGCCAACCAGCAAGTCGATCTGGATTGCCTGGACGGCCACCGCCTGCAAGAAAGCTTCGAAAGACTGGCCGCCAAGATAGGCCGTGACGGCCGGATCGACCGTGCCGCCAGTCTGCAGGCCCTCGCCTACGCCGATCAGGATGGGCGTACCCACGGCGCCGAAAGAAACGGGGCTGCTATTGGCCACCAGCGCCAGCATGACCGCGGCCAGCGCCGGAAAGCCCAGGGCCGCCAGCAACGGTCCGGTGATGGCCGCCGGCGCGCCAAAGCCGGCTGCGCCCTCGAGGAACGCGCCGAAGAGCCAGGCGACAATGATGGCCTGCACCCGTCGATCAGGCGTGATGTGCATGAAGCCGTTGCGGATCGTGTCGATGGCTCCGCTCTCGCGCAGGGTGTTCAGCAGCAGGATTGCGCCGAACAAGATCCAGAGGATGGAGGCAGCGATGATCAGCCCCTCCAAGGCTGAAGCGATCACCTGCACCAGAGGAACCTGCCAGAACAGCAAAGCGGCCAGGGCGGTCAGCAGCAGGCTAATGGGCATGGCCCGCACGGCCGGCATGCGCAGGATAACCAGAAAGATGAAGACGGCCAGGATCGGGGTAAGCGCGACGAGAGTAGTAAGAATGGTCATCAAACGTTCCCTTCCAGTTGCTTGCTCAGCCAGCGGCGCTGAACGGCTTTGAGGCCATGCGGCCGGCTTGCAGGCCGATTATACCCACAGTGGCGGGGCTGCGCGAAATATGAGAATCGACCAAACTGCGCTATAATGCAGCTTACCTAAAATCACTCAACCACAGTCGCCGGACCCCACCGTTGCGCTGCGCAGGCAGCCACAGGTTGGCTGTCTGAACAATGACTTGTGACCCTTCCCGCGGAGTTGTTACGCCAAGATGACCGATCCCGAAATGCTGGAGATAGCCGACGAAAGCACCGAGACGCCCGGCAGCGACGCCGGCCTTGTGCGCTCGATCAATATCGAAACGGAGATGCGCGAGGCATATCTGGACTATGCCATGAGCGTGATTGTCTCGCGCGCGCTACCCGATGCACGCGACGGCCTCAAGCCGGTACAGCGCCGCATCCTCTACGCCATGTACGACATGGGACTGCGGCCGGGCACGCCGTTCCGCAAGTCAGCCCGTATCGTCGGCGAAGTGCTGGGCAAGTACCACCCGCACGGCGACAGTGCGGTCTACGACGCCATGGCGCGCATGGCCCAGGACTTCAGCCTGCGCTACCCGCTGGTGGACGGCCAGGGCAACTTCGGCTCGGTGGACGGCGACAGCCCGGCGGCCATGCGCTACACCGAGGCCAAGCTGGCCCGCATCGCCGAAATGCTCTTGCAGGACATCGACAAAGATACGGTCACCTGGTCTGATAACTTCGACGGCAGCCTGCAGGAGCCCACTGTGCTGCCGGCCATCCTGCCCAACCTGCTGGTCAACGGCGCCAGCGGCATCGCCGTGGGCATGGCCACCAACATACCGCCCCATAACTTGGGGGAAATAGCCGACGCCATCGTCTACACCATCGACAACTGGGACCGCCTCGAGGAGATCGACGTCGACGAGCTGATGCAGTTCGTGCCGGGGCCGGACTTCCCCACCGGCGGCGTGATCATGGGGCTGGACGGCATCCGTTCGGCCTACGCCACCGGCCGCGGCCACATCCAGATGCGGGCTGTGGCCAGCATCGAGGAGGCGCGCAACCGCTTCCAGATCATCGTCAGCGAGATCCCGTACCAGCTCAACAAAACCACCCTGATCGAACGCATCGCCGAACTGGCGCGCGAGGGCAAGCTGGATGAAATCAGCGACTTGCGCGACGAGTCAGACCGCAAAGGCATGCGCATCGTGATCGAGCTGAAGCGCGGTACGACCCCCAAGAAGACGCTCAACCGGCTCTTCAAGTATACCCCGCTGCAATCCACCTTCGCCATCAACCTGTTAGCGCTGGTCAACGGCGAGCCGCGGCTGCTGTCGCTCAAGCGCGCGCTGGTCATCTACATCGAGCACCGCCAGGAGGTGATCACGCTGCGCAGCCAGTTCGAGCTGCGCAAGGCGCGCGAGCGGGCCCACATCCTGGAGGGACTGCGCATCGCTCTACAGTTCCTGGACGAGGTGATCGAGACCATTCGCCGTTCGGACAGCGCCGAGGCCGCACGCGATGCCTTGATGAGTCGCTTTGGGTTGAGCGAGCGACAAGCCCAGGCTATCCTGGACCTGCAACTGCGCCGCCTGGCCGCGCTGGAGCAGGCCAAGATCGAGGAGGAGTACAGCCAGGTGATGGCTACCATAGCCTGGCTGGAGGACCTGCTGGCCAATCCACACAAAATCCTGGGGCTGATCAAAGAGGACATGCTGGCGCTGCGCGAAAGGTTCGCCGACCAGCGCCGCACGCACATCTCCCTGGAGGGTCTGACTGAGCTGCGCGAGGAGGACCTGACGCCCAACACGCCTGTGTTGATCACCATCACACAGAACAGCTACGTCAAGCGCACCGACGCCAAGCACTTCCGCGCCCAGGGCCGCGGCGGCCGCGGCGTGCTGGGCATGACCACGCGCGACGAGGACGAGATCGCCCATCTGCACTTCGCCCACGCCCACGATTACGCCCTCTTCTTCACCAACCAGGGCCGCGTTTATTCCGACCGGGTGTGGAACCTGCCCGAGGCCCTGCGCACCGGCAAAGGCATGCCGTTGGTCAACGTGCTCAACCTGGGGCCGCGCGAGACCGTAACGGCCCTGGTACTGGTAGAGAATTTCGCGGCCGCTCGCTACATCAGCCTGCTGACCATCCAGGGACGCATCAAGCGCCTGGAGCTGAGCGAGTTCGCCAGCGTGCGGCCGTCGGGCATTATCGCCATGAACCTGGACCCCAACGACGAGCTGAGCTGGGCGCGCGTCACCAACGGCGATGAGGAACTGGTGATCGTGACGGCGGACGGATTCGCCCTGCGCTTTCACGAGAACGAGGTGCGCCCCATGGGCCGCACGGCGGCCGGCGTCTGGGCGATTCGACTGCGTGAGGGCGACCGGGTGACCGGCTTCGACGTGGCCGACCCCGAACTTGACCTGCTGGTAGTGACAGCCAAGGGCTGGGGTAAGCGCACTCCACTGGCCCAGTATCCCGCTCGCAGCCGCTACACGCAGGGCGTACAAACCGTGGACATCCACCGCCTGGACGAAACCGGCCCGATCATCACCGGACGTGTCGTCCACCCCGAGGATCAGATATCGTTGATCACCACCGGCGGCATCATCATCCGCATGCGCGTTTCCGACATCAGCCAGATGAGCCGGTCGACGCGTGGCGTCAAGATGGTCAACCTGGGCGACGGCGACAGCGTGTCAGCCTGCGCGCGCATCCGGTTTACTGAAGCGAGCAAGGCGGAGAGCGAAGAAGGCGCTTGATCTCTAGCGAAGCGCAAGATGGGCGTCCAATTCCTCCCGGCTGGCGGTCAGGTTCTCAGCCACGATCAGATCCTCCCAGGCCGGATGCTCAGCGACGGAACCTTCAGCAATCACAGATCAACGATTATGTCATTCAGATCTCATCTCAAAGCCGGTTCCGGTCCCAACACCGAATACATGCCACAGCCTGACGCGACCCGGCTGGCTGAAACCCTCGTTGCATTTGCCAACGCCGACGGCGGCACAATTCTGCTGGGCGTGGACGAGAGCGGTGCGGCGGCCGAGGGGCTGTTTGGCGAGGAGATGGAGGAGGCGCTGCGGGCCGCGCTGCTGGAGTGCCGCCCGCCGATCCGCACCGAATGGGAGCAGGTCGAAACCGCCGGTGGCGCCGCCGCTGCCATCCACGTGCCCCGCTCCACCGAACTACACGCGCTGGCCGATGGCCGGGTATTGATTCGCAGCGGCAGCGAGAACCGTCCGCTGGGCGGCGAGCAGGTGCGCCAATTGGCCTCGGGCAAGTCGTCGGGCGACTACGAAATGCAGGAACTGCCCGGCGCCGAGCTGGGCGACCTGGACCCGGACATGATCCGCGACTACATCGCCCAGCGCGAGGAGAAGCAGGGCCGCCAGATTAAGCTGCCCCAGGAGCGCTTGCTGCGGCAGATCGGTGCGCTGACGGGCGAGGGCCAGCCCACGGTGGCTGGCGTCCTGCTCTTTGGCCTGGAGCCGCAGTTCTTCCTGCCCCAGGCTGGCTTGACGTTCGTGCGTTTCAGCGGCTCTGAGCTGCGCGGGCCTGGCGGGCTGCCCGGCTACACCCGTCGCGACGAAATCACCGGCCCGCTGGCTCAGGTGATCGAGCAGACGTGGAAAATTCTGTTGCACGAGATGCGGGTGGAGGCGGTGGTTACGGGCCTGCGCCGCGAGGAGCGCGCCGAGTACCCACAGATCGCCGTGCGCGAAGCGCTGGTCAATGCGGTCTGCCACCGTGACTATCGGCTGAGCGGCCGGCGTATCGAGATCCGCATGTTCGACGACCGCCTGGAGGTGCATAGCCCCGGCGGCCTGCCGGGCTACATCACCATCGACAATATCGTCGAGGAACACTTCAGCCGCAACCCGCGGCTGGTCAACGGCCTGTACCATTGGAACTATATCGAGGAGTTGGGGCTGGGCATCGACAAGATGATCGAGGCCATGGTCAAGGCCGGCCACCCGCAGCCCAACTTCAGCGCCACGCCACATAGCTTCACTGTCGTGCTCAAAAACGTACGAGAACGGGACCCGCTGCCCGGCATGCCGGGCTGGCAAAGCAGCATGAACGAACGGCAACTGCGCGCCATCCAGTACATCAAAGAGCATGGCCGCATTACCAGCCGCGACTACCAGGAACTGTGCCCCGATGTCACGGCCGAAACCCTGCGCCTGGACATGGTCGATCTGTCCGACCGGGGCGTTGTGATCAAGGTCGGCCTGAAGCGCGGCACCTATTATATCCTGAAGTAGGCAAGTGGCGACTAAGGGAAGGCGGCTTGTCCACTGGGCAAGCCCAGAACCTCGGCCAGCCCCGGCTTTTTTAGAGCCAACCGCAGAGCAATGATCAAAATGATTCGCTGGCTGCGGCCAGCGCTGACGTCACTGCTAGCAGCGACCGTGTTGGCAGCTTTCCCTGGGCCGCTTCGAGCCCAAGATCAGACAGGGTTCGTCGAATGGGGTGAATGGACGGTCGTCAAAAATCAGGCGGCTCCACCCCAATCGATATTGGCGGCCAACATGGGACCACGGGAGCGCGCGCTGGTCGATGCTGAGCGCGTGCAGGACGTGGTCGAGACTTGGGGGCTAACCTATAACCTGTGGCAATGGGGTATCAGCTCCCTCAGCGGCCTGGGGCCGATCTCGCCGATTCAGGGTCGTAGGGAGGTTATCAACCACGCACAAGAGATCATGCGCTGGGCGCCCGATGATCTGGAGTTGCTGGTGGCCGCGTCCATCGCGCACCAGGGCAGTGACTTCAAGGATCGTCCCTTCGGCACGGACGCGCTGGAGCTGGTTTGGCGCGAGTTGGTGGACGACAACATCAGTGTCGGCATCGCCCAGTTGCGCAAAGGAGAAGTCGTCCTGTGGGCGCCCTACCTGCAGGGGATTGATCTGCTCGCCCCCAACGCTGCGATTCGCATCATGACGGCCAAGCTCAGCCAGGCCAACGCTTACATCCTCCACAACCATCCCCAGGTCGCAGCCACCGACCGCTTCATGCTGCTGGCCCTGGCGCAGAACGCCGCTTCAAGCAGCACGATCCGCCGCATGGTCGATACCTTCTTTAATGTCGCCGATTCTGACTGGGCTAAGATGTTGGCCAATGAACAGGCTGACGAGATGGACTGGCAAGAGCAGTTGCGCCTAGTGCTGCTGCACACTGTCTGGCTGGGGGAACAGGGCTGGCCGCTGCCTGACGGACTCGACCTGGATTATTGGTCACGCAGCGTGTTTACAGAACCCTAGCAGGTCCGTCTGCGGCCGCGCGCGCCTGCACGCCAAGTTTTGACCCCTGCCAAAAACTGTGCTATATTCGCCCCCATGCACAAGAGAATACTCGACTTCAATCGACTGCTTCCCTTCGTGCTGCTCACCACACTTCTTTTTCCCACCATTGCCAACGCGGCTGGCCCTGCCAGCCCAAACGGCAAAGAGCAGCCACCAGCCTTCGACAGGCTGGATGATCCCCCAACCTCTAGCGATACCCTCGGCTTCGGCTACCTGTACACAGTACAGCCTGGCGATGACGTCTGGCTTGTTGCCGTGTCACATGGCCTGAGCATGGAGGCGTTGGTAGAGGCCAACAACCTGGAAGCGCCCTACTGGCTCTATGCTGGCGACAAGCTGTGGATACCCGCAGCGCCGGCCGATATCAAGCGCCCGCCTGCCCCTACACCAACACCGGTACCCACGGTCGCACCAACACCCCTGCCGGCAGCCACACCTATGCCCGCGCCAGCGGTCGAAACTCCTGTTGAGCAGGCCGCTGCTGCGCCGCAGGAGGAACCTGCACCACTGCCCGAGGCCAGCGGCGTCATCACCGTCTCGGACGCGGTGGTGGCGGCTGAAGTAGTAGCTACTGAAGCGGCGCCAGCGGGTGTGGTGCAACAGCCGTCAGGCATCTCGGACGGCGCCCTGTTGATCTTCAACCAGATGAACGAGAAACGCACGGCCAACGGCCTCGCGGCTCTGACCTGGTCAGATCAACTGGCCGTTGCGGCCCAGGCCCACGCCAACGACTGTGCACAGCGCGGCTGGGGCAGCCATGTGGGTACAGATGGCGCCCGCCTGCGCACCCGGCTGGCGCGGGTAGGCTACTACCCGTCGTGGACCAGCGAAAACTGGGCCAACGCTATCAACGCCCAGGGCGCCTTCAACATGTGGTACTGGGAAGGTCCCGGTGGCGTCCACTATGAGAACATCATGGGCCGTAACTACACCGAAGCTGGCGTCGGCGTGGCCCTGAGCCGCTGGGGCTACTACTACATCGTCGATTTTGGCCAGCCGTAGGAAAACCTACCGCTCTGGCTGGCCCCGCCGGAATGGTTCCCAATCTCCGACCGAGCCAGTTCAAGAGCGGCCTACTCTGCTGAAAGGAGAAAAGGCTGAAGGTGTTGCCCACCTTCAGCCTTTTTGTATTTCCTCCAGCCGGCACGGAGATTGGGTTCAGCCTATGGCCACAGATGCGGCGCTATCTGGCCCAGCCGCTCAAGCAGTGGGTGCAGGTCGGCGTTAGCCAAAACGATCTGCGCCGCGCTGGCCACATCAGGATGGTCCGGCTGCACGGCGACAGACACGGCGGCCAGGCTGAACAGCCCCAGGTCGCTGCGGGTGTCGCCGGCCGCCAGCGTCTCGTCAGGCGTGACGCCCAGCTCGGCCTGCAAGCGCGCCAACACGGCCCGCTTGCCGCCGTAGGGCACGTACGCCGTGACGTGGCCGTTGACCACCGCCGCGTCGCCCTCCCCATCGAAGCCCATCTCGTTGCCCAGCACCGGCCCGATCCCCAGTTCCTCGGCCACCATCTGTGCGTGCAGCAACAGCCCGCTGCTAATGATGGCTACGATTACTCCGCGCGCCTTGAGGCCAGCAACGGTTTCCCTGGCCCCAGGCAGGTACGGATTCTCGCGCAGGTGCTGCACTAACAGCGCGCGCGGCCGGTCAGTCCACAGCCCTGTGTCCAGGCGCAGCCATTCCTCATAGGAGATTTCGCCGCTGATTCCTTTGGCCGTGAAGGCGTCAGCCGCCTCCAGTGTGCCCAGCCGGCGGTGCAGATAGACATAGGGATCGCGCTCGCGCTTAAGAGTGCCGTCCAGGTCGAAAACTGCCAGTTTGAGCATGGTTGATCGTGATACGTGAAGACGTGATGCGTGAGCTATGACGGGAGCTCCGCGTCGGCGGGCGGCACGGGCGGAGAGCCGGCCTGTTCAGACTGGCGGCGCCGGGCCTTGCGCCGGCCCACGATCCACTCGATTAGCAGAAGCAGCAAGAAGATCAGCAGCGCCAGCAGGCCGGTGGGGATGGTGACCAGCATGAACCAGCCCATGACGCCCATGCTGTACAGCGTGTCTCCCATCTCGCGTCCGTTGACGATGCAGGAATTGATCACCGTCTCGTTCAGCTCGCAGCCGTTGGCCGAGGCGATGGAGCCGGCCGTTCCGGCGAGAATCGCCGGCCAGAGCATCCATAGCAGGATCGGGATCAGGATCAGCAGATTGCGTAACAGCTTTTTCACGGTGCATCCTATCCGGCCAGCAAGATGCGGCCCCACTGCGGCGAAATCTCGACTGCCAGCGCGCTGCCCTGAACCAACAGTTCTTCGCCGCCATGGAGCAAGTCCAGGGAGCGGTCAGCCTGGCGAGCCGGCAGGCGGACAGGTTGCGCCTGCACGCTGGGGTTGATCTCACCACCAGCACACAACCAATCCGCAAGCCCTGCAGGGCTTTCTCGCCTTCAGCCGGCATTCCACTCACCACTGTGCGCTTGCCGCCAACAGCCTGAACGCAGCAGGCGGCGGTCCCGAACGCAGCAACGCCACGACCTGCTGTGCGCACGTCTCCGGGCCGGCCAGCGACGTATCCACTTCCAGATCGTAGACGCCGTGGGCATGCACCAGGTCGAACTGGGCGCGGGCCTGGCCCAGAGTACGGTCCTGGCGCTGCTGCTCGCGCTGCTCCAGCACATCCAGCGGACAGCGCACGGCCACGAAATAGGCGGGCAAGCTGCAGAACAGCCGGGCGCATTCGTCCACCCAGCGCGCATCGACCAGCACATGGTCGGCGACGACGTGGTTGCCAGCCTGCGCCAATGCAGCGATGGCGTGGTGCATACCCGACATGAGACGTTGGCCCGTCAGGCCAGCCTCGGTTGCGCGTCCCAGCACGTCATCCCACAATGGCGGGGTCAGGTAGCGCTTGGGCAGCATCCACAGGAACTTGTCGATGCCCGCGTCCAACAGGGGAACATCGAGGGCCTCTTGCAGCGCTCGCACCAGGCTGGTCTTGCCTGAGCTAGACGTGCCGTTAAGGAGGATGATCACGCCGGCAGCGCGCGCTGGCTTGCGCAGGTCAGTCATCAGGAAGCGCCCGGGGTCGGTTGCTGGGCCGGCGCCGGTAGGCCGCATGCGCTGGAGACGTGGTAGCGGTTATCGCGGAACGCACCATATCCCCAGTCCCACAGCCGCCGCAGCCCGGGGGCCATTGAGAACAGATACAGGGGATAAGCCCACCAGATGTGCTGCACAGCAAAGCGATAGACCTCTGCGCCGGCCAGATGACGTCCATCGGTGAACAGCAAGCGGATATCATGAACCAATTCGTCCGGCGGCAGCATCAGTCGCTCAGCCACCCACGGCGCCTGCAGCGGGGCGATGCCCAGGCCGATCTTGCGCAGCGTCGGCCCCCAGAAAGGAATCCACTCGCGGCAGAAGCCGCAGGCGTCGTCGTACAATACCCAGCCGATAGGTTGGTCCGTTTGCATGTGCCGTCCTGATCTTCTTCTGAGCTTGGTCTTACCTATCTGGCGCAGAAGTATACTCTATCTATGCGTCGCCCGCCAATCATCGATCCACTTTAGAACATACCAAATGGTTGGGCCGCAGGCGCAGAAAGTAGAGGGCTTGGGTGGTGAGGGTTTTCATGTCATGTACGGTCAGCAATGAAACGCCGCACGTCGTCGATCTCGGCTGCAAGACCGGTCTGCACAGCGGCATCCACAGGCTCGAACGGCTCAACCTGCACATCGATGGTGGCGCGGCTACGTTTGGCCTGCCACACGCCGGCGCCGCGGCCATCGACCAGCAGCACGGACGCCAGCATGCCGCCGCCAGTGTAGACGCTGCGGGAATGTTCGCCGGTCAGGATCAGGCTGCGGTCGCGGTAGCCCAGCAGGTAGTTCTCGAAGCCGGGCACGAGCCTGACAACCGGCTGAGGCGCCAGGGGCGCATCGAGCCACTCCGCTTGTTCCTTGAGCAGCCACAGCGCCGTCGCGCCCACCTGCACCTCGACCAACCGATTTGCGATCTGCTGCCAGCCGGCGCGCGCCTCGGTCAGCGACAAGCCTGACCACGTGGCGAGGTCTTCCGGCGCGGCGGGGGCAAACGCGGCCAGGTAGCGCAGCGCCAGCCGGGCCAGGGCTTCGTCGCGCGGCGAGGCTGGGCCGGGATCGATCCAGTCCGCGGTCAGCACGTACGTGGGCTGGCGGCCGCGCAGCGGGCCATGGCAGACCAGCCCTTGCAGCGCGGCCAGTCCCAACAGATGCGGCCTCGCCTGGCCGGCCAGAATCACGCCGCGGCCAGCCACCTGCT
>Ga0105090_10001434_pt1 | contig 12841 bp, 9 predicted proteins | sample PPLLak3March2015_FD_79110 | JGI IMG/M metagenome (GOLD analysis project Ga0105090, IMG submission 79110) | Freshwater sediment microbial communities from Prairie Pothole Lake near Jamestown, North Dakota, USA - PPLs Lake P7 Core (1) Depth... | ecosystem: Environmental > Aquatic > Freshwater >... | reverse complement strand
CGTAGGAGAATCCGCCGCAGGCGACGAGTCCGCGGAACGTGTCGAGCGAGACGCGACCGGCGATGAGGTCGGTCATGTGCACGTCGACGGGGTCGAAGCCGGCGCGGTGGAACGCGGCGGCCATCTCGACCTGGCTGTTGACGCCCTGCTCGCGCAGGATCGCGACGGGCGGCCGCACGCCGACCGCTACGTACGGCGCCGCCACGTCCCCGGCCGGATCGTAGGTAAGCCGGGCGTGGAGACCGGGATCGTTCGGGTCGGTGGCGCGCGCGTATTCCTCGTGGGCGCACTCCGGGTTGTCGCGCAGTGCCTGCATGCGCCAGCTCGTCTCGGACCAGGCGCGGCGCAGCTCCGTCCGGCTCGCGGTGAAGACTTCGCGCCCGCCCCCGTCCAGAACCGAGACGCGGCCTGCTTCGACGACCCGCCCCACCTCGCGCACGCAGTCGCCGAGGCCCGCGGAGCGCAGGACTTCGCTCACGTGCGCGACGTCGCCTTCCGCCACCTGGATGACGACGCCGAGTTCCTCGGCAAAGAGCGCGGCCGCGACGGCGGCCTGCCCGGACTCGCCAAGACTCGCCTCGATTCCGCAGCGGCCGGCGAACGCCATTTCGCACAGCGTGACGAAAAGGCCGCCGTCGGAACGGTCGTGATAGGCAAGCAGACGCCCCTCGCGACGCAGTCGGGTGATCGCCTGAGCCAGCGCGCGGACAAGGCCCGGATCGTCGCAGTCGGGCGGCACGTCGCCGAGCTTGCCGTACACCTGCGCGAGGCACGACCCGCCGAGGCGGTTGCGGCCGCCGCCGAGGTCGACGAGCAGCAGGCGCGTCGGTCCACGGTCGGTCCGCAGCTGCGGCGTCAGCGTGCGGCGCACGTCCTCGACGGGCGCGAACGCGGAGACGATCAGCGAGACAGGCGCCACGACCTTGCGCGGTCCGGCCTCGTCGGTCCACGCCGTCTTCATCGACAAGGAGTCCTTGCCGACCGGAATCGCGATGCCGAGCGCCGGGCACAGTTCCTCGCCGACGGCCCGCACAGTGTCGTACAGGTCGGCGTCCTCGCCGGGCTCGCCGCACGCGGCCATCCAGTTCGCGGAGAGGCGGACATCCTCGATGCGACCGACGTCCGCGGCGAGGATGTTCGTCACGGCCTCGCAGACGGCCATGCGACCGGAAGCTGCGGCGTCGAGCAGCGCGAGCGGCGTGCGCTCGCCCATCGCCATCGCCTCGCCGTGATTCGAGAAATAGTCGCTCACGGTGACCGCGACGTCGCTGACGGCGACCTGCCAGGGACCGACCAGCGGATCGCGGCTGATCATGCCGCCGACGGAGCGGTCGCCGATCGTGATCAGGAACGTCTTGTCGGCGACGGTCGGCAGCCTGAGGAGACGGAACGCGGCATCGCGCAGGTCGAGCTGCGCCGGGTCGAAATCATCCGACGCGTGCGGCAGGCGACTGACGTCGCGCGTCATGCGGGGCGGCTTGCCGAGCAGCGTCGCGAGCGGCATGTCGACCGGCACGTTGCCGAACTGCGGGTCCTCGACGCGGAGCGTTCCGTCCGACGTCACCTCGCCGATCACGGCGAACGGGCAGCGCTCGCGCTCGCACAGGGCGCCGAACGCGGCAAGCTGCGGGGCGGCGACGATCAGCACGTAGCGTTCCTGCGCCTCGTTGCACCAGATCTCGAGCGGCGACATCCCGGGCTCGTCGCTCGGCACGCGGCGCAGGTCGATGTCGCCGCCCGTGGTTCCGTGCGCGACGGACTCGGGCACGGCATTCGACAGCCCGCCCGCGCCGACGTCGTGGATCAGCAGGATCGGGTTCTCGTCGCCGAGCGCCCAGCACGCGTCGATCACTTCCTGGGCGCGACGCTGGATCTCGGGGTTGCCGCGCTGGACGGAAGCGAAGTCGAGATCGGCCGAGCTCGCTCCCGCGCCGACGGACGACGCGGCGCCGCCGCCGAGCCCGATCAGCATCGCGGGCCCGCCGAGCACGATGATCTTCGCGCCGGGGACGACCGCGGCCTTCTCGACGTGCTCGCGACGGATGTTGCCCAGACCCCCGGCGATCATGATCGGCTTGTGGTACCCGCGGAACGGCGCGCGGCCCGGCGACTCGACGCGCTGCTCGAACGTCCGGAAGTATCCGCAGATGCCGGGCCGCCCGAACTCGTTGTTGAAGGACGCGGCGCCGACCGGCCCCTCGATCATGATCTGCAGGGCCGACGCGATGCGGTCCGGACGGCCTGCGTCCTGCTCCCAGGGCTGCACGGCCCCGGGAATGCGCAGGTTCGACACGCTGAAGCCGACGAGGCCTGCCTTCGGTTTCGAGCCGCGGCCCGTCGCGCCCTCGTCGCGGATCTCGCCACCGGACCCCGTGGCCGCGCCCGGGAACGGCGAGATCGCGGTCGGGTGGTTGTGGGTCTCGACCTTCATGAGGATGTCGATCGGCTCGTCGCTGCCGCCGTAGGAGCCGCCGCCCGGCGGCGCGAACCAGCGCCGGCCCGGCCAGCCTTCCATCACGGCCGCGTTGTCGCGGTAGGCCGACAGCACGCCCCGGGGATTGTGCTCGTGCGTGTTGCGGATCATGCCGAACAGCGACTTCGGGCTCGCCGCGCCGTCGACGATCCAGTCCGCATTGAAGATCTTGTGCCGGCAGTGCTCGGAGTTCGCCTGCGCGAACATCATGAGCTCGACGTCCGTCGGGTCGCGGCCGAGTTCGCGGAAGGCACGATCGAGGTACTCGATCTCGTCGGGCGAGAGCGCGAGGCCGAGCTCGGCGTTCGCCGCCTCCAGGGCCGCCGCGCCACGCTCGAGCAGCGGCACGCTGGCGTACGGTCGCGGGCTCGAGTGGTGGAACAGCGCTGCGGCTGCCGCGACGTCGCGAAGCACGTTCTCGGTCATGCGATCGTGCAGCGCGGCGCCGACGACACCCCACTCCTTCTCGTCGAGCGCGCGGGCCGCGGTGGCGTAGTAACCCACGCCGCGCTCGATCCGGCGCACCTTCGCGAGCCCGCACACGTGCGCAATGTCCGTGGCCTTGCTCGACCACGGCGACACCGTGCCGAACCGCGGCACGACGAGCAGCAGCTCGCCGGCCGGCGCACCGCCCTCGTCGGCCGGGCCGTACTGCAGCAGCGACTCGAGGACCTTGCGGTCGGCCGCGGAGAGCTCGCCCGCGAGATCGACGAAGTGCAGGTAGCGCGAATCCAGCCGCTCGACCGCGGGCACGCGCTCGCGGATTCCCGCGAGCAGCTTGGCGAGTCGGAAGTCGGAAACTGCGGGCGCGCCGCTGTGTGTGAGCATGAGGTGCCGCCGCCGGCTGGCAGGGGCGCGAAATGATACCGGAGGGCGCGGTGCGCAGCCAGCCGCGACAGCCGCGCGGCGCGCGCTACTTGCCGCGCGGGCCCGGCTCGCCGGGCGTGTAGACCGGGAACGGGAACGGCGTAACGTTCGACGCTTCGGCCTGCGCCACCTTGCTCGCGCCCGACTTGCGCACCTCGTCGATGCGGATGATCGAGTGCAGCGGCAGGTACGTGCGCTTCACGCCGTCGAACTCCGCCTTGATCTTCTCCTCGGACGGGTCCACCACGACCGCGGAGCGCTCGCCGAAGATGAGTTCCTCGACCTCGACGAAGCCGAAGAGCCCGCCGTGCCCCACCTTGCGGGCATAGAGCTCGTAGACCTTGCCCTGGTTGTGGAACACGACCTTGTACAGATGGGAGGCCGGCATCGTGAAGCGCGTGCTTGCGGTAGCGGGTGCCGGCATATTACAAGGTGGTCCGAGCCATGGCCATCAAGCTGCGCGTCATCAGCGATCACTACCGCGAGCTCGGCGAGCAGCGCTCACGCGTGTTCGGCGTGAACGGCGGCACGATCGGCCGTTCTCCGGACAACGACTGGGTACTGCCCGACGCGAAGCGTCTGGTTTCGGGCCACCACTGCGAGATCGAGTACCGTGGCGGCGCCTACTGGCTCAAGGACACGAGCACGAATGGCGTGTACGTCAACGACGCCGAGCAACCGGTCTCCGCGACGGGCCCGCTCGTGCTGCGGGACGGCGATCGCCTCCGCATCGGCGACTACGACCTGATCGTGAGCGTCGACGCCCGCATCGACTTCCTGCCGGCCGCAGCCGACGAGCATTCGGCCGCGAAGCACCTCGACTCCGGCCTCGGCGCGTCGCTCGACCTCGACAGCCTGCTCACGCCGCGCGAGATCGAGGACTCGGGCTCGATGCCGATCCGCAACGTCTACGGCCAGAAGTTCGCCGTCGAGCCTGCCGCGCCCGACGACACCGGCGTGCCCGACCGCCCGCACACGCCGCTCAATCCGCCGCCCGACGAGCGTGGCCGCACGCACCTTTCGACGCAGCCCGTCCGCCCCGTGCAGAGCCCGCCTCCGCCCGGGCCGGGCACGCCGGAGTGGGCGATGAAGACGCGGGCGATGACGCGCCAGGAACTCACGGAGGCAGTCGCGCGCCGCCAGAGCCGGCTCGACGCGCGCCAGCAGACGGTGCCTTTCCACCAGCAGGCGGCCACCTGGAACGACCTGCGCACCGCGCTGCAGGCATTCTGCCGCGGCGCGGGCATCGAGCTCTCGGGGCTCTCGTCGGAAGCGCAATCGATGCTGCCGCTCGTCGCGGGCCAGTTGCTCCGCGAGGCAGTCGTGGGCCTCACGGATCTCGCGCAGGCACGCGCGAAGGCCTTGCCCACGACCACCAGCGGCTCGTCCTCCGGCGCGAACCCGCTGCGCAACTCCACGAGCGTCGAGCAGGCGCTGCTCAGGCTCTTCGAATCGCACGGCCGCGTCTACGGCGGCCCGGTCGAGGCGCTGCGCGACGTGCTGCAGGACGCGAGGGACCACGAGGCGGCGTTGCAGGCCGCCGTGCGCTCGGGCCTCGAGGCCGTGCTGGGACAGCTGGCGCCCGCGAACGTCGCCGACCAGTTCGAGCAGGGCCGCGCCCGCGCCCTGGCACCCGGCCAGGACCCGCGCCCGAAGTACTGGGAGCATTACGCCGAGTTCTACCGCGTGATCCTGCAGAACGCCGGACCGGACGGGCTGCCCCACCCCTTCAAGGAAGCGTACGCTCAGGAATACGCCCGCGTCCGGGAAGAGCTGCGGGCGAAGCGCAAGACTGCGGAAGGCTCTGCCGGCTGAGTCGGGTGCTCAGGTCGCGCGCCGTCGCACCGCCACGCCCACCAGCGCGAGCCCGAGGCCCAGCGTAAGCAACGTCCCGGGTTCGGGGACGGCGCCGCGAAATCCCGTGGCAAGCCCTCGATCGTCGAATGCGGTGCCGAAGTCGTGCCAGCGGCTCACGAGCGGCCCTGTCCCGTTCGGCGCGAACGCGGCGAAGAACGGACCGGTGTGGCCGTCCGGTGCACCGAAGAGTCGAATGTCGAGCAGCAGGTTGCCGAGCGACGGGTCGTACCGGTAGGGCCGCCCGCCGAAGGCGAGTTCGGCCCCCGTGACCGCAGAACCGCCGTCGAAACTCACGAACAGGGCCGCGTCGGGGCCCAGGTTGTCGTCGAACGGGCGGCCGTCGATCTCGTTGATCGCCTGGCCCGTGGTCGACAGGCGGATCTCGACCCGCGCGGGAACCAGCGTCGCGCCGAGGTTTCCCGTCGGGTAGAAGACGAGTTCCTCGATGCGCATCGGGCCGTCGAACAGGCTCGACGAGTACACCTGCTGGTAGCGGCTGCTCTCGTAGCCGTAGGACCCGGGCAGCGTGCTGAAGGGGAATGCGTTCTGGGCGGAAGCCTGGGGGCCGCCGAAGAGGACTTCCGTCTTGAGCCCCCAGGCCGGCGCCGCGGCCAGGGCCAGCGTCGTGGCCAGTGCGTATCCCTGCAATGCGATCTTCACGGCGGCTCCCGGGCGTGCGGTCGCCGGGCAACCGTGCCCGGCCAGTAGGACGCAATGATCGCAGAGACTCTTCAGGAAAGCGCGACGAAAGTCTCGTAAGTGACGGATTTAACTTATATCAAGCACGCCGCGACGCGCGGTCAGCCGCGTCCGACGATCTGCGCCGTGGCGATCAGTTCCTCGAGCACCGCGAGCGAGGCCTGCCCCGAGCAGGTGAACGGGTTGAGTTCCGCCCGCTCGCCGTACTTCAGGAGCAGCGCCGGGTTCACTTTGGCGAGGTTCACCTGGCCCATCGTCCAGTGTCCGAACCGCCGCTCGCGGATCTCCTCGTACGAGAGGATCCGCACCTGCGTGTGGCGGCGGTCGCGCACGATCGTGTTGTAGAGGTCGTTGACCTCGTCGCGACCGCCCTCGAGCGCCTGGATGAACAGGTCGTCGCTGTAGCAGAGCACCCCGGTGATGCCCGCCTTCGGGTTGTGGGCACGCGACTGCTCGAGGATGGAATCGAGCACGGGCCCGATCAGCGGCTCGGCGGCGCGGCTCGCGTACAGCAGGCGGACTAGCATGGCAACCTCAGTCGGTGAGCTTGATCAGGGACAGGAACTCGCGGCGCAGCGTCGGATCCTTGAGGAACGAGCCCCGCATGACGCTGTTCAGCATCTTCGTGCGGTCATCCTTGACGCCGCGCCAGTGCATGCAGAAGTGGTCGGCCTCCATCACGACGGCGATCCCGTCCGGGCTCACCTTGCTCATGAGCAGGTCGGCCATCTGCGTGATCGCCTCCTCCTGGATCTGCGGCCGGCTCATGATCCACTCGGCGAGCCGCGAGTATTTCGAGAGCCCGATGAGGTTCGAGTGCTCGTTCGGCATGATCCCGATCCACAGCCGCCCGAGGATCGGGCACAGGTGGTGGCTGCAGGCACTGCGCACCGTGATCGGGCCCACGATCATGAGTTCGTTCAGGTGCTCCGCGTTCGGGAACTCGGTGACCGGCGGCGGCGCGACGTAGCGGCCGCGGAACACCTCGTTCAGGTACATCTTCGCGACGCGTCGCGCGGTGTCCTGCGTGTTGTGGTCGCTCTCGGTGTCGATCACGAGGCTGTCGAGCACGGCTTTCATCTTGCCCTCGACCTCGTCGAGGAGTTCCTCGAGTTCGCCCGGCTCGAGGAACGCCGCGATGTTGTCGTTGGCGTGGAAGCGCTTGCGAGCCGCGACGATGCGCGAGCGGATCCGCGCCGAGGCGGGCAGCGAGGCTTCGTCCCTGAGTCGCCGGGGTTTGTCGTTCATCGAGGTTCGCCACCAGATCCGGGTACCGGCCTTCCGGGCCGCCGCGCGCGTCGCCGATCGACGCGAGTCCGAGGGAATCTTAGCAGTCGTGCTCGTGGCTCGTCGGATACGGAGATCGGCCGCACCCGGGGGTGGGCCAGGCGGCGTCGCTGCCGCCTTGCCCTCGAAGCAACCGTATGCTAGATGAACAAGCGGAGCGGTGCCGGGGAAGCATCGCCGACGAAGACGACGGGAGTGCGGCCATGGGACGGCATCGGACTGAATGCGCGTCGGGACGGCGGTCTGCACGAAATACGTTCGTTGCAGTCTTCGGGATAGTCGCCCTCCTGGTGGAGCCGACGGCACCCGGTGCGGCGGAAAGCTCCGCGGCGGCTCCGCGTACGTACGGCGCGGACGCTCCGTTCACGATCGACCAGCTGCCGCCCGGCAGGCTGCGCTCCGACCTCGAGCGACTCACGCCGACGATCAGGGCGAAAGCGATGGACGCGCTGCATCGATTTTCCTTCCCGTCTGAGGACGTCGCCACCCTGCGCGTCGACACGCAGGGCCACCCGTTCTACGAAGACGACTTCCGCGGCGCAATCGAACGTGTGGGCGAGCCGCGCACTGCCGGCCGAGCACCCTTCGGCATGACGACGCAAGCTGTCCCGTCGATCGCTGCGTCGAGCGTCGGTCCTGCGACTGTCTTCACGCTGCACAGCCGGCCCGGCGCGGCCCGCACGGTCTACCTCAATTTCCGCGGCCACGTGATCACCGGCACGGGCTGGAACACCGCGCAGAAGCCTTCGTTGCAGGCCCTGCCCTACAGCCTCGACACCGACTACGCGTCGTTCACCGAGGCCGAATCCGCGAGCATCGCGGAAATCTGGCAACGCGTGGCCGAGGACTACGCGCCCTACGACATCGACGTGACGACCGAGCCGCCGCCGGCCTTCGGACCACAGACCGGCCACGTGCTCGTCACGCGGCAGTACGACCGCAACGGCATCCTGATCTTCTGCTCCGGCTGCGGCGGCGTGGCCTACGTCGGCGTCTGGGGGCGGCCGGACTATGCGTATTTCCAGCCCGCGCTCGTGTTCCATGAGGTGCTCTACAACGAGCACAACGTCGCGGAGGCGGCAAGCCACGAGCTGGGACACAACCTCGGCCTGTCGCACGACGGCCAGCGGAACCCCGACAACTCGACGAGCGAGTATTACTACGGCCATGGCACGGGCTACACCAGCTGGGCTCCCATCATGGGTGCCGGCTACGCAGCGCAGGTCACCCAGTGGAGCAAGGGCGAATACACGGGGGCGAACAACTTCCAGGACGACCTGTCGATCATGCGAAGCCAGCTGTCGGACGCGGCGGCGGACCACGCCTCGACGCGCAGCGCCGCGACGCCGATCGTCGCAAGCGCGGGAACCGTCGCCTCGACGACGCCGTCGAGCGAACTGCACGACAGTGACGACTTCTTCCGCGACCGGAACAACCGCGGCACCATCGGCGCCGCCGGCGACGTCGACGTATTCCTCGTGGAGGCCGGCTCGGCAGGCGTCGTCGACCTGTCCGTGACGCCCGCCTGGCGCGCGCCTTTCGTCGTCGCGTCGAACCGGGGCGCCAATCTCGACGTGCGTGCCCGGCTGCTGGATGTGGACGGTGCGCTGCTCGTCGAGAGCGAGCCCGCGGCGGAAACGAATGCGAGGGTCCGTGCGAGCCTGCCCGCCGGACGCTATTACCTCGAGGTGTCCGGCGCCGGACAGGGCACGCCGCTGACCGGCTACTCGAGCTACGCGAGCATCGGCGGCTACACGATCACCGGCAGTGTCCCGGTGGGGCCGACCCAGGCGGTCTCGTTCGAGTCCGCCGCGATTTCCGCCAGCGAAGGCGCAGGTTCCGTCCGGATTCCCGTCGTCCGCTCCGGCGGTACCGCAGGCACGGTGAGCGTCCCTTACCGGACGTGGGCTCGAACGGCCGCGGCGGGCTCCGACTACGTGCAGAGCCTCGGCACGCTGGTCTTTCCGCCGGGAATCGTCGAGAAGTCGATCACCGTCCAACTCGTCGACAACGCCACGCTCGAGCCGCCCGAGACGTTCGCGGTCGACCTCGGGACTGCCCAGGGCGCGCTGCAAGGGGCCGCTAGCTCGACGACGGTCACGATCAACGACGACGAGAGCAACGCGACGCTCGCGGGATTTTCGCTCAAGAGCACCACCGTGGCCGGCTGCAAGGCCGTGACCGCGGTCGTGACCCTGAGCGAACCGGCGCCCGCGTCGGGGCTCGCGGTGTCGATCGCCGACACGCTTTCGTCGGTAACGTCGCCAGCCACCGTGACGGTGCCCGGCGGGTCCACGACGAAGTCGCTCACCCTCAAGACGGTACCCGTGGCCGCGATCCAGAACGGCTACGTGCGCGCCACGCTCGCAGGCACGACGTTGAGCCAGCCGCTGTCGGTGCGGCCGATGGGAGTCGGGTCGGTGTCGCTGACTCCCAGCACGGTCGTCGGCGGCACGACGTCGGTCGGCAAGGTCAACCTCGAGTGCAAGGCCGGCCCGGGGCCCATCACCATTCCGTTGTCGACCAGCAATGCGTCGATCGCGTATCCGGCGGTGGCGGGCGTGACGATCCCGATAGGCATTCAGGCAGCTACGTTCGAGGTGCGCACCAACGCCGTGCGGGCCCGGTCGTCCGCCACGATATCCGCCCTCCCCTCAACCGGGTTCGGCAAGTCGCGAGTCGTGACGGTGACACCGGCAGCGGCGATATCGCCTGCGTCGCTCGCGTTCGGCAGCCGCACGGTGGGCTCGACGAGCACGGCGCTCGGAGTGACGCTCGCGAACAGGGGCACGGCAGCGTACTCCGTATCGAGCGTCGGCGTGACCGGGACGGGCGCGTCGCACTTCACGTACGCCAGCGCCTGCCCGTCGAGCCTCCCGGCCGGCGGCAGCTGCACCATCTCCGTGCGCTTCGCACCCACGAGCACGGGCTCGAAGACCGCTCGTCTCACGGTCGCAACGAGCGCCACCGACACGGCACTGTCGGTCGCGTTGAGCGGGACCGGAACCCTGTGAGGTAAGTGGCGTCCGGGGCGCGACGGCACGGAGGCTGCTGACCGCCGATTCGACCGTGCCTTGGCCACGTGGTTGAATCGGGGCCGATGGCACTCGTGCAAACCGGTCGACTGGAGCTGCGCCACGCCGGCGCGGAGGACGCCCCCTTCGTGCTCGAACTCCTTAACGAACCGTCCTTCGTCGCCAACATCGGCGATCGCGGCGTCCGCACGGTGGCCCAGGCACGCGACTACGTCGCCGAGCGCATGGCGGCGAGCTACGCGGCGCACGGCTACGGCATGTACGTCGTCGAGCACCGCGGGACGCGCCGGTCCATGGGCCTGTGCGGCCTGGTCCGGCGGCCCTTCCTCGAGGCGCCGGACATCGGCTTTGCGTTCCTGCCGGCATACTGGTCGCAGGGCTATGCGGAGGAAAGCGCGCGCGCCGTCATGGAGTGGGCGCCGACGTTCGGATTGACCCGCGTGCTCGGCGTCGTGCTGCCGACCAACGAACCTTCGGTCCGGCTGCTGCGCAAGCTCGGGCTCGAATACGAGCGCGACGTGGTGATGCCGGAGTCGGGCGACACGTGCGCGCTGTACGCGTGCGCCGTCGAACGGGCTAGCTGAAGCGCGCGATCCGTACTTCGCGTCGGCGCGAGATGCCGAGCAGCGCGAGGAAAGCAACCAGGAAGGTCAGCCGCGAGGCCGGCTCGGGGGCAGGCACGGCAACTTCCTGCCACTCGAAGTGGCGGTAGTCCTCGTCGTAGCCGGCGCCGACTTCGAAGCCACCGCAACTCCCGCTAAAAGTGCAGGAGCCGAAATTGCCGAGGATTTTGTACTCGAGCAGACCATCTTCATCGCCGGCAGCGAAGTACAGATACGGGTCCTGCCTTTGGCGCCCCATTTCGACGCTCACACCGCGGAGCTCGGGACGGCCCCAGTTATCGTAGCTGTACGTCCAACGGATCTCGTCGTCGCGAAAGGTGTGCCCGTACATCGTGAAAGACGCTGAAACGACCGGATACTCGATCTCGAGGGAATCCGAGTTCCAGCACCTGTCGGAGTCAGGGTCGGCTTCGCAGGCCGCTATATCGGCCAGCCAGTCCTCGTACTGCTGGCGGACGCTGCCGGCGTCGTAGCGGAGATACCCGTCGCCGATCTGCACGTAGGCGCCGTCGTCGAATTCGCGCCAGACGCCGAGATCGAGCTGCCCCAGCTGGATGGCGGCCGCATGGACCGATCCGGTCGCCATGCAGGCGATCAGACACGAGGCCCAGCCGATCAACCTTCCCTGTTTCCTTACCATCGTCTCCTCCAGTTGAGCGACCGCCCACGGCAGCGGCGGACATCGACTCGAAAGTGCCGATCCTACGTCATGCAATTTGTGCGCCGACACGAACGCTCTGGGGCGCGTCAACGACTTAGCCACTACGACCGGCGCACCGAAGCGGGCCCGGCTCGGGAATATGTAAGGTCCATCGACGCTACGGTGCGCTGGAAATCGGACACGGTACACTCGACAAAACACCGACAGGGAGCCTGCGCATGGCGAAGCTGGTGCTCATTCTGGCCGTCCTCGGCCTCGGTTACTGGTACTGGTCCGGCTCGCGGCAGCCGCCAGCGGAACTGATCGAATCCGCGCGCCTCGAGGAGAACGCTGCGATCATGCAGCAGTGCATCAACCAGGAGCAGCGCATGCAGTCGGCCGGAGGCCTGGGCGGCCTCGGCGACGTGGGCGCCAGCGGCGCGGATGCCGAGCGGCTGTGCGCAGAGAAGAACGGCCTCGTGAAGCGCGACGGTCAGTGGCACCGCAGGTAGGCTCGCGATCCTAATCGCTGGTGTCCACCGCCAGCAGCGCTCGCCCGATGGAGACGTACCACTGGCCGTCGATCTGGTATGACCTGCCGGTGTCGCTGCTCACGTAGACCGGAGATGCTCCGCGAGTGAAGTAGCGGCTAGCGTTCTGTGGACTGGCAACCATCAGTTCGCCGTCATCTCCAAGGAGTTCAATCCAGGTACTGACGTTGAGATCGGTGCGGCGCGACCCCGCGCCGGTCGGATCCCTCGTGTACACGTGGACGATTCCGGAGTCCCCGGTGTCCGTGTATGCGACCCAGCCCTGTCGCACCTGGTAGTGGAGCGGCGGCCGTACATCGTATGGTCGACTGCCACTGAGCAAGGTCTGGATCCCGCGCTCGACGAGACGGATTTCGTTGGCTGCCCCCGAGTAGACGACCGTTTCGCCGTCCACGACCGGAAAATCGGGTGGCTGTTGGTCGTCCCGTACCACGAGCGTCTGTACGCCGTCGTCGTCGCGAACGATTTCCAGACCGCTGGGGAAGACGACCGTACCGTCACGCGCGACCGTCGCCCCGGCCGCGTAGTCGGCCCCAAGAATGCTTCGCGAAGAACCCGAGCTGGTGTCCAGCAGCCGCAGTTCGTAGCCGCTCGTGTAGAGTGCATACGGGTCGGCTACCCAGGCGAACCTCGCGGAGTCCCCGCCCACCTGGCTAAGCACCCCCTGCTTCCAGAAGTACGCGCGGGTGTACTGGCTGCCGCCCTGCACTATGTCGACAGTGAAAATGGCCCCGCCGGAGACGAGTTCGGGCGGGGGGCCGGCGCGCGACACTTCCGAGCCCTCGGGCAGCGGGATATCTTCCGTGCCG
>Ga0105090_10001433_pt1 | contig 12849 bp, 7 predicted proteins | sample PPLLak3March2015_FD_79110 | JGI IMG/M metagenome (GOLD analysis project Ga0105090, IMG submission 79110) | Freshwater sediment microbial communities from Prairie Pothole Lake near Jamestown, North Dakota, USA - PPLs Lake P7 Core (1) Depth... | ecosystem: Environmental > Aquatic > Freshwater >... | reverse complement strand
TAAATTATTTTTGCTGCATTTTCAGGAGCATTTTTATCACCAAGAACTTCTTTAATTCTTTTTAACTTAATTTTTATTTGATATAGCGAATCAGTATTTGATAAAATATTTTTTGCTGTATCATAAATGTTTTCAGCATTAGCATCATTCTGGATTAACTCTGGTACAACTTGTTCATCCAAAACAATGTTTGCCATACCAATGTTTTTAATCTTAATAAGAGATTTACCAATTTTATAAGTAAGCAAACTCGTTTTATAAATAATCACCATCGGCAATTCCATCAATCCTGCTTCGAGGGTTGATGTTCCTGATTTTACAATTCCAAACTTTGAATATTTCAGCAAATCATAAGTGTGATCTTTAATTACTTTAAAGTTTTTTTGATCAGTTAATCCATAAAAAACATTTTCATCAATACTGCTTGAGCAAGCAACAACAATCTGCATATTAAATTCTTCAGATAATTTATTAGCAGCTTTTATTGCTTCAGGAAAAATACTTTTAACTTCCTGTTTTCTACTTCCCGGTAAAATCAATAAAATTTCTTTTACAGGATCTAAATCAAATTTTTTATCTAACAGATTTCTCGATTTAAAATCATATCCATTTATTTCCTGAATCAATGGATGACCGACAAACTCAGCATTTACATTTTTTTCTTTAAAGAATTTTTCTTCAAACGGAAAAACAACTAAAACTTTATTAAAGAGTTCTTCAATCTTATTTACTCTGCCTTTTCCCCAAGCCCAAACTTGTGGAGTAATGTAATATATAAGTTCAAGTTTAGGTTCAAATTTCTTTAATTTTTTGGCGATACTGAGATTAAAGCCCGGATAGTCTATCAAAACAACTTCTTTAACTTTTCTTTTCTTAACTTCATCAATAATATCACGTTGAACTTTTTTAATAAACGGTAAATGTTTTATCACTTCAACAAATCCAAGAAAAGCCATTTTATCTATGTGATAAATCAATTCCATTCCCTCGGCTTTCATTTTATCACCACCGATACCACATATTTTCAAAGAACCATCTAACTTTTTTAACTCTCTTATTAAAGACGCTCCGTGTAAATCACCAGAAACTTCACCTGCAATAATCAAAACAATATTACTATTCATCACAAAATATTATTTGAACTTAAATACCATTTTACAACAATTAACAGGGTTACAATACCAAAAGCCTGTAGAGTTCTTGTTTCGGATTTCAGCCCGGCGCTTAAACTATAGTTTGGCTGTGGAACCGAAGTATCAATATACTTTGTTGCTCTTGGAAAAAATCTCGGAACATTTTGTAAATATTTTTGATAATCATTTCCAAATTTCTTTATAAGAAATCCTTCTTCTTCTTTCACTATAAATTGATACTGCACTATGAAAAATAATATCGCAACAATCTGTAGATAAGGAAACAATGACATAGACATAATTCCAAGACCGAGATACATTAAAATATTTCCAACATAAAGCGGATTACGTACATGAGCAAATGGTCCACTGACAACTAAATAAGTTCCACCAACACCACCAGTTGTTCGTGTTTCACTTCCAGCCCAGCTAACGCCCCAAAGTCTTATTAGTTCACCAGCAACTGCAACTACAAATCCAATTATTAAGCTTGTAATTGTTGCTTCTTCAAATATCAGCATAAGAATTACAAAAGGAATTGGAGTAAAACTTCTGTACTTAAATATTTTTGTTGCTATGTCGTTCATTTTTACTCCGCCATATAGGCTGATTTTCTTTTTAATTGGGCTTGATGTCTTTTTCTTAAATTTTGCTTAGCGATCAACTCAACTATTTTCGATTGAACATCTGTAAAATTGTTAAAAGGATAAAAGCTAATCTTTTCCATCGAACAAAATCTTGCTAATCCATCTTTTGCAAATATAAAATCACAATACTGTGCTGCGTCTTTATCGGAATTACCATCACCAATGTAAACGGTATAATCATCATCATCACTGTGATTTATAATATGATTCTTCTTACAATTTGCTGACGTTGGCGAATTAACATCAAAGTAAGGGTACTCGGCTTTAAGTATTCCGTTTTCATTCACAAAAAGTTTATTTGAATAATATTTTAATCCAGCTAAACCTGCTTTATTAAAAAGTCTATCTATGTAATAATCAAAGCCATCGCTAAGAACTACCATATCAATTTTATTTTCATCACAAAATTTTACAAACGTATTAAAACTCGGATCAACATCAAGCTTATCTATAAACTCATCCAATTCCACTTTGTTAATGGTATCAACAGAATCACAAAGATCATCCCAGCATTGTCGAGAAGAAATTTTATCACTTAAAAGATCTTCAATTATTTTTCCAACTTTTTCGGTTTCACCAAATTTATTAAAGATCGCCTCACCAACATCTTCAGAGGTAATCGTTCCATCAAAATCTACGAATACTTTTATGGTTCGTTTTATCATTCAGTGATAACCATTTTTTTTACATCTACAAATTTTCCAAGTTTTAGACGATAGAAATAAATACCTGCGGGCAAATTTTCAGCATTAAAAACAATTTCATTTTTGCCTGCCGGATACTCAACATCCTCAATTTTTTTTATCGTTTCTATATTGCTGTTAAAAATCTCAAATGTTACTTCCTCTTCTTCAGGTAGAAAAAAACTTATTGTTGTGGAATCTGAAAATGGATTGGGTGAATTTTGTCCCAAAATTATTAACTCTGCATCTCTAAAGTAATCCACTTTTTCTATACCTGAATACTGAGGTTGTGTCTTCTCATTTATCTGTGCAATTCGATAATAAATTGAGCCATTAATATCTGGCCAATCGTAAAACTCATAATAATTAGTATCTGTTTTTTTATTCTTCTTCAAAGTGCCGGCAATTTTCCAATCGTTTTCTCCCGGATTTTCTATTCCTGATCTATAAACACTATAAGTAGTTCCTTCTTTTTCATTTGCAGCATACCAGGATACTTTTACGGAATCTCCTGCAACCTGAGCTGTAAATCCGAGTATTTGTGATGCATAAGTTCCGGTGTTAAAGATTTTCTGGCCATAAATATCTTTGCGTTTATCAGAAGTACCTTTAAATACTGCAACCGCACCACCATCACCATCAGGAATAAGGTTGAGATAGCTCTTCTCCATATTTTTTGAAGAAGCGATCGTTACGCCGGAAGAATCCCAGACAAACCTTCCTTTAAGATCAACCTTTTGAATATATAAATTTGCATCAGAATTATTTTCACGTTTATCGATCCACGCAAGCACTACTCCATTTTTTTGATCATAAACTATACGCTGCCCAAACTGATTTCCTTTTATATTAATAACCCTTCTGCCATTATTTCCCCACATACGATTTCCTTTAACATCAAACCTTTGAATAAAAACATCTTTACTTTTTTCAAACTCATTGGTCCAGCTAACCACAACGCTGGAATCAACAAAAGCAAATTGTGGATTTCTCTGACTGCCTTTTTGATAAGTAAGAAGTTTGCCATCATTACCCCAAAGTAATTTTCCTTTGTCAGATATTAGATTCTGATAAATAATTTTATTTGTTCCCTGATATGTAATTGCTGTATAAATACCGCTACCAAGTGCACCAACTGAATAACTGAGAACATTATTATTAATTTTTGAAATCACTAACGGTTCTGTTCCCCATTTTTTAGCGCCTGTAGAATCTACATATTGTGCAAACAGCACTGTTTTTTGATTTTGATTTTCTAACCATAAAATAAATGAGCCGCCTTTATTATCCGGGATAATTTCAGTTTCGCTAATAGTATTGCTAGAGTTATACAGATTTCCTTTTAAAGGATCACTAAATATTTCTCCAGCAGGGGTTAGTATTTTATATATAACAGAAAATTTATTTATTGGACTGGTGTTTTTTGTAATATAACTAACAAGTGCATATCCTCTTTTATCAACACGTAAAGAGTAATCAATTTTCTCAATTCTACTTTCTGAAAGCTGAATTCCTTCACTCTGCCAGAGTCTTAATCCGTTTTTACTTAATTTCTGAATAAATAATTCGGGATTTTTCTTCTTATCATAACCTTTCCAAAGAACAATTGAATTACCTGAAGGTTCAACAACGGCAAGCGGATTTTCTTTTGCCCCAGCTCTAGTTGAAACAGTCTTGCCATCAGCTCTAAAACTTACATCACCATTTTTATTAAAATGGATAAAGTTAATATCACTTTCAGAACTTCCTTTTTTATCTTCCCAAAAAACATAAGCACCGCCGGCAAAATCCTTTAATGCTGTAATGTTAATAGGGTCAACAGGATCAATAACAAGTTTAGTGTTCGAAGATGGATCGCTTACCCATTGTGCAAGCGAATGATCAATGAAACCTAAGAGTACAACCACAAATATCAGAATCGATCTACTTATATTTAACGAAACTTTATTCAATAATGTTTAATGTTATTTATTAAAAGACTTTTCTTTAAAAGTATTGTTGACTAATTATTTACAAAATCCAGGTCTTCATTAAATCTAACACTCACTAATTTTGAAATTCCTTCTTCCTGCATCGTAACACCATAAAGCGTGTTTGCAGATTCCATTGTGCGCTTGTTATGTGTTACAACAATAAACTGTGTGTCTTTGCTAAAGTCATCCAAGATTCTCGTAAAACGATCTATGTTTGCATCGTCAAGAGGAGCATCAATTTCATCAAGAATACAAAACGGACTCGGTTTTACTAAATATATTGCAAATAGTAATGCGATAGCTGTTAAAGTCTTTTCTCCTCCGGATAAAAGTTCGATTGATGTTGGACGTTTACCTTTAGGTTTAGCAATAATCTCTATTTTTGCCTCAAGAGGATCAGCATTTTCTTCGATCTTCAAATCTGCTTCATCACCGGGATTAAAAAGTGTTCTGAAAGTTTTTATAAAATGACCACGTATTTTTTCGAACGTTTCAGAAAATTGCGCCTGTGCGGTATTATTGATTTCCTCAATTGTTCTAACAACATCCCTTTCAGACTCAACCAAATCATCTCTTTGTTTGTGAAGAAAATCTAATCTTTCTTTTTCTTCCTCGTACTCAGAATGTGCAACTAGATTTATTGGCCCCAGGTTCTTAACCTTTGCTTTTAGATCAAGTACTTCATCAGATCTTTGTGTGAAATCGAATGATTGTAAATCATCAAATTCTTTTTTCTCAAGTGTCAGTGAATAATTATCATTAATATGATCAATAAGGTTTGCGCTTTTGATATCAAGTTCTTTAATGGTCATATCCATTTGATGAATAATATCGGATACAACTTCTCGTTCTTTACGAAGCGACTTCAAATTATTTTCTTTATCATTAACATCGTTTCTTAGGGCTGTATGACGGGTCTCAATTTCATCTAATTGACTATTTAAAATTTTTCTCGCTTCTTCCAATTCATTAAAATTTTGTTCCTGGTTAACAACCTGCTTATCAATTTGATTAATTTCTGTTTCGGCAGATTTAATGTCTTCTTTTCTTTTTGTAATGGAGTTACTTACTGCAACAATTGATTCGTCCGCACGTTTAATTGCATTTTCAGTATTACGCTTTTCACCGACTAATCTTTCAATACTTAAATTTATTTCATTTCTCTGAGCACGAATGTTATTGTAATTTTTTTCAATCTCGGAATATTCTTCATCAAGTGTTTGTTTTTTTCTCTCCTCTGAATCACGAAGGGCAATTTCTGTGTTAAGTAAAGATTCAAGTTTTATTTTTTTGTTATCAAATAGATTTGATTCTGCAGCGTGCTCTTTAATTTCATATCGAATTTTTTCTATCTCATCATCAGATTTTTTCTTTTCAAATTCAAACTGAGCAATTTGCTTTTCAACATTTGCAAGATCATTAACCAAAAGTCTGCCTTGCTCGGATAATACTTTAAGATCAATTGCGGAAAGAAGATTTTCTTTATTTGTTATTTCACTTTGAGTTCCAAGTAAATTCTTTTCATGTTTAGGAAATTCAGTACTTAGGTTTTCGAGTAATTGTTTTCTGCCAAATAATGAATCATCTAATCTCGGAACAGAGCCGGCTTCAATAACACCATCTTTAGAAACAAAGTCTCCATTCAAAGTTGCAAAACTAAAACTGCCATATTTTGAGTATAGATTAAAAGCCTTTTCAAGATCATCAACAATACAAATGTTTTTTAGAATTTTTTCAAAAAATGGTTTCCACTTTGGCTTAGTTTTAATGCTGCTGCTTGCCCAGCATACAAATCCGCTTTCTTGTTCAAGTTTTTTTGCTCTTTTCTTTTCAATAAAGCTTTGAATTTTATTTAACAATCCTTTGCTGTTAAATTCTTCAAAATGAGGGAAGTAAAATGAAGCTTTGCCAATATCATTTAGATTTAAATATTCAATTCCACGTTTAAGATCTTCTAAAGATTCAACAAGCACATTGTTAAGATTATTTTTTAGTGCGGATTCAACTGCAAATCTAAACTTTTCATCAGAATCGCCGATGTGTGCAAGAATTGTACTTCCGTTTTTAGCCCAGTCTTTATTATCTAAAAGTGCTTTTGCGCCTTTGGATACACCTTCAAGATTATCTATTAGATTTTGTATAAAAGAAATTTTATCTTTTATAGATTTAATAAGGCTGCGCTGTTCGAGTTCTTTTTCTTTTAACTTATTTAATTCGTGTTCAAATTTTTCTTTTTCATTTTGCTTACTTAAGTAAAGTGATTCGGCATCGGATATCTTCTTCTTAATTTCATCTCTATCGTTCCCAAGTTCTTCAATAAATCCTACTGTCTTAGCAATATTATTTGTAAGTATCTGAATTTTTTCGTTTAGTTTTTTGATATTGATTTGTTTTGATTCAAGAATTGCAATCGTATTGCGCAGTTCATTTTCTCTGCCGGTGATCTCTTTAAACTTTTCAAGAAGTATCTCTGATTGTTCTTTAAGAGCATTTTTTTTCAAGTCAAGAATTTCTATTTGCGAGCTAACTTTATGCTCAATATTTGTTTTTTCATGCTCTTTCTGTGCAATTTGTTCTGAAAAATCGGACAATGCAGAAACTCCCTTTTCAGATATATTTTTAGCTTCATCAAACTGAACACTCAATTCCTCAAGCTCTACTGTATATCTTTCTTTGTTGCGGGAAAGTGAATTCTTTCTTTCATTATTAAGTGATAAAGAATTCTGAACGCTAAAAATCTTTTCTGTTTGAAGTGTTATTTCGTTTCGCTTATCCTTCAGTTCATTTTCAATTTCAATAAGCTTTTCACGTACAGATTTAATTTCATCTTCAAGTTTTGAGATATCAGATTCAAATTGAACTTTCTTTTTGAAATTCTCATCCTTGGTTAGCTTTGATTCATTGATCCGTACCCAGAACAATGCGAGTTCCCGCTCTGAAAGATCAATTTCTAACTCTCTTAATTGGGATGTTAAGACATTGTATTTGTCAGCACGTTTAGCCTGTCTTTCAAGCGAAGTAACTTTTTTCTCTACTTCAGAAACAATATCATTAACACGGGTTAGATCAGATTTAACCTCATCAAGTTTTCTTAGCGCAAGCCTTCTTCTAAGTTTATATTTATTAACGCCTGCGGCTTCTTCAAACATTGTGCGGCGTTCTTCAGCTTTATTGCTCAGAATTGTTTCAACCATTTTTAGTTCTATTACCGAGTAAGCATTTGCACCAATTCCAGTATCCATAAAAAGATTTGTAATATCTTTCAAACGACAAATGTTTTTGTTTAACAGATATTCACTTTCGCCGGAACGGAAAATTCTTCTTGTAATAGTAACATCTGTATATTCTGTAGGTAGAACTCCTTTATTGTTTTCAATAGTAAGTGATACTTCTGCCATTCCCATCGGTTTACGCTGAGCTGTTCCGTTGAAGATAACATTTTCCATTTTATCACTTCTAAGTGTAGAACTTTTCTGCTCACCCAGACACCAGCGAAGTGCATCAACTACATTTGTTTTTCCGCAGCCATTTGGTCCAACGATTGAAGTTATTCCCTGATTAAAATTAATCTGAGTCTTTTGTGCAAAAGATTTGAAGCCAAGTATTTCTAACTTTGATAAATACAAATTGTGTTATCCAAAAATGTTGAATTGTTTAAGAGCCAGTTTCAGATACTGAAAAACAGAATTGTTTACTTCATAATAAAGCAAGAAAATTATTTTCAAAATCAGTATTGACATCAGCCCATAGAAATATACTCCACCCGCATTAACATCAAATATTACAGAGATACCTTTTAGAAGTCTATATAGAATCCAGATTACAAATGCTGCAAGAAAAATGTATACATAGATATTACCAACACCGGCACTTAATAATCGGTAAAGAACAATTCCCACCGGAATTAAAAGTACAACCGGAAGCAGCGCCCAAACTACAGTAAAGAAAACACTTGATAAATAAACTCTTGTTCTGACAAAAAATGAGCAGGCAGTTATAATTATGGTAAGTAGAAGCATAATTATTATTGCTAAAACAAATAGCCATATCAAAGCTTTAACAGGATTCCATGCCAGATAACTGATTCCTGATATTAAACCAGGACTCCCAAAGGCTAAAAATATTTTTTCAATCAGTACATTGTTTTTAATATAGAAAAAAAGATTTGCGAAGATCAGGGAGCTAACTAATGCCACTATCAATGCGAGAAAAAGCGAATGATATGCTGAGATTATTCTTTGATCACGAACATCTGCAAAAAAGTTATATGGACGAAGCAATGCACGCGAAGCATCCTCCCGGAATTTTCTTCCGGAGTTAACGAGTACACCCATCAACAAAGCAAGAACTAATCCTGTAATAATAAAAATCATTGGTGCATCGTCTTTATCGCTTCCGATAGGTATGGTTACTTTTTCGGTGTTTCTCATTCGTGCAGAAAGGACTTTGTACGCAAGTCTCTCCTGAGATCTATCTTCGCCAACTAAACCAATGTTATAAATATTCTCGTCTTTATATCCGCTTATAATGGAAGGATAATCTCCACGCAAATCATACATTGTGTTTGCAAAGAATCCTGAAAGATTATTGCTTTCATAAAAGCTAAACATATCATCAAAAAACTTTGCTTGTGCCTCATAAGAAAACTTATTTACATAACCATCAGTTTGCCCAATGTTTACAGTGTAAGTTGCTTCCCCGATAAATAATTTTCCTTTACCGACTGTACTGATAAGATTTTCAATTTCACTTTGTTTATCGACAGGAGCTTGATTTAAAAATTCAATGCCATATAAGTCAAGGTTATTTATCTGTTGATATTCAAAATCAAAAAATGAAGCGTATGTTAAAATGTTTCTGTTCTTTTTTACTTGTGATGAAAGATCACTCAACAAAGCACGATGCGCATCAGAACTGTAAAGATAAGATGAACCAAATCCAATACCACCGATAGCTGAAAAATCTTGATAAGCTTTTAACAAACTTGAAAGATAATTTTTACTTCGTGCTACAAAATTTTGCGAACCCGTAAGTCCTTCAGGAAGGTTTGCAATCGGCAATTCAACAAAAGCTAATAAACCAATCTGTTCACATAATCTTAAATAGTATGGGCTAGGCATTGATCTAGAAAATCTAACTGCATTAAATCCAACTTGTTTAATTTTTTCTAAATCACTTTCCATCCTATCATAAGATGAAAGAGTTCCAAATTGATAAAATGATGGTGAATATGTAACGCCATAAAGATTAAAATCTCTACCATTTAACAAAAAATTATTTTGTGAAGATTCTAATTTGAAAAGCGCAACACTTTTATCATGCCTGTCAATCAACTGCTCACCACGCCATAACTCTAATCTTATAATATAGCTTGCTGGATTTTCAGGACTCCAGAGAGTTGGGGATACAATAGTGATACTGTTTTTTATTTCTATCTGTTTATTCTGTTTCAGTACAAAATTATTATCACTAAAACCTGAACTTGATCCTGAACTTAAACTTGTCTTTCCATCTGGATAAAAAATTTGAGTTCTTAATGTAAAATTTGATAGCGTGCCAAGTGTATCATTTATCTTTTTGAATTCTTTGTTATCAATAACAGATATTAAAGAAATTATTGCCTTGTTGGATTTTAAATCAATCTCGGTTTTATAAGAAAAATCCGAAATACTGACGTTTGGTGTTAAGTGTAAATAAACATCTCGAATTACTCCGCCAAAATTCTGCGGAAATAAAAATCTTTGTTTAAGTGGAATCGTGTTTTGTGAATCAAGCTCATAAGAAAGTTTTACTGAAATAATGTTGTCTTTATCTGATCGAAGGATATCTCGTGGAAGTGAAACTGTAAACGGAAATTCTCCGCCGGGATGGCGATAGATAATTACTTTGTTAACGGAAATATCAGCAGAGTAGTTTAATCCAAAAAAGTTTAATGAAATTTTGTGATTGTTTAGCTGAGCGTTGGTAAGAGGAAAGCTTTTTTCAAAAATAAACTCGCCTTTTCCTTCAAAGATGGAAGGAACACGAACGCTAACTTTTTCTTTTTTATCATCATCAGATGGATAAACTTTCCAGTTTCCGTTTAGAGAAATTACATCACGAGTATCTGTAATATCAAAAAAAAGCTGGTCTGATGTATTTATTTTATAATTGGGAAGATCTCTGAAAATAACCTGCGCAGAAATTGTCTGAATGAAAATTATTGCGGCTATAAACAGATTGTAAAGTAAACTTTTGAGGGAAATCATTCTTTGCTAAAAAACTCCTGAAAAAATAAGATACAAATATAACCTCAAATCGAAGGGATTGCAATGAAATGAAAGCCCGATTTAAGTTAATAATCGGGCTTTTGAAAAGAAAATAAAATATTTACGCGCCGTTAATAATTCCCATTAAAGAATCTTCTTTTGAAAAATACTACCACCAATGCTAAAATCATTTTTTAATTTTATTCCGTAAGAGATTTTTCAAATATATTAGAAATAATACTTTTTTATTTTCGATCGCAATTACAGTACTCTTCAATGAAGCTATCTCTATCAAAATCGTAGAATATCATTTTTTGAGATTGAATTAATTCATCCAATGGATTTTCTGAGGCTATTTTATCAAACTCAACAATACCATCACTCTTTCCTTTTACAAAAATTAGAATAAATGCTCTTGAAACCTTCATATCCGCTAACATCGAGTCATTTGTTATTTGAATCAATGAATCATAAAGAGCCAATTCTTGGACATATTTATTTTGGGCTTCTTCCCTGAGTCCAAACCCTTCCAAGATAAAACCTGTTGAACTTAAAATTCCTGGAACTCTTTTGTTGTTCTTTTGAAATTCTTCTAATTCAGTTAGATCTTCGTGACATCTTTTCTGTTCACAAAAGAGAGTAATCTTATTCCAAAATGGGATTAAATATGTAGAATCGGCATCGATTGCTAGATTATATAAATCTATTACTTTCGAAATTGTTAATGAATCATTTTCATTCTTGTGATAAAGTTCTACGGCTTTATTATTTAACTCGATGGCTAGTTCCTCCTTCTTGGGACTCGCTGAACAAGAAATAAGAATCAAAATAAAACAAAAAATTATACCGCTTTTCATCACTATGTTTTCTCTTTTAGCTAATATTACCTTTACCAAATTTTTTTTTCATCTCTTTTATACCTCAACCTTTAAAAGGTAGTCCGGTTTATAGCTAAGCCTTAAATACCTACTTGAGATTAAGCGCCTTTTATAATTCCTAAAAACGAATCAGCTTTTAAGCAAGCACCGCCCACCAATGCGCCATCAATATCTTTTTGTGAAAGAAGTTCTTTTGCATTGTCTGGTTTTACGCTACCACCGTATTGAATTGTTAATTCGTTTGCAACTTCCAAGGAGTATGTAATCTCTATTAAATCTCTTATAAACTCGTGAACTTCCTGCGCCTGAGCTGGACTTGCAGTCTTTCCTGTCCCGATTGCCCAAACCGGTTCGTAAGCAACAATAACATTTTTCATATCTTCGTCAGAAATTCCATCTAAGCCTTTTAGCACTTGTCTTTTAACAACATCATTAGTTGTTCCGTTTTCCCTTTCTTCAAGAAGTTCGCCAATACAAAAAATTGGTTTTAATCCTGCAGCTAAAGCTTTTTTGATTTTCTTATTAATCACTTCATCACTTTCGCCAAAAATGTGTCTGCGTTCTGAGTGACCAAGTATCACATATTCACATCCAACAGATTTTAACATTGATGCAGAAATTTCCCCGGTGAACGCACCATTTTCTTCAAAGTGCATATTCTGTGCACCGAGTTTAATTGAGCTTCCACTCACAAGTCTTGATGCTTCGGACAAAGAAGTGAAAGGCGGACAAACAATAACATCACAATTTGGCTTTTCATTCTGTAAAAGATTTTTTAATTCAACGATAAGTTTTTCTGATTCCTTTAAATCGTTGTTCATTTTCCAGTTACCGGCAATAACATTTTTACGCATTGTATCCTCTGAGGTTTAATAAAATTTCTTTGTAAAATTAAGTAAGAAAATATTGGATTTAAACTCTTAGTGAAATGCAGCTAAAACCTTCTACGCAACGGGCGCAAAATATTTTGCCAAGCCCGTAAATAACCCCAACTTTTCTTCCTAAAAATCTTTTAATCCTTTTTAGTATTTTAAGGCTTAAATTTTCAGTCATTTAAACTTCATATATGCAATCATCCAAACAAAATATTTCTGTTATTGCCTTAAGTGGAGGAATGGATAGCTGCGTTACTGCCGCAATTGCAAATCTTGATTACGAACTTGCTTTCGCACATATCAATTACGGACAGAGAACAGTAAACAGAGAATTAAAATCCTTTGATGAAATTGCAAATCACTATAGAGTTAAGAAAAGATTAATTATTGATTACACACATCTTGCAAAAAT
>Ga0105090_10001432_pt1 | contig 12850 bp, 12 predicted proteins | sample PPLLak3March2015_FD_79110 | JGI IMG/M metagenome (GOLD analysis project Ga0105090, IMG submission 79110) | Freshwater sediment microbial communities from Prairie Pothole Lake near Jamestown, North Dakota, USA - PPLs Lake P7 Core (1) Depth... | ecosystem: Environmental > Aquatic > Freshwater >... | reverse complement strand
TACCCGAGCTGGCGTGCCAGCCGCGTCAACCCGGCCGAGGCGCTGCGCTATGAATGAGCCACGCGACGCCGCACCTGTGCTGCGGGCCGTGGACCTGCACAAGCGCTTCGTCGAGGGCCGCGGCGCAAGTGCGCTGGATGTCACCGTGCTGCGCGGCGTGAGCCTGGAGGTGCGGCCTGGCGACACCCTGGCCGTGGTCGGCGCCTCGGGATCGGGCAAGAGCACGCTGCTGCACCTGCTGGGCGGGCTCGAGCCCCCCACCAGCGGCCGCGTCGAGCTGATGGGCCGCGACCTCAGCAGCCTGAGCCCGGCCGAGCAAGGCGCGTGGCGCAACCGGCACCTGGGTTTCGTCTACCAGTTCCACCACCTGCTGCCCGAATTCAGCGCGCTGGACAACGTGGCGATGCCGCTGCGAATCCGCCGCCTGCCCACCGCCGAGGCGCGCGAACAGGCGCAGGCCATGCTGGCCCGCGTCGGCCTGGCCGAGCGCACCGCGCACCACCCGGCGCAGCTCTCGGGCGGCGAACGACAGCGCGTGGCGATCGCGCGTGCGCTGGTAACGCAGCCGGCCTGCGTGCTGGCCGACGAACCCACCGGCAACCTCGACCGGCAAACCGCCGACGCGGTCTTCGAGCTGATGCTGGCGCTGGCACGCGAGCACGGCACGGCCTTCGTCGTGGTCACGCACGACGAGACGCTGGCCCGGCGCTGCGCGCGCACACTGCGACTGGACCGCTGAGCCGCCGGCACGCCCCCGCGGCCGATGCGGCCGGCGGTGCTGCAGGACAATCCGCGCATGCACCTGCTCAATGCCGACCTGCACTGCCACAGCCAGGTTTCCGACGGCACGCTGTCGCCCGAGGCGCTGGCGGCGCGAGCGCACGCACAGGGTGTTGAACTCTGGTCGCTGACCGACCACGACGAGATCGGTGGCCAAGCGCGCGCGCGTGACGCGGCACTGGCACTGGGCATGGGTTACCTCACCGGCACCGAGATCTCGGTCAGCTTCATCCGCGAGACGGTGCACATCGTCGGCCTGGGATTCGACGCCGACGACGCCGCACTGCAGGCCGGACTGGCCGCCACGCGCGGCGGCCGGCGCGAGCGTGCGAGCGCGATGGCCGAGAGCCTGGCCGAGGTGGGCATCGCGGGCGCCTTCGAGGGGGCGCTGCGCTACGTCGGTAACCCCGAACTCATCTCGCGCACGCACTTTGCCCGCTTCCTGGTGGACAGTGGCGTCTGCCCCGACACCCACACGGTATTCCGCCGCTACCTCACGCCAGGCAACCCCGGCTACGTGCCGCACCGCTGGGCCGGGCTGGGCGACGCCGTGCGCTGGATCCGCGACGCCGGCGGCGTCGCCGTCATCGCGCATCCGGCGCGCTACCGCTTCACGCCGACCGAGGAATACGCGCTGATCACCGAGTTCATCGCCCACGGCGGGATCGGCATCGAAGTCGTCACCGGCAGCCACAGCGCCGCCGAGCAGATCCGCTATGCCGACACGGCGCTCGAATTCGGCCTGCTGGCGTCGCGCGGCAGCGACTTCCACTCGCCCGAGGAGAGCCGCACCGAACTGGGCGCGCTGCCCGGCCTGCCCGGTCGACTGCAGCCGGTGTGGAAGGCGCTGCAGCACCGCATCCAGCGCGCCTGATCCCGGCCGCCACCGGTGCGTCTACACGCTCGCACCCGTACAAACCCGAAATAACATAGAATCGCGGGCTGGCTTGCAAGTGAAGCCTTCCGTTCATCCCCTCTGACCTTCGTCGCTTCGCGCGCTCAGTTCCTGAGCCCGGGGCAGCATCCCTCGGGTCGGCGGCGATGCCGTCGCCATGATCCGTGAGCCGCCAGCGTTTCAGCTGGGCCGGCCCTCCCGTATTGCTGCGACCTGACCCTGCGGTGCCCAAGAAGGGCGCCGCCGGCCGGCTGTTGCCGGCTGAATGAGCGAAAGACGATGATGAGTTTCGAATCCCTGAACCTGCACGAGACCCTGGTCCGTGCCGTCACCACTGCCGGCTATACGGCGCCCACCGAAGTGCAGACGCTTGCCATCCCGCCGGCCCTGGCGGGCTGCGACCTGATGGTGAGCAGCAACACCGGCAGCGGCAAGACAGCCAGCTTCGTGCTGCCGGCGCTGATGCGCGTGCTGGCCTCGCGCGCCCTGCCGCGCCCGCCGCGCGGCACCGTCGCCGGCCCGCGCATCCTGGTGCTCACGCCGACCCGTGAACTCGCCATGCAGGTCGCCAAGGCGGCGATGGACTACGGCCGCTTCGTGCCCGGACTGAGCGTGTGCACCGTCGTCGGCGGCGTACCCTACGGCCTGCAGCTCAAGCAGCTGCGCGGCCCGCTGGACATCCTGATCGCCACCCCCGGCCGCCTCATCGACCACCTCGAGTCCGGCAAGGCCGTGCTCGGGAATGTCGAGATGCTGGTGCTCGACGAAGCAGACCGCATGCTCGACATGGGTTTCATCGACCCCATCCACCACATCGCCAAGGCGACGCCCAAGGCGCGCCAGACGGTGATGTACAGCGCCACCTTCGGCGGTCACGTCGGCCGCCTGGCCGAGGATCTGCTGCGCGCTCCGCAACGCATCGAGGTCAGCTCGCAGACGGAGGCGCATGCCGACATCGAACAGCGTCTGCACTGGGCCGACGACTTCCAGCACAAGAACGCGCTGCTCGACCACATCCTCACCGAGCGCAGCGTCGAACAGGCGCTGGTCTTCACCAGCACCCAGCGCGACGCCGACTGGCTGGCCGACCGCCTGGGCGAGATGGGCCACAGCGTGGCCGCGTTGCACGGCGGCATGCCGCAGGGCCGGCGCAACCGCGTGCTGCAGGGCATGCGCAGCAAGCACCTGCGCGTGCTGGTGGCCACCGACGTCGCCGCGCGCGGCCTCGATGTGCCCACCATCAGCCATGTCATCAATTTCGGCCTGCCGATGAAGGAAGAGGATTACGTGCACCGCATCGGCCGCACCGGCCGCGCGGGGCGCGCCGGTCTGGCGGTGACGCTGGCCGAGCGCCGCGACAGCGGCATGATCCACCGCATCCAGCGCTACACCACGCAGCGCATCGCGCCGACGACCATCGTCGGCCTGGAACCCAAGCGCGTCGAGCCCAGGCCGGTGGCACCGATGGCTCAGCGCCCGGTCGGCAAGACCTTCGGCCCGCGGCCGGGTGGCCGCCCGGCCTTCAAGCCGGCCGGCAAGGTGTACGCCAAGGCGGGCGGCGCCAGAACGCGCTGAACGGCTGCGGCGGTTGCGCCGCGCACCGCAATCAGGGCCACCCGGGCGACCGGGTGGCCCTGGTCGCTTTCAAGTCCTCACCGCCCGGCGCCACGGTTCGGCGCCCTGCCTCGCCCGGCATTGAGTCCACTCAATGCGATGCCGCGGCGTCGGCATAGGCTCTCGTTCGTGGGTGTCCTCACGCCCATTGAGGAGAGCGCGATGTCAGGAAGCTTCCGTTTCGCATTCACCGTGCTGGGTGCCGTCGTTCTGAGCGCCTGCTATGTCGTTCCCGAGCGCTTGCCCGACGGGCAGGTGGTCTATCAGACCTACCCCTTTCCGCCGCCGGTAGCTGCCATGCCGGCCCCGGTGGGGGGCGCGGGGTCGGCCGCTCCGGCAACCCTGCCGGTACGCCTGTATCCCAACAACGACATCGCCACGCAGACCGGCGTCGTCACCGGCAGCGTGACGAACATGATGACCGGCAAGGGGGTCTTCAACGTCTCCTACATGGGCGAGGTGCTGAGCGGCGAGGCGACCCGCGTTTCCAACGAGGAACGCCGCGGCGTGGCCAGCGCCTTCAGCCCGAAGGGCATGTTCATGTCCTGCGAATACCAGATGAACACGCCCTACCAGGGCGCCGGCACCTGCACCTTCTCGAACGGCGCCGCCTACAGGATGCACATCGGCGGCGGCCAGTAGCCTGACCCGGCCCGTTCGGGCTCAGACGCCCAGCAGTTCCACCTCGAACACCAGCGTCGCGTTCGGCGGGATCACGCCGCCAGCGCCACGGGCGCCGTAGCTCATCTCAGCCGGGATCGTCAGCACGCGCGTGCCGCCGACCTGCATGCCCTGCACGCCTTCGTCCCAGCCGCGGATGACTTCGCCGCCGCCCAGGGCGAAGGCAAAGGGCTGACCGCGGTCCTTGCTGCTGTCGAACTTCTTGCCGCGCGAATGGGCGGCCGTGGGGTCGTACAGCCAGCCGGTGTAATGGACGCGCACGCGCTGTCCGGCAGTGGCGGTTGCGCCGGTGCCGGGCACGGTGTCTTCGTATTGCAGGCCTGAGGGGTTCGTGGGCATCAAGGGCTCCTGGTGGCAAAGCCGCGAATGATGCCATCCCACGCCGGCACCGCAGCGGCCAGCCAGCCGGCGACGGTCGTAGCCGCCACGCCGGCCAGGCCGAGCACCGCGCCGGCGGCCCGCAGCGCCGCCAGCGGGTCACCCAGGTCGAGCGCGCGCGCGCCGTTCTGCTTGCTCAGCTTGTGTCCGTCGGCGGCCAGCACCAGCGGGGTGTGAAGGTACTGCGGTGTAGGCATGCGCAGTGCACGCTGCAGCAGGATCTGGCGCGCCGTGTTGTCGGCCAGGTCCTCGCCGCGCACGACATGGGTGATGCCTTGGGCAGCGTCGTCGACCACCACCGCCAGCTGATAGGCCCACAGGCCGTCGGCACGCCTGAGCACGAAGTCGCCGACCTCGATGCCGACATCCTGCACCTGCGGGCCCAGGCGGCGGTCGTGCCAGTGCACCACGCCTTCGGCGCGGAATCGCCAGGCGCGAGCCGGCCGTCCGTGCAGGCCGGCGCGGCAGGTGCCCGGGTAGGTGCGCTCGGCATGACGCTGGTGCACCACGCCCTGTGCGGCCCACGCGGCGGCGATCTCCTGGCGCGTGCACGCGCAGGGGTAGGCCAGGCCGGCGTCGAGCAACTGCTGCAGCGCGGTCTCGTAAGCCGCGCCGCGCATCGACTGACGCCACGGCGTCTCGTCGGCCTGCAAGCCACAGGCGGCGAGCTGGCCCAGGATCACGGCGTCGACACCTGGCCGGCAGCGCGGCGTGTCGACGTCCTCGAGGCGCACCAGCCAGCGCCCGCCGTGGGCGCGCGCGTCCAGCCAGCTCGCCAGCGCGGCCACCAGCGAGCCGGCGTGCAGCGGCCCGGTGGGCGATGGTGCGAAACGGCCGATGTAGGAGGCATCGGCGCCGGTGTCGGGCATGCCGGCATGGTGCCACGCGCCGCAGCCTCCGATGCAGCTTCGGCGCCGGTCGGACTCAGTCCGCGAGCCGGCGCAACATCAGCCGTTCGACGAAGACGCTGCGCGTTCGCTTCTGCGCCGCCGTGCCCTGGCGGTTGAGCACCGATTCGGCGACCTCGTAGCTGTAGAGCAGGAAGCCGCGCAGGGCGGCCTCCTCGGCGCCGAAGCCGAGGGCGCCGAAGACCTGGGCGTGGTAGGCGATGCGGCTGGCATCGGCCTCGTCAACCGCCTGGCGCGCCATCTCGTCACGACGCGCCCAGGCACGGATGGCCAGCTCGATGCGCGCCGCGCGCGCCGCCGCGCGGCCGCGAAAGGGCAGCGAGATGAGGTCGCGCAGCTGCTCGCGCGGGTCGCTGCGGGCGCCTTCGAGCCGGCGCGTGAGCAATTCGGTGGTGCGCTCGCTCCAGGCCCTGAGCACGCGGCGCAGCAGGTCCTCGCGGTCGCGGAAATGCCAGTAGAAGCTGCCGCGCGTGACACCGAGCTGGCCCGCCAGCACGTCCACGCGCACGTGGTCGATGCCCTGGTCCACCAGCACCTCGGTGGCCGCGTCGATCCAGGCCTCGGGCGTCAGCGGGGCGCGGGCAGCGTCGGCGGCGGTGCGGCGGCGCTTCGTGTCGGCCGCAGCGCGTGGCTTGCGTGGAGCGGGGCGGGGATCGGGGTTGGACATCGGCAAGGCATCGACGAGGGCGCCGGCAGCGCCGGACGCAACCCCGCGCATGATGCCATGCAGTGGTGTATGGAAACCCGGACAAACCCCGATGTCGCCGGTCGTCGGCCCGCCTAGCATCCGCCGCCAACACATACACTGGTGTATGGAATGGCGCGGCGCCTTCCGGCCGCCACGGAACTGCGCATGACGGTCCCCTTCTTCGACGACCCGCAGATGCTGGCGCCGCGGCGGACGGTGAAGACACCGCTGCCCGGCGGCGGCTTCGTGCTCGAGTCGCCGGAGCCGCTGGCACCCTACGCCCGCTGCGTGGGCGAATGGCTGGAACACTGGGCGCAGGCCACGCCCGAGGCGACCGCGGTGGCCGAGCCGCTTCCCGGCGGCGGCTGGGGCCGCCTGAGCTGGGCCGGTCTGCGACGGCAGGTCGGCGCGGTGGCGCAGGGTCTGCTCGACCTGTCGCTGCCGCCGGGCCGGCCGATCGCCGTTCTCTCGGACAACGCGCTCGATCACCTGGTGCTGGTACTGGCGGCCATGCACATCGGCCGCACCGCCTGCACCGTCAGCAGCGGCTACTGCCGGCTGGCGCAGGACGACTACACGCGCATCCACGGAATACTGCAGACGCTGGATCCGGCGCTGGTCTACGCATCGGACACCGCGATCTATGGCCCACCGCTGGACGGCGCCGGCATCAGGGCGGTCGAGGTCTTCAGCAGCGGCGCCGAGACCCGCCCTGGCGCGCTGCCCTTCGCGCAATTGGCAGCCGCGCGCGAGACGCCGGCGGTGATGCGGGCCTATGCCGCCGTCACGCCCGACACGCACGCCAAATACCTGCTCACCAGCGGGTCCACGGGGCACCCCAAGGTGGTCGTCAACACCCAGCGCATGCTGTGCGCGAACCAGCAGATGCTGGCGCAGACGCTGCGCTTCCTCGATGCCGAGAAGCCGGTGCTGCTCGACTGGTTGCCGTGGAGCCACACCTTCGGCGGCAACCACAACGTGAATATCGTGCTGCGCAGCGGCGGCACGCTCCATATCGACGACGGCCGCCCGCTGCCCGGCGCCATCGAGCGCACCCTCGCGCACCTGCGCGAGGTGCAGCCGACGGTGTACTTCAACGTGCCGCGCGGCTACGAGATGCTGCTGCCCACGCTGGAGCGCGACGAGGCACTGGCGCGCCACTTCTTCGGCCGCCTGCGCATGCTGTTCTACGCCGGCGCCGGCATGCCGGTGTCGACCTGGCAGCGCTTGCAGGCGGTCGCCGCCCGCGTGCGTGCCGGTTCGGACGCGGGCCCGCTGTGGATGACCACCTCCTGGGGCAGCACCGAGACCGCGCCGGCCGTCACCTTCGCGCACTGGCAGCTCGACCGCCCGGGCGTCATCGGCCTGCCGATGCCCGGCGTCAGCCTGAAATTCGTTCCCAACGCGGGCAAGCTGGAGATGCGCGTCAGGGGTGACAACGTCTTCCCCGGTTACCGCGGCAACGAAGAGGCCACGCGCGCCGCCTTCGACGAAGAGGGCTACTACTGCATCGGCGACGCCGGACGGCTGCTGGATGCCGGCGATCCACTGCAGGGCGTGGTCTTCGACGGCCGCGTGGCCGAGGACTTCAAGCTCACCAGCGGCACCTGGGTCAGTGTCGGCACGCTGCGCATCAAGCTCGTGTCGGCGCTGGCGCCCTACGCGCAGGACGTCGTCATCACCGGCCACGACCGCAGCGAGATCGGCGCACTGATCTTCCTCACCGAGGCCGGCCGTGCCGTGCCTGAGGACGAGATGGCCGGCTACGTGCGCGAGGGCCTGCTCGCGCTGAAGGAAGAAGGCGCCGGCTCGTCGCAGACGCCCACGCGCGCCCTGCTGCTGCCCGACGCCCCCAGCGCCGCTGCCGGCGAGATCACCGACAAGGGCTACGTCAACCAGCGCCTGGTGCTGACGCGGCGCGCCGCCGAGGTCGCGGCCCTGTATGCGAGCCCGGCCGATGCACGCGTCATCCACCCCTGACGCCGGACTGCCGGACAACCCCCGAGACCCCACCCGATGAGCCCGAAACTCGAACCCCTGGTCGCCGGCGCCGGCCCGCTGAGCGCATTGCATCTGCTGCGCCTGGAATCCGCCGGCCCCGTGCTGCACGTGCGGCTGAACCGTCCGGCCAAGCGCAATTCGGTCAGCGACGAACTTCTGGCGCAGCTGCACACGGTGTGGCTCCACGTGCCCGCCACGACGCGCGTCGTCGTGCTCAGCGGCGAGGGCCAACACTTCTGCGCCGGGCTCGACCTGAGCGAGGTCAGCGAACGCAGCGTGAGCGAGGGCATGCAGCACTCGCGCGCCTGGCACGCCTGCTTCGACGCCATCCAGTACGGCCCGGCACCGGTGATTGCGGTGCTGCACGGCGCCGTCGTCGGCGGCGGGCTGGAGCTGGCGGCCGCGGCGCACCTGCGCGTCGCCGAGGCCAGCACCTTCTACGCCCTGCCCGAAGGCACGCGCGGCATCTTCGTCGGCGGCGGCGGTTCGGTGCGCATCAGCCGCCTCATCGGCGTCGCGCGCATGACCGACATGATGCTCACCGGCCGCGTCTTCGACGCCGACGAGGGCCAGGCCTTCGGCCTCAGCAACTACCGTGTCGACGACGGGGCAGGCCTGGCGCGGGCGCTGGAGCTGGCCGCGCGCATCGCCGACAACGCACCCTTGTCCAACTACGCCATCACGCAGGCGCTGCCCCGCATCGCCGACCTGCCGCACGGCGACGGCCTGTTCATGGAGTCGCTCATCTCGTCGATCGCGCAGGGCGACGACGCGGCCAAGGAACGCGTGCGCGCCTTCCTGGACAAGCGCGCCGCCAAGGTGGCGAAGACCTGAACACGCCATGGGACAGTTCAACCGTTTCGACGAGGTCTACATCCTCGACGGCGTGCGCACGCCCCAGGTCGACTACCTGGGAGCCTTCGCCGACGCCAACCCCATCGACCTGGGCATCAAGGCCGCGCGCAGCGTGCTGGCGCGCGCCGGCGTCGATGCCGCGCGCGTCGATTCGGTGGTCAGCGGCAACATGGCGCCGGGCGGCTTCGACCAGTTCTACGTGGCGCGCCACATCGGCCTGTATGCCGGCGTGCCGCAGGCAGTGCCGGCGCTCAACGCGCAGCGCATCTGCGGCACCGGCTTCGAGGTCTTCCGCCAGGCCGGCGAGCAGATCATGCTGGGCGCGGCGAGCCTGGCGCTGGTCGTCGGCACAGAGAGCATGACGCGCAACCCGATCGCGGCCTTCGACCACCGCGGTGGATTCCGCCTCGGCGCGCCAGTGGGCTTCAAGGACTTCATGTGGGAGGCGCTCACCGATCCGGCGGCGGTGTCGATGATCCGGACCGCCGAGAACCTGGCTCGGCAACACGGCATCACGCGCGAACAGGTCGACGCCTTCGCCGCCACCTCGTTCGCGCGCGCGGTCGCGGCGCAGGAGGCGGGCTGGTTCGCCGGCGAAATCGTCGCGGTGAGCAGCGAGAGCTTCGAGCTGCCCGGCTACACGCCGCGCCGGTTGCGCCTGTCGGGCAAGGCCACCGTGGCCGACCGCGACACCCATCCGCGGCCGACGCCGCCCGAGGTGCTCGCCAGGCTGCGCACGGTGTTCGACGACGGCGTCCAGACCGGCGGCAACAGCTCGGCGCTGGCCGATGCCGCGGCCGCGGCGCTGGTCGCTGCGGGCGACGTGGCGCGCGCGTGGACGCGCGAGCAGGGCCGGGCCCCGCTGGCGCGGCTGGCGGCCGCGGCGGTGGTCGGCGTGGCGCCCGAGATCATGGGCATCGGCCCGGCGCCGGCGATCCGCCTGCTGCTGCATCGCGCCGGCCTGACGCTGGCCGACATCGCGCGCTTCGAGATCAATGAGGCACAGGGCGCGCAGACGCTGGCCGTGAGCCGCGAACTCGGTCTGGACACCGAGCGCCTCAACGTCAAGGGCGGCGCCATCGCGCTCGGTCACCCGCTGGCTGCCACCGGCGTGCGGCTGACAATCACGGTGGCCAGGCAGCTCAAGGAGATCGGCGCGCGCTGGGGCGTCGCGTCAGCCTGCATCGGCGGCGGCCAGGGCATTGCCTTGCTGATCGAGAACCCCGAGTCTGGACAACGAACCCCATGAGCAAGACCCACATCCACCGCGTCGACGTGCACTTCGGAGACTGCGACCCCGCCGGCATCGTCTTCTTCCCCAATTTCAGCCGCTGGATGGACGCGTCCTCGCTGGCCTTCTTCATCGCCTGCGGCGTGCCGCCGTGGCGCGAACTCCTGAAGACACGCGGTATCGTCGGCACGCCGCTGCTGGAAATCCACACCCGCTTCCTGAAGCCGGCGACCTACGGCGAGACGATCGAGGTCCACACCAGCATCGAGGAGTGGGGTTCCAAGACCTTCCGCCACCGCCACCTGGTGCGGCGTGGTGCAGACTTGCTGTGCGAAGGCACCGAGCTGCGCGCCTTCGTGATGCGTGACCCGGCCGACCCGGACCGCATCCGCGCGATCCCGATTCCCGAGGACATCAAGGCGCTGTGCCTGTGATCGCCCCGCTTCCCTGCACCCTGCCCCGCCCCACCCCAACGAGGAGACCCCCGATGAACCCGACCAAGCGCATCACCCTGAAGACCCTGACCGCCGCCGCGGCCGCCGCCTTGCTGGCCGCTGCCGGCCCGGCGCTGGCCGATGTCAATATCGGCGTCACGCTCTCGCTCACCGGGCCGGCCTCGGGACTGGGCATCCCGGCGGGCAACCAGTTCAAGCTCTGGCCGAAGGAGGTCGCCGGCCAGAAGGTCAACCTGATCATCCTCGACGACGCCTCCGACCCCGGCAAGGGCGTGCAGAACGTCCGCCGTCTCGTCACCGACGACAAGGTCGACATGATCTTCGGCGGCTCGATCACCACCGTCTCCGCCGCCATCGCGCCGGTGGCGGCGGAGGCGAAGACGCCGCAGATCTCGGTGGCCCCGGTCGGCGTGCCGCCGGAGCAGGAGCGCTGGCTCTTCCGGTTGCCGCAGGGCTTCACCGTGATGGCCTATCCGCTGGTCGAGCACATGAAGAAGTCGGGCGTGAAGACGCTCGGCTTCCTGGGCTACACCGATGCCTACGGCGAGCTGTGGCTGAAGGAGATCACCGCCCAGGCCGAGAAGGCCGGCATCAAGGTCGTCGCGGTCGAGCGCTTCGCGCGCAGCGATACCAGCGCCACGCCGCAGGCGCTGAAGCTGGTCTCGGCCAATCCGGACGCGATGCTGGTCGTGGCCTCGGGATCGGGCGCAGCGATGCCGCACAAGGCGATCGTCGAGCGCGGCTACAAGGGCCGCATCTACCAGACGCACGCTGCCGCCACGCCCGACCTGGTGCGCATCGGCGGCAAGGACGTCGAAGGCGCGATCGTCGTCTCCGGCCCCGCGGTGGTCGCCGAGCAATTGCCCGACAGCCATCCGTCCAAGCCGGCCGCGGTCGACTTCGTGACGAACTACGAAAAGGCCTACGGCGCGGGCTCGCGCAGCCAGTTTGCCGGCCACGCCTACGACGCGAAGATCATGCTCGAGAAGATCCTGCCGGTGGCGCTGAAAGTCGCCAAGCCCGGCACGCCCGAGTTCCGCGCCGCGCTGCGCGACGCCGTCGAGGGCATGGGCCGCACGATCTTCGCTCACGGCGTGATGAACTGGACCGCCACCGACCACTGGGGCTACACCAACGAGACCGGCGTGCTGCTGAAGGTCGTCGACGGCAAGTTCGTCGTCGAGAAGTGACGACCCCCAAGACGCCGCGTACGGCGTCGCCCCCCCGGGGGGGAGTCCAGACCGACCGGGAAACCCGGATCGGCCTGGGATCGACGGCCCCCAAGACGCCGCGTACGGCGTCGCCCCCCCGGGGGGGAGCCCAGACCGACCGGGAAACCCGGATCGGCCTGGGAACTCGCTGACCCGCAACGCTTCACGACACATGGACTCGACGATCGCCGGCATCCTGGCCCTGGACGGGCTGACCAACGGCGCGATCTACGCGCTGCTGGCGCTGGCCACGGTGCTGGTGTTCGCCGTCACGCGGGTGATCTTCATCCCGCAGGGCGAGTTCGTCGCCTTCGGCGCGCTCACGCTGGCGCTGCTGCAGACCGGCAAGGTGCCGGGCACGGTCTGGTTCCTGCTCGCGCTGACCGCCGCCGCGGCGGCGTCCGACCTCTGGCACGGCTGGCGCGAGCACTGGGGTGCGGCTCGCACGGCATTGCGCGTGCTGCGCACCGCCGCCTATCCGGTGGCGATCTCGCTGCTGGCGATCTGGGCCGCGCCGCGCGGCTGGCCGCTGCTGGCACAGGCGGCACTGACGATGGCGCTGGTCACGCCCTTCGGCATCCTGATCTACCGCCTGGCCTACGAATCGCTGGCCGATGCCAGCGTGCTGGTGCTGCTGATCGTCTCGGTGGGCGTGCACTTCGCGCTCGTCGGGCTGGGCCTGTTCTTCTTCGGTGCCGAGGGTTTCCGCAACCCGAGTTTCTGGGACCAGCGCTTCAGCGTCGGGCCGCTGGCGATCAACGGGCAGACGTTGATCATCTTCGCCGCCGCGCTGGCGCTGATCGTCATGCTGTGGCTGTTCTTCGAGCGCACGCTGCACGGCAAGGCACTGCGCGCCACGGCCGTGAACCGGCTCGGCGCGCGGCTGATGGGGATCTCGAGCACCGACGCCGGGCGCGTGTCGTTCACCATGGCGGCCTTCATCGGCGCACTGTCGGGCCTGCTCATCGGGCCGACGACGACGGTGTTCTACGACAGCGGCTTCCTGATCGGCCTCAAGGGCTTCGTCGCCGCGGTCTTCGCCGGCCTGTCGAGCTACCCGCTGGCGCTGCTGGGCGCACTCGGCGTCGGCCTGCTCGAGAGCTTCGGCTCGTTCTGGGCCAGCGCCTTCAAGGAAGTGATCGTCTTCGGTTCG
>Ga0105090_10001431_pt1 | contig 12852 bp, 10 predicted proteins | sample PPLLak3March2015_FD_79110 | JGI IMG/M metagenome (GOLD analysis project Ga0105090, IMG submission 79110) | Freshwater sediment microbial communities from Prairie Pothole Lake near Jamestown, North Dakota, USA - PPLs Lake P7 Core (1) Depth... | ecosystem: Environmental > Aquatic > Freshwater >... | reverse complement strand
GGCAAACGTGCAGGCAAGGTCGAGCCCTACGACGATTTTTCGCGGCGCATGGTGGATTTTTACGCCGAATACGACCGTCAGTGCCAGCGCGAAGGTGTGGTCGATTTTGCCGAGCTGTTGCTGCGTTCGTATGAGCTGCTCGCGCGCAACGAGCACCTGCGTGAACACTATGCCGGCCGTTTTCGCCACATCCTCGTCGACGAATTCCAGGACACCAACCGCCTGCAGTACCGCTGGCTGCAAATGCTGGCGGGACAGCACAACGCGATATTCGCGGTTGGTGATGACGATCAGTCAATTTACGGCTGGCGCGGCGCTTCGACGGCGAACATGCAGGATCTGCAGCGGGATTTTCATGTCAATAAAGTCATCAAGCTCGAGCAGAACTACCGCTCCCACGGCAACATCCTCGACGCCGCCAATGCGCTGATCGGGCACAACCGCAAGCGTCTCGGCAAAAGCCTGTGGACGGCGGACGCCAAGGGCGAACCGCTACGGGTGTTCGAGGCCGCGACCGATTTCGAGGAAGCCGCCTACGTTGTTGATGAAGTGCGCAGCCTGCGCAACGACGGCACTCAGCTTGCCGACATCGCGGTGTTGTACCGTTCCAACGCGCAGTCCCGGGTCATCGAACATGCCTTGTTTACCGCGGGCATGCCGTACCGGGTTTACGGCGGGCTGCGTTTTTTCGAACGCCAGGAAATCAAACATGCGCTGGCTTACCTTCGGCTGGTCGCCAACCAGGAAGATGACGGCGCCTTGCTGCGCATCATCAATTTCCCGACACGCGGCATCGGCAATCGCAGTCTGGAGCAATTGCAGGGCATGGCGAAAGAAGCCGGCATGAGCCTGTGGGCAGCGGCCTGTGCCAACACGCTGTCAGGCAAGGCTGCGTCGAGCATTGCCGCTTTCGTAAAACTCATTGAGGCGATGCGCAGCGCCACCGCCGGCCTGCCCTTGCCGGAAGTGATCGGCCACGTCGTCGAACACAGCGGGCTGAAAACGTATTACCGCAATGAGAAAGAAGGCGCCGACCGCATCGAGAATCTGGATGAATTGATCAACGCTGCCGCGGTATTTGTCGATGAACGCGCAACCTGGGTGCCCGCCCAGGGCGCACCCATAGAAGAAGAGATGGACGAATTGACGGCCTTCCTCGCGCATGCTGCGCTGGAAGCCGGTGAACACCAGGCGCTGGCCGGCGCCGATGCGCTGCAGCTGATGACCGTGCATTCGGCGAAGGGCCTGGAATTCCACGCGGTGTTTGTCACCGGGCTGGAAGAGGGTCTGTTCCCGCACGAAAACAGCATGACCGAGGGCGACGGCGTCGAGGAAGAGCGTCGCTTGATGTATGTCGCGCTGACGCGGGCGCGGCGCAGGCTTTATTTGTTATTGGCGCAAAGCCGCATGTTGCACGGCCAGACGCGTTACAACGTGCCGTCGCGTTTTTTCCAGGAGTTGCCCGAGGCCTTGCTGCAACGTGTGAATCACGTAAGGCAGGCGTCAACTTCGAATTCCGTTTACGCGCGTCAGCGGTCGCCTTCTTACGGTCCGGCGCGCGCCGGCAGCCGAGGGGCTTCCACTGCGCCGGCGATGTTCTCGCCGAATTCGCCGTGGCGCATTGGCCAGGCAGTGACCCACGCCAAGTTCGGCGCCGGTGTGATCGTCAATGCCGAGGGCGGCGGCAACGATGCTCGGGTGCAGGTGAATTTCCGCGATTCAGGCCTGAAGTGGCTGATGCTGGAATACGCGAAGCTGACCGCGGTATAAAAATATCAATAAAATCAATTGCTTAAATCATTTAACTGCTGATGAACGCCGATACACGCCGATAACGGCAAAAATCCCGTCAATCTCATTCCATGAATTCGATTTGATCGGCGTTAATCTGCGTTCATCGGCGGTAAAAAGCTTTTCAGGTGTTCTCCTGCGGCGTAGCCGGCGTCGCATCTGCCATCGTGAAGATGTCCTTGTAACTGGCGTAGATTGAGCACACCAGCACCGGCAGCAGCACGATCAGGCCAAGCATCAACGGGATCGATGCAATGATGCCCAGCACCAGCACGGCAACACCGTAAATCAGCAGCGGCAGGGTGTTGCGCAGGCTGGCGGTGTAAGACATTTTCATCGCTTCGACGGGCGGCTGGTTGTGGAACACGATCAGCAGCGGTGCGAACCAGACGGCCATTAATACCGGTACGAATACCGCCATGCCCACGACCATGCCCAGTAGCAGGCCACGTGCAGCTGCGAGCACAGCTTCGGGGTCGATCGCGGCTTTTCCCATCAGGGTCGGCAGCGCAGTACCACCGGCGACGGCGAAGACCACCGCGACCGCAACAATGTTGCCGACCAGGTAAACGCCGCCGACGGTGATCAGCGGACTGGCGTGGGTCTTGAAGGCCGCGAACAACTGGCTGAACTCGGGTTCGCCATCTTCATCGGTGGTTTTGCAGGCCAGCATCAGCCCGGCGAAAAATACCGGCGATACCAGATTGATCGCCAGTGGTCCGATCAGTGGCATGAGAAGGGATACGAACCAGATCACGACCAGGATCATGACCAGGGTGATCCAGGTCAGCGGCTGTTTGCGGAAAATCCGGAAACCTTCAACGATCCATTCCCAGCCCCGGCCGGCTGCTGCAGTGCGTATTTCCATACCGTCTTTCTCCCTGGGGCCGATTATAGGCGCGGCCGTTAGTCTTATTGCCCCGAATTTAACCTGTAAATTTAACCTGTAATCAGCCTGTCAGTACCGGCAGCGTGTCCTCTTCACGGATACGCAGCTCAAGGATGCGACGGAAGCGGCCCGGATCTTTTGCATGGGTCAGTTCGCCGGGGCGTGGCAGATAAAAATCGTAGAGCCGCGACACCCAGAAACGCAGTGCAGCGGCGCGCAGCATCACCGGCCAGGCAACGCTTTCGACCGCGGTGTAAGGGCGGACTGCTGCATAAGCATCGAGCAGGGCGCGGGTACTCGCGACATCAAGTGCGCCGTCCGCAGCGACACACCAGTCGTTGACGGTGACGGCGATGTCGTAGAGCAATACGTCGGTGCAGGCGAAATAAAAATCGATGACCCCGGCGACACGGTCGCCAGCGAACAGCACGTTGTCGCGAAACAGGTCGGCGTGGATTGCGCCGCGCGGCAGATCCGAAAAACGGTGCTGCGACTGGAAACGCACTTCGTCCTGCAGCAGCGCAGCTTCGGATGCCGGAAGGAAGGGCAGGATGTCGGGCAGCACGCTGCACCACCATTTCGGTCCGCGCGGATTGTCCATTGTGGCCGAATACGACGCGCCGGCCTGGTGAAGGCGCGCCAGCACGGTACCCACTGCGGCGCAGTGTGCGGCCGTCGGTGCACTGACGTCGCTGCCGTCAAGGCGTGCGACCAATGCCGCGGGTTTGCCATTGAGTGTGCCGAGATAATGGCCGCTGCGGTTCGCGACCGGATGCGCACTGGGTACGCCGCGTTCGGCGAGGTGTGCCATCAGGTTCAGGTAGAACGGCAACTCCCCCGCCGTCAGTTTCTCGAACAGCGTCAGCACGTAGCGGCCACTGCTGGTGGTGACGAAATAGTTGGTGTTTTCGATGCCAGCGGCAATGCCGCGCAGATCCTGCAACTCGCCGACGGCGTAATCCTGCAGCCAGTGCCTCAGGTCATCGGGGCTTACCGTGGTGAAAACGGACATCGGCGCGCAACAGTTTGTTTGGGAAAGAGGTGTAACAGCCAGCAGCTGCTTTTGCTGCGGTAAGAATGATCACCAGGAATGGATCACCCACATCGGCGGCCGGATACCGCTGTCGAGGGATTCCTGGCGGGCGAATTTGCCGTCACCTTTTTCGTCGATCAGGTAATACGCGCGGCCGCCCGGCGGCGTGACTTTCACCATGTAGAGTTTGCCGGCAATGCGGTATTCCTCGACGGTGTCCTCGCCGCGTTTGCGGATGGTTACCTGCGGCTCCGCCGCCGGATCAAGCTCAAAACCGGGCGGCGGCGGAGGCGGTTCCGGAATCGGCTGCGCGGCGGGTTTTTTTTGTTCCGGTGCTGCTTGTGCAACCATGTTTTGTGCGGTCGCGTTTTGTGAGATTGCAAACAGCGCAAAGGCTGCTGCAGCGGCATAAAAGATCAGGGTCAGGGTGTGTCGCATGTCGGGGCTCCAGTCCTATCCATTATCCGGCTTTCGCCGGCGTTTTGAAAGGAAACGCGGCATGAGCGCCGCGCGAATTTTGCGATAACTCTGCGATAATTCCGGCTGCACGCAGCGCCAACACGGCATCGCTGCGGCTGACTTACCCGGGCCCCGCATGAAAACCCTGCTCCTCGTCGATGGATCGTCCTATCTTTACCGTGCGTTCCATGCGATACGTGAGCTGAGCACCAGCCGCGGCGAACCCACCAACGCCATTTATGGCGTACTTAACATGCTGCGCAAGCTGCACAAGGAAGTGCCGGCCGAATACAGCGCCTGCGTGTTCGATGCCAAGGGCAAAACCTTCCGCGACGACCTCTACGCCGAATACAAGGCCAACCGCCCGGCGATGCCCGATGAACTGGCGTCGCAGATCAGCCCGCTGAAGGAAGCGATTGTTGCGATGGGCTGGCCGCTGCTCGAAGTCGGCGGCGTCGAGGCGGACGACGTGATCGGCACTCTGGCACGGCAGGCCGAGCGGGCGGGGATGCGCGTGGTGATTTCCACCGGGGACAAGGACATCACGCAACTGGTGTCGGCCCAGATCACGCTGGTCAACACCATGTCGAATGAAATCCTCGACATCGCCGGTGTCGAGAAAAAATTCGGCGTGACGCCGGAGCGCATGATTGATTATCTGACGCTGATCGGTGACAGCGTGGACAACGTGCCAGGTGTGCCCAAGGTCGGGCCGAAAACCGCGGTGAAATGGCTGACTCAGTACGGCACGCTGGACAACATCGTCAAAAATGCGCCTGACATCGGTGGTGCTGTCGGCGAAAACCTGCGCCGTTCGCTGGATTGGCTGCCGCAGGCGCAGGCGCTGCTCACCATCAAGTGTGATGTCGAACTGCCGGTGCAGATACCGGAGCTTGCGCCGCAGGAACAGGACAAGGCCAAACTCGCCGAGCTGTTTGAACGCTTCGAATTCAAGACCTGGCGGCGCGAACTCGACGGGGGGGCGGCCGAGTCACCTGCCGTTACTGCCAATACGGATGCACCGGCTGCCGCAGTGATTCCGCCGGCGCCGCAGTATGCGCGGCACTATGAAACCGTGACCACAGAGGAGGCGTTGCAGACATGGCTGGCGCGTATCGAGGCTGCGCCCTTGACCGCAGTCGATACCGAAACCACCAGCCTGGACGCGATGGCGGCGGAGCTGGTCGGCATTTCACTGGCGGTGGAACCGGGCCATGCCGCTTACATTCCCGTCGGCCATGTTTATGCCGGTGCGCCGCAACAGCTGACGCGCGAGCGGGTCCTGGCGTTATTGAAACCCTGGCTGGAAAATCCGCAGCACGCAAAACTCGGCCAGCACATCAAATACGACATGCATGTGTTCGCCAATTACGGCGTGCAGCTGGCAGGTGTCCTGCATGACACGCTGCTCGAATCCTATGTCCTGGAAAGCCACCAGCGACATGACATGGATTCCATGGCCCAGAGAATTTTATCAATAAAAACAATAAGTTATGATGATGTTACGGGAAAGGGCGCGAAACGCATCGGTTTTGAGCAGGTGGCCGTCGAACTCGCTTCCGATTACGCCGCCGAGGACGCCGACATCACGCTGCAACTGCACCAGGCCCTGCATCCGCGGATTGCTGCGGATCAAAAACTGAACCATATCTATGCTGCCATCGAAATGCCGGCGATGCCGGTACTGTATGCGATGGAGCGCAACGGTGTACTGATCGACGGCAATCTGCTGGCGGAACTGTCGGCCGAATTCGGCGCCAAGATGATCGATATCGAAAAACGCGCGCATGAACAGGCGGGGCAGCCCTTCAACCTCAGCTCACCGAAACAAATCCAGGAAATCCTGTTCGACAAGCAGGGGCTGAAGCCGGTGAAAAAAACGCCCGGTGGTGCGCCATCCACCGACGAGGAATCACTGGCGGAACTGGCGCTGGACCATCCGCTGCCGAAACTGATCCTCGAATACCGCGGCCTGGCCAAGCTCAAGTCGACCTATACCGACAAACTGCCGTTGATGGTCAACCGCAACACCGGCCGTGTGCATACCAGTTACGGCCAGGCCACGGCGGTGACCGGGCGGCTGGCGAGCACCGATCCCAACCTGCAGAACATTCCCATCCGCACCGCGGAAGGCCGGCGCATCCGCGAGGCTTTTATCGCCCCGCCTGGCGCAAAAATCGTCTCCGCCGACTATTCACAGATCGAATTGCGCATCATGGCGCATATCTCGCGCGACGAAAGTCTGTTGAAGGCCTTTGCCGCTGGCGAGGACATCCATCGCGCGACTGCCGCGGAAATTTTCGGCCTCACGCCGCAGACCGTGGACAACGAGCAGCGCCGTTACGCCAAGGTCATCAACTTCGGTCTGATTTACGGCATGTCGGCGTTCGGCCTGGCGCGCCAGCTCGACATCGAACGTTCGGCGGCGCAGCAGTACATGGACCGTTATTTCCAGCGTTATCCGGGGGTTGCCGAATACATGCGGGATACCCGCGAGCAGGCGCGCGAGCAGGGTTATGTCGAAACCGTGTTCGGTCGCCGCTTGTGGCTGCCGGAAATCCGCGGCAGCAACGCCGCGCGCCGCCAGGGCGCGGAACGTGCGGCGATCAATGCGCCGATGCAAGGGACGGCCGCCGACCTGATCAAGCTGGCGATGATTGCCGTGCAGCACTGGCTGGTCGAACAAAAACTCGCGGCAAAACTGGTGATGCAGGTGCATGACGAACTGGTGCTGGAGGTACCCGATGCCGAGCTTGAAACCATCAAGACCGGGCTGGCGCGCCTGATGGCCGGGGTCGCGCAACTGGCGGTGCCGCTGCTGGTGGAAATCGGCACCGGTCCCAACTGGGATAAAGCGCATTGAAACGGGCGCAATAAAGCGAGCACATTGAATCGGGCATATTGAAGCGGCCACACCGGGATCTGACAACAATCATTTCATGAGCGCACAGCCTGACCACTGGAACCAGCATGCGCGGCAATGGAGCCTGATCGGTTCGCCATTGCGTCCGGTGGCGGAAGACATTGCGCTGCTCGAAAACGAAATCCGCGGCTGGTCTGCGCGTAGCGCTGTCGCCGCACCCAAGGCGCTGCTTTGCGGCGTAACCCCCGAGGTTGCAGGCATGCGCTGGCCGGCCGGGACGGGGCTGGTTGCGGTGGATCATTCGCGGCCGATGATCGCCGGTGTGTGGCCGGCAGGCGCGCCCGGTGTCGCGGTTTGCGGCAACTGGTTGAACCTGCCGCTGGCCGATGCCAGCCGGCATTTGCTGATCGGCGACGGCTGTTACAGCCTGCTGGTCGGCCGTGCGCAGTACGCGGCTTTTGCCGCGGAACTGCGACGAGTGGCCACGGCTGACGCCTTGCTGGCGATGCGTTATTTCCTGCGCCCCGAAATTGCCGAGACGGTCGCGCGTGTCGTCGATGACTTGTGGCAGCAGCGCATCGGCAACTTCCATGTCTTCAAATGGCGGCTGGCAATGGCGCTGCACGGCACGCTGGAGCAGGGCGTGCGCCTGCGTGATGTCTGGGAGACCTGGCATCAGGCGGTGCCCGATCCGGAAAAACTTGCAGTACATCTCGGCTGGCCGGTGGCGGTGGTTAATACCATCAACAATTATCGTAATGTCGATACCCGGTACAGTTTTCCGACGTTGGTGGAAGTCCGCGCTTGTAGTGGCGATTTCGAGATCGCGGCGATGCATGTACCGGCTTATGAGCTGGGCGAACGCTGCCCGACACTGATCATGCGGCCGGTCTGAACATGGCCTTGGCATTGTTCAAGTCGGCAATAACCGGCATCACCTGGCCCGCGCTACCCGATGCGCAGGCAGCACAGCGGCTGGCGCTGCTGTGGCAGTTTGAACAGACTGAACGCTGGCCGGTTGATGTGCTGCAGCATCATCAGTTGCAACAGCTGGCACTGGTCATCGACCATGCCCGCCGTACGGTGCCATTTTATCGCGACCGGCTTGCGGCATGGCACAACAGCGAAGCGCCAAACATGGAGCAACTGCGCGCCTTGCCGCTGTTGACCCGTCGCGATATCCAGGATGCCGGCCCTGCGTTGCGCAGCACGGCCATTCCGCCGCAGTTCGGCGCGGTTCACGAAAACCGCACCTCGGGCGCGACCGGTCAGCCGGTTCAGGTGTTGCGCACGGCACTGGATGCGCTGCTGTGGCAGGCCAATACCCTGCGCGACCATTACTGGCATCAACGTGACCAGTCGCTGAAACTCGTGGCGATCCGCGCACTGGGGCCGGGTATTGCCGATCCGCCACAGGGCATCACTGCGGCAGGCTGGGGCGCAGCATCGGAAGCCCTGCGCGCGACCGGGCCGTCGGCGTTGCTGACGCTGAACACCGATGTTGCCGCACAGGCGGCCTGGATCAGACGGCATGCGCCGGGTTATCTGCTGACTTATCCCAGCAATCTGGCCGCATTGCTGGCACATTTCGCGCGGGCCGGAGAACGCCTGCCGGGCCTGCGTGCGGTGCTGACGGTGGGCGAAACCGTCTCATCTCCCTTGCGTACGGCCTGCCGCGACACCTTGGGTGTCGCTATCGAAGACGCCTACAGTTCGCAGGAGCTCGGTTACATCGCGCTGCAGTGTCCCGTCTCCGGGCAATACCACGTGATGTCTGAAAGTGTGCTGGTCGAAGTGCTGGATGCGGCGGGGAATCCTTGTGAGCCCGGCGCAACCGGCCGGCTGGTGGTCAGCAGCCTGCACAATTTCGCGACCCCGCTGATCCGTTATGAGTTGCATGACCATGCCGTCGCCGGCACACCCTGTGCCTGCGGCCGCACCCTGCCGACGCTGGCGCGTATTGCCGGTCGTGAACGCAACATGGTGCGTCTGCCCGACGGTACCAGCCACTGGCCGCTGGTCGGTTTTCACCGGTTTCGTGATATCGCGCCGGTGCGGCAGTACCAGCTGATCCAGCGCAGCTTGCAATCGGTCGAAGTGCGCCTGGTCTGCGACCGGGCGCTGACTGCGGGGGAGGAAGCGCAGTTGGGCACGATCATCCGCGAGGCACTGGGTTATGCGTTTGAACTGCGCTTTGTGTATTTCGAGGGCGAATTACCGCGTGCGGCCAACGGCAAGTTCGAGGAATTTGTCTGCGCGATCGGCTAGCGTATTATTTTCATGGCATGGATGTTGCTCGACACAAGGCTGGAGCCTGCTTGTCGATGACGAACATCATCCGCTGCGGGCGTACTGCTCACGAACCCGGGGAAATCCGCCATGCCCGCATTCTTTACACGCCCATTTGTTGCCATCGTGGTGCATCTTGCACTGGCGATGTGCACAACCGCATCCGTGGCCATTGCTGCAACGTATCCGGACAAGCCGATACGCCTGATTGTGCCGCTGGGCCCCGGCAGTTCTGCCGACATCATTTCACGCATTGTCGGGGCGGAGCTGGGTAAATCACTGGGGCAGCAGATCGTGATCGATACCCGGCCCGGGGCGGGTGGCACCATCGGAACCATGCAGGCGACCCGTGCCAATGCTGATGGTTATACGCTGTTGCTGGGGACCAACGGCACGCTCGCGATCAATGTCGGGCTGTACAAGGATCTGAAATACGATCCGGTGAAGGATTTTGTGCCGATTGCCAATCTTGGCGCGGTGGTCAATGCCTTGAGCGTACACCCGTCCAATCCAGCCAAAACGGTGATGGATCTGGTGGCACAGGCCAAGGCGAAGCCCGGCACTCTGACCTATGCCTCCGGCGGCGCCGGTACTTCACACCACCTGTCCGGCGAGTTATTGAAGGCGATGACCGGCATCGACATCGTCCATGTGCCGTATCGCGGAGCGGCCGAAGCCGCAGGATCGGTGATCTCCGGGGAGACCGCGATGACTTTCCAGAATATTCCGGTAGTTCGGGGTCACATCCAGCAGGGCAGGCTGAAGGGACTGGGCACCACGGGGCTCAAACGGTCGGAATTCCTGCCCGAGCTGCCGACCCTCGACGAACAGGGACTGAAAGGTTATCTGGTCGATGCCTGGTTCGGGATTTTTGCCCCGGCCGGCACACCGGCGCCGGTCGTGACCCGGCTGAACGCGGAACTGCTGCGCATCGTCGCCGATCCTGCGGTCCGAGCGTCCTTGCAAAAAGCCGGATTCCAGCAGGTCGAGTCGACCACCCCGGCCGGTTTCAGCAAGCTGCTGAACGCCGAGATTGCGCGCTGGGTGCCGATCGTCAAGGCAGCGGGCGCACAGGTCAACTAAGCGCGTGGCTTAACGCAGCGCGCCGAATACCTTTTTGACGATGTTGCTGGTGGCGCCGACCGGGTTCTGGCGAAATGCCTTTTCCTGCTCGGCGATCATCAGGTACAGGCCGTCCAGCGCCTTGCGGGTAACGTAGCTCTCGATCGACGCATCATCCTGTTTGACCAGGCCCAGTTGCACGCCCTGACCGGCGAGGCTGTTGTACTGCTGGGCGAGGCCGACGCCGTCAGTGGCTTTTTTGACGATGGGCAGGAAACGCTGGGTCAGCTGCGCCTGCGTGCTGCGTTTGAAATATTCGGTGGCGGCGGTGTCGCCGCCGGTGAGTATGCCCTTGGCGTCCTGCACCGACATTTTTTTGACAGCATCGGTCAGCAGCTGTTTTGCCTCCGGCGCCGCGGCTTCGGCGGCCCGGTTCATCGACAGCACCAGCTCATCAGCCTGCTTTTTCATGCCCATCATGCGCATCGCGCCTTCGATTTTCTGCAGGCTGGGCGGCAGCGGGATTTTTACCTTGGCGTTGCCAAAATAGCCGTTTTCCGTCCCCAGCAGTTTTACTGCTGCGGCGGAACCATCCGCCAATGCCTGTTTCAAACCGCTGGCAGCATCGGCATTGCTGATGTCTGCAATGCCCGCGGCTGCGGGCAGGCTGGTGACCGAAGTGATGACAAGCGACAGCATAAACCCGAAAATACGCATCATGGCCGGACTCCACATCTGAAATGAACTGAACTTGAAACGACGAATCCCCATTCTAGCCGTGCTGGCCAGCGCTGCGATAGCCGTCGGCGTTGTTGCTATCCTGAGTCCCCTGCCCGAGGCGCCGCGGGTGACATTTGTTTCGATCGCTGGAGAGAAAATCAGCACGGAAAGCCTGCGTGGCAAGGTGGTGCTGGTCAATTTCTGGGCCACCGACTGTGTGACCTGTATCAAGGAAATGCCGCAGATCACGGCCACCTACAACAAGTACCGGGCAAAGGGCTTTGAAACCATCGCGGTGGCGATGAAATACGACCCACCCAATTACGTGCTGGATTACGCCGAGAAAAACAAGCTGCCGTTCAAGGTGGCGCTCGATCCGCTGGGTGATCTGGCACAGGCCTTCGGTGACGTGAAGCTGACACCGACGACCTTCATCATCGACAAACAGGGCAGGCTGGTGACGCGCATCCTCGGCGAACCGGATTTCGCGAAGTTACATGCCCTGCTGGAAGAAAAACTAAAAGAAACTTAGCTACAGAGGGGCGCTATAGACTTTGTAGATACCGTTATCCGAATCAAGCGTGATGTAGGGTTAAATCGAAGGGTTTTCCGGACTTGAGTATGGCCTGAGCGATGGCGACGAGTTTGCGCATCAGGGCGACGATGATCACCTTGGGTGGTTTGCCTGCGGCCCTGAGCCGTTGCACGAAGGGCGCGAAGGCCTTGCAGCGGCTGTAGGCGACCATGGCGGGCATATACAACGCACGGCGCAGGTCGGCGTGCCCGGTCTTGGCGATATGGGCCTTGCCGCGCACGCTGCTGCCCGATTGCCGCGGCTTCGGACACAAGCCGAAGAAGGCGACCGCGCGCTTGGCGCCATCGAAGCGCTGGCCGTCACCCAGATAGGCAATCAACCAGGGGATGGTGTGCTCACCCAGGCCCGGTACGCTGTCGAGCAAATCACGCCGGCCCCGCAGGTTGTCGTGATGGTCGATGTGCTGCTCGATCTTCTTTCTGAGTTGCTCGATCTCGCGGGCAAGGAACTCCAGATGGCGCTCGATGCGTTCGCGAACGCCGGGGTGCGCATTCTCCAGGCGATTGGCTTCGGCTTGCTGCATCGCCTGCAAATCCTGCAGATCACGCAGCAGTACCAGCAGCAGGCGTTCCTCGGCGGGCGGTGGCGTCCAGGCCGCCGGTTGCTCGCGTTCACAGTAGCGCGCGATCAGCCGTGCGTCCAGCGCATCGGTCTTGGCCCGGGAGAGCTGGGACTGGGCATAAGCCGCAATCTGCGCCGGGTTGACCACGCTCACCACGTGCCCCTGTTCGTGCAGAAACAGTGCAACCGCATCGCTGTACGTTCCAGTAGCCTCGCAGCAGACATGAACACGGCCGACACCCTGTTTGGCCAGCCACTCCACCAGCGCATTAAAGCCTTCCGGGTTATTGCGGCACACCTTCGATTTCACCTTGTGATTCAACAACAAAGCGCAATCGATCTTCAGCTTTGATACATCCAAACCTAGAATTGCCGTTACGACGGAGTCCATAGTGATCAACCTTGTCAATGCGGGCTGACGGAAGGGTCCGTGCCCAAGATACCGTTCGATCTTCAGTTTATGGAGTGGCGACCCGGCACCGATCTACACTACGGGTTTTACCCAAGGGCGGGAGCGGGGTCCGGATCGCCGACTTGTATGCCTACAAGCCAACCGTAAATCGGTCAGACGAACAATACAAGGGCGGGAG
>Ga0105090_10001430_pt1 | contig 12854 bp, 7 predicted proteins | sample PPLLak3March2015_FD_79110 | JGI IMG/M metagenome (GOLD analysis project Ga0105090, IMG submission 79110) | Freshwater sediment microbial communities from Prairie Pothole Lake near Jamestown, North Dakota, USA - PPLs Lake P7 Core (1) Depth... | ecosystem: Environmental > Aquatic > Freshwater >... | reverse complement strand
CAAGGCGATGACGATCTGCAGCCCGAGTCCCCACGCCACCGTCTTGCGGTCGATGGCCGACCGGTCGCTCGACCAGGCAAACGCGATCGACAGCAGGACCAGGAGTCCCACGAGCGACTGGACCTTCGGGGCACTCGCAACCCAGGCAATCCCGGCGGCCACGGCCGCGACGGCCAGCATGGCGCCGAGAATCATCACGTCCACCCGGCGCCAGGGCGCGCGGGCAGGGACCGGAACAGGTGGCTGAGTCACAGGGCGGGAGTATATAGAAACGGGAGTCGGGAGTCGGGAGTCGGGAGTCGGAGTGTCGGGAGTGTCGGGAGTGTCGGGAGTCGGGTACGCTCAGCGGATGCTCGCGCGTCCTGCAGGTGTCGCATGCCTGCTCGTGTTGTTCGCTCCGGCAGGTGTGGTAGCCCAGCGGCCGCAGGTCGACCTCGAGGCGCTGCCGTATGCCCCGCGGACGGCGCTCTGCTACCGCACGGTCTCGCCCCTGGCCATCGACGGTCGGCTGGACGAGCCCGCGTGGCAGGCCACCGCGTGGTCGGCGCCTTTCGTCGACATCGACGGGGTCAGGCCGGTGCGCCACGCCACGCGCGTGAAGCTGCTGTGGGATGACCAGGCGCTGTACATCGCGGCGCAGCTCGACGAGCCGGACCTCTGGGCCACGATCACCCAGCGCGACGCCGTCATCTTCCAGGACCACGACTTCGAGGTCTTCCTCGATCCCGGCGGTGACACGCACGACTACTACGAGCTCGAGGTCAACGCGCTCGGGACCGTGTGGGATCTGTTCCTGGGCCGGCCCTACCGAGACGGCGGACCGCCGCTGCACGCCTGGGATATCGCCGGCCTGCGCGTGGGCGTGGACATCCGGGGCACGCTCAATCGTCCGGGGGACCGCGACGAAGGGTGGACCGTCGAACTCGCACTGCCCTGGGCCATCCTGCGAGAGGCCGCCCCCACGCGCCGCGCGCCCAGTGACGGCGAGCACTGGCGACTGAACTTCTCGCGGGTCCAGTGGACGATGGACGTGGTCGAGGGGACGTATCGGAAGCGTCTGGACACCGCCACGGGCAAGCCCCTGCCCGAGGACAACTGGGTCTGGAGCCCGCAAGGCGCGATCGACATGCACATGCCGGAGCGCTGGGGCATCCTCCAGTTCAGCGACGTGGTCGCGGGCACGCGGGCCATGCCGTTCGTGGAAGACCGCAACGACCGGGTGAAGTGGGCCATGCGGCGCCTCTACTACCGGCAACGCGCCCACCGCGCCGCGCATGGAACCTACGCCACGGATCTCGCGCAACTGCGTGCCGCGGACATCAGTGTCGATGGGCTCGAGTTCCGCCCGACCCTGCACGGCACGCCGTCGCTGTACGAACTCGTCGCCCCCGGGTTCGACGATGCCATCGTCCATCTCACGCAGGACGGGCGCGTGTGGGTGACGCACGCGCAGACGCCGAGCCCACGCCCGTGACAACGATCGGCGCCGCACCGCGGCAAGCCCGTTGCGGGCGACGTCGCCATCGTCCGTCCGGGCTCCGCAGCGATGGGCCCACGGCGCTGGTGGGCACCGGGACGAGCCGGAACTCTCGAATCTGACCCGGTTTCCGATTGACAGGTGCAGCATGCCGATCCGCAGCCATGCCTCCCGCGTCGGGCCACTCGTGATGGCCCTGCTCGTCTTGACGATGCCGTCCGCAGCGGACGCGCAAGCGCCGCCAGCCGCCCCTCCGCCGTCGGCGGCAACGCCTCCCCGCCCGGCGGCGGCCCAGGCGCCGACGGAGGCGCCAGCCGAGGCCGTCAGGCTGCCGGTGCGGCGCGTCGTCCTCTACAAGAGCGGCGTGGGCTACTTCGAGCACGTGGGGCGCGTGCGCGGCGACCAGGCTGTCTCCATCGACCTCACCAGCGGCCAGCTCGACGACGTGCTCAAGTCGCTGACGACGGCGGATCTCGGCAACGGACGCGTCACGGGGATCACGTTCAACTCCACCGCGCCGCTCGAGCAGCGGCTGCGAACGCTCGGGCTGCCGCTCGGCGCGAGCACATCGCCCGCCGACCTCCTCAACGCGCTTCGCGGGTCACGCGTCGAGGTGCAGGGTGGCGGCGCGGCGGTGGCCGGGCGGGTCCTCAGCATCGAGCAGCGTGACCGCACGGACGGCGAGATCACCGAGCGCGTCGCCGACCTGACCATCGTCACCGACGCCGGCGTCCTCCGCACGTTCACGCTGGGCCCGGGTGTGGGCGTGCGTCTCGCCGAGCCCGAGATGCGCGGTGAACTCTCGCAGTACCTCGACCTCGTGGGGTCCACCCGCGCACAGGACGTGCGCCGGCTGCGCATCGGCACATCGGGGACGGGCGCGCGCGACCTCTTCGTGAGCTACGTCAGCGAGGTGCCGGTGTGGAAGTCCACCTACCGGCTCGTCATCCCCTCGACCGGACCGCGCGCGCCCTTCCTCCAGGGATGGGCCATCGTGGACAACACGCTCGGCGAGGACTGGACCGACGTCGAGCTCTCGCTGGTCGCGGGCGCACCGCAGTCCTTCGTGCAGCAGATCTCGCAGCCGCTGTACACGCGCCGCCCAGTCGTGCCGCTGCCGAGCGCGGCGATGCTCACGCCCCAGACCCACGACGCGACGATGCAGACATACGAGAAGGCGGGTGGGGTGGCCGAGGCCGTCATGGAGGCGGTGCCTGTCGGCGGCGCCGCACCCGGGGCGCCACCACCTCCCGCCCCGGCGCCCCGGTTCTCCGCGCGGGTGAGCGAGAACGCGCTCGTGGAGCGCATGGCCAGTGCGCCGGCGGCGGCACAGGGTGCGGAGATGGGGGACCTGTTCGAGTACAAGCTGACGCAGCCGATCACCGTGCGCCGCAACCAGTCGGCGCTCGTGCCGATCGTGCAGGCCGACATCTCGGTGGAGCGCGTCTCGCTGTGGAGCGCGACGCAGGGCACGCCGCGGCCGCTGCGCGCCGTGTGGCTCACCAACGACACGGGGCTCACGCTCGATGGCGGAAGCCTGTCGCTCGTCGAAGGCGGCGCGTTTGCCGGCGAGGGCCTGCTCGATCCCATTCAGCCGAAGGAACGGCGGCTGGTCTCCTACGCGGTGGATCTGGCCGGGCGCGTCACGGTGGCGCGCGACGGCGGGCCGCGGCGCGTGAGCCGCATCCGCATCGCGCGCGGCGCGTTCGTCCAGGTCGTCCAGGAGCGAGGCACCAGCACGTACACGGTGCGCAACGAGGACACGGCGCCGCGGACGTTCGTCATCGAGCACGCGCGCCGCGACGGCTGGAACCTCGCCACGGGCGCGCCCACGCCAGCCGAGTCCGCCGCTGGCGTGCATCGCTTCCGTCTCGTGGTGGCGCCCAAGACGACGCAGGAGCTGAAGGTCGAGGAGGTCCGCGAGGTGGAGTCGCGCGTGGCCGTCACGACCATCACGAACGAGCAGGTGACGCTGATCCTCCAGGGGCGCAACCTCGACGCGACGGTCGAGCCGCAGTTGCGCGCCGTGATGACGCAGAACGCCGAGGTCGCCCGCCTGCAGGCGGCGCTGCGCGATCGGACCGCGGAGATCGAACGGATCGAGAAGGACCAGGCGCGGGTGCGCGAGAACCTCGCGGCGCTCAAGACCAGCGCCGAGGAGCGGCAGCTCGTGGCCCGCTATGCGAGCCAGCTGAACACGCAGGAGGATCGCCTGGTGGTGCTTCGGAAGGAGATCGAGGATCTCGAGGTGCAGCGCGGCAAGGCGCAGGAGGAACTGGTCCGCCTCGCCAACGCCGTCACGCTCGACGTCGCGATGCCGTAGGGAGGGACGGTAGGGCGCGTTCCCCGAACGCGCCGTGCCGGGCGGCGAGCGGGCCGTTCGGGGAACGGCCCCTACCTGAAGACCCGCCCGATGCCGAAGTACGTCCGCCAGCGGCCGTCGAAGCCGTACGTGCCGGCAATCACGACTGGCCCGACGAGGGTCTCCATGATCACGCCGACACTGGTGTTGGTCCGCCACTTGACATTCGACCAGTCGTCGAACGCGTCGCCGTTCTCGAGCCAGCCTCCGGCGAAAATCGGACCGCCGATGAAGTCGGGCAGGCGTCCGAGTTGCCTCAGGTAGCCGCCCCCGCCGAGCCAGGCATGCTCCCCGCGCAGTTCGCCGGCCGAGTACGCGCCGAGCCGGAAGGCCGTCCCCAGCGAAAATGCCGAGGTCGGCGGTGGATCGCCCTGCATCGTCGTGCCGAGGCCACCGAAGGCGAAGAGGCGTCCGGCGGATCCCACCGTCCAGAACGCGTTGGCATTGGCCGCCAACTGCGTGAACGAGGCCGACGTCTGGAACGTCTGCGCCCCGGACCTGATGTCGGGCGCGTCGAACGCGTGCAACAGGCGGACCTGCGAGAAGAGGCCCCCCGTGGGCACGACCGGGCTGTCCTGCGTGTCCGTTCGCCAGGTCAGTTCGGCACCGGCGTCACGTCCTTCCACCTCTGGCCGGTTCGGGTCTCCGACGTCGATACGCGCGGTGGTCCGCCCGATGTAGGCCCCGAGACGCACGTCACTGAACGCGCCGAGGTTGACGCCGAGGTTCGCCCCGGCACGGGTCGAGACCAGTCCGTATTGGGCCACCACCGCGTCGTCTTCGACGGCGTTGACGGTGCCGGCCACCACGCCGGCGTACGGCGCGACGAAGAGCGGCGAGCGCCCGAACGGGCGATACCACTCGGCGGCCAGGCCGGGGTCGGAGCCGAGCGTGCCATCGATGCGGAGTTCCGCACCGGAGCCCGCCACGTCGAACGCAAGGTAGCGCGCCGTGGCCGTGAGGCGGAAGTCGTTGGAGGTCGTGTTCTCGAGGTTGACGCCGATCATCATGAACGGCGGCGCGTACATCTTGGCGCGGCCGATCACCAGCAGGCCGGGCCGGCCCTGCTCGTCGTGCGTGGTGCGCCAGGTGATCGTCTCGTAGCGGTCGAGCCCGCTCAGCTCGGTCAGGTCGAGCTCGATGGCCGCGATGTCGACCGGCACGCCGACGTGGCGCGCGAGCAGGGCCTCGAGGCGACTGGCGTCGTTGGAGCCGAAGCCGTCGAGGCGAACGAAGGCCGGGTCGGGGAGCGCCAACCGCCGCCGCTGCTGTCGCGCCTGCTGCCACGCGGCATAGTCGGCCTCACTGACGGCGAGGGGCAGCAACTGCGCGCGCATCGCCTCGGCCGCCTTGTAGCCTTCCTCGACGAGTTCGTCGGCGCGGCGCCAGGCCAGCGAGCCGAAGCTGGCCAGCGGCACGTTGATGACCACGTCGGCCGAGGCGAGCGACGCCCGGGTCGTCGAGCGCATCATCGCGTCCAATGTGGAGCCCGCCACGCCGAGGAGCGTGTGGCTGATGGCCTCGCGGTCGGTCAGGTCGCCGACGTTCACCGCGATGACGTGGTCGGCCCCCATCGCCTTGACGACGTCGGCCGGCACGTTGTTCATGGCGCCGCCGTCCACCAGCACCTGGCCGTCGATGGCGACCGGGGGAAAAATCAGTGGCAGCGACATCGTCGCGCGCATGGCGTCGGCCAGCGACCCACGCTTGAGGACGACCTGCCGGGCGCTGACCAGATCCACCGCGACGGTGCGGAACGGCGTGGGCAGGCTGTCGAAGGTCTCGAGTTCGTGGTATCCCGCCGCGATGCGCCCGAGCATCAGCTCGACGGCTTCGCCGCTGTTGATCGACGTGGGCGGCACGATGCCGCCCTTCAAGCCGAACTCCAGGCGCGACGGGAAGGCGCGTCCATCGGCCTTGCGGCGGATGTTCTTGTAGCCGAACGTCGAGCTGCCGAACAGCTCGTCCCAGTTCATGGTGTCGAGCAGGTCCTGCAGTTCGGCGGTGTCCATCCCGGTGGCGAAGGCGCCGCCGATCAGGCCGCCCATGCTCGTCCCGGCGGCGGCATCCACCGGGACGCGATGCTCCTCGAGCCAACGGAGCACCCCGACGTGCGCGATGCCGCGAGCGCTCCCCCCTCCGAAGGCCACACCCACAGTGGGTCGCCCTTCAGCCATCGGCACGCGAGTGGGCCCGGTGGCGACCTGCTCCACCGACCCCACGCTCCTGGCGGCGCGCTGCACGGGCGCCGCGCAGGCCGAACACAGCAGCACCACCGTCAGGAACCCCGGTGTCGCAATTCTTCGTCCCGGCATGCGTCCCATGTCGTCGACATGGCATCACACCTGACACCGGGACGTCCACTGTTTCAGGGTGTAGCACGTCACGGGCCGGGCCAGGCCCGTGACGACGCCCGACGCGTGCCTACTTCACCTGCAGAGTCCCGACATAGGTCGCCAGGTTGCGCACGCGCAGCAGTGCCGCTTGATCGGACCCCTGGCTCCTGAAGAGCGGCCCCCAGATCGGCATCTCGATCGACCCATGGGCAGGCGGCATCTTGGCGACGCCGCTGATCTGGTTCTGGACGGCGAGTTGGTCGAACTTGCCGTACCGCTTGGCCATCGTCGTGATGTCGGGCACCGGCACCTTCAGCGCCGGCACGGCCGGACCGCCGCCCTTGCCGTTCAGGCCGTGACACACCGCGCAGTACGCGGCGAAGTTGTCCTTGCCATCGACCGAGACGAGCGCGTTGAACTCGCCCTGCTTGATGGTCGGCGCGCCCGGTTGCTGGGCCGCGGACACGCTCATCAAGGCCACGAGTGCAACGGCCCCGGTAGCGAGCCCTGTGAACAGGCGCATGGCGTAGCTGGTTCTCATTGGCGTCCTCCGCGAAACGGCGGTTCGAGGCGGCGTGCGTGGACCCTGCCGCGGCAATGGCCGGCAGGGGCGACGCCTTCGAACGTCCCCGCAACGAGCGTGTGCAAAGGGCCTGCCGCCGGGGAGTGTGCGGAGACCGCACACCCGCGGGACCGTGCCGACCTGCGCGGGAGGGCCCTGCGGGAAATTCCCTGCAGGTGGGGGTTCTTCCACGTGGACGCGGTGGCACCTCGTCGAGGCCGGCCGGGCCGGCCGGCCCTACCAGCCCCCACGGTGACTGCAAGTCGTCGAAGTGGTTATAGGATCATAAGCCGCATGACGACCGTGACCTTCGACCGGGACCCATCCGTACCCCTCGCCGACAACCCCCACCTGCTTCGCTGGGTGGACAAGATGCGCCACCTGACGGGGCCAGAGACCGTGCACTGGGTGGACGGGTCGCAGGCGGAGTACGACGCCCTCTGCGCCCAGATGGTGGAGAGCGGCACGCTCACGAAGCTGGACGAGGACCTCTGGCCGGGGTGCTACTACGCGAGGTCCGACGCGTCGGACGTGGCGCGCGTCGAGCAGCGGACGTTCGTCTGCTCCCTGTCACGGGATGCGGCCGGGCCCACCAACAACTGGGTCAACCCGTTCGAGATGCGCAAGACGCTGCGCGGCCTGTTCAAGGGCTGCATGGCGGGTCGCACGATGTACGTGCTGGCCTACAGCATGGGCGACGTCGGCTCGCCGATGTCGCAGATCGGCGTCCAGCTCACCGACTCGCCGTACGTGGTGGCGAGCATGCGGATCATGGCGCGCATCGGCCTGCCCGTGCTCGAGGAGATCGACCGCGATACCAAGCGCGTGGTGCCCTGCATGCACAGCGTCGGCAGGCCGCTGCAGCCGGGCCAGCAGGACGTCGCCTGGCCCTGCAACGAAGAGAAGTACATCGTCCACTTTCCCGAGACGCGCGAGATCTGGTCGTACGGGTCGGGCTACGGCGGCAACGCGCTGCTGGGCAAGAAGTGCTTCGGCCTGCGCATCGCGTCGGCCATGGCCCGCGACGAGGGCTGGATGGCCGAGCACATGCTGATTCTCGGCGTCGAGGATCCGCACGGCGAGAAGACCTACGTGGCGGCCGCCTTCCCCAGCGCGTGCGGCAAGACCAACCTGGCCATGCTCGTGCCACCCAGGGCCATGAAGGGCTGGACGGTGTCGACCATCGGTGACGACATCGCCTGGCTGAAGCCCGACGCCAACGGCCGGCTGCGCGCGATCAACCCGGAAGCCGGCATGTTCGGCGTCGCCCCGGGCACCTCGCTCAAGACCAACCCGAACGCGATGGCCACCATCGCCAGCAACACGATCTTCACCAACGTAGCGCTCACGCCGGAGGGCGGCGTGTGGTGGGAGGGCATGACGGCGGCCCCGCCCGAGGAGTGCCTCGACTGGCGCGGGCATCGCTGGACGCCGGAGATCGCGCTCCAGACGGGTGCCACGGCGGCGCACCCGAACTCGCGCTTCACGGCGCCCATCTCGCAGTGCCCGATCATCGACCCGGGCTTCGCCGATCCGCTCGGCGTGCCGATCAGTGCCATCGTCTTCGGCGGCCGACGCGCGACCACCATGCCGCTCGTTTACCAGGCGTTCAACTGGACGTCCGGCGTGTACATGGGCGCCACCATGGGGTCGGAGACGACGGCCGCGGCGGTCGGCGCGGTGGGCAAGGTGCGTCGCGATCCGATGGCCATGCTGCCCTTCTGCGGGTACCACATGGGCGATTACTTCCGCCATTGGATCACCATGCAGCGTTCGCTGAGCGAGACGCCGAAGATCTTCCACGTGAACTGGTTCCGCAAGGACGAGGAGGGCAAGTTCCTCTGGCCCGGCTTTGCCGAGAACATGCGCGTGCTCCGGTGGATCGTCGACCGCGTGCGCGGCCGCGTCCCGACGCGCGAGTCGGCCCTCGGCTGGATGCCGCGCTACCACGACATCGACTGGCGCGGCCTGGAGTTCTCGGAGGCCGAGTTCGAGAAGCTGCAGGCGGTGGACGCCACTCAGTGGCGCCGCGAGGTGATGGAGCACGAGGAACTGTTCCTGCAACTCCACTCGCATCTGCCCAAGGAGATGGTCTACGAGCGCGAGCTGCTGATCTGTCGCCTCTGAGGTAGGGGCCGTTCCCCGAACGGCCCGACGCCGCCGGCGCGTTCGGGGAACCCGCCGCGCGCCGAAGGCGCATATCGGCGGGTCTGCAACGCGCCCTACCGTCCTGGATCGCGGTGGCGCCGTCCCGCGGTATCGGCAACACGGGGCTTCGGCTACGATCGGGCGCGTCACCGACGTGCCTTGTCGCCTCTCGCGCCTGATCGCCCTCGCCGCCACGGCGCTGAGCCTCCTTGCCGGTCCCGTGCGCGCTCAGGATCTCGTGACCGACAAGGCGGTCTTCGAGGACCGCAGCGGCCGACTCACGTTCGAGGAGGCGCGGCGGCAGGTGTTCTCGCCGTATCGGAACTTCCTCAACAAGGGCTACACGTCGGCGGTCTACTGGATCCGGCTCACGCTCCGGCCGATGCCGGCCGCGGTCGACCAACCCGACGAGCCTGGCGCCGGCTGGGCCGTCGTCCGGATGCGGCCGGTCTTCGTGGACCACATCGAGCTGTTCGATCCTGCCGACACATCGGGGCGGCGCCGCCTTGCCGGCGACCAGCACGAGTGGGACGCTTCGGAACACCCGTCGTTGACGCACACGTTCGTGATCCGGGTGGGGCCGGTGCCGCGCCAGATCTGGCTCCGCATGCAGACGACCAGCGCCAAGCAGCTGCACGTGCAGGTGCTGTCGTGGGGTGACGCCAACAGGGCGGATCGCCGCGACGAACTCCGGTCGGCACTGCTCGTGATGTTGCTCGTGACGCTGGCCATCGCCAGCCTCGTCGGGGCGGTGGCCAACGGCACCACCACCGGCTACGCGTTGGCAGCCATGCAGGTCGCCGTCCTGCCGTACGCGATGTATGTGCTCGGCTACCTGCGGCCGATGACCGCGGGCCTGATCCCCGCGACGGTCATGGACGTGGGCTTCAGCATCGCGGTGTTCGTCGCCGTGCACGTGACCTGCTGGTTCTACTACTTCTTCATCCAGGAACACCGCCCCTCGCGCGTCGGTTCGCTGCTGGTCACGGCGCCGCTCGTCCTGCTGCCCACGCTGCTGCTGCTCGCGATCGCCGGGCACCTCGAGCTCGCACTGCACGTCAACGCGTACACGATCGTCGTCCTTCCCGCGACGACGCTGGTGGCGTCGCTGACGTGCACGGCCTGGCGGCCGGATTCCGGCGTGCGGCCCGCCCTGCCTCGCTGGCTGTACCTCGGGGCGCTGATGGTGGGTGTGTTCGGCGCCGTGGTCTGGTTCGTGAGCGTGTACGGGTGGCTGACGCGCACCTACGCGCTGCTCTACGGGATGATCTGGTTCACCGCGCTCATCGGCATCGTCATGCTCGCCGTGCAGCTGGTGCGGACACGCCGCATCGCCGGGATGAGAGCCGACGCCCTCCTGCGCGCGCACATCGCCGAGAGCCAGGCCGCCAGGGCACGCCAGGACCGTGCCGAGCAGGCTCAGCTCCTTTCGATGGTGACCCACGAGGTCAAGACGGGCCTGTCGGTCATCCGCATGGCCATCGGCGCGCCGGCCTCGTCCGCGGAACTGCGCGCGGTCGCCGAGCAGACCATCGACACGCTCGGCCGCACGATCGAGCGCTGCAGCGATGTGCAGCAGGGCACCGAGCCTGAGATGTTCGCCATCACGGCCCATCCCGTACGCCCACTGCTGGAGTCGGTCCGTGACGCCACGCCTGCGCCCTCGCGCGTGGTGGTCTCGGTCGATCCCGACATCGACGGCGTCGTGACCGACGGCGTCACGGTGCGTCGCCTCCTGGCGCTGCTCGTGGAGAATGCGCTGATGCACGGGGCCCAGGATGCTCCCGTGGATCTGAACGCGGCCGACGATCGGCGTGAGGCCGGCGGCCTGCTCATCTGGACGTCCAACCTGCCTGGCGTCTCGGGCTGGCCCGACCAGACGCAGGTGTTCTCGAAGTACTACCGCAGCCCTGGCGCTCGGCGCCTCAAGGGCTCGGGCCTGGGACTGCACCTGGCCGTCACTCTGGCGCACCAGCTCGGGGGGCAACTCCGGTATGCCCCGACGGCGACGCACGTGCGGTTCGTGCTGTGGCTGCCCCGCTGAGCCCCTACCGGGCGGCGTCGAGGCGGGCGGCCAGCGCCTCGAACCGATCGGTCGGGCCCGTCCAGCGGAGTGACTCGATGTCGGTCATGAGAGGCACGTCGTCGCGCAGCGTGGCGAGCGTCCGGAACAGGAAGGCCTCCTCGCGCTGGGCTGCCAGGTTGCGGGCCAGGGACGCCGGGTTGGCGGGATTGACGGTCCAGGTCCGTGCGTCCTCGGGAATCGCCTCGATGTGCTCGTAGCGCGCCAGGACCACCGCGGCCGACTTCGCGCCCCAGCCGCGCACGCCCGGATAGCCGTCGGCCGCATCGCCAACGAGGGCGAGATAGTCCGGGATCGAGGCGGGCCGCACGCCGAACTTCGCCACGACGCCGGCTTCGTCCATCGTCACGCGCGTCCGCCGATGTTCCAGCACGACGCGCGTCCCCCGGACGCATTGGGCCAGGTCCTTGTCGGGCGAGCAGATGTGTACCTGCGACACACGCGGGTCGGCATCGGCCACGCGCGCGGCCGTGGCCAGCGCGTCGTCGGCCTCGACGTCGACCATCGGCCACACCACGAAGCCCGCCGCCGCCAGGACGTCCTCGAGGAGCGGGAACTGGGACCAGAGATCCGCAGGGATCCCGGCGCCGGTCTTGTACCCCGGCCAGAGGTCGTTGCGGAAGGACTCGATCACGTGATCGGTGGCGACGCCGACGTGCGTCGCGCCCTGGCGGACCATCGCGAGCAGCGAGTGCAGCACGCCCCGGACCGCCGCGACCTCCAACCCGTCGGGGTCCCTGGCCGAGGGGACGGCGTAGTAGTGGCGGAAGAGCTCGTAGGTGCCGTCGACGAGGTGGATGTGCATCAGGGCCGTGTCGGATCGAAGTGCTTCTTCAGCTGCGTGCCGTATGCCCCGTAGCCGCGCTGGAACTGCGGAGCGTTGGCCGCGTACGCCGTGACGCGCTGCATGAAGCGGGTCTCGAACATGAAGGCAAGCGTCGCCTCGAGCTTGTGGGGCTGCAACTCGGCGTTGCTCGCCGCCTCGAAGGCGTCCACGTCCGGGCCGTGCGGGAGCATCGTGTTGTGGAGCGAGCAGCCGCCGGGCAGGAAGCCCTGCGGCTTGGCGTCGTACCGCCCGTACACCAGTCCCATGAACTCACTCATCACGTTCATGTGGTACCAGGGCGGACGGAACGTGTCCTCGGCCACGGCCCAGCGCTCGGGAAAGATGACGAAGTCGATGTTCGCCGTCCCACGAGTCTCGGATGGGGAGGTGAGCACGGTGAAGATCGACGGGTCGGCGTGGTCGAACAGGATCGGGCCCACCGGCGAGAAGCGCCGCAGGTCGTACTTGTAGGGCGCGTAGTTGCCGTGCCAGGCCACGACGTCGAGCGGCGAGTGATCGAGGTCGGTCGTCCACAGCACGCCGCCCCACTTGACGAACATGCGGGACGGCACGTCGCGATCCTCGTAGGCAGCGACCGGCGTCAGGAAATCGCGCGGGTTGGCCAGGCAATTGGCACCGATGGGACCACGCTCCGGCAACGTGAACGCCCCGCCGTAGTTCTCGCAGAGGTAGCCGCGTGCGGGTCCGTCCGGCAACTCGACGCGCAACTTCACGCCGCGCGGAATGACGGCGATGTCGCCGGGCTCGATGTCGATGATGCCGAACTCGGTCCACAGGCGGAGCGAACCCTGTTGCGGCACGAACAGCAGTTCGCCGTCGGCATCGTAGAAGTACTCGTCGACCATCGAGCGCGTGATCAGGTAGACGTGCGCGCCCATGCCCGCCTGGCTGCCCGAATCGCCAGCCGTGGTGATGGTGCGGACACCCTCGAGGAACGTGTGCGACGTGTTGGGGATGGGGATCGGATCCCAGCGCATCGGCCCGATGGGGATGTCGACCTCAGGGGCCGGCGCCGTGCGCCAGAGGCCGAGATCGGCCT
>Ga0105090_10001429_pt1 | contig 12859 bp, 10 predicted proteins | sample PPLLak3March2015_FD_79110 | JGI IMG/M metagenome (GOLD analysis project Ga0105090, IMG submission 79110) | Freshwater sediment microbial communities from Prairie Pothole Lake near Jamestown, North Dakota, USA - PPLs Lake P7 Core (1) Depth... | ecosystem: Environmental > Aquatic > Freshwater >... | reverse complement strand
GGCTCTTGATGCGGCCGTCCAGCGTGCTGGTCATCAGCACGTCGCGGCCGGCGGCGCGGCTGGTGTAGACCAGCAGGCGGCTGTTGGGCGCGAAGCTGGGGCTCTCGTCGTCGCTGGTGTCGGTGATCGCGACGGGGGCGCCGCCCGCGAGCTCCTGCACCATCAGCTTGAAGGCACCGCCCTGGCGCGTGATGTAGGCCAGCGCCCGGCCGTCGGGGCTGATGGCCGGGCTGATGTTGTAGCTGCCGCTGAAGCTGACGCGCTCGGCATTGCCGCCCGATGCCGGCATGCGGTAGATCTGCGGGCCGCCGCCGCGGTCGCTGACGAAGTAGATCTGCCGGCCGTCGGGCGTGAATGCCGGCTCGGTGTCGATGGCCTGGCTTTGCGTCAGCCGGCGCGGCGCGCCGCCGTCGCGCGACATCAGGTAGATCTGCGCCACCGCGTCGCGCGACAGCGTCAGCGCCAGGTCGCGGCTGTCGGGCGACCAGGCCGGCGCGCTGTTCGAGCCGCGGAAGTTGGCCAGCATGCGGCGCTGGCCGCTCAGCACGTCCTGCACCCAGACCACGGCCTTCTGGCTCTCGAAGGACACGTAGGCCAGCTCGCGGCCATTGGGCGACCAGGCCGGCGAGATGATCGGGTCGGGGCTGGCCAGCGCGATCTGCCCGCCCTCGCCGTCGGCGTCGGTGATGTGCAGCTGGAAGCGCGATCCGGCCTTGGTGACGTAGGCGATGCGCGTGGCGAAGACGCCGCGCTCGCCCGTCAGGTTCTGGTAGATCGAATCGGCGATGCGGTGCGCCACCAGCCGCAGGTCGGCGGGCAGCGCGACGTGGCTCTGGCCGAGCAGTTCCTCGCCCTTGACCAGATCCCACAACTTGAAGCGCACGTCGTAGCGGCCGTCGGCCAGCCGCATGACCGAGCCCACGGCCAGCGCGTCGGCGCCGCGGCCGCGCCACTCGGCGATGTTGATGCGGCTCGACTCGTCGAGCCCGGCCGGGGCGTCGACGATGCGGAACAGGCCGCTGCGCTGCAGGTCGGCGCGCACCACCTCCGCCACGGGCACCGGCGCCCGGGTCTCGTCGCGGAAGGCGGCCACGGCCACCGGGATCTGCGTGCCGCCGATGCCGGTGATCTCGACGCGGAACTGCGCTGCGGCGGGCAGCGCCGCGGAGGCGGCGAGGGCACCGACGAAACGCCGGCGCGGCCACGGGGCATGGGGGAGTTCGTTTCGCGGGCTGCTTTTCACTGAATGGGGACTGACTGGCGAATGATCCACCGCAACGAGGCGCAGCAGGTAGAGCCGCGAAGGCCGTCAAGGTTCCCCGCGCCTGCGTCGCCGCGCACTGGGCCGGGATTGTAGGCACCCCCGTGCGCAGACCGGCCGCGCCGCGATAATCGCGGCGGCGCGCGTTGCCGTGGCGCGCCCCACGCCATGCCCACGCTGTCGCAGCGCCTCGCCCGTCTCGCCCCCTACTTCAAGTCCGCCAGGCGCGGCGTGGCGGTGGCCATCGCCAGCTCGCTGGTCACGGCACTGACCGAACCCGCCCTGCCGGCGATGCTCAAGCCGCTGCTGGACCAGGGTTTCGACAGCCCCGACATTCCGCTCTGGCTGGTGCCCGTGGTCATCGTCGGACTGTTCATCGTGCGCAGCATCGCCGGCTTCATCGCCCAGTACGCGCTGGCCTGGGCCGCCAACCAGGGCGTGCTGGAGCTGCGCCGCGCGATGTTCGACCACCTGCTCAGCGCGCACGCGGCGCTGTTCACGCGGCATTCGGCCAGCAACCTGACGAACACGCTGGTCTACGAGGTGCAGAACGGCGCGCAGGCGCTGGTGGTGGCGGTGCTGTCGCTGGTGCGCGAGAGCCTGACGCTGGCCGCGCTGCTGGCCTACCTGCTGTGGCTGAACTGGAAGCTCACACTGTTCGTCGGCATCATGTTCCCGCTGGTGGCGGTGGCGGTGCGCGTCATCAGCAAGCGGCTGCACCGTATCACCCTGGCCGGCCAGAAGGCCACCGACGAACTGGCCTACGTGATCGAGGAGAACGTGCTCGCCTGGCGCCTGGTGCGCCTGCACGGCGCCGAGGCGCAGCAATCGGAGCGGCTCTTGCGGCAGAGCAACCTGCTGCGCCGGCTGACGATGAAGTCGGTGGCCGCGTCGTCGCTGATGACGCCGGTGACGCACACGCTGGCGGCCTGCGCGCTGTCGGCGGTGATCGTGGCGGCGATGTGGCAGGCGCGCTATGGCGACAACTCGGTGGGCGGCTTCGTCGCCTTCATCGTCGCCATGCTGATGCTGCTGGCGCCGATCAAGAAGCTGTCCGACGTGATGGGGCCGATGACCCGCGGCATGGCGGCGCTGGAACGCGGCACCGCGCTGATCGACGACAGCCCGGTGGAACGCGGCGGCGGCCACACGGCCGCCGTGGCCCGGGGCGAGATCGAGCTGCGCGGCGTGACGCTGCGCTACAAGGACGACCAGGCGCCCGCGCTGCAGGACGTGGACCTGCAGGTGCACCGCGGCGAGACGGTGGCGCTGGTCGGCCCCTCGGGTGCGGGCAAGTCGACGCTGGTGCACCTGCTGCCGCGCTTCGTCGAGCCGTCCAGCGGCGGCGTGCTGCTGGACGGCGTGCCGCTGGCCGACTGGGACGTGCGCGCGCTGCGCCGTCAGTTCGCGCTGGTCAGCCAGGACGTGGTGCTGTTCAACGACAGCGTGGCGATGAACGTGGCACTGGGCGCGCAGGTCGACCGCGAGCGCGTACGCGACGCGCTGCGCAGCGCCAACCTGCTGGACTTCGTCGACGGCCTGCCGCAGGGCCTGGACGCGCTGATCGGGCACAACGGGAGCCAGCTGTCCGGCGGCCAGCGGCAGCGGCTGGCGATCGCGCGCGCCATCTACAAGGACGCGCCGATCCTGATCCTGGACGAGGCCACCTCGGCGCTGGACAGCGAATCGGAACGCGCGGTCCAGGTCGCGCTCGAGCGGCTGATGAAGGGCCGCACCACGCTGGTCATCGCGCACCGTTTGTCGACCATCGAGCATGCCGACCGCGTGGTGGCGATGGAGGCCGGCCGCGTGGTCGAGCAAGGCACACATGCCGAGTTGCTGGCCCGCGGCGGCCTGTACGCCCGGCTGCATGCGATGCAGTTCCGCAGCTGAAGCCGATGCGTCGAATGTTGGGCTTCTGCCTGTCGAGCCTCGTGCTGCTGGCGGGATGCGGCACGCTGCCCGCGCGCGAGCCGCTGCCGGCGACGCAGGCCCTGGCGCCGGCCGAGGTCGCGACGACGACGCTGGCGCGCATCGCCGCCGCCAGCACCCCGGCCGAGGCGCAGGGGCTGTCCGGCTTCCGGCTCCTGCCCACCGGCGAGTACGCGTTCGAGGCGCGCGCGGCGCTGGCCGGGGCCGCGCAGCGGTCGATCGATGCGCAGTACTTCCACGTGCACGACGACGCTGCGGGCGTGGCCTTCCTGCGCAGCCTGCGCGACGCCGCGCGGCGCGGGGTGCGCGTGCGCCTGCTCGTCGACGACTACCACGCCGGCGAAGTCTTCAACCTGCTGATCGCGCTGAATGCCGAGCCTGGGGCCGAGGTGCGCCTGTTCAATCCGCTGCTGATACGCAGCGGCGCGCCGCTGCTGCGGCTGCTGGCCTCCTCCCACGAGTTCGAGCGCGCCCACCGGCGCATGCACAACAAGCTGTTCGTGGTGGACAGCACGGTGGCGGTCTTCGGCGGACGCAACGTCGCCGACGAGTACTTCTGGCGACACGGGCAGGCCAACTTCATCGACCTGGACGTGCTGGCCATCGGCGCGGTGGTGCCGGCGCTGGCGCTCGCCTTCGATGCGTACTGGAACAGCGAACTGTCCTGGCGGGCCGACCTCGTTCCGGGTGCAGGGCGCAGTGCGGCCTACGAGCAGCGCCTGTTCGAGCGGCGCGCTGCCGAGCTGCCGCTGGCGATGACCGTGGCGCCAACCGATCCGCTGGGGCAGACCCCGGTGCGCACCCAGCTTCACGCCGGCATGCTGCAGTTGCGCTGGGGCGCCGCCGCGGTGCATGCGGACCCGCCGACCAAGGTGACCGACCCGGTGGTGCTGTACCAGCCCACGCCGGCGATGCGCGCCAAGCTGGAGATCATCGGCCGGGCCCGCGACGAGGTGGTCATCGTCAACCCCTACTTCATTCCCGACGAGCCGGGCATGCGCATGATGGCCGAGGCCGCGCGCCACAACGTGCGCGGCATCGTCTTCACCAATTCGCTGGGTTCGACCGACATGCCGCTGGTGCACCGCGCCTACTCGCGCTATCGCGTCGACATGCTGCGGCTGGGCATGCAGCTGTACGAGATGAAGCCGGTGCAGCCGGAGCGTGGTGGCGATTTCGGCGACTTCGGCCGCTCGATCGGCCGCCTGCATGTCAAGGCCGCCGCAGTGGACCGGCGCTGGTTCCTGGTGGGCTCGGTCAACCTCGACGGCCGCTCGGCGGTGTTGAACACCGAGCTCGCCGTCAGCATCGACTGCCCGCCCCTGGTGGCCGACGCGCTGGCGGCGCTGGGGCGCGAGCCCTGGCGCTCGATGTACCGTGTCACCCTGGCCGAGGACGGCCAGACCCTGCAGTGGCGCGAGACGGACGCTGAAGGGCGGGTCGAGCTCCACGCCCAGGAGCCCGGCGATTCCGCCTGGTCACGCGCCTGGCACCAGTTTCAATCCCTGTTCATCGAGGAGGTCATGCTGTGAACCCAAGCGCCCCGCCCATCAGCCGCTATCCCGTGCCCGAGCTGCAGGAACTTCCGGAGGACATCCGCAAGCGCATCCTCGAGGTGCAGGGCAAGGCCGGCTTCGTGCCCAACGTCTTCCTCGTGCTGGCGCACCGCCCGGCCGAGTGGCGCGCGTTCATGGCCTACCACGACGCGCTACTGCTCAAGGAGACCGGCTCGCTGACCAAGGGCGAGCGCGAGATGATCATCGTCGCCACCTCGGCCGCCAACCAGTGCCTGTATTGCGTGGTGGCGCACGGCGCCATCCTGCGCATCTACGAGAAGAAGCCGCTGATCGCCGACCAGCTGGCCACCAACTACCGCAAGGCCGACATCTCGCCCAGGCAGCGCGCGATGCTCGACTTCGCGATGAAGGTCTGCACCCACTCGGCCGCCGTCGAGGAGGCCGACCTCGCGGCGCTGCGCGCGCACGGCTTCGACGACGAGGACATCTGGGACATCGGCGCCATCACCGCCTTCTTCGGCCTGAGCAACCGCATGGCCAACCTGAGCGGCATGCGCCCGAACGACGAGTTCTTCCTGATGGGCCGCCTGCCGCGCGAGAAGAAGTGAGCGCGACGACGCCGGTCCCGGCGCGACAATGCGTGCCTCCACCACCACCTCAAGGATGCAAACGATGCGATCTCTGCTTCTGGTTCCCGTGCTGATGCTGGCGAGCCTGGCCGCGCAGGCCCAGTCCGACCCGGTGCTGGCCGCGGCGGCCAAGGAACCCGGCGCGGTGGTCACGCCCAGCGGGCTGGTCTTCCGCTCGCTGAAAGACGGCAGCGGCCCCAGCCCCGGCCCGGCCGACACCGTCAAGGTGCACTACCGCGGCACCTTTCCCGACGGGCGCGAGTTCGACAGCTCCTTCAAGCGCGGCGAACCGATCGAGTTCCCGCTCACCGGCGTCATCAAGTGCTGGACCGAGGGCGTGCAGCGCATGAAGGTCGGCGGCAAGGCCAAGCTGACCTGCCCCCCGGCGCTGGCCTACGGCGAGCGCGGTGCCGGCAGCGCCGTGCCGCCGAATGCGACGCTGCTGTTCGAAGTGGAGCTGCTGGGCATCCGCGGCAAGTAGCGCGCACCGCGCGCGCCCGGCCCCAGCGCGCCCCGCGCGCCCTCAACCCCAGCGCGTGCCGCTGTCCACGCGCAGCTTGTCGGCGGGCGGGCCCTTGCGCGCCGGCGCGGCCCGGGCCGGGCGCAGCGGCCTGGTCAGCGCGGCCTCCATCATCGCGCCCCACGGGCCCTCGCCGCCGGCAGCCAGCTGCGCCTCGCGCTGCGCCATGCGGCGTTCGAAGGTATCGGGCGAACGATCGGGCAGCCGATCCATCGCGCGCTTCGGGTCCTGCCCGAAGTGCTGCGCCGTGCGCTGCACCAGCGCGCGGAACATCTGCGACACGCGCGACGGCGTCACGTTCAGCTCGGCGGCCAGCTGCGTCGGCGTGAGGCCCACGCCCAGATAGGCGTCGATGACCTGGCGGTCGCGCTCGGGCAGCGCGGCGAAGAAGCGCTCCAGCCGGCGCATGACGATGCCGGTGTCCACCCGCGCCTCGACTTCGTCGTGCGGCGTCGCGGCACGGTACTCGGGCCGATCCTCGTCGGCATCGGCCTCGCCGGCGCCGCTCTTCGCGCGGCCATCCAGATCCGCCTGCTCCAGCCTGGAGATCTCGTCGATGCTCATGCCGCACAGATCGGCCATCTGCGCCAGGCTCGGCTCGCCGCCCTGCTCGCAGCGCCAGCGCTCGCGCGCGATCTGCAGCGCCTTGAGCTTGCGCCGCTGGCCGCGGCCCAGGTGGTCCATCTGGCGCAACTCGTCGAGCATCGCGCCCTTGACGCGCGCGCGGGCATAGCGCAGGAAGGCGTCGGTGGCCTCGGGCGAGTCGCGGTCGCCTTCCCACTGGAAGCCGAGCGCGGCCTGCGCCACGGCGATCAGCCCCACCTGGATCAGATCGGCCTTCTCGACGTTGGAGGGCAGGTGGCGCGCCAACGCCTGGGCCTGCTTGCGCACCCAGGATTCGTTCTTCGCGATCAGCGAGGACGGCACCCCTTGCATCGAAACCATGCCCGCATGCTATGCGCGGGGCGCCGCGCGCAGGCGGCAAAACTGCCGCATTCGCCGCTTCGCTGCGGGCCTCAGGCCGCCGCGCGCAGCCTGCTTACAGCGCTTACGCCCAGCAACACCAGCGCGCCGGCGATCACGCCCACCAACGCGTCCAGCAGGCTGGGGGCCAGCGCGGCCCACAGCGCACCGCCCGGCCAGGCGGCGACCGCCCCCGCCAGCTGTTCGATGCCATGGTGCAGCCAGGGCAGGCCGTGCGTGAGGATGCCGCCACCCACCAGGAACATGGCGGCCGTGCCTGCCACCGAAAGCGCCTTCATCAGCCAGGGCGCGGCGCGGAGGATGCCCGCGCCCAGCGCGCGCTTGAGGCCGGCCCAGGCATCGGCACCGGCGCTGCGCGACAGGTGCAGCCCGGCATCGTCGAGCTTGACGATGCCGGCGACGAAGCCGTAGACGCCCACCGTCATCAGCAGCGCGATGCCCGACAGCACCGCCACGCGCGTGCCGAAGGCGGCGTCGGCCACCGTGCCCAGCGTGATGGCGATGATCTCGGCCGAGAGCACGAAGTCGGTGCGGATGGCGCCCTTGATCTTGGCCTTCTCGAAGGCCACCGGGTCCAACGCCGGGTCGGCCATCGCCTTCGCCAGATCGGCCTTCGCGGCCTGGTCTTCGTCGCGGCTGTGCAGGAAGCGGTGCGCCAGCTTCTCGAAGCCTTCGTAGCAGAGGAAGGCGCCGCCGACCATCAGCAGCGGCGTCACAGCCCAAGGCGCGAAGGCGCTGATGGCCAGCGCCAGCGGCACGAGGATGGCCTTGTTCAGCAGCGAACCCTTGGCCACCGCCCACACCACCGGCAGCTCGCGATCGGGGCTGACGCCGGTGACCTGCTGCGCATTCAGCGCCAGGTCGTCGCCGAGCACGCCGGCGGTCTTCTTCGTCGCCGCCTTGGTGAGCAGGGCCACGTCGTCCAGGACGCTGGCAATGTCGTCGATCAGCGCGATCAGGCTGGCACCGGCCATGGGGTCCGTCGTCGTGGCGGGTGGCAATCAGCGCCGGCGCGCAGCGATGTAGCGCCGCTGCACGGCCTGCGTCTCGGGGTCGCAGTAGGCGGCCAGCAGCGTGTCGGCATCGGCGTGGCTGTCCGCCGCCGGACACAGCGTCTCGCCCGCCTGGGCGAAGCGCTGCTTCGTGCTGCGCAACGCGCCCAAGGGCCGGGTGGCCAGGCGCTCGGCCCAGTCGCGGCCCTGCTGCGCCAGCGCCGCCGTCGGCACCACACGGTTGACGAAGCGCCAGGCCAGCGCCTGCGGCGCATCGAAAGGCCGGCAATCCACCACCAGTTCCATCGCCACCGTCGGACCCAACAGGCGGATCAGCCGCGGCACGCCGCCCCAGCCGAGCGGAATGCCGATCTCCATCTCGGGAATCGCGAAACGCACGTCCTCGGCCACCATGCGCAGGTCGCAGGCGCCGGCCAGCAACACGCCGCCGCCCACGCAGTGGCCCTGCACCAGCGCCAGCGTGATCGCCGGGATCGACTCCACCGCCTCGACCATCTGCCGGCCCAGATCGGTGGCTTCGCGGTCGATGGGCCGTGCGGCATCGCGCATCGCCTCCAGGTCGAAGCCGGCGCAGAAGGCGCGGCCTTCGCCGGCGACGAGCAGCACGCGCAGGTCCGGCAACCCGGCCAGCCAGCGGCTGGCGTCGATGAGTTCGCGCAGCGTCTGCGGCGACAGCGCGTTCAGTTTCTGCGGACGGTTCAACGCCAGGCGGCCGAGCCCGCCCTCGACCTGCAGCGACAAGGTCTCGAAGCGGGGAGGCTGCTGCTCTGCGATCATCCTGCCCATGATAGGCGGCAAAGTGCGATGAGCGGCAGCGAGGCATTCGACGTGGTCATCGTCGGCGGTGCGGCGGTGGGCAGCGCCGCCGCCTACTTCCTCGCCGGCGCGCCCGGCTTCGACGGCCGGCTTCTGGTGCTGGAGCAGGACCCGTCCTACCAGCAATGCGCGACCGCGTTGTCGGTGGCCTCGGTGCGGCACCAGTTCTCCACGCCGGAGAACATCCGCATGTCGATGTACGGCAGCGCCTTCTTTGCCGAGGCCGGCCAGCGCCTGGCGGTGGATGGCCAGGCGCCGGACCTGGGCTGGCGCGACGGCGGCTACCTGTTCCTGGCCACGGCCCAGGGCCTGCCGGTGCTGCAGGCCAACCATGCCACGCAGCGCGCCGAAGGCGCGCAGGTGCAGCTGCTCGATGCGGCAGCGCTGCAGCAGCGCTTCGCCTGGCTGCGTTGCGGCGATCTGGCCGGCGGCTCGCTCGGCCAGCGCGGCGAGGGCTGGCTCGACGCCTACAGCCTGATGGCCGCGCTGCGGCGCAAGGCGCAGTCCCTGGGGGCCGTGTACCGGCCGGCGCGCGTGCAGCGGCTGGTGCGCCGGGCCCGGCGCATCGTCGGCGTCGACCTGGCCGACGGCTCGCGCATCGGCTGCGACACGGTCATCAATGCGGCCGGCACGGGCGCCGCGGCGCTGGCGCGCAGCGCTGGCATCGAGCTGCCTGTGGAGCCGCGCAAGCGCAGCGTGTTCCACGTGCGCAGCCCGGCCCGCACGCCGGGCTGCGGGCTGGTCATCGACCCGAGCGGCGTGTACTTCCGGCCCGAGGGCGAGGGCTGGCTGTGCGGCGTCTCGCCGCCGGCGGAGCACGATCCGGCCTGCACCGACTTCCAGGTCCAGCACGCGCTGTTCGACGAGACCATCTGGCCGGTGCTGGCCGCGCGTGTCGAGGGCTTCGAGGCGCTGCGCGTGATGCGCGCCTGGGCCGGCCACTACGACTACAACCTGCTGGACCAGAACATGATCCTCGGCGCCCACCCCGACGTGGACAACCTGCTGTTCGCCAACGGCTTCAGCGGGCACGGCCTGCAGCACGCGCCCGCCGTGGGCCGCGGCCTGAGCGAACTGGTGCTGCATGGCGGCTACCGCAGCCTGGAGCTGTCGCGGCTGGGCTGGGAGCGGGTGCTGCGCCAGAGCCCGCTGCGCGAGCTGAACGTGGTGTGAAGGCCCGCGGCCAGGTCGAGTCCACGCGATGCGCATCCTGATCGTCGGCGCCGGTCCGGCCGGCCTGTACCTGGCCTACCTGCTGAGGCGGCAGGACGCCGGCCACCGCATCCGCATCGTCGAGCAGAACCCGCCGGACGCCACCTTCGGCTTCGGCGTGGTCTTCTCCGACCGTGCGCTGGATTTCCTGCGCGACGACGACGAGCCGACCCATGCACTCATCCTGCCGGCGATGCGCCGCTGGACCGACCTGGCGCTGGTGCACCGCGGCCAGCGCATCACCATCGACGGCGTGGGCTTTGCCGCCATCGGCCGGCTGCAGCTGCTGCGGCTGCTGCAGCAGCGGCTGGCCACGGTGGGCGTGGCGCCTGAATACCGCACGGTGCTGGACGATGCCCGCGTGCTGGACGGCTGGGACCTGGTGGTGGCGGCCGACGGTGTCAACTCCTTCGTGCGGCGCACGCACCAGGCGGCCTTCGGCACGCAGGTCGAGCTGCTGCACAACCGCTTCGCCTGGTACGGCACGACGCAGCCCTTCGACACGCTGACGCAGACCTTCGTCGACACCCCCTTCGGCCCGATGAACGCGCACCACTATCCCTATGCCGAGGGCATGAGCACCTTCATCGTCGAGTGCGCGCCCCAGACCTGGCAGGACGCGGGCTTCGCGCACAAGGGCGAAGGCGAGACGCGCGCGCTGCTGCAGCAATGCTTCGCCGAGACCCTGGGCGGACGGCCGCTGCTGGCCAACAGGTCGCAGTGGCGGCAGTTCCCGAAGATCCGCAACGCGCACTGGTCGGCCGGCCGCGCGGTGCTGGTCGGCGACGCGCTGCGCACCGCGCACTTCTCGATCGGCTCGGGCACGCGACTGGCCTTCGAGGACGTGATCGCGCTGGCCCGGGCGCTGCGCGAGCAGCCTGGCGACCTGCCGGCGGCGCTGCACGCCTACGAGGCGGCGCGCCGGCCGGTGGTCGACAAGCTGGTCGACGCCGCCGACCGCAGCGCCGACTGGTACGAGCACTTCCCGGCGCACATGCGGCTCGAGCCCTGGGACCTGGCCTGGAGCTACATCCAGCGCAGCGGCCGCATCGACCCGCAGAAGCTGCGCCAGGCCGCGCCGCACTTCGTGGCCGACTACGAAGCGCAGCGCGGCGGGTAGCCCGCTACCTCTCGATCAGCAGGTCGCGACCCGAAGCCTTGGCTTCGTAGAGCGCGTGGTCGGCACGCACCAGCGCGTCGCGCAGCGGCTCGCCCGGACGCCATCCGGTCAGGCCGGCGGAGAAGCTGACGCGCATGTGCAGCAGGTCGCCCCAGGCCTCGTCGCGCGAGAGCACGCGCCGCAGGCGCTCGAAACCCGCGCGCGCCTCCTCGGGGCGCGTATCGGGCAGAAGGACCAGGAACTCCTCGCCGCCCCAGCGCGCCAGCACGTCGGTCTCGCGCATCGAGGCCGACGCGAGGCGCGCGAACAGCCGCAGCACTTCGTCGCCTGCGGCATGGCCGTGCTGGTCGTTGACGCGCTTGAAGTGGTCGATGTCCACCAGGCACAGGCAGGGCTGGCTGCCGCTGCGCATTGCGCGCCGCTGCTCCAGCGCGGCCAGCTCCTCCATGTGCCGTCGGTTGACCAGACCGGTCAGGTCGTCGCGCGTGGCGAGCCTGTGGATGCGCGCCAGCGCGGCCTGCAACTCGGTCTTCTGCACCTTGAGGCGCGAGCGCATGGCCGACAAGTCGCCTGCCAGCATCGAGATCACCGGCAGCACCACCGCGGCGAACACGAAGTGGATGCTTTCCACCGTCGGGTCGAAGGTCTGCGGCGCGAGCGACGCGCCGACCAGCATCACCAGGCCGAGCACGATCACGGCGAACCAGCCCAGCAGGCGCGACGCCTTCGGGCTGAGCGTGAAGGCAGCGAACATCAGCACCAGCGCCACCAGCATCAGCAGCATGCCGCGCACCGGCGGGTTGATGACATAGGCCGCCGCCATGGCGACGATGGCGAAGACCATCTGCGGCATGGTCAGCGCCGGGTCGGCGAAGCGCAGGTTCCAGCCGCTTCGAATCAGCAGATAGAACCCGAGCAGCCCCGGCGCCAGGAAGAGCATCAGCGCATGTGCCTGCAGCGGCTGCACCAGCCCGTGCGCGGCCACCCACCCCTGCCCGAGTGCCGCCAAAAGGTACACCCCCGAGGCCACCAGCGTGCGGCGCAACCGGATGCGCTGGCGCTCGTCGGTGCCGAGCAGCCAGTCGGTGACTTGAGGGCCGAGCGCGAGTTGCATGTTCAGTGGCGGCAGGGGTCCGGAGGGCCTCCGGCCTCTGCGTCCTTCGGCTATCGGGAAAGGAACCGGCGGCTTGAGCCCGGGCCGCGCGCGGCTCGGCTCCTGCCGCGGCACAAATCACCGGAATGCCGGGGGCACGGGCAGCGTGCGGTCGCGCGGCGCGTCGCCGTCGGCGCCGATGTCGACGGTGTCGGCCCCGTCGTCGTCGACCAGGAAGCCGCCGCTCTGGTGCGCCCAGAGCCGGGCATATAGGCCACCGCGCTCGAGCAGGCCGCGGTGGTCGCCGACCTCCACGATGCGGCCCCTGTCCAGCACCACCAGGCGGTCCATCGCGGCGATCGTGGACAGCCGGTGCGCGATGGCCACCACGGTCTTGCCCTGCATCAGCCGGTAGAGGCTGGACTGGATCGCCGCCTCCACCTCGCTGTCCAGCGCGCTGGTGGCTTCGTCGAGCAGCAGGATCGGCGCGTCCTTGAGCATCACGCGGGCGATGGCGATGCGCTGGCGCTGCCCGCCGGAGAGCTTGACGCCGCGCTCGCCGACGTGCGCGTCGTAGCCGGTGCGGCCGGACGGGTCGGTCAGGCCGAGGATGAAGTCGTGCGCCTCGGCGCGCTGCGCGGCGGCCACCATGTCGGTCTCGGTTGCGTCGGGGCGGCCGTACAGGATGTTGTCGCGCACCGAGCGGTGCAGCAGCGAGGTGTCCTGCGTGACCATGCCGATCTGCGCGCGCAGGCTGTCCTG
>Ga0105090_10001428_pt1 | contig 12860 bp, 7 predicted proteins | sample PPLLak3March2015_FD_79110 | JGI IMG/M metagenome (GOLD analysis project Ga0105090, IMG submission 79110) | Freshwater sediment microbial communities from Prairie Pothole Lake near Jamestown, North Dakota, USA - PPLs Lake P7 Core (1) Depth... | ecosystem: Environmental > Aquatic > Freshwater >... | reverse complement strand
ATAATTTTTTCTGGTGATTCTTTGACTGCTTCATTAAATAGAATTGTAACTTGTTCATAACCAAGCATTTCGTACTTGCCGTTAAACAATTCTGGTAAACCATCACTCATTAAAGCAACCACATCTCCTTTATTTAACTTTATATTTATCTTCGAATAATTAAGATCAGCAAAACTGCCAAGAGGTAATCCCTTCAAGGGAGCCGATTCAATGATTCCGGTTGCCGAACGATAGATTAATGCAGAGGGCATTCCCGCACCGGCTAATTCCAAAGTATCATTTTTTAATCTGACAATACCCATTGCCATAAAAAGATTTGGTAAGCGCATTTTTCTGATTGAGTAGTTTATGTGATCCAGTATTTCAGCTATATCATCGTTACTGGAAAGAAGATTGAACAAACTCTTAGTTGCGGTAACCATTGTTCCGGCTTGTGCACCATGCCCGGTAGCATCACCAATCACCATTGTTAATGTTCCATCCGGATGATTGTTGAAATCATAGTAGTCCCCTCCGACTTCAGTTGCAGTTTGCATTAACGCTGCAATTTCTATTTTGGGATGATCAGGAATTGCAGAAGGAAGCATCGATAGCTGAAGGTTTCTTGCTGCATCCAGTTCTTTTTTCTTTTGATCGAATTCCATTTGCAGTAAAGTGGCTTTCGTTTCGGCCGCATCCATTTCACTTTTATGAAATTTTTGAAGTGTTTCGTGTGCCTGCTTTTTGAAACGGTAACGGTTATAAAACATAATCATAAAAATTATTGCGACAACAAGTCCGGCAATAAGTATTGTCCTGTAAAGATTCTGAATCTCGCTGTCACGCTTTAGCAACTCAATCTGCTGATTCTGTTCTTCTGTTTTGTACTTTGCTTCAAGTTCAGCTATCATTTCCTGGCTTTCCGAGTTAAACATTGAGTCATGAGCAGCTTTGTAATTTTTATATTCGGCCAGAGCTTCCTTATAACGGCCATTACTTTCAAAAATATCGGAGAGAACTATGTGTGCCTCCCGAATTGCAGACCAACCACCGGATTCCTTAACAAGCTTTAATGCTTCCCTGCCGGCTGCAATAGCCGGTTCTATATCTCCCAACTGGTTGTAAACATCAGCCAGTCTTATAAGCGAACTTGCAGTTCCAGCCCTATCTCCAATGTCTTTACGTATTTGAATTGCGCGATTCAGATACTTAAGTGATGCCGGATAATTACCAAGTGATAAATAGATCGAACCGATATTATTCAATGCGATCGCTAAAGAATATTTACTGCCAATCTTTTCCCAGATAGCCAGGGCTTGTTTATAGTAAATAAGGGCTTCGGTTGGGTTTTGTTTAAGCTCATTTATTGCACCAATGCTGTTAAGTGTTGAAGCAAGATTATTTTTTTCACCCAGCTCGTTCCAATAAGTAATTGCCTGATTATAGTATTCAAGTGCCTTATCGTACTGCCCCAACTTCTGGTAAAGGATACCAATGTTATGAGTTGATCCTGCAATTCCTCTGGTATCTGATTCCTTTTTATTCAGTTGAAGGGCCAACTGGTGGAATCTTAGTGCCTCAGCATAATTGCCAATTATATCATTTGATATTCCGAGATATGTATATGTCTGAGGAAGTTCGTCTACATTATTTAATCCGATTAATAAATCTAATGATTGCTTGTGGTAGTTCAATGCTTCATTGTAGTTGCTTAATCTTCTGTTGACAGAACCTAATTCATTCAAAAGTTTGGCCTTGAACACTGCATCATAATCTTTTTCGTTTTCTTCAAGTGCGGCGTTTATTATTTTAATAGCTTCTTCATAAAGACCTTCAGTTCTTAAAATTCTGGCAGTTAAAAAATATTCCCATGCCACCCCCCCGATTATTCCTGCATTACGTGCTGCTTCACCTGTTTTCATTGCATAAACCTTCGCTGAATCTAATTCATTCATATGCAGGTATGCCCAGCCTTTGTAGTATAATACCTCAATCATCAATTCATTTTCAGGATACTTTTTTAAAAGCATTAATGCTTCATTACCATACTCAATAGCTTCCTGTGAAGCAGATCTCTGTAATTCTCGCATCAGACCGATTTGAATTTTTATCCGCTCCTTCCCCTCTGCCGTACTTAATATTGATTTAAGACTATCAACTTCTCTTTCTCCTGAAAAAGTTGAAATCGGCATAAGTATAAAAGCAATCAAGATTAATATTTTTACTTTAAAATATTGCATTTTACAAAGACTCTTAGTTTGAAAAATTTATTTAAATATAAATCCGATAGTTATCCGGATTTGAGATAAGATTATTTCAGAAATTTTGCAGATGCTGGTAAATGTGCGCTCGAAAAATAACTTTGATGAGTTGAACAATCAATGAAAACTTTCTCGATAGTGATGAAAGGATTTAGAATTGTACGAACGGAATATCTGTGACAAGTGCTACATCAAAGCTTTGTCATAGCGATTAAATTTCACTCGGTCCGAATTTCAAATTATAGTTATTGTGATATATATCAAAGTTATGAGTAAGCGGAAAAATTTTACAAAAAGAAGTAAACCAAACTTCTAATTTTGTAGTCAAACATTAGATATTATAATTTATCGCAAATTATTATTTATAAAAATTAATAGGAGAGTGAGTTATGGCACATGGAGTAATTAATTTTTTTCACCTGCTGGCAACATCAATTTGGATAGGAGGAATGGTATATATTCATTTTGTACTATTGCCTGCTGTTTCAAAGATTGATCAGGGTGAAGGCGGAAAGCTTCAGGGACTTTTGGCAAAAAGGTTTTCAATAATAGCCTGGAGTGCATTGCTGATTCTTCTTATAACGGGTTATCTGAAAACACCATCAGAAATGTTATTTAATACATCAACTCAATTCGGAATAATCCTAACCGTTAAACATATTTTAATTATTGGAGTACTTATAGTCGGTATTATGATTGGTGCTGTTGTTGTCCCCGGATTGAGAAGGTATATGCCGAAGCCAGGAGAAAAACCCGCACCAGAGTTTTTTTCTTTTAAAAAGAAACTTGAAGTTCTTGCAACGACTAATCTGACGCTTGGTGTACTAATCTTAATCTGTGCTTCGATGTTGTGGTAATTATTTGGTGTTTAAGATGAAATTACAAGAAGGGCGGACTATTAGTCTGTCCCTTCAATAACAAGAAGCATTACAGAGTAAATAATTTTTTTGATAAAATAATTCTCCTCTCAAATTTCTGATATTGCTGCAAAGAAATTTTTTTCACCAAGTCTTTCATTATTCAGAGATAATTCTTAGTTTGCTTATAGAATTAATACATAGGGAAGGGTTTATAGTCCCAACTACGCTATCGCCTCTCTGAATAATCTTCAATAAAATCATTTAAGGAGGCTAAATGAATCGTGTACTACTATTCGCAATTTTTTTATCTGCATTGCTACTTTTTCCTTTCAAGCAACTAATATCACAAAGTGATCCATTCGGAGTTAATGAAACCGGCCCGATCTCGGTGAAATCGCAGGATGTATTTCTTTTGTGGATGGATGATCAAGGGACTAGTGAAGTTACAAGTTATCAAAAAATTTATCGTTATAAGACGGAGGGTATATTAGATCCAACTATTCCTCTTGACTCCCTGATATCGACAACCGATAAAGAATTTGATAATAGACGTGGAACATATAGGTATGTTGATGTAGCCACTGGTAAATTTAATGTTGATCCTTACGATGACATAGTAGCCGTTTGGAGGGCTTACAACCCAAATCAGTTGATTGAAATATCGATTCCTTTGTTTGATACAACAGGATCTTTTTCAATTTCCAATCAAATTACACTGAATGCAGGTGAAGATATCGAGCAAGATGAAGAAATTTATGTGAGAACAGGAGACTTTGATGGCGATAATCTGGATGAATTTGTTGTTGCATTCAGGGATGTGGATGATTCTGTTCACCTATGTTTATACGATGTTGATTCAACTTTACAAGCAACTTTAGTAACAAATTATTCTAATACTAAGGTATCAGGTTCATCAGTAGCTTATTTTGTAAAATATTTTGTGGGGGCTGCTGATTTAAATAATGATGGAATAGATGAAATAGTTACTTGCACTTGGGAGTCCAGTGTTCAACCATCATATTTACCAATCACGATTAGAATTTATGCAATTGAGAACGGGGAATTTGTGCCTAAGGGAGTAAAGCAAATAGACGTACCAAGGTTTGACGGTAGCCTAGAATATTTTGCAATGTCCCTGGCATCAGGTCAGTTTGATTATGATGAGGAGAATGAATTAGTATTTAGTGCTGCTTTTAAATGGGGATTGTCTAATGCTTCTTCCCGCCATTACAAATTAAATGTAATTAATAATTTGCAAACAATAATTCAAGATGTCCCACTTGCATTAAATTTGGAACTTCATAATGTAAATGATATTTCAGAATTTAGTTTAGCTGCAGGTGATCTGAACAATGATTACAGACGTTTGGATGAAATTGTTTTTGCCGCTGGAAACAGGATTCAGGTTATTGCTGTTAATGAAAATTTAGATTTTGTCGCGAAGGCACTTATAAATGTGGCTAATGGAGGAGGTAGTGATTATCTACAAAGCAATAATTATCTGAAAGTGAAAGATATGAATATGGACAATAAAGAAGATGTTGTTGTTGTGAAAAACCTCGTTGGTGCAATCCCAAATCCGGGTTTTTTAACAGCGTTTATTACATTTACCGATACAACTCTAGCTCAGGGTACAGTACTAGTTGCACGTAATCTGGGAGATGAATCTAGTAACAATGAATATCATCAATATGCAATTGCTGTTGGTAATTTTGATGGGTTTGATTTTAGAATTGGACAACCAACTGTTACCAGAGTATTTGGAACAGTGGAGCCAGTAATTATACTCAATGCTCCTCCTATACATTTTGATAAATTCGGTAATAATATTTTTGATCTTAACACATGTTTCCCTGATCCAGTTAATAATTGTGATTTTTATTCAAAGTATTGGACTTATAATCAAACCTCTACGGAAGTAACAATTGAGAGTCATCGAGATTGGCAGGTCTCAGCCGGATTAAGATTGGATGGAAATGTCAGTGCTTCCCCCATGGGGGTAGGCACAGATATTAACTACGAAGTTTGGGCCACTTATAAACATGGCAGGCACTTTAGTAATAGCACTACAACTGGTGAAACCCAAACAATATCGGTAACAATACAAGCAACAGATGATGATCGAATTTATGCAATTGTCGAGGATTGTGATGTTTGGGAGTATCCTGTCTTCCATGGCAACGAAACAATTTCCAGAAGATCATATTTTGCTTTTGTACCCCAGGCTCCCCAAGGAACGTGGTTTGGAAGCAAAGCTCCTGAAGCTTTCAACTATTTCCCAAAACATCAAATTGGAAATATTTTATCTTACGATGATAGTCCGGGTAATAACAATAATATATCTCAGTTACTTGAAACTCAGGGAACTGATGCATTCAATGTAGATGCAACTTCTTCTTACAATAAGCATTGGTTGTTTGATCGCTTTGAAAACGTTCAGGCAGATACTTCAAGGGAAAATACATTTGACGCCGGGATTAAATTTGTTATTGAAGCTACTTATGCTATCTCAAAAAAAGAAGTTAGTACTAGCAAAACAACTGTCAAATCTGGCTTTGACTTGGAAGTAAATATGGGATCTCTTAATCCCGCGTATAGTAATGCACCGTATTCAGGTGTTCCATATGCATATTGGAGCAATGATAATGCTCTTGTGCTTGATTACGCTGTTAATCCTTCATTGGGCGGGGGTAATCCAACCTGGTGGCAAGAAATGTATGGTGATAATCCGGATCCCACATTTGTATTACCCTGGAGATTAGATCTTGAGAAAGGGTATGGGACACCTGGTAACCAATTGTTACAGTCCAAAAGTATATCATTCTCTAATAATAAACCTAATCCTGGAGATACATTAACAATTACAGCACAAGTGCGTAATTTCAGTTTAATACCAACACAAACACCTGTAGCTGTTAGTTTTTATCAGGGAGATCCGGATTCAGGTGGTACCCAAATAATTGGTGTGCATGGGACTAATACTATTAGTACCAACGGTACTGTGTCAGCAAGAGGAAGATCAGATGTAGAATTTAAATGGATTGTTCCCTCTGGTTTGCCAACTTACCCAAGGATATATGCAATACTTGACGAGAATAATAATATTAATGAAATTCACGAAGAGAATAATAAGGGTTACAATATATTAGGTATTTACTCAGTAACCGGTGTTGAGGTTGAAAATAATATCCTACCTGAAGAGTATGTGCTTTATCAATCATATCCGAATCCGTTTAATCCGTCAACGACAATAAAGTATTCGATCCCGAATAGTGATAAGGTGAGCATTAAAGTGTATGATATTTTAGGAAGAGAAGTTTCGACTCTTGTTAATGAATATAAAACTGCAGGAACACATACGGTTGAATTCAATGCTAGTGGGCTTGCAAGCGGAGTGTATTTTTACCAGTTGCGTGCTCAGAATTTTGCTGAAACGAAGAAAATGGTGCTGTTGCGGTAATTGTAATTGTCAGGGATACGAAAATTGTAAGAGCGATTCACGGAATCGCTCTTACTTTATTATCCTTGGAGTAATCTTAAATTGTGTGTGTAGTGAAGAACGACTTACTTCTTATTATAAAAGCTTACTCCCTCGTTTTTCAATTTATCAACCCACATTGCTTCAAGAATCTCAAGCTCAGCTTTTAATTCTCTTTCGGCTTCATCTTTAACTTCAATCTGATCAAGAATAAAAATTTCAAAATTCTCCTTACCAAGTCTTTTGTAATCGTTAGCTAAATTATGATATGCATGACTGCCCATCTCTAACTCGAAAGTGATGCCTCTTATTTTAGCAGGAAGGTTAACGGAAGTGCCAATAAATATTTTATTATCAGGCTTATTCTTGACCGCATACAAGCCGGCAGGATGTTTCTGATTTTTATACTCTTTCCTGATTTCCTTTTTATTAATCATTTTTACTCACAAAATTTTTTCAATCGATTGCTGAAAACTTATCTATACCGATTATTGTTTTCAAATGTAATACTGACTCATAAAGAATATGCAGATCTGATACGCATATTCAGAAAGAGACTTTTTCGTTAAATTTTTGCCTTCTCATTTATCATACTTGGCTCCCCTTTTAGTATTATCTATTTTTGCTCAACAAAAACGAAATTTTAATAAATGAGCAGCGAACCAAACAAAATTATTTACTCAATGGTTGGGGTAAGTAAATTCTATAACAACAAACCAATTCTTAAAGATATTTCCCTTTCTTATTTCTATGGAGCTAAAATAGGCGTAATTGGTTTAAACGGTTCCGGTAAATCATCGCTCCTAAAAATTCTTGCGGGAGCTGATAAAAACATAAATGGAGAAACAGTTATTTCTCCAGGTTTCACAATCGGATATCTTGAACAGGAACCAAAGCTTGATGATACTAAAACAGTAAAAGAAATTGTTCAGGAAGGTGTTCAATCCATTGTTGACATTCTAAAAGAGTTTGATGAAATAAATACAAAGTTTGCCGAACCGATGGATGATGATGAAATGACCAGGCTTCTGGAAAGACAGGGTGAAGTCCAGGAAAAAATTGAAGCAATGGGCGGATGGGATCTGGATGCCCGGCTTGAAATGGCAATGGATGCTTTACGGTGTCCTCCTTCGGATACTTTGTGTAAAGTTCTTTCAGGCGGGGAAAAGCGCAGAGTTGCACTTTGCAGATTACTTCTTCAAAAGCCCGATATACTTTTGCTCGATGAACCAACAAACCATCTTGATGCAGAAACAGTTGCGTGGTTAGAACATCATCTACAAAAGTATGAAGGAACAGTAATTGCGGTAACTCATGATAGATATTTCCTTGATAATGTTGCCGGATGGATTCTTGAGCTTGATCGAGGTGAAGGAATTCCGTGGAAAGGAAATTATTCATCCTGGCTTGAGCAGAAACAAGAGCGATTACGTGTTGAAGAAAAACGTGAAAGTGAAAGACAGAAAACTTTACAGCGCGAACTCGAATGGATAAGAATGAGTCCGAAAGCCCGTCATGCAAAATCAAAATCAAGAATCACTTCTTATGAAAGTCTTCTTAAAGAAGAAAAAGAAAAAGGTCAGAAAGAATTTGAGCTTTACATTCCGGTTGCTGAACGTCTTGGTGACATTGTAATCGAAACAGAAAATCTTAGCAAAGCTTATGGCGATAATATTTTAATTGATGGTTTAACATTTTCAATTCCTCCCGGTGCTGTTGTTGGAATTATCGGAGCCAACGGAGCAGGTAAAACAACTTTGTTCAGAATGATAACGGGTTCAGAAAAACCCGATTCCGGAAATTTAAAAATTGGCTCAACAGTTAAGATGTCCTATGTTGATCAATCAAGAGATGCGTTGAATCCTGAGAAAAGTATCTGGCAATTAATCTCCGGAGGCGAAGACACAATAATGTTAGGCAGCAGGCAGGTTAATTCGCGTGCATATGTTGCGCAGTTTAATTTTTCCGGCGCGGATCAACAGAAAAAAGTGAACTTGCTTTCCGGCGGAGAAAGAAATCGTGTTCATCTTGCAATGATGCTGAAGCAAGGCGCTAATGTTCTTCTTCTGGATGAGCCAACAAATGATCTTGATGTAAATACATTACGTGCACTTGAAGAAGGAATTGAAAAGTTTGCCGGATGTGTTCTTGTAATTAGTCACGACAGATGGTTTTTGGATAGAATTGCAACTCACATTTTAGCTTTTGAAGGAGAAAGTAAAGTAGTCTGGTTCGATGGTAACTACACAGAGTATGAAGAAAAGCGTAAGGAAAGATTGGGAGTTGAAGCCGATCAGCCGCATAGAATTAAATACCGGCATTTAACAAGGAATTAATACATTTATTAGAATTTCAATATCCTCTTAAAAAATATTATCATTCACAAAATGAAAGGTTCAAATAAATATTATGAAAAAATTATTATTCTTCGTAGTCGCATTAACAGTTCTTATCGCATGCTCAAAAACTGAAGAGAAAAAAGTTGAGAGTGCAGACCAGGAAACCGTCACCACTCAAGAAACTCAACAACCGGTTGTTAGCCGCAGGTATGAAATAAAATCTGGTGTAATATTTTATGACGCACCAATGGGCACAAAACAAGAATTATATTTCGATGATTATGGTGCTAAAGAAGTTGCTATTACTTTTGTTGATTTAGGAATTACTAAATCCAAATCTATAGATATTAGAAAAGATGGATTTAGCTATGCTTACGAAGAGGGAAAAACTGAAGGAACCAAAAAAGCCTGGTACGTTCCAGCAAGTACCGATTATTCAAAAGCCGATCCCAAAACAATTGAGCGTTACAAAATTAAAGATCTTGGAACAGAAACTGTTGCAGGAAAAGATTGTAAAAAATACAGCGCAGAATTTGGCGGTTCACCAATAGTAAGCTGGACATGGAATAATATTCCTATAAAATCAGTAACAAAAATGGGTGGAAATGATTTTGTAATCGAAGCAACAAAAATTCAGGATACTTCTGTGGATCCTAAAATGTTTGAACTACCTGATGATGTAACTTTTAAAGAAATGTAATTAGATAAAACTTATAACGTCTTGGCGTCTTTTGGCGAAGACATCGAGACTGTGTGAAAATTGTAAAGCGAAATTTATTTCGCAGCTAAGTAATGTAAAATTGCTGTTAAAAAGCATTTGGCGAGATGAATCTCGCTATACAATTAATGTTTTTACACAAACTCCATCCCCCTGGGGGTGAGATACAAAAAATATTATTACTATAGATAAGCTTTGACTCCACATTATCTATAAAAATTAATGTATTTGTGTGATTGGGGTTGTAAATTTAGGTTTTAATAAAACACATTAATTCTATACCTTGTTGGGGAAATAAAGAGAATTGAACTAAATTAACAGTGATGCAAAACTAATTATAAGGAGAAACATTTATGCTCAAAAGCAATTCATATGACGGGGGAAGAACAGAGGAGGCTACTGTAATCAGCAGAGGCGTTAAGATTGAAGGAAAGCTGAGCTGCAGCGGAAGTATCAGATTAGATGGTGAGGTACAGGGAGATATTACCTCGCAAAGCACGGTAATTGTTGGAGAAAATGGAAAAGTGAACGGACAAATTAATGCAGAGAGCATTACTATCGGCGGGAAGGTTACCGGAACAGTAAAAGCAAAAGAAAAGGTTATGCTGGAGTCTAAGGGAAATCTAAAAGGTGATATTATCACAAAAACACTTTCGGTTGATGCCGGAGCTGTTTTTAACGGTAATACTAAAATGGGAGATTCAGGAAATTTTGGCTCACCCACCGAAACCTCCAAACCAGCGGACACTTCAGCGAAATAGTCCATAAAAAAAAACAGTTTTGCTTAAAGAAATTTGTTAAGTCAAAACCACAACAATTAAAAGGCGAGCCCACAGCTCGCCTTTACTGCAAGCCTCAAAATTTTTTACCACGAATTAATTTAATAACCTAGCGCATCATCTTATCCATAACCGCCCCTTTCGGTTTGTAAACGCACAAAAAAAAGTATTTGATTAATAATCAGCAACAGTCCTCAATTCGCAAGAATAGTTGCTTATATCAATTAAGTTTACAATATTATTAGCAAAAATATATACTTTACTCCGAGAGGACGCGAGGGCAGTTACTAGTTACATTCTGAAAACGGTATCCCTCACACTCTCCCGAAGTAAAATTTCCAGAAACTAATACTTTTTCGATAGGGGCTATTGTGCAAGTTTTAGGAAAATTTATACTACTTGGATATATACTTTTCATAAGTTCAGTCTATTCAAAGAACGAAGCCGGTTCAAAGTTCAACGTAAAAATATTTTATCAAATTCTAATTAACTAATTATCCAATAATAAAAAGGTGGCTATTATGTACAAACTATACTTCAAAGCAACCATAATATTATGCGTTGCATTTTTCGCTCCACTATTTATTGTAGGTTGCGAGGAAGACTCACCTAGTGAGCCTAACGGTAACGGCCAGACCATCACCGTAAGCGGATTTGTAAAAGATTTTGATGGTGAACCTGTTGCCGGAGTTCCAGTAATAATAAAAGGGAAAGCACCTGTAACCACAGATGCAAACGGAGGTTTTACAGTCTCCAACGTTAGTAAACCATACGAGGCTAGGGTTATCTTTAGCACAGGTCAATCTGTATTAGTTTATCAAGGATTGACACGATCAGATCCAACCTTGATTTATTTGGGTGTGACATCAGCTGGTAAGTCAGCCACAATCAGCGGATTTGTACCTCCTGCCGCAGGAAAAATTACGAGAGTATTTTTTACGAGTGGCACAATGTCCTGGTCTACAAATGCAGATCAGGGAACTGGAGTATATACATTGAACATTTACTGGAAAGGAATCGCAAATTCTGTGTCCGGTAAGCTACAGCTACTTCGCTGGACACAAAATGTGAGTGGATTGCCCAATCAATATGATGCCTATGGTTTTGAAGACAATCTTACGGTTAGTGCTGGTGGAACCTTTCCTGACAATAATTTTGCCGCTGCAAATCTTACAGATCCTCCGGAGCAAAATATCAGTGGTTCAATTGTACGCCCATCATCAAGCTATGATTTATATAACAAATCCCTCTACTTGTTTTTTGGAAATGCCGAAATCTACTTGGGTGAAGAGTGGGGAGCCGGTCTTTCGGACAATTTTAGTTATGTTGTACCATCTATAACTGGCGCTACATTTGGGATTAATGCTAGTGCGTCATTAAGCGCCACACCAACTGATAGATATACTTATTATGCTAAAAGAGGAATTACGGGTGGATCGAGTGGTATTACTATAACCCTTGCAAGTTCACCACAGCTCAATATTCCCGCACACAATGGTTCCGGTATTGACACAACAACTCAGTTTCTCTGGACGAAAGGAAGCGGAGGAGGTATATGTTTGCTTTACGTTAGTCCCACTATGTGGGGAACCGGACCAACATTCTGGATTTTTACAGCAACTAACTCTGCTTCAATTCCGAACCTGGCTCCACAAGGAATGGGGCTGCCGTCAAACATATCTTATTTATGGCGTGTAGCACAGGTATTTCCCGTGTCGTCCATTGATGATGCAGCAAGCTCTAATTTTTTGCAGCAGACAAGTGGAAATATTGAAGGAGGACAAGCTAGTTCCGAGGATTTTAATTTTACAACTAAAGCCAGCCCATAGCATAGCGGTTGCAAAACAAAAACACATAAAGAATTAATTTAAGGGGGCACCAAGTGCCCCTGATTTATTTTTACCCGCACATAATCGAAAGGACTTCTGAGTTTTCCTAATCGTTCGTTAGAAAATGTTTTCCTATTAGCAACCCAACCGCAAATTTCATTTGCTAATTGTTAATTGACATTGGCAATTAATTTTAGCAAGTTTATCCCAAACAAAAAAAAGGAGGAGTTATGAAACACTTACTAACAATTGTATGTGTTCTTATCTATTCGTTAATTTCACACGCACAGCAACTACCAAACCTTCCAATACCTATTGGTGCAGGTAATGCCGAAGTTTGGAATGATGCAATTTATCTTTTCGGAGGCTCTGATGACTGGTCAGGCACAACACTTTATCAGCGCGTTTATAAGTTCGACGGGACTAGCTGGGCTTACCACGATACTATCCCGGATGATATGGTATGGGATGTTGAAACTGTACTCGCCGGTGATTACGTTTATTTATTAGGAGGATGGTATGGAGGCGAATACCTAAACAGAAGATATAATCTAAATACTGGCGAATGGGCATACCTTGCAAATAGTCCGAACACCTATCAGGATTGGGGACTTACT
>Ga0105090_10001427_pt1 | contig 12865 bp, 10 predicted proteins | sample PPLLak3March2015_FD_79110 | JGI IMG/M metagenome (GOLD analysis project Ga0105090, IMG submission 79110) | Freshwater sediment microbial communities from Prairie Pothole Lake near Jamestown, North Dakota, USA - PPLs Lake P7 Core (1) Depth... | ecosystem: Environmental > Aquatic > Freshwater >... | reverse complement strand
TCAATCCACATGGTCCATTCAGGGCGTTCATCGCGGCGTTGGTGCTATGGAGTGCGGGCGGGCTGCAAGCCCAGATCGCATTTACGGGCGCCTATCAGCAGAACTTTGATGTGCTGGGCTCCGACACCAGTTGGCTGGAGGGTTGGAACGGGGTCAACACGGTGACGAGCCCCGGAACTCCGCTTACGCTCGGGCTCAGCACCGGTAGTTCCACCAGCGGCGGACTCTACAACGTGGGCACCAGCGGCGGTCCCGATCGCGCCTTGGGCAGTCTCGCGGCGGGGAGCACGGTGCCGAGATTCGGGGTGCAGTTCCAGAATACGTCCGGCGGCACTTTTACCGATGTCCAGCTGGGCGGCGTGATGGAACAGTGGCGCAGCGGCAGTTCAGCGGCTGTTAATGAGTCTTTGACGTTCGAATACAGCTTCGACGCGCAGGGAATTGACGACGCGTCGGCGAGCTGGCATACGCTCGGCGGATTGGATCTCCTGGAACGACTCACGGAGACGACCAGTTCGGGCGCGGTCAACGGCGATTTGCCGGAGAACCAGAATCTGCTGGGTGGCACGATCGAAGATGCCATGTGGCTTGACCAGGGATTGCTCACGTTGCGGTGGTCTGATTTCAACGACACCGGCAATGACGGGATGTATGCGCTGGACAACTTCACGCTGTCGGGAGTCTCAGCGGTGCCGGAGCCGTCGGTCTATGTGCTGGCGGGTCTTGGGCTATTGGCGCTACTGAGCCGGCCACTGCGTCGTTAAGGTTGGGAATCGGCTGGAGGATCATCGCCGGTGGAGCCGGCGATGATCCGTTTCCGCGGAAGGTGGGGCAGAGGCAACCGCGCGCTCAGCCGGTTCGCCGTCCGGTCACCCGGCGGCACCACCAATCCCGCAGCTCGCGCCTCAAGCCGGGGATGAGCGGCGTGCGCAGCGGGTTCGAGAGATAGCTGAGGAGCCGGCCCACGGTCAGCCGCAGCAGATGATGGTGCCAGCGTAAGCCATGGCGGTCGTGGATGCGTCGAAGTTGCGCTTCGACTTTCCGCCAATGCTGAACCGCGCCCATCTCCGGATGGATGGTGTAGTGCACCTGGACGCGGGGGAGACACGCGATTTCTTCCCCGGCGGCAAGCAGCCGGGTATAGAACTCGAGGTCCGGGGTCACGGAGAATTCGGGGTTGAAGCCTCCGTAAGGCTGCAGGCGCTGACGCCAACCCAGGAAGGTGCCGTGGTTTAAGAAGCTCGTCTTGTAGCGGAGGATCAAGAGTCGGCGGAGCGTCTGGCGGTTCATCGGACCGCGGTAAGTGATCATGCCGCGCCCCAGCGGGTTCCCCTGCGGATCCACGAACCACGCGTCGCCCGCGACGCCGATGTAGTTGGGGTGGCGACGCAAGAAATCGACGGCGGATTCGAGCGCATCGGGCGTGTAGAAATCGTCGCTGGCCTGGATGCCCACGAGGTCGCCTCGAGCGAGTTGAAGTCCCTTGTTGGTGGCCTCCACCTCGCCGTGATCGGGTTCGGAGCGGAACCGGAGGCGGGGATCCTGTTGGGCGAGGCGTTCGAGGATGGACAGGGAGTTGTCCTTCGAGGCGCCATCCATGACCAGGCACTCGAGATTGCGGTAGGATTGTTGGAGGATGCTTTTCAGGCAGCGCTCGAGGAACGGCCCTCGATTCATGGTGGGCACGATGATCGAGACCAGCGGGTCTGTCGTTTCCCGGCCGTTCGGCTGGTTCTTTCCGCTCATGATCGGGGATGGGTCATCGGGCGGCAGGGCGAGGGTCGGTTCAGAGGCCGTAGCCGGTCTGGCGGAACCAGTTCAGGGTGCTGGCCAACCCGGTCTCCAGCGGGGTCAGACGGAGCTCGGGCAGGAGGGAGCGGAGTTTCTCGGTGACCAGGCATTTGGAGCGGGCCCCGACGTAACGGGATTCATCGAACTGAATCGCGTTGAAGTCGTAGCCGGTCTGGGAGCAGATCAGTTGCGCCAACCGGCGGATCGAATGTTCCTCGCCTGCCCCGAGGTTGATCAGTTCGTTCTCGCGCTTTTCGGCCAGTTGAACGGTGATGCGCACAAAGTCATCGAGATAGACCAGTTCCCGTTTTTGATGGCCATCGCCCCACAGGATCACCGGTTCGCCGTGCTTTTGGCCGCGGAGAATTTTGCGAATGAGATCGAAGATGAAATGCATTTGGCGGCCATCCTGGTGGTAGCCGGGGCCGTAGAGCGTGGAAGGAACGAGGCAAAGATAGCGCAGACCGAACTGTTGGTGGAGAGCGCGCAGGCCGACGAGCAGCATGCGTTTGGTCATGGCGTAGGTATAGAGGCTATCGATCGGGCTGCCGGCCAGGTAATTGGATTCGGCGAGCTCGAGGTTCGGGTCGTAGGCGCAGCTGGTGCCCATGCAGATCAGTTTGGCCTGGGGTTGGGCGCGCTGCCACCAGCGTAGAACGTTGGTGTTGATGGCCTGGTTGATGATCCATTGCTCGCCGGGATGGTGAAGACAGAAGTCGCCCGCCTGAGTCCAGGCCGCCAGGTGATAGATTTGGTCGAAGTTAGCGGTTCCATACCGGTCCAGGGCCTGGGTTTGGGTGAGGTCCGCGTCCCGCGAGCCCAAGCGGGCGACCGTATGGCCGGAGGAAGCAAGGTGTTGGCAAAGGGCTTGACCCAGGAAACCGGTGCCGCCGGTCACGAGCAGATTCATGCGAATTATTCCGGTGGGTTCACGGGGAAATAAAATTCCACGCCGCGTTCCAGCAAGGGTTGATAGTTGGCCAGGATTTCCCGCTTAAAGTTCCAGGCGAGCACATAATAGACATCGGGAGTGGCGGTCAATTCAGACTCCAGCACCACCGGCAGATGCATGCCGGGCGAAATCAGACCGCGGCGCAATGGGTTTTTCTCGACCAGACATTCGATCAGGTCGGGTCCGATGCCGAAATAGTTGAGCAGGGTATTGCCTTTGACGGGAGCGCCGAGGCCGAAAATGTGTTTCCCGGCGTTTCTGGTCCGGCGCAGGTAGGCGAGGTTCTCCTCTTTCATGGATACCAGCCGTTGGGCGAATCGATGGTAGGTCGACAGTTCATTGGCCTGCGCCTGTGTTTCCTCCGTTCGGAGCTGTCGCAGTCGATCGGTCACCGGCCTTCGGCCGGCGTGACCGACAAAGCCGATGATGGACCCGCCGTGGATGGGATCGAGGTAAGCATCGAACAGGGACAGTCCGTGGCGGCGCAGGAGCGTCTCGATGGTCTGGAGATTGTAATAGAGCAGGTGCTCGTGATAGATCTGGTCGAAGGCCAGGTTCTCCATGATCCGTTTCATGTAAAGAAACTGGACCACAAATACGCCGTCGTCCTTGAGCAGTTCGCGGATGCCCTCGGTGACCGAATGCAGTTCTTCGAGGTGAAAGAAGACGCCGGCGGCATTGATCACTTCGAATTGGCGGTCGAGTCGTCGGGCGACCTCGAGGTTGAAGAATTCGTTGAGAGTCGGTATGCCCGCAGCCTGGGCTAGTTTCGCAGTGGTCCGGGAGGATTCCACTCCGAGGATGGTGTAGCCGAGTTGGCGGAAGTGCTGGAGCTGCGTGCCGTCATTGGAGCCGATGTCCAGGACCGCTTTACCCGAGCGGTCCGCGAAGAAGCGATGATCCACCGCGGCGGCGACGCGGCCAAAATGGTCGTTCAGCGAGCGCGTGACGCCGGAGAGATACGTGTGATCACCGAACATGATTTCCTTCCGCACCGTGAAGTCCAGTTGGGCGGCTTGGCAATCGCGGCAAAGCACCACCCGCAGGGGGTAGAAAGGCTCCTTACCAACCTGTTCTCGGGTCAGGAAATGATTGCACCAGGGCTGCTGACCGAGGTCAACGGCGAGATCGAGTTCGGAGCCATCGCAAATTCGGCAGTTCATCGCATGCGGTCTCTTAGCCGGTGCGGGAGGCAACCCGCAGGCAAGGAGAGACGATTGGGGGGAGGGGTGGCCTGGGTCAAGGATGTTCCCGTGCCGGCGGCGTCACGGGATCGTGCCAACTCCTGGGGATGAGGAGCGCCTGGGACGGGAACAAGGGCAGCAGCCGCCATTCTGGGTGGCGGGCCACGAATTCCTCGAGCGCCCGGTCGACACCGTAAGCCGTGCGATGGTAGTCGTCGACCACGATGAGGGCGTGGGCGGCGAGATGGGGCCGCAGGAATTCGAGGGCATCACGAGTCGAGTCATACGTATCCACGTCCAGGTGGACGAAACCCACGGGGGCGAGTTCGAGGCCGGCCGCCGAGGCGGGGAAGAAGCCGGCAACCACGGTGGGTGCGGGTTGGCGTTTGGCGAACAGCTGCACGACGTTGGCTCGAGAGGTGTCCCGGAACATCTCCTGGTTGAAGGCCTGATCCAGTTTGGCATCCAGATGATGAAAACCCTCGAACGAATCAAAAATGAACAGCGACCGACCGGGAGCGCAGTTGGCGAGGTGTAACGCACTGCCACCGCGGTAGGTGCCAACCTCGACGATGCTGGACCCCGGGTCGGTGAGCCGGCACAACTCCCAGAGGTTGGCGAGGCGGGGAGTATCGAGGAGCGTCAACCCTTCGATCTGCCGACAGGAAGCCTGGAATGCCGGATCACTCAGGATTTCCACGCCTACCGGATCCAGCGGGCGGAGCACGAGTTGTTTGCCGGCGGCGGTGACCCGGGTGGGAACGAGATCGTAGCCCAGTTTCTGCACCAACCGGAGTATGGTTCGACGAATCATCATGAGTCGGCGGGGGCGACGGCTTTCAGTAATCGAGTTGGCCCACCACAGGGTCCTTGAACAGGGCGGCCTGTCGGGCGCCGTGGAGGCAGAGTCGCCGGAGAGCACTGAGCAACTTCCAGCCGCCCGGCAAGCGAAGGATGGTTCGGGCCAGCCGATTTCCCATACTGCCTTTGGGCGACGCCCAGCGGGTCAATTCGTTCCGGATGGCGGGTGGAAATTCATCCTGGTGACGGGCGGCGAGAAACTCCGCGAAGTTATCCAGCCCCAGGAGTCGGGCGAGGAGCACCTGCTTGGCAAAGCCTTTCCACCCCAAGCCGAGGGCGCGAACCCGGGAGTGGCTGAGGAAGAAGATGGCATCCGTCCAGACCAGCCGTCCGTTGGTCACACGATCACGGCCCGGAGTGGCGTATTTCCATACCTGGGGTCGCAACCAGATCAATTCGAACCCGAGCTGTTCGAGGTAAGCCGCCACCTCCGTGTACGAGGCTTCGCCCTGGAAAAAAGGGTGGAAGCGCAGTTCCGACTGTATGACGAGGGCGCTCTGGACGATGGCCGGCGCGCTCTGGAGGATTTCAAAGTCCAGGCCTTCGAGGTCAGTTTTGAACAGATCCACGCGATTCAGTCCCTGGGCGGCCAGCAACTCGGGCAGGGTGGCGCAATCCAGGGTTTCAGTGCCGACCAGCTCGAAGTAACTTTCAAGGCCGAACTCGCGGAGTTGATCGGGTTGAGGATCGAGGAAGGATGAGCCTTCGGGAAACGCGCGGCGTTTGAAGGTTCTGGGACCCGCCGAGCCGGCGACCGCCCGTGGCAGGCAGATGCGCCGATGGCAGCCCTGGGGGTCGCGTGTAGTGGCCTGGGGATCGACTTCCACCAGCGTGATGGCTGCGGACAATTCCGGCGCCGCCTTCAGGAGCCGGCTGGCATGGGCGGAACCCAGGTCCAGGAGCACAAAGTCACCCGCCAGTTGCTGCAGCGTTTCGTTCATGAATCCGGCATCCAACACCTTCAGGCCCCGAGCAGCACGGTCCGCAGAAATCGCTGAGCCGCTCCGCCCAGCCAGCGGTCGTAAAGCCTGATGCCCAGACCTTCCCGGGGCGGCACCGGGGCCCGGGCTGGGTCCGTGGTCAGCGCGAGGTGAAAACTGCGGGGCGCACCGTACTTCGGTCCGCGTACGAATTGGGTGTTAAAGTATTCGACGAGCTGTGGCTGATGGAACAGGCCGAGTTCGCGGAACCGTTGGATCCACCAGTGCTGATTTTGGACGGTCTGATGCAGGCGTACCCCTCCGATCACCTCTTCGTTCGGCGATGCGCTCAGGATCCACAGGCCGCCGGGGGCCAGGTGTCGTTTTACATTTTCCGCCACGGTGGACAGGTCCGCCTCGCCGATATGTTCGATGACCTCCCAGGCAGTGATCACGTCGAACCGCAGGGGCCGTTGACCGTCAGTGAACTCGCCCGTGAGTTGAAGGCGTCGGGTGAGGTCACCGGTGAAGAGCCATTCGGGAATGGTCCGCCACTCCGCGCGTCGATAGCGCTTCGAGAAATCGCTGCCCTCGATGCCGACGGCCACACACCCATCGTCCAGGCAGTCCTTGACAAAGCCGCCGCCGGAGCAGCCGAGGTCCAACACCCAGAGCGGGCCGCGTTCGAAGCCAAAGAGTTTGTAGAGTTTCTGGTTGAACCGTCGGTTGCGACTGTTGTCCATCCGGGTGCCCCAGGGCATGAGGTGGTCCGGTGACTCGGTGGCCACCTGACGCTCGGCTTCGAGTTGGACTCGAATCAGGTCGCGGTAACTGGGCGATGGCGCATTCACGGTCAGGAAAAAATGATTTGCGAGCCGGGGGCGTTCAGCCGTACGTGCAGGCTCGGTTTGGGGTGGAATGCGGCGGCGAGACCCGCATGCGCTTCGGGTGGTGCGACGAACAATAGAAATCCCCCACCGCCCGCCCCTAAAAGTTTCCCGCCCCAAGCACCATGGTCCAGCCCCAGGCGGTACATGCCGTCCAGTTCCAGACTGGAAATCCCGTCATCGAGCTGGCGTTTGGCGGTCCAGGCCTCGTGCAGGAGGGTGCCGAAGGGCTGCAGGGATTCGGCGCCGGTCAGGAGATTGAAACCCTCGTCGACCATGGACCGCATGCGACGCAGCAGAGTTCGGTTGCGTGCAACGTTTTCAAGCTGTGGGGCGACGATCTCCGAGGCCTTGCGGGTGATGCCGGTGAACACGAGGAAAAGGTGGGCTTCGAGTTCAGCGAGGCGCGGCGGAGCGAGGGGCAAGCGGCTCACGGTGAAGTCGTGTTCGCGCCGGAACTCGACGACATTGAAACCGCCGTAGGCGGCCAGAACCTGGTCCTGGCAACCGACCCGGTCGGCCAGCACCTCGCGTTCGACGTGAATCGCCTCGCACGCGAGGTCGTGCGGGCGAACGAACTCCCCCTTGAACGCGTGGAGCGCGTGCAAGAGGGAAACGGTGAATGAGGACGAGGACCCGAGGCCGCTGAACGCGGGCAGGTCGGCCATGGCATGCAACTCGACATCCTGGTTGATGCCACACAGCTGGAGGCAAGCCCGGTAAACATTGTGTTCGATATCGGCCGCGCAACGGACCAGTTCGACCTTGCGGTAGGACACCCGGATCGAATAGTCGAACAACGCGCTCGGGAATGGACTGGCCGTCAGGTAACAGAATCGGTCAATCGCCGTCCCCAGCACCGCTCCGCCTTCGTCGCGGAAATACTCGGGGTAATCGGTGCCGCCGCCGAAGAAGCTGACGCGCAGTGGGGCCCGGGCGATGATCATGGGTTCAGGATGGTTTGCCGGTGGCGCGCGACAAAGGTCCCGGCCCGCGCCAGCGATTCCGGCGTGCCAATATCCAGGAACGGCGCCGAACAGGCATGGACTTTCAGTCGCTCCCCCTGGGTGAGCCAATGCGGAAAGGCATCGTATTCGAGACTGAAATTCTCCGCGTCGGGGAGCGACGCGACGAGCGATGGACACAGGAGATAGACCCCGGCATTGACCAGGCCGCGGCCGCCGCCTTGTTTCTCGCCGAAAGCCAGGAGATCGCCCTGGTCGTTCGATTCCAGCGCACCGTAACGGGCTCGGTCTGGTGTCTGAACTCCGAGGAGGGCGCCGGACACTCCGGGTTCCGCCAGGCAAGCCCACAGCGGCGCCAGCGGGGTGACGATCATGGAATCCCCGTTTAGCACCAGCCACGCCGCCGGTTTCCGATCCGTCGCGGCGGTGACATACCGGAAGGCCCCGCCGGTCCCGAGGGGGGAGGCCTCGGTCACGCACTCGACCACCAGTCCCTCGCGCGCGATGGATCCCACATGTCCGGCAATGACCTGGGCCTGGTGGCCGGCCGAGACGATGATGTGCCGCAGACCCTGGCCATACAGTAAGAGAATGATCCAATCGATAAACGGTCGCCCTTCCACCGGCAGCATGGGTTTGGGTATGCCGGCGGTCATCGGACCCAGACGGCTGCCCTTACCTCCCGCGAGGATGACGGCGCTCGATTGGGCGGGAGCGATCACCATGGAATCATGGAACGTGGATTCAAACGTTTCCGTACGTTTGGTTGCGTAGAATGGTGAAACCTTTGATCAGTTCGAGGATCCCGGCCTGGAGGGTCCATTCCGTCCTGAACCCCGTGCCGAGCAGTCGGGCGTTGGAGACCAGGTAATCCCGCTTGTCCGGGTCCTCCCCCACCGGGGCTTCCAGGTACACAAATTCAGGCAGGTTGCGTTTGATCGCCGCGCAAAGCTCCAGTTTGGTGAGGTTCGCCTCCTCGAGCCCGGCATTGTAAGCCCGCCCGCGCATCTCCGGAAAGTGATCGAGGGCATGGATGAAAGCCCGTCCCACGTCGCGGATATGAATGAAGTTGCGGCGAAAGTGGCCTTCGAAAATCACCACGGCGCGATCGTGCACCGCCCGGTAGACGAAGTCATTGACCAGCAGATCGAGCCGCATCCGCGGCGACAAACCGAAGACGGTGGCCAGGCGAAAGCTCAGACTGTTTTCGCGACGGAGCACTGCTTCCTCGGCCTGCATTTTGGTGCGGCCGTAGAGCGATAGGGGGTTCAGCGGGCTCTCTTCCGTGCAGGGTTTGTCCCGGTCCCCAATCCCGTATCCACTGTTGGTGGTAGGTAACAGGATCCACTGGTCCCGGCTCGCCAGGCGGCAAATCAGCTCGACGGCGGAAAGGTTCGTCGTTTCCGCCGCCACAGTGTCTTCGCGGCAAATGGGCGCGCCCACCAACGCCGCGAGGGGGATGATGACATCGGCGGCGGCAACGAGAGGACGCACCACCCGTTCGTCGCGCGCATCGCCGCGGACGACCTCGAACGTCGAATAGCGGCAACAATCGAGCAGACTGGCCTGGCGAAACCGAAAATTGTCCAGCACGGTCACCTGGTCGCCGCGGGCCAGAAGCATGGGGGCCAGCATCGATCCGAGGTAACCCGCCCCGCCCGTGATAAGTATTCGCATAGTCAGAGCGCTCGTCCGTTTCGGTCAAGATACCCACGCCCGTTGGGGCCAAGGCCGATGCGTCAAGAGAGCAGAATGCCAACGGTTCACTCAAGCAGAATCTGCATGGCGCCTGCCGTCGCGGCCGAGGTGGCACTCCGTGCTGGCGTATGGGCATCAAATCCGTAGGATGCGCCGATCGATGAAGGTCCTCCAGGAGGGCCGTTGCGGCAGATAGGAAAATCTTGTATGGAACCTAAGCGACTGAAGCTGGGCCACGGCAAGGCGTTGGGACTTGTGCTGTTGGGGCTGGCGCTGCTCTTGGGGGTGCTCTTTCATCGGAGCGCCGCCGCGAATCAGACCTTGTTTTCCAACGACGCCCCCCTGGGTTTGCTTCAAGCTCAGGGTGAATTCAGCCAGCGCACCTCGAATTTTCTTGGGGTATGGCGGCATCTCAACTGGGTGGGGGAAGCGACGCTTCCATTGATGCCTGCCCTGTCGCACGCGTTCTATCTGGTGGCGGGGCCGACGCTTTACTCGAAGTTTCACGCCCCGCTGGCGCTGCTGTTCCTCGGGATGGCGACCGCCCTCTTGTTCCTTCGCGGTGGCGCACCGCCGGTCGTGGCGTTGCTGGTGGGAGCCGCGGCGACTCTCAACGGCGACGTGATTTCGCACGCCTGCTGGGGGCTTCCGCCCATTCCGATTGGCATGGGTTTCACCATGCTCGCTTTGGCGGCCCTGACGGGACCAACCGCGCCCGGCGTGGGACGGTTGATCCTGGCTGGCTTTGCCGTGGGATTGGGCGTGATGGAGAGTTACGACGTGGGCGCCATCCTGAGTCTTTATGTGGCCGCCTTCGTAATGTTCCAGGCACTCGCCGGCGACGGAAAACTGACCAGGCGCGCCGCGAAAGGGGTTGGCGGAGTCGGTTTGGTGGCGGTGGCGGCCGCGCTGATTGCCGCACAGGCGCTTTCAACACTCGTGGGGACGCAGGTCAAGGGGATCTCGGGTATGGCGCAGGATGATCAAACGCGCACCCAACGTTGGCGTGAAGCCACTCAATGGAGTCTGCCCAGACTGGAGACGCTGCAAATAGTGGTGCCGGGCATGTTTGGGTATCGGATGGACACTCCGGATGGCGGCTGGTACTGGGGAGGCGTGGGACGCGATCCGGTGTGGGACGATTATCTGCGCGCGGCCAAACCCGATCCGGCGGCCGCGCCAGCGGGCGCTTTGATCCGACATTCCGGGGCGGGTTTTTATGCGGGCGTGGTCGTCGTTCTGGTTGCGATCTGGGGCGTGGTCCGTTCCTGGCGCCGTGAGGGTAGTCCCTACCAGGACCACGAGCGACGCTTTATCCGGTTCTGGGCGGGGGCGGCCGTGGTCTCTCTGCTATTGGCGTATGGCCGGCACGCGCCCTTCTATCAGTTCATTTATCAGCTCCCGTTCTTCTCGACGATCCGCAATCCGATCAAGTTCCTGCACCCGCTGGAGATCAGCCTGGTGGTCCTTTTCGGGTATGGCTTGTTGGGTTTGTGGCGGGGGTCTGTCGAGCCGAACCGGCCGTGCCGCCCGAGTTTGGCGGAACAGTTGAGGGAGTGGTGGCGCACGGCAGCGCCCCTGGATCGCCGCTGGACCTTGGGTAGCCTGGGCCTGGCGGCGGTGGCGGGGCTGAGTTGGTTGGCCTACTCCGCGTCTTCGGGGAGAATGACGGAGTATTTGGTCCGGATGGGATTTCCGGACCGGCAGATGGCGCTTGAGATCGCGAGGTTCAGCGCGTGGGAGGCGGGGATGGGGGTGGTGTTCCTGTTGGCATCGGTCGCACTGATTATTCTGTTGGTGAGTGGGGCCATGTCCGGAAAGCGGAGTTGGTGGGCGGGTGCGTTGGTGGGTCTGATTCTGGTGGCGGATTTGGGGCGGGCGAGCCTTCCCTGGATCATCTACTACGACTATCGAGAGAAGTACGCCAGCAACCCGGTGATTGAGGTGCTGACTCGACAATCTCACGAGGGGCGAGTCACCGGGCGCGTGATGCCAAAAGAGGGGATGAACCTGGTCAATGAAGAGGGAAAGATCCTGGCCAGTCTCCACAACGAATGGCTCGAGCACTTGTTCCCCTATTACGGGGTGCAGTCTCTCGACATTGTTCAAATGCCGCGCACGCCGATCCTGGACGAGGCGTACCTGGCCGCGTTCCGGCCGACGACGAACGCGGACTTTCGCCGGGTGGGCCGGTTGTGGGAATTGACCAACACCCGGTATGTGTTGGGAATGACCGGATTCCTGGCTTCTTTGAATCAGGATTTCGATCCTGAGCAGGGCAGGTTTCGAACGCACACGGCCTTTACGCTGGGAACCCGGCCCGGGGTGGAACAATTGGAGCGGATTTCGCAATTGGCGATTACTCCGGCGACGAACGGTCCGTTCGCCTTGTTCGAGTTTGAGGGAGCCCTGCCTCGGGCGCGGCTTTATGCGCGATGGGAGTCGCCGGGGGATGATACGGCCTGTCTCGAGCGACTGTTGGATCCGGCGTATCGCCCCCACGAAACCGTGCTGATCAGCGGAGTGCCACCGAGCTCGGCGGAGCCGACGGGGTCGGAGCCACCGGGTACGGTGGAGATCGAGCAGTATCGGCCCAAGCGGGTCAAGTTGCGGGCGAAGGCAACCGTTCCGGCCGTGCTGCTGCTGAATGATCGGTGGCATGAACATTGGAAGGTGTATGTGGACGGACAACCGCGCGATTTGCTGCGGTGCAATTTTATCATGCGCGGGGTGTTTCTGGAGCCGGGCGAGGCCACCGTCGAGTTTCGATTCGAACCCCCGGTGGTTGCGCTTTACGTCAGCCTCGCCGCCATTTTGGCTGGGTTCGTCATCCTGGTCGTGATGGTGTCGGGATCGGGTTCACCCCGCGATTCCAACCTCACGAAGCCGAATCCACCGCCCGCCTCGCATCCGGGTTCGCGCCGCCGCGTGTGAGTCATCAGTCGTCATACGAGCATAACGAGGCCTATGCCGAGTTCCTGGCGAACTGGGATGCAGGTTTCTACGCCAAGTACGCGGACACCCTGCGCCCGGGCAAACCCGGTGCGCGCGTCCTGGACATCGGTTGCGGCACGGGGCAGGTGATCGCGCGGTTGGAGCAAGCGGGTTTTGAGGCGTATGGCGTGGACGTCTCGGAGCCAAACATTGCCCGGGCCAGCCTGATTAATGGCCGTTGCCAGCTTTATGATGGGCATCGACTGCCCTTTGCCGATGGCTTCTTTGCGAGTGCCGGTGCCTTGAACGTGCTCGAGCACGTGGACGAACCGGAGGCATTCATCGGTGAGTTGGCGCGCGTGGTGGCCCCGGGCGGCAGGGTCGTGCTCTCGAGCCCCAACTTCCTGCGGGTGCTTGGCCTCAGGGATTATCATCCCCGGATGCGTGGCCTAAGGAACAAGTGGCGTAATTGGTGTCGGCTCCAGGCGAAGCGCAAGCAGATGGCGCGGGCGCCGGAGACGGTCCGATTTGATCGGATGACGCCCATCGTCAAGGAACCGTTCACGCCGGACGACGATGCCGTGGTGGTGACGAACGCACTCGAGATGCGATTCTTTTTGGAGCGCTCGGGCTGCGCGGTTGAGCAAGTTGCCTGTACCGACCGCTATGTTTG
>Ga0105090_10001426_pt1 | contig 12871 bp, 13 predicted proteins | sample PPLLak3March2015_FD_79110 | JGI IMG/M metagenome (GOLD analysis project Ga0105090, IMG submission 79110) | Freshwater sediment microbial communities from Prairie Pothole Lake near Jamestown, North Dakota, USA - PPLs Lake P7 Core (1) Depth... | ecosystem: Environmental > Aquatic > Freshwater >... | reverse complement strand
GCCGCAGGTCCCGCATGACTTCCACCACTTCATCCAGGGTTTCGCCGAGACCGAGCATGATCCCGGATTTGGTGGGCAAGCCGGGATGATTCGCCTTGACCCGTTCCAGCAACTCCAGCGACTGGCGGTAGTCGGCGCCGGGCCGGGCCGCCTTGTACAGCCGGGGCACGGTTTCAAGGTTGTGGTTGAACACGTCGGGCGGCGCGGTCGCGAGGTTAGCTAGGGCGGCATCGAGGCGGCCGCGAAAATCCGGCGTCAGGATCTCGATACGGGTGGCGGGTGCCGCCTGGCGGATGGCCTGGATGCAGGCCGCGAAATGTTCGGCACCGCCGTCGCGCAGATCGTCGCGGTTCACCGAGGTGATGACAACGTAGCGCAGTTTCAGTTGCTCAATGGTCTGGGCCAGATGGGCGGGCTCATGCGCGTCAGGCGGCTGGGGACGGCCATGGGCCACATCGCAGAACGGGCAGCGCCGGGTGCAGAGGTCGCCGAGAATCATGAAGGTGGCCGTCCCCTTGCTGAAGCACTCGGAAAGGTTGGGGCAGGCGGCTTCCTCGCAGACGCTGTGCAGCCGGTTCTGGCGGAGAATGGTCTTGACCTGACGGACCTGGGTCTCGTTGCCGAGACGGGTGCGAATCCAGGCGGGCTTGGGCTGCAGCGGAGCCGAGGTGTCGGGCCGGATCGGGATGCGGCGGACTTTGTCGAGGCTGCGCTGATGGGTCTCGGGCGTGAGCCGGGAAGGGGCTCGGGCCTCGTCGGCGGGCATATCGGCTGTGACTTCGTTGATCATGGCGTTTTCCGTCATCCTCACGCTATCAGGTCATCGGGGGCGTAGCCCAGGCTTTTCATCAGGGCGGCGGCCAGCGGCGTTCCCACCTCATCCACGGTGGTGACGATCCCCAGCCGCTCCAGGCTGGTCATCGCCAGCCCAACCTGGCCGCAGGGGTTGATGCGGGAAAAGTGCCGCAGGTCCGGGTTCACGTTGAGACTGAGGCCATGATAGCTGCAACCGCGCCTTACCCGCAGGCCGACGGAGGCGATCTTGCCCCCCTCCACATAGACGCCGGGCGCGTGATCCAGCGCGTTGGCCGCGATGCCATAGGTCTTGAGTAGGCCGATCACGGCAGTCTCAAGACCACTGACCAGGCGCCGGATGCCGATGCCGCGCCGGTTCAGGTCGATCAGGGTGTAGATAACCAATTGGCCGGGGCCATGCCAGGTGATCTGTCCGCCGCGGTCGGTGCGGATGACCGGCAATTCGGTGTCGGCCAGCAGGTGCCGGGGATCGCCGTTGAGTCCCAGGGTGTAAATCGCGGGATGTTCCAGCAGCCAGAACTCGTCCGGCGCCTCCGCTGTCCGCGTCGAGGTCAGCGCGCGCATGGCGTCCCAGGCTTCCTCGAAGGCCATCCGGCCACTGTGGCGCAGGCGCAAGGCGGGTGTCACGCGCCGACATCCAGGAACAGTCGGGCGAGGCCCAGGAAGATCAAAAAGCCCATGCCATCGGTCATCGCCGTCAGCAGGACGCTGGTGCCGATGGCCGGGTCCAGCCCCATGCGATGACGTATCAGCGGGATGGCAAGACCGGTGATGGCGGCCACCAGCAGATTGAGCAGGGTGGCGGCGGCCATCACCAGGCCCAGGTCAACGCTGGCATAGAGCCCGTAGGCCAGCAAACCGAGCACGGAGCCCCAGACGATGCCATTGAGGAGGCCGATCAGCAGTTCCTTGATTACCAGCCGGCGGGTGTTGGTTGAGTTCAGCAGGCCGAGCGCCAGGGAGCGGACGATGAGGATGCTGGTCTGGTTACCGGTGTTGCCGCCGATGCCGGCGACGATGGGCATCAGGGACGCCAGGGCGACGATTTTGACGATCGTGTCCTCGAAGAGGCCGATGACGCGGGTGCTGGCAAACGCCGTGACCAGATTGATGGCCAGCCAGACCCAGCGGTTCCGGGCGCTTTTCCAGACGCTGGAGAAGATATCCTCGTCCTCGCGCAGCCCGGCTTCTGCCAACTGTTCCTCGTCGGACTTGCGACGGATGAGGTCGACGATGGTGTCGATGCCGATGCGGCCCTGCAGCCGATGGTCGGCATCGACGACCGGCGCCGAAAGCAGATCGTAACGTTCGAAGGCGCGGGCGGCATCCTCCGCGTCATCATCGAGCCGGAAGAACACCACGTCCTTGGCCATGACGGCGGCGACCGTCAGGTCTGGGTTGTGGGTGACCAGCCGCTTGAGCGACAGAACGCCTTGCAGCACGTTGTTCTCGTCCACCACGAACAGCTTGTCGGTGTGCTCCGGCATTTCGCCGCGACGCCGCAGATAGCGCAACACGGCTCCAAGGGTGGTGTCGGCCCGGAGGGTCACCATGCCGAAGTCCATGAGCGAGGCCACGCTGTCATCGGCGTAGGCCAGCACCGACTCGAGCCGGCGCCGGTTCTGGTCATTGAGGTTCTGCAGCAATTCCTGCATGACCTCCTCGGGGAGGTCGGGGGCCAGGTCCGCGATCTCGTCGGTGTCGAGTTGCTCGGTGGCCGAGAGCAGTTCGCTCTTGTCCATCGAGGAAATCAGGGTTTCCCGGACGGCGTCGGACACGTCGAGCAGAATCTGTCCGTCGAGTTCGGACTCGACCAGATTCCAGACCGTCAGCCGCTCCTCGACGGGCAGGGCCTCGAGGATGTAGGCGATGTCCGCCGAATGCAGGTTGTCGAGCTTCTGCTTGATGGCCACCTGATGCCGTTTGTGCATCAGGGTCTCGACCAGATCGTGGTGCGGCATGGATTGCTGCCGCACGATCGCCTCCTCGAGTTTCTGCTTGCCGAGAAGCTCGACGATCTCCTGCAGGTGCTGTTGCAGGTGCTCCTCCGGTGGGCTGTTGAGGCCGGCGGCCGTTGACGTCGATTCAGCCATGGGGGTCCTTGGCGGGGTGGGCCGTTCCGGGGGTCAAAGCGCCATGACGACGTTTGGGCTGGCGGTGAGGTCCTGATAGATGGCGTCGATCTGCGCCTTGCTGGTGGCGTTGATGGTGACGGTCACGGCATCGTATTTGCCGCCTTGGCTTTGGCGGCGCTGGACCGGCTCGCCGGCGGCCAGTTCGGCATGCCGCTGAACGATGGCGACCACGCCTGTTTGAAAGTCATCCGATGCCAGGCCGAAAACCTTGATCGGAAACTCGCAAGGAAATTCAAGGAGGGTTTCGGCGGAGGTGTCGCTCATGGGGTTGCCCGGAACAGAATGGTTGAAGCCATGGCGCGTAACGATGACACGCGCCGGAGGGGCCGGGGTAGCCGGCCGGGAATTGTCGCCGAAGCCGTCTAGTCCGATTGGCTATGCCGTTCCTTGAAAGCCTGGTACGCGGCATTCAGGGTTTGCCAGACCGGGCCCGGATTTCCGGCGCTGACCCGCTGACCATCCAACTCGATGACCGGCAGGATCTCGCGGATGGAACTGGTCATCCAGATTTCACTGGCGTTGCGTAGTTCCTCGGCATCGAACAGCCGCTCCTCCACGGTCTGGCCGGCTTCGCGGGCCAGTTCCAGGACGAGGTCGCGGGTAATGCCCGGCAGAATGGTTCTGCCCTTGGGCGGGGTCACGATGGCGCCATGGCTGACGATGAAGACGTTGCTAGCGGCCCCTTCCTGCACCTTGCCATCGCGTATCAGGATGGCCTCGGCGGCGCCGGCGTCAATGGCGTCCTGGCGCAGCAGGACATTGGCCAGCAGAGTGATGGCCTTGATATCGCACCGGGACCAGCGAATGTCCTCCACCGTGATGGCCTTGATGCCGTCGGCCGGCATGGGCGTAATCGGCGAGCACATGACAAACACGGTCGGGGCAATGCCGGCGGGAATGGCGTGGTCGCGTTTCGTCGCGGCGCCCCGGGTCACTTGCAGGTAGAGATACTGGTCGCCCGTACCGGAAATCAGTCGCGAGAAAATCGATGACCATTCGGCATCGGTCAGGGGCGGAGGGATGCGGATTTCACCGAGACTGCGCTTCAGTCGAGCGAGATGATCGTCCAGCCGCAGGGGCTTGCCGCCATAGACGGGAATAACCTCGTAGACGCCATCGCCAAAGAGGAAACCCCGGTCCAGCACCGGAATGCTGGCCTCCGCCAGGGGCAGGTATTCACCATTGAGGTAAACCGGTTGATCAGCCTCAGACATGCTGCTCGGTTCCTATTTCTTGATCAGCATTGCGAGTTCGTCGAAGAGCCGCTTGAAGATGCCGCCCTTGCCGATGTTCTCCAGCGCGACCAGCCGGTCCTGGGCAATGGCCTCGTTGTTGTAACTGACCTTGACTTCCCCGAGCGGGTCACCGGCCTTGATGGGGGCCACGCTCTTGTTGCCGACTTCCATGGTGGCCTTGAGGGCGTCGTACTGGCCTTTCGGGAACGTGACGTAGAAATCCTCCTTCAGGCCGGCCGGGACCAGCGACTCCGTGCCCTTCCAGACATGCGCCTCGGTGAGTTTGGATTGACCCTTGTAGATCATGCGGGTTTCGAAATTCTTGAACCCGTAGTTCAGAAGCTCGCCGTTGCTGGAGGCGCGGGCTTTGTCGCTCTTGGTGCCCATGACCACGGATATCAGGCGCATGTTGTTGCGCACGGCGGAGGCGGCCAGACAGTAACCGGCACCCTCGGTGTGTCCGGTCTTGATGCCATCGACGGTAGCGTCCTGCCAGAGCAGGCGGTTGCGGTTGGGTTGCTTGATCTTGTTGTAGGTGAATTCCTTGATGGAAAACCACGGGTAATAATTCGGGAAGTCCCGGATCAGGACCCGGGACAGGTTGGCTACATCCCGCGCGCTTGAATAGTGGCTGGGGTTCGGCAATCCCATGCTGTTGGCATAGTGGGTGTTGGTCATGCCCAGCCGGGAGGCTGTCTGGTTCATGCGCTCGGCGAAGGCGCTTTCGTTACCGGCTATCCGCTCCGCAAGGGCGATGCTGGCGTCGTTGCCGGACTGAATCAGCATGCCCTTGACCAGGTTTTCAATGGCGACCGTGCTGCCGGGTTCGGCGAACATGCGTGAGCCGCCGGACTGAGCGGCTTGCGAACTGATGGTCGCCATGTCGTCGAGTTGCAATTTGCCGTCGGTCAATTCGCCGAAGGTAATGTAGGCCGTCATGATCTTGGTCAGGCTGGCCGGCTCCAGGCGTTCGTCGGCATTGTGCTCGACCAAGACCCGACCGCTTTGGGCGTCCATCAGGATATAGGCCTTGGCGGCAATGTTGGGTGGCGTGGGCAGGGGTGCCTCGGCCATGGATGCGGCCGGTTCCAGAATCAGGAAGGCCGCAAGAATTAATTCGCAAGTTTTTGAAATCACAGTGGAATAGCCCTGCCTGAGATCAATTGATGGCGAAGATTGTAGCACGGCCCCCCGGGCCAGCCCCTCGTATCGACACCTCGGTGTCCCGGGTGGTGGTTCAGGTTTGGACGGCGCTGGTGTAATGTACGATGTTTTGGCAAAGGCCCTGCGTGATGGTTTTTCGGGTTGGCAAGGCAGATGTTTTTCACCGAGCAGTTTGATGTGATCGTGGTGGGCGGCGGGCATGCCGGGACCGAGGCTGCCCTCGCCGCCGCGCGCAGCGGATGTCTGACTCTGTTGCTGACGCAGAATATCGAAACGCTGGGGCAAATGAGCTGCAACCCCGCGATTGGCGGCATCGGCAAGGGGCATCTGGTCAAGGAAATCGACGCGTTGGGCGGCTTGATGGCCCGGGCCGCCGATCTGGCCGGAATCCATTTTCGAACCCTCAATGCCAGCAAGGGTCCCGCAGTTCGCGCCACCCGAGCCCAGGCCGACCGGGCCCTCTACCGGTCAGTCGTGCGAGCGGCCCTGGAAAACCAGCCCAATCTCCTCATTTTTCAGCAATCGGTATCCGATCTGGTGGTGGATGGACATCGCGTTGCGGGGGTGAGGACGCAGATCGGGTTGCAATTCGGCGCGCCTTGCGTGGTTCTGACCGTGGGCACTTTCCTGGCTGGCCGCATCCACGTGGGCATGGAGAATTATGGGGGCGGACGCATGGGCGATCCGCCATCTAACGAACTTTCGGCCAGACTCAGGGATCTGGGTTTCGGGGTCGGGCGGCTCAAGACCGGCACCCCGCCCCGGCTCGATGCGCGATCGCTGGATTTCACCGTCATGACCGAGCAGCCGGGTGATGAGCCGGTCCCGGTCTTTTCCTTTGTTGGTCAACGGGAGCAGCATCCGCGGCAGATATCCTGCTTCATTACCCGAACGAGCGAGCAGACGCACGCCATCATCCGCGAGGGCCTGGATCGCTCGCCCATGTATGCCGGCGTGATCGAAGGTGTCGGGCCGCGCTATTGCCCGTCCATCGAGGATAAGGTGGTGCGGTTCGCTGACAAGGACTCCCACCAGATATTCGTGGAGCCCGAGGGGCTTAGCACGCGGGAGATTTATCCCAACGGCTTTTCCACCAGTCTGCCTTTCGACATCCAGTTGCGGGCGATACGGTCGATTCGGGGATTTGAGCAAGCTCAACTGACGCGCCCTGGCTACGCCATCGAATACGATTACTTCGATCCTCGCGGCCTGCACGCCACGCTGGAAACCAAGTCCATGCCCGGCCTGTTCTTTGCGGGGCAGATCAACGGCACGACCGGGTACGAGGAGGCAGCGGCGCAGGGTCTGGTGGCCGGCGTGAATGCCGCCCTTAAGGTCGCTGGCAGGGAACCCTGGACGCCGGGGCGAGCGGACGCCTACATGGGGGTCATGATTGACGACCTGATTTCCCGGGGCACAATCGAGCCCTATCGGATGTTCACCAGCCGGGCCGAGTACCGCCTGCTGCTGCGCGAGGACAATGCCGACAGTCGACTGACGCCGGTCGGCCGCGAACTGGGGCTGGTCGACGATGCGCGCTGGGCCGCCTTCGAGACCAAGCAGGATACGGTGCAAGGCCTGCAGGATCGGCTGGAATCCGTGCTGGTCCGGCCAAACTCCGAGTTGGCCAGTCGATTCGAGCCGAGGCTGGGCGGGCCGATTTTGCGGGAGTCGAGTCTCCTTGACTTGCTGCGGCGGCCGGAACTGGACATGGCCCATTTGCTGAGTCTCTGTCCCGAGCAGGGCGGCGTAGACGATGAAGCGGTGTTGGAGCAGGTCGAAATCCGGGTCAAGTATCAAGGCTATATCGATCGCCAGCATGCCGAGGTCGAGCGCATGCAGCGCTATGAGCATTGGCGGCTGCCCAATGAACTGGATTATGGCAACGTGATTGGACTGTCCAACGAGGTGCGGGAGAAACTTCGGCAGCAGATGCCGGAAACCGTGGGGCAGGCCTCCCGCATTCCCGGCGTTACTCCGGCCGCGGTGTCCTTGCTGCTGGTGCATCTCAAGAAGCGAACCGCGTGAGTGGCGCTGCCGAGTTGGTTTCCCGGTTGCGTTCCGGCGCTGCCGGTTTGGGTATGGACCTGGATTCGGAGCAACTCGATCGGTTGCTGGGCTTTCTCGACTTGCTGGACAAATGGGGGCAGACCTACAACCTGACGGCGATTCGAGATCAGCGGTCCGCCGTCGACCGGCATCTGCTGGACAGCTTGGCCGTGCATGCCTTTCTGTCGGGGGGGCAGCGGGTGCTGGATGTGGGGACTGGCGCTGGGCTGCCCGGCATTCCGCTCGCCATCGTCAATCCCGGGATGACTTTTGTGTTGCTGGATCGGAGCAGCAAGAAAATCCGCTTCGTCCGGCAGGTGATCATGTCCCTGGGTCTCAAGAACGTCGAGGCTGTGGCTATGCGGGTAGAGGACTTTGCTCCGGCAGCCTTGTTCGATGTGGTTCTGGCGCGGGCCTTTGCCAGTCTCGCCGAAATCTGGCGCGGCGCGGCCCCGCTGTTGACCACGGGCGGCCGGGTTCTGGCCATGAAGGGCCAATGGCCGGAGGCCGAGATCCGTGAGCTTGGCACTGCGGTCAGGCTCCGGATTCACGCCGTGCCGGTTCCTGGAATGGGTGCCGAGCGTCATCTGGTCGAAATGAGCGAGAATTGAGGCCATGGGCAAGATCATTGCGATAGCGAATCAGAAGGGCGGCGTGGGTAAGACCACCACCAGCGTCAACCTGGCGGCCTCGCTGGTCACGCTGGGCTATCGGGTGCTGCTGGTGGATCTTGATCCGCAGGGCAATGCCACCATGGGTTGCGGCATCGACAAGAACAATGGCTTGCCATCCGCCTACGATGTGTTGACCGGCCGATCCTTTGTCGGAGATGTGATTCTCGCTACCGGGGAGGAGGGGCTGGACCTGCTGCCGGGCAATGCCGATTTGACCGCCGTCCAGGTGGAGTTGATGGAGCGCATCGGACGCGAGCGAGTGCTGTCAGAAGCTCTCGGCGAGTGCCGGGACGAATACCACTTCGTGCTGATCGATTGTCCGCCGGCGCTGAATGTGCTCACCCTTAACGCTCTGGTGGCGGCCGACAGTGTGCTCATTCCCATGCAGTGCGAGTACTACGCGCTGGAGGGTCTGACGGATCTGGTCGGCACCCTGCAGAACGTGCAAGAGATGATCAACCCCGAATTGCAGGTCGAGGGCTTGCTGCGCACGATGTATGACAGCCGCAGCCGCTTGACGGCGGAGGTTTCCGCGCAATTGCTTGAGCATTTCGGCGATCAAGTCCTGGAAACCGTCGTGCCGCGAAATGTCCGCCTCGCCGAGGCGCCGAGTCACGGGCAATCGATTGTTCGCTACGACCGGGGATCGAAGGGGGCTCAAGCCTATCTGGCCCTGGCGGAGGAAATCGTCAGGCGTAACCAAGCAACGGAGCAGTAACAAATACCATGTCGGGCGTGTCGGGTAAGAAAAGGGGGCTGGGCCGCGGCTTGGATGTGCTGCTCGCGGGGGCCAAACTGGAGTCGGCGCCGGAGCGCATGAAGCAGGTTGCGGTCGAGCGGCTGTCACCGGGCAGTTTTCAGCCACGCAAGGATATCGATCCCGGCAAACTGCAGGAACTCGCCGATTCGATCAGCGCGCAGGGTGTGGTGCAGCCGGTTGTCGTCCGGGAGGTGGTCGGCTCCGGCCAATTCGAGATCATCGCGGGTGAACGCCGCTGGCGTGCCGCCCAATTGGCCGGGCTCAAGGAAGTCCCTGTCATCGTTCGCAAGGTTTCCGATCAGGCGGCCTTGGCCATTGCCCTCATCGAGAACATTCAGCGTGAAAACCTGAATGCCATGGAGGAGGCCGAGGCCATGAAGCGGTTGCTGGATGAGTACCGCATGACGCATCAGCAACTGGCCGATGCCTTGGGTAAGTCCCGGGCCGCGGTGTCCAATCTTCTGCGGTTGAACGATCTTGAAGACGATGTGAAGCCGCTGTTGATGTCCGGCGCCCTGGAGATGGGGCATGCCCGGGCCTTGCTCGGTTTGAACGGGGTCATGCAGGTATCGGCCGCCCGTCGGATCATTGATCGCCAACTGACGGTACGTGCGGCAGAGGCGCTGGTGCAGGATCTGAAATCGTTGACCGACGAGCCTTCCAGCACCGTTCCGACGGTTCCATCTTCGCGTGACCCTGACATTCGCCGCCTTGAGGATGACGTATCCGCCCGTCTTGGCGCGTCCGTCTCCATTCGGCATGGCGCCAAGGGGGCGGGGCAAATCATCATTCGATACGGCAGCCTGGATGAACTGGATGGTGTACTCGACCGGTTCGGTCACGGCTCCGATCATTGATCTGGCCGCAGTGCGCTGATAAGATTACGCGTTTGCAGGCCAGCCGATAGGCGTTGTGGCGGCTTCGAAATTCTTCCCCATCGTTCGCTGGGTCCTGCAGGTCCAGGGTATGGCAGCCATCTGTTCCGGTGTCGCGGGGTGGTTATTTTATGGCGCGGCTCATGGATGGTCGGCGCTGGCAGGGGGATTGATTGCCTTGCTGCCGAGTTTCCTCTTTTCGCTGGCCTTTGGGCTGCGGCAGGATTGGCGGACAGCCAGACAACTGGCTAGAAGATTTTATATGGGTGAAGTGCTGAAATTGCTCCTCACCGGGTTGCTGTTTGCATTGGCATTGAATGCTCCGGGTATTCAATTTCCAGCCTTGTTGCTGGGTTTTGGGCTGACGCTTTCGGTATTTTGGTTTTCGCTTCTGGTGCGGCACGCACGTTGGTAATGGAAATAGGATATGGCAGCTGAAGCAGCGCATGGCGGCGGTGGGGCAACAGGATATATCGTCCATCACCTGACGCCTCTTTCCGTGGGTGAGGGGTTCTGGACCCTGCACCTGGATACACTTTTTATTTCCGTGGCGCTTGGCGGCTTCTTCTTGCTGCTGTTCAAGAAGGTGGCGGACAACGCCACAGCTGGCATTCCCGGTCCCTTCCAGAATTTCGCGGAAATGCTGGTCGAGTTTGTCGATACGCAGGTCAAGGATGCCTTCCACGGCAAGAGCGCCTTGATTGCTCCCTTGTCGCTGAGCATCTTCGTCTGGATCTGGCTGATGAACTTCATGGATCTTCTCCCCGTCGATCTGTTGCCATTGATTGGTGGCGCCATCGGGCTGGAGTACCTGAGGGTGGTGCCGAGCACGGATCTCAATGCGACCTTCGGCATGTCCATTTCTGTCTTCTTCCTGATTATTTTCTACAGCATCAAGGTGAAGGGCGGCATCGGCTTCGCCAAGGAGATGCTGCTAAGTCCGTTCGGCAAGTGGATGATTCCCTTCAACCTGTTGCTCAAGGTCGTCGAGGAAATCGCCAGGCCAGTTTCCCTCGCTCTGCGACTCTTCGGTAACCTGTATGCCGGTGAACTTATTTTTATCCTGATCGCCCTCTTGCCTTGGTATATCCAGCCCGTACTCGGCTTTCCCTGGGCGGTGTTTCATATCCTGATCATCACGCTGCAGGCCTTCATTTTCATGGTGCTCACCATCGTGTATCTGAGTCTGGCGCACGAAGATCACTGATTTAACTTTCTTTTCAATCACTGCTTGTCCTCTGGAGGAACAATGGAAATTGCATCTATCGCCAACGTACAGGGCCTGACTGCCATCGCTGTCGGAATCATCTTGGGTGCGGGTGCTCTGGGCACCGCCATCGGCTTCGGTATCCTGGGCGGTAAATTCCTGGAAGGCGCGGCCCGTCAACCGGAGTTGGTGCCCCTGCTGCAGGTGAAAATGTTCATCGTCGCGGGTCTGCTTGATGCCGTGACCATGATCGGTGTGGGTCTGGCGCTGTTCTTTACCTTTGCGAACCCCTTCCTGTCAGCGCTGAAGGGCTGATTTGCGCGGTTTCCCCCATGGCCGGCCCAAGGTCGCCGGTCGATGAAATGACGTATTCGAGGTAATCGCTGTGAGTATCAATGCGACACTGATCGGTCAGATGATCACGTTTGCGCTTCTGGTGTGGTTCACCATGAAGTACGTGTGGCCCCCGATCATGCAGGCACTGGAAGAGCGAAAGAAAAAAATCGCTGAAGGACTGGCGGCGGCGGAAAAAGGCCAGCATGAGATGGATCTCGCCGAGAAGCGTGCCGGAAACCTGTTGCGAGAAGCTAAGGATCAGGCTGCTGACATTGTCGGTTTGGCCCAAAAGCGCGCTGGCGAGTTGGTTGAGGAATCCAAGGTGTCTGCGAAGGAGGAGGGCGAACGGATCGTAGCGGCAGCCCGCTCCGAGATCGATCGTGAGGTGCAAAAGGCCAAGGAAGGTTTGCGGCAAAAGGTAGCCGATCTGGCGATTGATGCCGCGGCGCAAATCCTCAGGCAAGAGGTTGACCGCAACAAGCACAAGCAAATCATCGATAACCTCGGTCAAGCCTTGGGCAATAAGTAATGAGCGAACTGACTACGCTAGCCAGACCTTATGCTGTCGCAGCTTTCAAGCGAGCGAAGGAGACCGGACGCACCCAGCAATGGTCGGAACAGTTGGCTTTTCTGTCGGCCGTGATGGCCGACGCTCGGATGCAGCAAGCGGTCGCTAACCCAAAGGCCAGACGTGAATCACTCACAAAGTCATTCATGGCCTTGTGCGAGGGGCAGTTGGATGGCGAGGGCCAAAACTATTTGCGATTGCTTCTGCAAAACCACCGTCTGGATCTGGTTGGTACGATTGCCAGCTTGTTTGAGCAATACCGTGCTGACGACGAAGGGTATATCGACGTGCAGGTCAAGTCCGCCTACGAGCTGACCGGCGAGGAAATTGAGCACCTGTCAAGCACTCTGGACGCGACATTGGGCATGACAGCCAAGATCAAGGTCGAGGTTGACTCCGACCTGATTGGCGGTGTTTTTATTCGTGCGGGTGACCGGGTGATTGACGCATCGGTGCGAGGGCAAATCGAACGCCTTGCCAAGAAACTCAGGAATTAATGCGAGAAACGAATTATGCAGCTGAATCCATCTGAAATCAGTGATCTCATCAAGGCTCGTATCGAGAGTTTCGATCTCGGAGTCGAGTCGCGGAGCGAGGGAACCATTGTCAGTCTGACCGACGGCATTGTCCGCGTTCACGGACTATCCGACGTCATGCAGGGCGAAATGGTCGAGTTCCCGGGCAACACCTATGGTATGGCTTTGAACCTTGAGCGCGACTCGGTCGGCGCGGTTGTTCTAGGTGCCTACGAACATCTCGCCGAAGGCGATGCCGTCCGCTGCACCGGTCGCATTCTCGATGTGCCGGTCGGAGAAGGTCTATTGGGCCGTGTGGTTGATTCCCTGGGCAGACCCATCGACGGCAAGGGGCCGATTGACAGCGCCAGCCGTTCACCGATCGAGAAGATCGCCCCGGGCGTCATCGCCAGGCAGTCGGTGGATCAGCCGTTGCAAACCGGTCTGAAAGCCATCGACTCGATGATCCCGGTGGGTCGCGGGCAGCGCGAACTGATCATCGGCGATCGGCAGACCGGCAAGACTGCGATTGCCATC
>Ga0105090_10001425_pt1 | contig 12882 bp, 12 predicted proteins | sample PPLLak3March2015_FD_79110 | JGI IMG/M metagenome (GOLD analysis project Ga0105090, IMG submission 79110) | Freshwater sediment microbial communities from Prairie Pothole Lake near Jamestown, North Dakota, USA - PPLs Lake P7 Core (1) Depth... | ecosystem: Environmental > Aquatic > Freshwater >... | reverse complement strand
GCATCGGCCTCGAGTTCGTCCGCCAGCTGCTCGCACATCCGGCGGTTGGGCGCGTGTTCGCAGGCTGCCGCGCGCCGGATCGGGCCGACGAACTCGTCGCCCTGGCGGCGAGAGAGCCGCGCCTGCGGATACTGCCGCTCGACGTCAGTGACGAGGCCAGCATCGCCCAGGCGGCCGGCGCCGTCGCCAAGGTGACGGAACGCCTGCACCTCGTCGTGAACTGCGCGGGCATCCTGCACGACGGCCCGGCGTCGCTGGCACCGGAGAAGCGGCTCGCGGACGTGCGCCCGGAGGCCCTGGCCGCGAGCTTTGCCGTGAACGCGTTCGGGCCGCTGCTGGTGGCGAAGCACTTCGAGAGGCTGCTGGCGCACCGCGAGCGCGCGGTGTTCGCGAGCATCTCGGCACGGGTCGGCAGCATCGGCGACAATCGCCTCGGCGGCTGGTACGCCTACCGTGGCGCCAAGGCGGCGCAGAACATGTTCACGAAGACCCTGGCCATCGAGTGGAGCCGCTCGCGGCGCACCGTGGTGTGCGTGGCGCTCCACCCGGGCACCACCGACACAGATCTATCGCGCCCGTTCCAGGCGAACGTGCCCGCCGGGAAGCTGTTCAGCCCCGAGCGGACGGTGCGCCAGCTGCTGGAAGTGATCGATCGTCTCACGCCGACCGACTCGGGCCGGTTTCTCGCGTGGGACGGCAGCGAGATACCTTGGTGAGCGCAGCGACGCCAACCTGCACCGATGAGCTGCCGATCCTGTATCAGGACGACGCGATCGTCGTCGTCAACAAGCCCTCCGGCCTGCTCGTGCACCGCTCGCCGATCGACCGGCACGAGACGCGCTTCGCCGTGCAACTGCTGCGCGACCAGCTCGGCCGGCACGTCTTTCCCGTGCATCGCCTCGACAAGGGCACCTCGGGGGCACTGGCCTTCGCGCTCGACAAGACCACCGCCACCGCACTCGCCGAGCTGTTTGCCGGCAAGCAGGTACGCAAGACCTACGTCGCGATCGTGCGCGGCTGGCCGCCGGCCGCGGGTGTCATCGACTACGCGCTCGACGCCGTGCAGGATGCGTATGCACCTGTCAGCGAGACCGCACCGAAACCTTGCCGCACGGTGTATCGCACGCTTGCCACGGTCGAACTGCCGGTGCGGGTCGATCGCTATCCCACGTCGCGCTACGCACTCGTCGAACTCGAGCCCGAGACCGGGCGGCGCCACCAGCTGCGCCGGCACCTCGCGCACCTGTCGCACCCGATCGTCGGCGACTCGACCTACGGCAAGGGCCGGCACAACCGCCTGTTCGCGGAGCAGCATGGCGTGCGCCGCCTGCTGCTCGCGTGCGTGGGGCTCGAGTTCACACACCCGGCCACTGGAGTGACCGTACGCGTGCAGGCCGAAGCGGGCCCGGAGTTCGACGCGTTGCAGCGGCAACTGCCGTGGGCAGTCGTGCCGGCGCCCGCGCCGGATGCCCTCAGCCCAGCTTCTGCCTCACCTTCGCGGTAAGCGCGGCGATCTCGGCTCGGCGCCCCTTGTCCGCCGACTCGCGGCCCGGACGCGGCGGCGCCTTGGCAGCCTTGTCGAGGTACTGCAGTGCCTGCGCGTACTCGCCTTCTTCGTACAGGAACTCGCCGTAGAAGTAGTTCGGGTCGATGCCGTTCGGGTTGAGCTCCAGCGCCTTCCTGAGGAGCTTGCGCGCCTTGTCGTGGTCGCCGAAGCCGACCGGGAACCCCGGCACCTTGTAATACAGCGTGCCGAGGCTCGTGTACGCGGAGCCGTCGAGCGCGTTCGGGTCGATCTGCATCGCGGCCTCGAGGTTGCCACGCGCCTCCTTGCACAGGCCCAGCGCGCCGAGTCCGCCCTTGGCGCCCGCGTAGCTGCTCTCGACGATGGCCTCCCAGATCAGCGCTTCGGCACGCCCGGGATGCTGACTCACGAACTGCTCGGCACGCTTCTCGAGCTGGTCGAACGCCTGCACGCGCGCGTCGCCCGCCGGGGTCTCGTAATTGACCTTGGCCCAGGCCTGCTGGATCGACATCAGCTCGACGTCGAAAGCGGCACCGTTCGCGGTGGAAGCGCTGGCAGAGAAGGTAGCGAGCACGACAGTCGCGGCAATCAGGAAGCGCGGAAATTTCATGTCTGGACCTCTCAGGACTTGGTGACGGTCGCCGACTCGCCGGCGTAGCGGCGGATCACGGGCAGTTGCTTGCGGAGCGCGCCGTCGACGACGCGCGGCAGGATTCCGTTCACGCGGGTGAAAAGCTTTTCGGGCCAGCCAAGGACAGCCTCCACCTTGCTGCCCGCCAGCATGTCGCAGACCGCCTTCGCGACCAGTTCGGGCGGATCCATCGCCACGCCGAGCTCGGCGTTCATGCGTTCGACGGCCGAGGTGTTGATACCGGTACGCGTGGCGCGGGGCGCCACGTAGCGAACGCTGACACCGGTGTCGGCCAGCTCGCGGCGCAGCGCCTCGGTGAAGCCCCGCACCGCAAACTTGGTGGCCGAGTAGACGGCGTAGCCCGGATAACCGATCGCGCCGAACACCGAGCCGGTGTTGAGGATGCAGGCTTCGGTTTGCCGCTGCAGGTGCGGCAGCAGCTCGCGGCACAGGTGCATGGGTGCCATCAGGTTGATCGCAATTGCCAGGTCGATCTGCTCGGCGGGCTGGTCGGCGAACATGTGGAAGTGGTTGATCCCCGCGTTGTTGATCAACACGTTGACACCACCGCGCCAGGCGGCCGCCTCGCTGCAGAGCCGCCTGCGATCGCCGGCAAGCGTCAGGTCGACCGCGAGCGTGCCGGCGCGATCGCCGAATCGCGCCAGCAGGTGCGACGCACGTTCGAGTGCGGCCACATCGCGATCGACGAGCAGCACCGAACCGCCACGCCCGAGCAGCTCGGCGGCGATCGCACCACCGATGCCGCCGCCGCCGCCCGTCACGAGGGCACGGATGTTGTTGGGGTTCATGCGGATCTCCTCTGCGGCAGGCCGGCCGACATCAGTGGTACGGCAGTGTCGAGGCCACGGAACATCTGGCCATACAGCCAGTAGATACCGCGTGCGCAGTGGATCACTGCCTGGCGATCGTCGTCGTCGGTGAAGCGCTCGAGGATCACGCCGAGGTCGTTGATGTGCTCCTTGTCGAGCTCGCCGTGGCTGCGCAGGTAGGTGAAGGCGCCCAACGGCAGGTCCAGGGCCTGCTGGATGCGGCCGGCCGCGTTCAGCGCGAGCGCTACGCTGGTGCCCTCGAGCACGTGCACCATGCCGAAGAACCCCAGCGGATTGCGGCGCGTCACCGTGTCGTAGGCATAGGCGACCATCGCCTCGGTGGCGACCGCGGGCTCGGAGGCCGCCGCCGCCGCGCGATCGCCGCCGGCACGCTCGATGTCGTTCAGGATCCACTCGTCGTGGCCTGTCTCCTCCTCGAGGTAGTGCAGGACCGCGTCCCTCAGCCATGCGTGGCGGTCGGGCACGCGCGCCCCCACCGCCATCAGCAGCGGCACCGTGTGCCGCACGTGGTGGTAGGCCTGGGTGAGGAAGGCGACATACAGCTCGCGCGTCACGTCACCGGCCAACGCACGCCGGATCACCGGCGCAGACAGCAGGAACTCGCGATCGGGAGCGGTAGCGCGAGCGAGTTGCTCGTGGAAGGTCATCGGTCACCTCGTGCCGCGCAACGGGGCGGCGTCGTAAAGCAGCGCGAGCAGCGCGCCATGGCGTGCCAGGATCTCGGCGCGACGCAGGCGTCCGTTGGACGTCAGCAGGCCGTTCTGGAACGTGAAAAGCTCGGCGGCGCGGGCCCAGCCGCGGACCTGCGCGTACTCGGGCAGGCGGACGTTGGCCGCGGCAATGGCGTGATCGATGTCGGCGTCGGTCACGCCCTCGTGCATCGGCTCGACGAGTGCAACTGCATACGGCCGCGACTCGCCGTGCACCATTGCGTGGCGGATGCCCGGTTGCTGCACGATCTCGCGCTCGACCCATTCGGGCGCCACGTTGCGGCCGAGGCTCGTGATGAAGATGTTGCGCAGCCGCCCGCGCACATGGACGTAACCATCGTCATCGATCTCGCCGAGATCGCCGGTGGCCCACTCCTCGCCCGGGCGGCGTGGCGACTGGCCAAGGTAACCGAGCATGGTTACGCCCGACGCCATGATCTGGCCGTCGTCGGCGATGCGGACGCGCGCGTGCGGCAGCGGCCGTCCGACGCTGCCGCGCCGGCGCGCCTCGGGCGTGTTCAGGCACACCACCGATGCGCACTCGCTCAGGCCGTAGCCTTCGTACACCGGCAGGCGCGCCTGGTCGGCGCGCTCGAGCAGTTCGACGGACACCGGCGCCCCGCCGACCGCGACGAACTGCAGTGAATCCGGCGCGCGCCAGCCGCGCTCCACTGCAGTCACCAGCAGGCGCAGCAACTCGGGCACGAGCACGAGGCTCTGCGGTTTCGACGCCGAGATGCAGCCCAGCAGGCGCTGCACGTCGGGGCCGGCATAGCTCATGCCGGTGACGCTGGCCGGCGGCAGCAGGCAGGTCGCCTCGGCCAGCAGCGGCGCGTAGATGCCCGCGATGTTCTCGAGCAGCGTGGCGAGCGGCAGCAGGCAGAGGTGTCGCTCGATGTCGAGCGACTGCGTGGCGCGGGCCAGCGACTGCGCGACGGCGTCGAGCTGGGCGGCCGTCAGGCAGACGCCCTTCGGCTGACCCGTGCTGCCGGAGGTGTAGGTGATCTTCGCCGTACCCGGCGGCAATGCCGGGCGCGTGGCTGGATCGAGCCGTCGGCGGAACAGCGTCAGTCCCGACCGACCCGACATTCCCACCGTATGCCAGCCGGGAAGCAGCTCCCGCGTCCGCCACGGATCGTCGGTCAGGAGGCCATCGACCCCGGCATCGTCGAGCGCGTGCTGCGTCTGGCTGGTCGTGAAGAATCCCGGCACCGGCACGGACGGCAGCTCGCGCGCCTGCAGCGCGAGGTCGGCGATGGCCCAGCCGACGCTGTTGTCCGCAAGCAGCGCGAAGCGCTCGCCGCGGGACGCGAGCCAGTCGCCCTCCTCGGCGATCGTCGCGGCCAGTTCGAGGTAACCGACGGAGTGACGCCCGTCATCCAGGGCCGTCCGCCCCTGCGTCCGCGGCATCGTGGCAATCACGGCGTCAGTCGGCGTGCGGCCCGGAATTGAACCCGGGAATCGAGCGGCTGCTCGGAAGGTAGCCCGCGAGCACGCGCGGATCGTTCTCGTAGTAGCGGCCCCAGTGGTCGGTGCCGCCGCAGACACGTGAGCCATCGGCACGGGCCAACTCCACGAGCGGCGCATCGAACCCCTGCAGGATCCCGCGTACGGCGCTGGTCGCCGTGAAGACGATCCAGCGATAATTCCGGGCGAGCAGGTAAGCCGGCAGGGCTGCCACCATGCGCATCGCCGTGCGGCAGTTCGCGCCGGCGAGGTTACCGACCTCGACCACCTCCTGACGCCGCACCATGCGGCCGGTCGCGGCGGCAATCGCTGCCTCGATCGGCTGCTGGAGGTACTGCTCGAGATAGAGTGGCCTCGGCGCAGCGCTGCGCAGTCCGATCACTCCACGCAGTTCACCGCCCACGCCGCGGAACGACAGCAAGGTCGGCATGAAACTGGTGACCGTGGCGTCGTGCTTGCGCGCGAACGCCGACCGCACGAATGCCTCGAGCTCTGCCCTTTCCGGAATCGCGGTCCCGGCTTCGGCCAGGCGCAGGGCAGGCCCGTGCACCCGGCGGCAATCGGCTCGTGCGGTGGAAGGATCGATCACGATGGGACTCCTGACTGCGACCGCGCCGGGGCCAACGTCTGGCGCGCGTACTGGAGCGTTAGACGCCGCGCCGGCGAAAAATCAATCGCAGTTCGGTCGAAGCATTAATTTGTGTCTCTAAATCAGTAGGTTACAAGGAGCGACGGCGTGGCCACGCGCCACGGCGATTGATTTGCCGGCGCGCCGCCGTCTAACTGGCGTCAGGCAATGAGCGAAACCGTGACCGACGACTCACAACTGGTGCGACGGATGCTGGCGGGCGAGGAGCGCGCGTTCACCGCGTTCTTCGAGACGTACTTCCCGCGCGTCTACCGGTTCGCGCTGCCGCGCCTCGGGCGTAACGAGGACGCGGCCAAGGACGTCGTGCAGGCCACGCTCATCAAGGCCATGCGCAAGCTCGCCGACTGGCGCGGCGAAGCAGCCCTGTTCACCTGGTTGTGCCAGATCTGCCGCCGCGAGATCGCGGACCACGTGCGATCGCAGCGGCGCCACTCCGACAAGGTGGTGTTGATCGAGGACAGTGACGAAGTGCGCGCCGCCCTGGAGTCGATCGAGGCGCCGCCGGGTGACGACCCGCTGCGCCGCGCCGACAGCGCCGAACTCAAGCGGCTGGTGCACGCCGTGCTCGACCGCCTGCCCAACCGCTACGGCGAGGCGCTCGAGTGGAAGTACGTCGAGGGACGGTCCGTCGAGGAAATCGGCGACCGGCTGGGGATCGGCCACACTGCGGCACAGTCGCTGCTGGCACGCGCACGAGTGGCTTTCCGGGACGGGCTCGAGGCGGTGTTCGGTGCGTCGGCGACCGACGTGCTGGCCAGCCTCGAGGCTTGAGGGAGACAACGATGAACGAGCCATCTCGACCTGGGACGACGGACGACCTGGACGTCGCAGCCTTGCTGCGCGCGGCCGGGACACGACCCACCGCCTCTGCGCAGGCGATGGGCGAGGCGCGTGCCGCCGTCGAGGCCGAATGGCGCGCGACGGTCGCGGCGCGGCGGCGCCGCCGCATCGTCACGGGCTGGGCCGCCGCGGCCAGCGTCACTGTGGCCGCGCTCGGCGTCTGGCTCGTGCAGCCGCTGCTGCACACCGAGCCGCAGGTCGTCGCATCGCTGACGCGCGTCGTCGGCGGCGTTGAACAGAACACTGGTGACGGGCGCTGGACGCCGGTCGCCACACCGGCCTCGATCGAGTCGGGCACGCTGTTGCGCACGACGAGCGATGGCCGTGCCGCGCTGCAGTTGCAGAACGGCGTGGAACTGCGGCTCGATGCGCGCACGCTGGTCGCGTTCGGAGACACGAATCACGCACGGCTGTCGCAGGGTGCTGTGTACGTCGACTCCGGCAGCATGCCGGGAACGCCGGGCCCCGAGTTCGAACTCGACACGCCGGCCGGGCCGGTCGTCCACGTCGGCACGCAGTATGAGGCGCGCATCGTGGATGGCAGCGTGCGGGTCGGCGTCCGCGAAGGTCGCGTGCGGCTGTCGCACGCGTCGGGAGATCTGGTCGGCGCCGCGGGCGAGAGCTTCACCGTGCGTGGCAACGAGGTGATCCGCGCGCCGCTGGCGCCGACCGCCCCCGAGTGGAACTGGGTCGCAGAGGTCACGCCGCCGTTCAGCATCGAAGGCCGCACGGTCGAGGACTTCCTCGTCTGGGCCGCCCGCCAGACGGGGCGGACCCTCGTCTATGCGTCGCCCGGCGCTGCGCAGCAGGCACGGCGCGTGACGCTGAGTGGCACCGTGGAGGGCCTGCCGCCCGACGCAGCCGTGCGGGCCGTGCTGTCGACCACGTCGCTCGCACCCGAGATCGGCACGGAGCACATCCGCGTGGAGGCGGCCCAGCCTTGATGCTGCATCGGCTGCAATAGGCGGCTGCGGGCGGCTCGGCTACTATCGGGCGGCCCGTGCCGCCCCGTCATTCCAAGCTCCTCTGCGCCAGACTCGTGCAACTCCGTGCCGCGGGATGCGTGGCGGCATCACTGTGGAGTGCGTTGGCACTGGCGGGCGCGCCTTACGCCGGGCGCTCGCTCGAAGCGGTGCTGCGTGACCTGGGCGACCAGGGCCTGCACCTCGTCTACAGCAGTGAAACCGTTCCCGCGTCGCTCAAAGTGGAGCGCGAGCCGACCGGCACCACGCCGCAGGCGATCCTCGACGAAGTTCTCGCGCCGCACGGCTTGAGTGCGAAGCGTGCCGGCGCGAGCACCTACGCGATCGTACGCGCCCAGGGCAGTGCCCCTGCGCCGCGACCGGAGCGATCCGACAGCGGCGCCACCGCGCCCCTCGAGGAGGTCGTCATCGCCGCGAGCCGCTATTCGCTCGCGGCCGATACACCCGACATCCATACCTTGCTGACGCAAGAGCAGATCGAGGCGCTGCCGCGGCTCGCCGACGATTCGCTCAAGGCGGTGCACCGCCTGCCCGGCGCTGCAAGCAACGGCCTCTCGGGCCTCGCGAACATGCGCGGCGGCGAGGAAAACGAGACGCTCGTCGTGCTCGACGGGTTGCCGCTGTACGAGCCGTTCCACCTGCGCCTGCTGCTGAGCCCGGCCAGCGTGCTCGACCCGCGCATCCTGAGCAGCCTCGACGTACACGCCGGTGGGTTCACGGCGCACTACGGCGACCGCATGAGTGCGGTGATCGAGGCGCGGTCGCTGCGGCCGGCCGCCGATGCCTACTACGAACTGGGCCTCAGCCTGTTCCACCTGGGCGCCCTCGCCTCGCACCGCTTCGGCGACGGCAAGGGCCAGTGGCTCGCGGCCGGCCGCCGCAGCAACCTCGACGAGGTCGCCGACCTCGTGGACTCCGAGATCGGTGAACCGAGTTACAGCGACGCGTTCGGCCGGATCGACTACGCGTTCGGCGACAGCACGCGTGGCAGCCTGCACGTGTTGCTGGCGAACGACCGTGCAGAAGTGCAGAACACGGACGAGACCGAGTTCGCCGATGCGAGGTACCGCAATTCTTACGTGTGGGCCACGCTCGAGCACCGGTTCTCGCCGAGCCTGGAGGGCGCAGCCATCGTCTCCTACACGGACGTGGCCTCCGAACGCGACGGTGAGGTGGTCGAGCCGGGACGGCGCGCCGGCACCGTGGACGACGAGCGGCACTACGATGTGTTCGGGGTGAAGCTCGACGGCGCGTGGCGCGCGCAGCGCTGGGTGCACCAGTTCGGCGTCGAGTACCGCTCGCTGTCGGCCAATTACGATTACACGAGCGAAGTCCGATTCGAGCCGGGCTACCCGTGGCCCGACAGTCCCGCGTTGCACATCGCGCGGGCCGCGTACCTCGAGCCATCGGGAAACCACGTCTCGGCTCATCTCTCGAGTCGCGTGATGGTCACCCGCCGCCTCGCCGCCGAACTGGGCCTGCGTTGGGACGAACAGAGCTACGGCGTCGATGCCGACGATCAGTGGGGGCCGCGCTTCAACCTCGCTTACCAGGCTGGCGATGTCACCCGGCTGCGCGCGAGCTGGGGACGCTACCAGCAGTTCCAGGGCATCAACGAGTTGCAGGTCGAGGACGGCGTGACGGAGTTCCTGCCGGCGCAGCAAGCCGATCACCTGATCCTCGGCATCGAGCACGACCTGCACGCTGGTTTCGCGCTGCGGGTCGAGGGGTACCGCAAGGACTACGACGAACTCAAGCCTCGCTACGAGAGCCTGTTCGACCCGCTGTCGCTGGTGCCCGAGCTGCGCTGGGACCGCGCGCGCATCGCGCCCGATTCAGCGCGCGCCGAGGGGTTCGAGGCGCTGCTCACCCGTCGCAGCGCCGACCCGTGGAACGGCTGGCTCAGCTACGCGTGGTCACGCGTGACCGACCGCGAGAACGGCATCGAGACACGGCGCAGCTGGGACCAGACGCACTCGGTGGGCGCGGGCCTCACCTGGACGTCGGGCCCCTGGAACGCGACGCTCGCGGCGACCCACCACACCGGCTGGCCCACTACACCGGTGAGTGTGGCGGATGCCGGAACGCCACAGGCGAACATCATCGTCGGTCGCCGCAACTCGATCCGCTACCAGGACTATTCCTCGGTCGACGTGCGCCTGAGCCGCGACTTCAAGCTGCCGCGCGGCGACCTCAACGTGTTCGCCGAGGTCACCAACGCGCTGAACCGGCGCAATCCGTGCTGCGTCGACTACTCCTACGACTACCCGAACGGGCAACTCGCGCTCGAGCGCGAGTACCGCCACTGGCTGCCGCTGGTGCCGTCGGTCGGCCTGCTCTGGAAGTTCTAGCCGACGCCGTTCCTGCGGAACCACGCGAGACACTGCACCCACGCATCTCGCGCCGCGGCCTCGCGGAAACTCGGCCGGTAATCGGCGTGAAAGCCGTGCGGCGCCTCGGGGAAGACGACGATTTCGGACGGCTGTTTCGCGGCCGCCAGTGCCGCACGCATCTTTTCGACATCCTCGAGCGGGATACCCTGGTCCTTCTCGCCGTACAGGCCCAGCACCGGCGCCTTGAGATCGGCCGCCACGTCGATGGCGTGCTTCGGCTGCAGTTCGCTCGCCTCGCCGGTGAGACGGCCGTACCAGGCCACACCCGCCTTCAGCTTCGGGTTGTGTGCCGCGTAGAGCCACGTGATGCGTCCGCCCCAGCAGAAGCCCGTGACGCCGACGCGCGCGGGATCCCCGCTGCCGGTCTTCGCGGCCCACGCCACTGCGGCGTCGAGGTCCGACATCACCTGCGCGTCGGGCACCTTCGACACCACCTGCGCGAAGATCTCGCGGTAGTCGGTGAGCTTCGAGACGTCGCCCTGCCGCGCGTACAGCTCGGGTGCGATGGCGCAGTAGCCTTCCCGCGCGAAGCGCCGGCACACGTCCTTGATGTGCTCGTGCACGCCGAAGATCTCCTGCACCACCAGCACCACGGGAAACGCGCTGCCCTTGGCGGGCATGGCCCGGTACGCCGGGATCTCGCCGTCGGCCACCGGGATCTTCACCTCACCGGCCTCGAGGCCCTCCGCACTCGTCGTGATCAGCGTATCGGCGTGCACCGGCAGCGTCGCCGCCGCGAAACCCACCGCCAGCGTGGTCATCATCATTTCGCGTCGCGTGAGCGCCGCCTTGCCGATGAGCGAATCGAGCTCGGGCCCGGACCAATGGTCGTGCATTTCGTGTCCTCCTGTGATCGCGTGAAGGCCGTTCAGCGCGGCTCGACGCCCGGCTGGTACAGCTCGGCTTCCCCGGCCACCGCCTCGGCCACCTCGGGCGCCACCGTATATTTCGTGAACTCGGCGGGCATCCGTTTCGCCTTGCCCGTCTGCAGGTCGATGCAGACGTAGTGGATCAGGGCGCGCACCAGCGTCTGGCCGTCGGACTTGCGACGGATCTGGAAGCGGCGCTCGATGCGCAGCCGCTCGTCGTTCAGCACCGGCCAGGTGGCCACCTGGATCGCGTCGCCCTCGTACGCCGAGCCGAGGTAGTGCACCTGCGTGCGCCACACCGCCATCCCCCGGTTGAGCTGGCGGCAGAGATCGGGCGGGATGCCGCGCGCGGTGGAGTGGGCCCAGGCGCAGTCGTCCATCCACGCCACGTAGACCACGTTGTTCACGTGGCCGTAGCCGTCGATCTCGGTGTGGTGCGCGACGCGCTCGTGGATGAAGGGTGAGGGCAGGTCCCAGCTCATCTGCACCTCCTCAGGCGAGCAGGCGGTCGAGCCGCGCGTCCTTCTCGGCCCACACGCCGCCGAGCCACGCCTGGAAGCGCTCGCGGAACGCGGGATCGTTCATGTAATCGCCGGCGGCGAGCCAGTCCTCGATGGCGCGACGCTGCACGTCCACCCGGACCGTGCCCACGCGGCCGCAGCACAGGTCCCAGAAGGTCGGGGTGCCGCTCGTGTAGGCGATCGTGACGTCGAGCATCGAGTGCAGCATGCCACCCATCGCGGAGACCACGAACGAGACGCCGCCCGCTCGCGGTGGCAGCAGGTGGCGGTACGGCGACTTGAGCGCCGCGTGCTTCGCCGGCGTGAAGCGCGTGCCCTCGACGAAGTTCATCACCGAAGTGGGGATCAGGCGGAATCTCTCGCAGGCGCGACGCGTCACCGCGAGGTCCTTGCCGCGGTCCTCCGGGTGCTTCGCGAGATGCGCGGACGAGTAGCGTCGCATGAACGGGAAATCGAGCGCCCACCACGCGATCCCGAGGAACGGCACCCAGATGAGCTGCTGCTTGAGGAAGAACTTGAGGAACGGGATGCGCTGGTTGAACACCGCCTGCAGCACGAGGATGTCCACCCAGGAGCGGTGGTTCGACACCACGAGGTACCACTCGCGCAACGAGAGCCCCTCGAGGCCGCGCGGGTCGAGCGGCAGCAACCGCAGCAGGCGGAAGATGGCGTTGTTGGTGCCGATCCAGCCTTCGGCCAGCGCCGTCATGGCACGGCTCAGCCAGCGGCGCCACACCGGGATGGGCACGAGGAACTTGGCGATCGCCACCGCGAACAGCATGAGGCACCAGGCGATGACGTTCAGCGCCATCAGCGAGGCCGTCACCACACCCTTCAACGTCGAGCCGCTGCGCTGCTGCACGGGTTACCATTCCTGCCGCGGGAGTCGCGATTATGCCCCGCTGCCGCACACGAATCCCACCCTGTGGAGCGTCCGATGTCCCCGGAACTGACCATCCACGAAGCCCGCGTCATCGGTTGCCTGATCGAGAAGCAGGTCACCACGCCCGACCAGTACCCGCTGTCGCTCAATGCGCTCGTGAACGCCTGCAACCAGAAGAGCAACCGTCACCCGGTGCTCGAACTCGAGGAGCGCGAGGTGCAGTCGGTGGTGGACGGACTCATGAAGCGGCAGCTGGTGCTCGAGAAGTCGGGCTTCGGCAGCCGCGTGCCGAAGTACCAGCACCTGTTCTGCAACACCCAGTTCGGTTCGCTCAAGTTCTCGCCGCAAGGCACGGCGATCATCTGCGAACTGCTGCTGCGGGGCCCGCAGACGCCCGGCGAGCTGCGCACCCACGCTGCCAGGCTTGCGCCGCTCAAGGAAGTGAGCGAGGTGGAACTCGAACTCGAGGAACTGATGACCCGCCCCGAAGGGCCGTTCGTCGCACGCCTGCCGCGCGAACCGGGTCGGCGCGAGTCACGCTACATGCACCTGTTCAGCGG
>Ga0105090_10001423_pt1 | contig 12893 bp, 16 predicted proteins | sample PPLLak3March2015_FD_79110 | JGI IMG/M metagenome (GOLD analysis project Ga0105090, IMG submission 79110) | Freshwater sediment microbial communities from Prairie Pothole Lake near Jamestown, North Dakota, USA - PPLs Lake P7 Core (1) Depth... | ecosystem: Environmental > Aquatic > Freshwater >... | reverse complement strand
GCCAGCGCCAGCGGCGTCGAGCGGGAGCCGGGGGAGATGACGGCATGGCAGACACCGGCCGCTTGCAGGCCGGCGACCAGGGCCCTCGACCAATCAAGGTTCAGCGTGGCGGTAACGTCCATGGTCGTCGGTGTGGTGCCCGCGGCAGGTGCAGCGGTCAGCGCCGCTCATCCTTCATCGCCCGCTGCACCTCGCGCTTGGCGTCCTTCTCCTGCTCGTCGGCGCGCTTGTCGTGCTGCTTCTTGCCGCGGGCGAGACCGACCTCCAGCTTGATGCGGCCGCGGACGTAGTGCAGGTCGAGCGGCAGCAGCGCGTAGCCGGCGCGCTCCACCTTGCCGATCAGCTTCATGATCTCGTGCTCGTGCAGCAACAGCTTGCGCGTCCGTGTCGGGTCGGGCTCGACGTGCGTCGAGGCGGTCGGCAGCGGCGTGATGTGCATGCCGATCAGGTAGATCTCGCCGTTCCTGATGATGACGTAGGATTCCTTGATGTTCATCCGGCCGGCGCGGATCGCCTTGACCTCCCATCCATGGAGCGCAATGCCCGCCTCGTAGCGCTCCTCGACGAAGTAATCGTGGAAGGCTTTTTTGTTGACCGTGATGCTCATGCCGCCGCCGATCCTATAAAATCCGGCCATTTTACAGGATACGGGAGCGCTCCCACGGCATGGCCCTGGTCGAAAAATCCGTGCTGATCGAGGAATCGGCTGCCCGCATGTTCGCACTGGTGGATCGGTGCGAGGATTACCCGGCCTTCCTCCCGTGGTGCAGCCAGACCGAGGTCAAGTACCGCGATCCGCAGAAGACCGTGGCGACGCTGCATATCAGTTACCGCAGCGTGAAGTCCTGCTTCACCACCGAGAACGACAAGGAATTCCCGCATTCGATGAAGATCAACCTGGTCGATGGCCCGTTCCGGCGTCTCGAAGGGTACTGGCACTTCCGGGCGCTGGCCGAGCACGCGTGCAAGATCGAGTTCCAGTTGCATTACGATTTTTCCAGCAGGGTCTTCGAGAAAGTGATCGGCCCGGTCTTCAGCCATATCGCCAACACCTTCGTCGATGCCTTCGTGCGCCGGGCGGCGCAACTCCATGGAGCGGACAATGGCTGAAATGCTGAAGGTCGAGGTCTGCTACGCGCTGCCGGAGAAGCAGGTCATGATACCCGTCAGCCTGCCGGAGGGGGCTACGCTGCTGCAGGCCGTCGAAGCCTCGGGGATCCTCGAGAAGTATTCCGAGATCGATCCGGCGAAAAACAAGTTCGGGATCTATGCCAAGCTGTCAAGGCCGGACACGCTGCTGCGCGATCGTGACCGCGTCGAAATCTACCGGCCGCTGATCGCCGATCCGAAGGAAGTCCGCAAGCAGCGCGCGGCGGAGGGCAAGGTCATGAAAAAGGGCGCCGGGGATACCGACGCCCAGGAAGGGTGATAGCGGTTGCCGTCGCGCCTAGTTGCAGGACTCGGCGATAACCTTGCGGGCGCGCTCGATCTCCTCGGCGCGCTGCGCATCCTCCAGGACGATTTCACCACCCTTGCCATCCGGCAGGGCCATGCGACGTCCTGATTCCAGCGCCGCCAGCTGACCGCGGGCCCGCTCGCAGTTCTCCCGCTTCTGCGTCGCGGCAGCCGCGTCCTTGGCTTCCTTGTCGGCCTTCTCGCGCGATTCCTGCTGGCGCTTCTTGAATTCCATGTCCTTTTCGGCCGTTGTCTTGGGTCCGTCGGCCGGCTTTGCATCGTCGCCAATGGAAGGCGGCGGCGCCGTGCCGATCGCCCGCTTGTCACGAACCGATGCCGGTGGCGGCGTGTCGGAGATGACCGTGCGCCCGCTGCTGTCCTTCCACTGGTAGGTCTGGGCGGAAACGGTGGTGATGGTCGCGGTCGATGCGATGAGCAGGACGGTAAGCAGGGTGCGGTTCATGGTCAGTCCAGAGTGCTTGGCGATTTCTGTATAATACGTTTTTGTGACCTTGGATCAAAGGCCATGCGCATTTTGCAAAAAGCCCTGACGTTCGACGACGTCCTGCTCGTCCCCGCCCATTCGCAGATCCTGCCCCGCGATGTCAGCCTCGCCACCCGCCTGACGCGGAACATCACCCTTAATCTGCCCTTGCTTTCGGCCGCCATGGATACCGTTACCGAGGGTCGCCTGGCGATCGCGCTGGCGCAGGAAGGCGGCATCGGCATCATCCACAAGAACCTGTCGCCCCGGGCACAGGCTGCCGAGGTGGCCAAGGTCAAGCGCTTCGAATCGGGCATCCTGCGCGATCCGATCACCATCCCGCCGACGATGACCGTGCGCGATGTGCTGGAAATTACCCGCCAGCACCGCATCTCCGGGCTGCCGGTGCTCGACGAGGCGGGCAGGGTGGTCGGTATCGTCACCAACCGCGACCTGCGCTTCGAAACCAACCTGGACCAGGCGGTCAAGGACATCATGACGCCGCGCGAGCGCCTGGTGACCGTGAACGAGGACGCCACCGTCGAGGATGCCAAGGAACTGATCCGCAAGCACCGTCTGGAGCGCGTGCTCGTCGTCGACGACGATTTCCACATGCGCGGCCTGATCACCGTCAAGGACATCCTCAAATCCACGGAGCACCCGCTCGCCAACAAGGACGCGTCCGGTCGTCTGCGCGCCGGTGCCGCGGTCGGCGTCGGTGCCGGAACCGAGGAGCGTGTCGCGATGCTGGCCGAGGCGGGGATCGACGTGATCGTCGTCGATACGGCGCATGGCCATGCGCAGGGCGTTCTTGATCGCGTCAGGTGGGTCAAGAAGCATTTTCCGCAGATCGAGGTCATCGGCGGCAACATCGCCACCGGCGATGCGGCGCGCGCGCTGGTCGACTGCGGTGCCGATGCGGTCAAGGTCGGCATCGGCCCGGGCTCCATCTGCACCACGCGCATCGTCGCCGGCGTCGGCGTACCGCAGATCACGGCCATCCAGAACGTCTCCGACGCCCTCAAGGGCAGCGGCGTGCCGATGATCGCCGACGGCGGCATCCGTTACTCCGGCGACATCGCCAAGGCGATCGCCGCCGGCGCCGATACGGTGATGCTCGGCGGGCTGTTCGCCGGCACCGAGGAGGCGCCGGGCGAGGTCGAACTGTTCCAGGGCCGTTCCTACAAGTCATACCGCGGCATGGGTTCTCTGGGCGCCATGCAGGCCGGTTCCTCCGACCGCTACTTCCAGGAAGCGACCGCCAATGTCGACAAGTTCGTGCCCGAGGGAATCGAGGGCCGGGTTCCCTACAAGGGATCGGTTCTGGCCGTGATCCATCAGTTGATCGGCGGCCTGCGTTCGTCGATGGGCTACCTTGGTTGCGCTTCCATCCCGCAAATGCACGACCAGGCCTGTTTCGTCGAAATCACTTCCGCCGGCGTCCGCGAATCGCATGTCCACGACGTCCAGATCACCAAGGAAGCGCCGAACTACCACGTCGACTGACCGACCCCGTTGCCCAGAGGGCGGCTCCGGCCGCCCTTGTTGATTCAAGGCTTTGCAGATGGCTCACCAGAAAATCCTCATCCTCGATTTCGGCTCCCAGGTTACCCAGCTGATCGCCCGCCGCGTCCGCGAGCAGCAGGTGTATTGCGAACTCCATCCGTTCGACGTCTCCGCCGATTTCATCCGCAGCTTCGACCCGCAGGGAATCATTCTCTCCGGCGGCCCGAACTCGGTCTATGAGGCCCACGAATGGACGGCGCCGCAGGTCGTTTTCGAGCTTGGCGTGCCGGTGCTCGGCATCTGCTACGGCATGCAGACCATGGCGCAGCAACTGGGCGGCAAGGTCGAAAGCTCCGGCAAGCGCGAGTTCGGCTATGCCGAGGTGCGCGCCCGCGGCCATTCGAGGCTGTTCAACGGCATCCAGGACCGGACGAACCCGGAAGGCCACGGCCTGCTCGAAGTCTGGATGAGCCATGGCGACAAGGTCAGCGAACTGCCGGCCGGCTTCAAGGTCATCGGCAGCAGCGCATCGTGCCCGGTCGCGGCGATGGCCGACGAGGAACGCGGCTTTTACGCGGTCCAGTTCCACCCGGAAGTCACGCACACACTCAAGGGCAAGGAAATGATCGCCCGCTTCGTGCATGACATCTGCGGCTGCGGCCGCGACTGGAACATGCCGGACTACGTCAAAGAGGCCATCGCCAAGGTTCGCGCCCAGGTCGGCAGCGATGAAGTCATCCTCGGCCTCTCCGGCGGCGTCGATTCTTCTGTGGTCGCGGCACTGCTGCACAAGGCCATCGGCGACCAGCTCACCTGCGTCTTCGTCGACAACGGGCTGCTCCGCCTCAACGAAGGCGAGCAGGTCATGCAGACCTTCGCCCGCAACCTCGGCGTCAAAGTCATCCACGTCGATGCCAGCGTGCAGTTCATGGGCCACCTGAAGGGCGTTGCCGACCCCGAAGCCAAGCGCAAGATAATCGGCCGCGAGTTTGTCGAGGTCTTCCAGGACGAGGCGAAAAAGCTGCCGAATGCGAAATGGCTGGCGCAGGGCACGATCTACCCGGACGTGATCGAGTCGGCCGGCGCCAAGACCGGCAAGGCGCACGCCATCAAGAGCCACCACAATGTCGGTGGCCTGCCCGAGACACTCAACCTGAAGCTGCTCGAACCGCTGCGCGAACTGTTCAAGGATGAAGTCCGCGAACTGGGTATTGCGCTCGGTCTGCCGCACGAGATGGTCTATCGCCACCCGTTCCCCGGGCCCGGCCTCGGCGTGCGCATTCTCGGCGAAGTCAGAAAGGAATTCGCCGACCTGTTGCGCCGTGCCGACGCCATCTTCATCGACGAACTGCGCGCCGCCGACTGGTACGACAAGACCAGCCAGGCGTTCGCCGTATTCCTCCCGGTCAAGAGCGTGGGCGTGATGGGCGATGGCCGCACCTACGAATACGTCGTCGCGCTGCGTGCCGTGCAGACGCAGGACTTCATGACCGCCCACTGGGCCGAACTGCCCCATTCGCTGCTCGGCCGGGTCAGCAACCGGATCATCAACGAAGTGCGCGGCATCAACCGCGTCGTCTACGACATCTCCGGCAAGCCGCCGGCGACGATCGAGTGGGAATAAGCGGCTATTCCGTCATGCTCGGCGACGAGTACTTCATGCGCGAGGCCATCTCGCTCGCGCGGGCTGCTGAATGTCTCGGCGAGGTGCCCGTCGGGGCGGTTGTCGTCCGGGATGGCGAGATTGTCGGGCGCGGTTTCAACAGCCCGATAGGCGAAAGCGATCCGACGGCCCATGCGGAAATTGCCGCCCTGCGGGATGCCGGTCGCACAGTTGGCAACTACCGCCTGCCGGGGTGTGAACTGTTCGTCACGCTGGAGCCCTGCGCGATGTGCGCCGGCGCCATCCTGCATGCACGCATCGCCCGCGTTATCTACGGCGCCCGCGACCCGAAGACCGGCGTGCATGGCAGCATCGTCGACCTCTTCGCGGTCGAGCGCCTCAACCACCACACGACAGTGATTGGCGGCATTCTCGCCGATGAATGCGGCGCCGTGCTGTCGGATTTCTTCGCCGACCGCCGACGGGCGCGGCCGGAATGAAGATTGCCGTCTCGGTTGCCAGCCAGCGCCTGACGCTGTCCGACGACGACGGCCGGATCCTGCGCGAATATCGGGTATCGACCGGCAAGGCGGGGGTCGGGGAAGAGTCCGGCAGTTTCCGGACACCGCGCGGGCGCCACCTGATCCGCGCGAAGATCGGCGGCAGCGCGCCGGAGAACACCATTTTCGTCCGCCGGCGGCCGACCGGTGAAACGTGGTCGGTGGAATTCGACAGCGAGCATCCCGGGCGCGACTGGATCCTGACGCGTATTCTCTGGTTGTCCGGTTGCGAGCCGGGGCGCAACCGGCTCGGGTCGGTCGACACGATGCGCCGTTATATCTACATCCACGGCTCGCCCGATCCGGTGCCGATGGGCGAACCGGGCTCGCACGGCTGCATCCGCATGCGCAACGCGGACATGATCGAACTTTTCGACCTGGTGCCGCCCTACACGGCCGTCGACATCACCGAGGACTGAAGCGGCACGCCGGCCGGGCCGAAGCTGCGCTCCTCGAAGTCGATGTCGCCGGTGCTGCTGACGGTAACGACGGTCGAGGCACGCGTACCGTAGTCGGCGGAACGGACGAATATCGCCGACAACAGCCGCTCCCATTCGAGCGGGACGCCGGTGGCGGGCAGTTCGTCGTCGCCGACGATCTCGTCGTCGGCAAGTATCGAAAAGAGTGCCGCATGCGCCGGCAGCGCTGCGATCGCGCCGGTGGCACGCTGGCGCGCGCTGACCAGCTTGGGCCAAGGGCTGTCGAGCAGATGGTTCGACAGTCCGTAGATCCCTGGCACGAGTTCTGCGGGCGCGGCGCCCCGGTTGCTCGCGTAGCACAGCGAATCGCCATCGCTGACCAGCAGGTTGAAGCCGGCATAGCCGGCCATGTCGATTCTGGCGACATAATCAGCGGCGCTGCGGGTGCCCGTCAGGAAGGCTCGCGTCAACTGGCCGCGCGAGTGACGCCCGGGCGCAGCGCCGGGTTCGCGGACATTGGTCACCGCGGCAAAGCGGCCGGCGCGGGTAATCCCCAGCCAGGTTCCCCCGGCTTCAAGATCGCGCCCACCGAGGATGTCGGGTGCGTCAGCCCAGAAGCCGGCAAAGGCGGTCGGGCGCCGGTAGAACTCGTCTCGGTTGGCGGCGACGACCAGCGGATAGTCCGGATGGACCCGCCAGCCGACGACGATCAGGCACATTTTCGGCTTGTTTCAGGGGTTGACCGCAACTGCCTCGACCCGCGGGCCGTCGCGCGAGCCGAGACGGACATTGCCGGCGAAATTCGACTGCACGACCGCCAGGCCTTCGTAGCCGCCGGCAGGCGAGGGTGCCCCACTGACGACCGTGCCGCACGACTGGTCCGGATTGTCCGGGGAATGCAGGTCGGTTCCCGCGACCAGCGTCTGGTCGCTGCGGACGCGGTAAAGGTGACGTTTGACCTTGCCAAGATACTGTGTGCGGGCGACGACTTCCTGGCCGGGATAGCAGCCCTTGTGGAAGCTGACGCCGCCGATCTTCTCGAAATCTGCCATCTGGGGAACGAATTCCTCCTTGGTCGCCGCCGTCACCAGCGGGAAGCCGGCCTGCACGTCGAGCCAGCGCCAGGCCGGCACCCCGGCCGGACGCGCCTTCAGCGACAGCCTGTGCCACAGTTCGGCGACGTCCTGCGGCGCGACGGCGAGCACGTAGCGCCCGGCATCGAGCGCGAGGACCTGCGCCGTGTCGCCTGCGGCGACGGTCATCGCCGCGGCCGGGCAGGGCAGTGCGGCATCGGCCAGCACTTCCGCCGCCTGCGGTCCGGCAAGTCCGAGCAGCAGACGGGTCGCGCTCAACGAGGCGAGCCTGACCCGGGAACGCAGCGTGAACATCTGCAGGCGTTTCAGCGTCGCAGCTTCGAGGTCAGCGGCCAGCGCCAGCCGGTAGGCATCATCGGCCGGCCAGACGAGAAAGCTCACCTGCATCCTTCCCTTGGCCGTGCACCAAGCGGAATGCTGAGCCTGGGCGGACACAAGGTGGTTGATGTCGCTGGTGAGTTGGTTGTGCAGGAAGTCCCGCGCATCCTCGCCGGCCACTTCGATCAGGCCGAGGTGGGTCAGCGGCACCAGGATGGTCCGGCTGCGTGCCGCCTCCAGTTCGCCGGCCGTGTCGCCGAAGTTGAGGATTTCGTCGCTGTCGCCGTCGAAGACGGCCTCGGCGGATTCCAGAAAGCTGCGCCAGTCGGGGTTCATCGGGGCTCCTTAGGGGTTTGCGATATTATATCGCCCGTTCAATACTGCTCATGCCGTCAAGGCATGACCCTTCCACCAGACTGCAAGTTCCCGTGCGCGCCCTATTCAAGATTCTCCTCTTTGCCGGTACCCTGCTCGCGGCACTGGGCGGGGCCGCGTTCTGGTGGGTCCAGGCGCCGCTTGAAACGCGCGAGCCGACCGTCGACTTCCGCATTGTTCCCGGCAGCAGCCTGCGCGCGGCGGCAGCCCAGATGCGCGAAGCGGGCATCGCCATCAACCCCGACCTGCTGGCGCTTCTCGCCCGCTGGCAGGGCGTCGCCACGGCGATCAAGGCAGGCAGCTACTCGGTCAACCGGGGGGTGACGCCGGAACAACTGCTCGCCAAGCTGGCGCGAGGCGACATGACGCAGGGCGAACTGGCGCTGATCGAAGGATGGACTTTCCGCCAGTGGCGGGCGCGCCTCGACCAGCACCCCGACCTCAGGCACGACACCGCCGGGCTGGCCGAAGCGGAGATTGCCGCCCGCCTCGGCATCGCCGGCGAGCCCCTGGAGGGATGGCTGTTTCCCGATACCTATCTCTTCGACAAGCAGTCGAGCGATCTCGAACTGCTCGCCCGCGCCCGCCGGGCGATGCAGAAGCGGCTCGACGCTTCCTGGCCGGAGCGGGCCGCCGGCCTTCCGTACCGGACACCCTACGACGCCCTGATCATGGCTTCGATCGTCGAAAAGGAAACCGGCCGCGGCAGCGACCGGCCGCTGGTGGCGGCGGTCTTTGTCAACCGGCTGCGCCTCGGCATGCCGCTGCAGACCGACCCAACGGTGATCTACGGGCTCGGCGAGCGTTTCGACGGCAACCTGCGCAAGCGCGACCTGCAGGGCGACACCCCGTACAATACCTATCTGCGCGGCGGCTTGCCGCCGACGCCGATCGCGATGCCGGGAATGGCGTCGATCCAGGCGGCACTGCACCCGGCGGACAGTGATGCACTCTATTTCGTCGCGCGCGGCGACGGCAGCAGCCAGTTTTCCAGGACGCTGGACGAACACAACAAGGCGGTCAACAAGTACCAGAGGGGTGGCAAGTGAGAGGAAAGTTCATCACCTTCGAGGGCATCGACGGCGCCGGCAAGAGCAGCCATGTCGAATGGCTGGCAGGTCGCTTGCGCGCGCCGGGACGGGTCGTCCATGTGACGCGCGAACCGGGCGGCACCGAACTCGGCGAGAAGCTGCGCGAACTGCTCCTTGGCACGCCGATGCACCTTGAAACCGAGACCCTGCTGATGTTCGCCGCCCGCCGCGAACACTTGGCGCAACTGATCGAACCAGCGCTGGTGCGCGGCGAATGGGTCGTCTGCGACCGTTTCAGCGACGCCACCTACGCCTACCAGGGAGGCGGGCGCGGCCTCGACCGCGCCAAGTTCCAGCAGCTCGAACATTGGGTGCATGGCGATCTCCAGCCCGACCTGACGCTGCTCTTCGACCTGCCACTCGATGTCGCGCGCGAGCGAATCGTCCTCGCCAATCGCGTTCTCGATCGCTTCGAGCAGGAAAGGGTCGATTTCCACGAGCGGGTGCGACAGGCCTACCTCGAGCGCGCCCATGCCGCGCCGTCGAGAATCCACGTGGTCGACGCGCAGAAAGGCATGGCCGAAATTCAGGCGATACTCGAACAAATTGTCGCAAGTCTCTGTTGATGAACGTCATTGATCTGAACCATTCCATCTGGCTTGACCTCCAGTCACGGCGTGCGCGTCTGCCGCATGCGCTGCTCCTGACCGGGCAGCGCGGCCTCGGCAAGTTCGCTCTTGCCCAGGAGTTCGCTGCCGGGCTCCTGTGCGAACGGCCATTGGCGAACGGCGCCGCCTGTGGCAAGTGCCTCGCCTGCAACTGGATGGGGCAGGGTAACCACCCGGATTTCCGGCTGTTGCAACCGCTGGCGCTGGCCGGGGAAACGGAGGCAGACGAAGGCAGGAAGAAGGGTGGTCAGCAGATCACGATCGACCAGGTACGCGGTCTGGACGAGTTCCTCAATGTCGGCACGCACCGCGCCGGCCTGCGCATCATCCTCGTCAATCCGGCTGAAGCGATGAACCGCAGCACCGCCAACGCACTTCTCAAATCACTTGAAGAACCTTGTTCAGGGACGTTGTTTTTGCTTGTTTCGAGTGAGCCGCTACGCCTGCTGCCGACGATACGCAGCCGTTGCCAGGTGGTTGCGGTCAACGTGCCGGCAAGCGGTATTTCCGCGGCTGCCCTGGCGGCCGAGGGGCTGGCCGACCCCGGCCGCTGGCTGGCACTGGCCGGCGGCTCGCCGGGTCTCGCCATCGAACTGGCGGCTTTGGGGCAGGGCGGCTGGCTGGAACTGCTGACACGGCGCCTGGCCGAGAAGAGGGCAATCGACCCGATCGGGCTGGCCGGCGAGATTGACAAGGCGATCAAGGAGAGCAAAGGCAAGCTCGCACTGAAATCGGTGGTCGAGGCGATGCAGAAGTGGCTGTTCGACCTTACGCTGGCCGGCAACGGGTTGCCGGTGCGCTATTTTGTGCCGCAGCAGGCTACAATCGCCGGGCTGGCTGCTATGATTCCCCCCGCGCGGCTGATCCGGGCCTACCGGACATTGACGACGCGCCGCCGGGAAGCAGAACAACCCCTGAACGCCCGCCTGTTTCTGGAGGGATTGTTTATGGACTACCGAGCCTTGTTAGGAACCTGAACGACAATGAGTGAAGCCAAACCTGCTGCAGCCCAACGCCCCAGCGTCCTTTCGCTCAACATCAATTCGAAGTCGGCGCTCTACGCGGCGTTCATGCCGCAACTGCGCAACGGCGGAATCTTCATCCCGACGACCCGCAACTACAACATCGGCGACGAAGTCTTCATGCTGCTTTCGTTGATGGACGATCCGGCCAAGCTGCCGATTGCTGGCACGGTGGTGTGGATTACTCCCGCCGGCGCGCAGAACGGCCGCGCGCAGGGGATCGGCGTCCATTTCAACAGCGACGAAAGCGGGCAGGAAGCCCGGCGCAAGATCGAGGGGTTGCTGGGCGGGGTCATGCAGTCCACGCGACCGACGCATACCCTCTGAACCGGGGAATGCTGGTCGATTCCCACTGCCACCTCGACTTCCCCGACCTGGCAGCACATCTTCCCGAGATTCTCGAACGGATGCGGCAGCACGATGTTGGTTGTGCCCTCTGCATCGGCGTCAATCTGGAAGACTTTCCGAATGTGCTGGCGCTGGCCGAAGCGCATCCGCATCTCTACGCGACGGTCGGCGTCCATCCCGAGTACGCGGATGCCGATGAACCCGACGCGCAGCGGCTGCTCGCTCTTTCCGCCCATCCGAAAGTCGTCGCGATCGGCGAGACCGGGCTCGACTACTACTGGCAGAAAGACTGTCCGGAGTGGCAGCGCGACCGTTTCCGCACCCACATCCGCGCCGCCCGCGCCGCCGGCAAGCCGCTGGTGGTGCACATGCGCGACGCGGCCGACGACACGCTGACGATCCTCGCGGAAGAGGGTGCCGACGCGGTCGGCGGAGTGATGCACTGCTTTACCGAGACCTGGGAAATCGCCCGCCGGGCCCTGGATCTCGGCTTCTACATTTCCTTTTCGGGCATCGTCACCTTCAAGAACGCGCTGGCGATCCGGGAAGTAGCCCGCAAGGCGCCACTCGACCGCATCCTCGCCGAAACCGACGCGCCCTACCTGGCGCCGGTGCCGTATCGCGGCAAGCGCAACGAGCCGGCTTATGTGCGCTACGTTGCCGACGAAATCGCTCGGTTGCGCGACCTTCCGCCGGAAACGGTGGCTGCAGCGACCACCGCCAACTTCTTCACGCTCTTCAAACACGCCCAGAGACCCTTGCAATCATGAAAAAGACGCTTATCGCACTGCTGCTGGCCGCTTCTCTGCCTCTTGCTTCATTCGCGGCCACCTACGACGACCTGATCAATTCCGCCAAGATGGGTGACACGCGCGACATCGCCCAGTTGATCAGCCGCGGTGCTGCGGTCGACAGCACCGACCGCGAGGGCAACACCTTGCTGATCCTGGCGGCGCGCGACGGGCACGTGGAACTGGTCGACTACCTGATCAAGCAGCGCGCCAAGGTCAATGCGCGCAACGCCGCAGGCGATACCGCATTGCTGCTGGCGGCGTTTCGCGGCCATCTCAAGGTAGCCGAACTCCTGGTCGCGGGCGGGGCCGAGGTCAATATGCCGGACTGGACGCCGCTGATCTACGCGGCGTTCAACGGCCACCTCGAGATCGCGAAGCTTCTCGTCAAGTCGGGCGCCGATGTCAATGCAGTGAGCCGCAACGGCAGCACCGCGTTGCTCATCGCGTCACGCGGTGGCCACATCGATATCGTCAAACTGCTGCTGGCCAATCGCGCCGATCCGAACAAGGCGCTGGAGTCCGGCGCAACGGCGCTCGACGTCGCGCTAAAGGGCGAGAATACCGATATCGCCGAACTGTTGCGCAAGGCCGGTGGCAAGTCCGGCAAGTCGGTCACCATCCAGATCAAATAGGGCGAGAACGGCAGCTGGGTCGGCCCCGGCCTCCCGCACCACTGATCTCAGATTGCGTATAATTTGCATTATGTAAACTTGTATCGACAAGCCCAATCCAGGCGTCCAACGAGCGTCCTCCGCGCTTTCCTCCGGAATTCAGTTCAGGTCTTCGCCCTTGATGTTTGGCAGGCGCACGACGGGAATGCCTTCTTCGCGCAACGCCTCGCATTCGTCTTCGCCCGCGTTGCCGCAGATCGCTCGTTCGGGCGATTCCAGGCGATGGATTCTTCTCGCCTCAGCGGCGAATGCATCGCCGACATTGTCGCTGTTGGCAAGCAGCGTCTGCACGAACTGGCGGTACATCCCCATCACCTGGGTGGCGGCCGGCAGCAGCGCCACCGATGCCAGACGCGCCTTCTCTGCGGGTGTGGCCGAACCCCATGCCGGCGACGAACGGTGTGCCGCGATGGCGACCGGCGATGGGATGCGGCGGACCTCGTCGCTGTGGCAACTGGGACAGTGGACGAGTCGCCTCGCCTGCTGGTCGGCGAAGTCCTCGGCGCTCCGGAACCAGCCCTCAAAGCGGTGGTCGCCGTCGCAGG
>Ga0105090_10001422_pt1 | contig 12894 bp, 14 predicted proteins | sample PPLLak3March2015_FD_79110 | JGI IMG/M metagenome (GOLD analysis project Ga0105090, IMG submission 79110) | Freshwater sediment microbial communities from Prairie Pothole Lake near Jamestown, North Dakota, USA - PPLs Lake P7 Core (1) Depth... | ecosystem: Environmental > Aquatic > Freshwater >... | reverse complement strand
GTGGATGGTCGCTGTAAGGCGCGGGTAGTAATCGGTGCCCATAGCGCCGAGCACAAAGCCCAGGTAGGTCATGGACAACACCCAGGCGGCCTGAAAGTAGCCGAGGCTCTCCGCACCCAGTTCACGCTGCACCAGGGTGCGCACTGCCAGCTGGCCGAGCATGGCCACCAGCCCCGCGACCATGAAGGCGCTGCCCAGCCGGACCATCATTTTCCATTGTCCGGCCAGGGCAGACAGCGACACGGCGGGCGTCTGGATTTTCGGCAGCCGGGCCACATACAGGTGGCCAATCACAAAACTGGCGAAGGGTGCCACGAGTATGAACAGCAGCAACCCCGCCTCGCCCAGCAGCCAGATGGCGCCGAGGCCCAGTACGGTTGTTACTACCGCTGAATACACCTGAACACGGGCAATATCGCCAACCCGGCGCATACCGGTGAGCAGCGCAGCCTGCGACCCGGAAGCGACCGTCAGCGCCACGCCAAGCGCCAACCAGCCAATCAACGGCGCCATGCCCGGGTCAGCGAGCACCTTGTCTGCCAGCAGATCACGCAGCCACCAGAGCAGCACGCCGCCAAACACGGCCAGGCCCAGGGTGCCCCAGAACAGCGCCCGGCGCGCAGTATCGATGCCTGGCTGGTCTTCTAGCCCAGCGGCCTCGGCAATCTGCCGGGTACCCACCGTGCCAAAGCCCAGCGCGGCAACGGTGGATGCCGTGGCCATAATGTTTTGCAACAGGCCGATCAGCCCCACGCCCGCCGGGCCGAGCAGCACAGCCACCACCTTGATGCGCAACAGGCCGATCAGGATATTGATCACCGATGCCCCGCCGATAATGGAGGAGCTGCGCAGAATCTGACTGTGGGAGGTTGGCTCTGTTACCGGAAGGCCCTCAGAGCTTAGTGATGCCAACTGGTCTCGCCTCTTAACCCGCCCACTGGTTGCAAGCCTGGATGACGACATTGGCTTCTGCAGCCGTCATTGTCGGCCCCATGGGCAGGCTCAGCACCTGTTCGTGGATGGCTTCGGTCAGCGGCAGCTGTTTGCCATGCCACTGCGGGTAAGCTTGCTGCTCGTGCGGCGGGACCGGGTAATGGATCAGCGTCTGCACACCGCAGTCGCTAAGGAGCTGCTGCAGTGCGGCGCGCTGCCCGCAACGAACCACAAACAGGTGCCAGACGTGCTGTTCCTCGTTCGCACACTGCGGCATTTGAATGGCCGGGTTGCGGATGCCTTCGCGATACAGCCGGGCAATGTCGCGCCGGCGGGCGGTGTGTTCATCAAGATATTTGAGCTTGACGCTGAGCATGGCTGCCTGGATCTCATCGAGGCGGCTGTTCACGCCCTGGTAGAGGTTCCTGTACTTCGCGTGCGAGCCGTAGTTGCGCAGGGCGCGCAGAGTTTGCGCCAGCTCGTCGTCGCTGGTGGTAATGGCACCCGCATCACCCAGGGCACCCAGGTTCTTGCCAGGGTAGAAGCTGAATCCGGCAGCGTGTCCCCAGTTACCCGCCCGGCGGCCACCGATGCTGGCGCCGTGGGCCTGGGCCGAGTCCTCCAGCAACAGCAGTTTGTGCGGTTCGGCAATATCCAGCAGGGCAGGCATGTCGGCCAACTGGCCATACAGGTGAACGGGCAGGATCGCGCGGGTTCTCGGTGTGATCGCGGCTTGCGCCTTGCGCGGGCAAAGGTTGAAGCTGGCCTCGTCGGGCTCCACCAGCACCGGCACCAGGCGGTTTTCGGTGATGGCGAGAATGCTAGCGATATAGGTGTTGGCGGGCACGATGACTTCGTCGCCATCCTGGAGCTTGCCCAACTCTTTCCAGGCCCGCAGGGTGAGAGTCAGCGCATCCAGGCCATTGGCGACTCCGATGCAATGCTTGCTGCCACAATAGTCGGCAAAGGCGCTCTCGAAGCAGGTCAGTTCATCACCGGCGATATACCAGCCGGAATCGATGACGCGGGTGCAGGCTTCGATCAGCTCTTCACGGTTGGCCGCGTTGATGGCTTTGAGGTCGAGGAAGGGAACGCTGGCCATCAATGCACTTCCTTCAAGAAGTCTCCGTATTCTCTTATGTAATCATCTGGATCGTAGTAATGCGACGCGAACACCAGTAAAAGCGCATCTGATGAGTATTTGTACTGTGTACCCCAGACCATGGGCGGCAGTAGCAAGCCGATATCGGGTCTGTCCAATAAAAATTCCTGCCGCTGTTTACCATCGTCAACGACAACAGATACCTGACCATGAACGCAAACCAAAAACTGACTACATTTTCGATGCGCGTGTTCGCCCCTGGTTTCAACGCTTGGAACTCCAAACACCATGAAGTATCTACGTGCGGCAAAGGGTATGCTGCGCTCAAATTCGCCAACTGTAATGCTGCCACGAATGTCACTGATTTTTGGCAAGGAGACCAGCATTACCCCACTGACCTTCGATGCTGATTCTAAGCTCATTGCTCCGGTCTCTTCACTCGCGAATTCGGTCTTAGACTTCGCGTCGACATAACCAACTATTTTGGCGGGATTCCCAACTACAATTGCGTTAGCCGGGATCGTACGAGTGACCACTGCACCCGCACCCACCATTGCCCCTCTGCCAATTGTCAGCCCTGGTAAAATAACTGCCCCCGCACCGATGGAGGCGCCAACTTCGATGTTGGTTCTTAATGGCGAGTCCTGATAATTTTTGCTTCGGGGAAACCTGTCATTAGTAAAGGTCACATTAGGCCCGATGAACACATCGTCAGCTATACGCAGTCCATCCCAGAGTTGTACGCCAGACTTCACGGTCACTCTATCGCCCAATATCACATCATTCTCGATAAAGCAGTGAGAGCAGATGTTGCAGTGGTCGCCGATGCGTGCTCCGGGCAGGATGACCGAGTACTGCCATACATGGGAATTGGGGCCAATGTTTTTACTCTGCACGTCTGCAGAAGGATGAATTTTAGGCATTTCAAGCACCTCCTATTACAGTGGCACAACGCTGCATTATGGGTTCAATCACCCGCAAGCGACCCCGCCGCACCCTGCAACTCCTCAATCTCCACCTTCAATGCCTCGTATTCCGCCAGCTTGCGCATGAGGAAGCGGGCGGTGAGTGCGGTTTTGGCTTTCATGCCACGGGGGGTCAGCAGGTAGGCGTACTGAAGTTTATTGGGGTTGCGGCTGAAATTGTCCATTTTCACCCAGCCTCGCTCCACCAGGGCCTTCAGGCAGTAATTCACCTTACCCAGGCTCACGCCCATTTCCCGGGCCAGCTCGCGCTGGCTGATGTGGGGGTTCTGCTCGAGCAGTTTCAGAACTGTGTAGTGGGTGTCTTCGGTCATCTTGGGTCGTGTCTGGACGTGTCCGGGCACGCTACCGCCCTGCCCTGTTGTCGGGCGGGCATCGGGTGGGGTGTATCTTATGGTTGGGGGCTAGCGTTCAATAATTGAACGCGTGGGCATTAGAGCGCGGCGGCGGGGGGCAGGGCAACCCTTGCAGATCAATAAATCAGCAGACCTTGCAGGGGTAGAGGGGAAATTTCGGGTCATCCGTCATCAGGTAGTACCCGCGGGTGATAGAGGTCAGGTCGTGATGATACAGAGGTGCTCATCGGAGGCGCCGCGCACCAGGTTCGGGGCGATGCGCCGATCAAACGTCACGAACCGGCCACTGTTGCGCACCGCTGTGGCAAGCAGGTACGCGTCGGTCACCTGCCTGTGTCCCAACAGCCGGGTCCAATCCACAACACCGTCCGACAACAGGCTGAAGTCGTGTGACCAGAAGCGATGATCGTCAGCCGCACAGGCCTCAGCGAGGCGCTGTGCCACCCGCGCAACGGGCTGGGTATTGGGATAGCCGGGTTGAGACATCACCCTGATCACGCCATTTTGGGCAATAGGGCACGACGCCCACCCGTGGCTGATTTCGGCTTTTAACCAGTTCACCGCCGTGCCGTGCATGGTGTGGGCACTGTCCAGAAGCGCTATGAGGACATTGACATCGAGTAATGCCCGCATCAGGTTCCTTCCTGGTCTCGCAACTTGTCGATGGCGTCATTGGTCACCACCCGGCCGGATGGTGCAAAGGGTCGAAACCCGCCAACCACGGGCTCCATATTCCCGGTTGATTTCTCCACGGCGCCGGCCATCGCCAGGCGCAACAGCCTGGAGACCACTTTACCCGCGGAACTGTGTTCCCGGCGGGCCATCTCCTTGGCCGCCTCGAGAATATCGTCATCAATGTCCAAGGTGGTGCGCACTCTGTAGGCCTCCTCTTGATGCAACAACATCATGATGCAGGCGCATCATAGCGCCGGCGGGGCGGGCGGAGCAACTATCGGGTGTTGCAAAAAAGGGGCCGCATCAAAAAAGGGGGCGCCTTTAACCGCGGTTGACAACACGGAAGCGGTGTTGGCATCATCTCCAACATGAAAGCCACAGAGCTGCTCCGCCAGCGAATCATCTATGGTGAGAACCGCTTCGCGGAACTCATTTTGTGGCGACTGCCCCAGCCGCTGGCCGGGTCCAGACACCCGTTCAAGTATCGATTGGCCTACGTGGTAACTGGAGTGTGCGTGCTTCGCTACGACAACGAAACAGGGAAGGGAGACCACCGGCATTGGGGCGGCAAGGAATCCCATTACCGCTTTTCTACACCCGAGAAACTATTGGCCGATTTTCAACGTGATATTGAGAGGTGGAATGATGAAAACGGTGATTCTTGAGGTCCGTGACCCCAAAGAGGTCATGGCGGCATTTGCCGAGTCCTGGAAAGAGGGCAAGCAACAGAAGTCTGCCCGCATCAGTTTTGCCTCACCGGAGCTGCTCTGGAGGATACTTACTGCCAAGCGCTGGGAACTGCTAAAGGCATTGTGTGGCGCGGGCCCGGTTTCCATTCGCGAGGCGGCCAGGCGCGTTCATCGTGATGTGAAAGGCGTTCATGGGGATGTCGTCGCCCTGCTGGAAGCGGGCCTTTTGTCCCGAACCGAAGAAGGTACTATTGAGTTCCCTTATGAGGCCGTAAAAGTGGAGTTCCTGCTGCAGGCGGCGTGATTTTGCGCAATGTAGCGCAATGCAGGACACCCACACAATTTCCGTTGCAAGGGATGCGTTACACCAAATTCGGCGTGGTAGGGGAAAAGGGGAGCTGGGGGAAGATCAATCTGACTCCATTAAATAGTCCATTAACTCTGGAACTGGGACGCGGCGATGCGCTGGGGGGTGTCCAGCATCAGGCGCCGGGCGCGGGGCGGGCCGTACTGTTCGCTGATGAACTCGAAGGCCTCCGCCAGCGCCGGGGGGCGGGCAACGCTGTTGTGGCCGTCGCTGGCGAGCACGCTCACCACATCGTCATCCAGCAGGTGCCGGGCCACCGCCAGTGCGCGCTCGCCGAACCGGCCCAGCACCGAGCCGGCGGTCAGTTGCAGCCAGCAGCCCGCCTCGATAAAGGGCTGCAGCAGCGCCGGGTCTTTCATCACCTGCTTGTTGCGCTCGGGGTGGGCGATCAGGGGGCGGATGTTGCGCGCCAGCAGCCAGCGCACCAGCTTGTCGCTGCCGGGGATGATCTGGCCGTGGGAGAACTCCAGCAGCATCACCTGGAAGCCGTCCACCTCGCCGTAAAAGGGGATCTCGCCCGTTTCCACCTGGCGCATGATCGCGTCGGTGAGGCGCACCTCGGCGGCGAAGCCCACCTGTAGCGGGATCTCACGCTTGTGCAGTTCGCGCCGCAGGCGGGCGCAGGCTTTGGCTATGGATTGCGTGGTGTTGGCCCAGCGGCCGGGGTGGATATGGGGAGTGGTCACGGCGTGGGTGATGCCGTCGGCCACCGCCAGGCGGCACAGGCGCAACGATTCGGCCCCGGTGGCAGGGCCGTCATCGATGCCGGGCAGCAGGTGGCAGTGCAGGTCGATCATGCGGACGGGGTATTCACGCGCTGATGCAGGGCGGTTTCAGCACGCCGCATAAGCAAAGGGCCGGAAACAGGCTGATGCGATCCTAAACAGTTTTGGGTTCATTGGACTGGTAATACTCGCCGTACTGGTAGTACTTCCCGCCATAGTAACCGTGGGCCTTTTTCGGGTCGAACATGTTCAGCACCACGCCGGTGAGGGGCTCGTTCGAGGCCACCATGCTGGCAATGCCCCGCTGGGCCAGGGTGGCGCTGGTGGAATCCGCCTTCACCACGTAGATCACCGAGTCGGCATTGCTGGCCAGGATCAGGGCGTCGCTCACCGCCTGCACCGGGGCCGAGTCGATCACAATGCGGTCGAAGCGCTCGCGCAGGTACTTCAGCGCCTGCACGAATTTCTTGCTACTGATCATCTCCAGCGGGTTGGGCGGAATGATGCCGGCCGGCATCACGTACAGGTTCAGCGCCGGCAGGTGCTCGATACAGTCCTCCAGCTTGGCGGCCCCGGAAACAAAGTGGGTCAGCCCCGCGTGGTTGGGGGTGAGCCCGCAGATCCTGGCCAGGCTGGGGCGGCGCAGGTCGGCGCCAATCACCAGGGTGTTCTCCATTTGCGCCAGGGCCGCACCGAGGTTGAGAGCCAGAGTGCTCTTGCCCTCCCCAGGCACGGTGGACGTCACCACGATGATTTTGGCGGGGTTGTCCAGCGCGCTCAGCACCACCCCGGTGCGCAGGGTGCGCAGGGCCTCGGCGAACTGGCTCTGGGGCTGCTGCCAGTACTGCTCGAACTGCCCGCTTTTATCCACTTTCATCTTCGGAATCGTGCCCAGCAGGGGCGCACCCAGCTTGTCCTGCACGTCGTCGGGGCTCTTCACGGTGTTGTCGAGGATGTCCAGCAGGATGGCGATACCGCAGCCCAGCATCAGGCCCAGGATAAAGGCCAGGATGATGCTCAGGCGCTTGTTGGGCTTGAACGGGGCGGCGGGCACCATGGCCTGGTCGACGATGCGGGCGTGGGGCTTGGCGAAGCCGCCGGTCTCGCTCACGCTCTTGATGCGGGTGAAGAAAATATCGTACAACTCGCGGTTGGTGTTCACCTCGCGCTGCAGCTCCTGCAGCTGGAATTCCTTGCGGTTGAAGTCCTGCACCTCGGTTTTGCTGGCCTCCCAGGTGGCCTGCAACTGCTGCTCGTTGCGCCGGGCAAGCTCGTACTCGCGGCTGATGCCGCTCACCACGTTGCGCACCTCGGTGGCCAGCGCGCTGTCGGCGGCGTTGAGGTCGGAGCGGGCGGCAATCATCTTCGGGTGTTTGGGGCCGTAGCGCTTGGTCAGCTCCGCCACCTTGCGCTCAGCGTCGCTCTTCTCCCGGGTGAGGTCGCGAATCACCGGGTGCTGCATCACCGCGGGGATGGTCATCAATTGTGTGGTGCTGGCGCTGGGCATGTTCTGCACATCGTCCCTGATGTTCTGCGCCTCGATGCGGGCCTTGCGGGCATCCTCCATCCGCTGCGACAGTGTCTTCAGCTCGTTGCCGCCCAGGCCCGTCACGCCCTCCAGGCTCACCAGGCCCTCGCGCTCGCGAAAGTCCTGCAGGGCCAGTTCCGACACCCGCAGATTCTCCTTCAATTCCTCCAGCCGCTCGCTCAGCCAGCCGGTAGCCTGCACCGTGCCCGACACCCGGGTCTCCAGGTTGCTGTCGATGAACTCCTGGGCGATGGCGTTGACGATCTGCGCCGCTAGCTGCGGGTTGGTGCTGTCGAAGCCGAGGTAGACGATCATGCTGTATTCGACCGGGGTCACGGTGAGGCCTTCGGCCACGCTGCCGGTAATGGCCTGGATCAGTTGCTCCTGTTTCTCTTCCGCGGTGAGCTGCACCGGGGGTTCCTTGTTGGCGACGGGCAGCAGGGCTTTCAGGTCCACGTGGTACCAGGGCTTTTCTTTTACCGCCGCTTTGGGCAGGAAGGCCGGGTGTTCATACAGCTTGAGCTTGCGCACCACCCGCTCGGCCAGGCTGCGGCTCTTGAGAATCTCGAACTGGGTCTGGCTGTACTCGTAGCTGTCGCCGCCCAGGCCCAGGCCGTAAACCTGTTCCACGTTCACCACGTTGGCCTCCTCGCTTTCCAGCACCAGGGAGGCGGAGGCCTTGTATACCGGCTCCATGGAAAACACCAGCATGCCGGTGGCCAGGGTGATGGCGAAGGCCAGGGCGAGAATGGCCCACTTGTGGCGCATGACGGCGCGGAACAGACGGCCCAGGTCGATGAAGTCGTCGCCCGCGGGCTGGTTGGGCGCGCGCATCTGGCCGGCCTGGCTGACTTGGCCGAATGAGGTCGGCCCCGCGGGTTGGGTTGCGTTCATCTGGAAGAATTCATTTAGAAGAAGGTATCGCGCACGGTAATGATGTCGCCGGGCTGCACGTTGTAATCCAGGTCAACCTCGCGCTCCTTGCGGTTCGGGTCACTGTCGGAAATCACCAGGGCCCCTTTCTTGTTGGCCCGCTCGGTAAAACCCCCCGCCAGCGATACGGCCTTGCGCAGGGTAAGGCCGGGCTGGAAGTCCACCCCGCCGGGCTGTTTCACCTCGCCGTTGACGAAGAACGGCCTGTACTTCACCACGCTCACCGAGATGCGCGGGTCCACCAGGTAATCCGGCGTGAGGCCGGCGGTGATTTCCGCCTGCAGCTGGCTGGCGGTTTTGCCCGTGACGGCGAGTTCGCCCAGGAACGGGTAGGAGATGCGGCCGTTCTGGCCGATGAGCAGTGTGTCGAAACTCAGGTCTTCCTCGCCGTACACGTAGATGCGCACGGAGTCGCCCGCGTTCAGGGTGTAGTTGTCCTCCACCTGGGCCCAGGTCGGGCCAGCCGCCAACACTGCCCAAAAGCTTGCCGCGATGGAGAGTATCAATAGGAACAGCCTGGGCATGTAGTGTGGAGCCTCGTGTTTGTTACCGATCCGGGTTGGAAAAAGGCGCTGCCTCAGCTGCCGCAGGTTGCAGGGCGTCCACCCGCTGTTGCGCCAGCGCACCCAGCGCGGCGGCGCCTTCTGCGCTACCGGCGCGCCGGGCATACCCTACCATTTTTTCCCAGCCCTGTCGGTAGGCAGGGCGGGCCTGCTGGGCCCCATACTGGTTATCCAGGGCGCGCAGGGCGTAGGGTTGAGCCAGCGTGGGGTCATCCTCCCGGTAGGCTCGCCAAGCGTCGTGGTAGGCCGCCAGCGCCAGGTAGTCCGGGTGATGGGGGGCCGCGGCCAGCAGCGCCTCCAGCGCCTGCGAAGTGCGTTGGCGGCTGGCGTCATCGGGTTGGTAATCGCCGCGCCCCCAGAAGCTCAACTCGGTTTCAGCGACGGTGAAGGCGAGGTCGAGGCGAAAAGCGGTAGCGGACTGCCAGGCCACCGTCACCGCCAGGCCCAGGGCTGCAAGGGCGAGCCCTGTCGATGCCCCCGCGGTCACGCCCTGCCCTTGCCCCGCCCGTTACAGGCTGAGCTTGGCCTCGAAGAAAACGATGTTAGCGCTGTAGCTGAAGCTGTCGATCTTGGAATCACGGTCTTCATAGCGATAGCCAACCCCCAGGTCCATCCAGCGCCGGTACTCGTAATCAAAGCGGGCCTCGCCGACGTAGTTGTCGTCCTCGCGGGAAGCGCCCTGGTAGTCCTCGGTATAATACTGTCCGCGCAGCGTGGTCTGCGTGCGCTGGTTCCAGTGGTGGTTCCAGCCCAGGGAGAATTCCTGGGTATCGACCGCGTCGCCCAGGCCGTTGGTTTCCTGGGTGAAGCGGCGGGTGGTCAGGTCCACTGCGGAGTAGGTGCGCGGCAGCCAGGTGACACCCACCTCCCAGGTGGGGCCGTCCTCGTCCTGGCGGGCGTTGGAGTCGTACTGGCGGTCGTAGACACCCACCTTCACATGGCCGCTGGTCTTGGCGCTGGCATCCCACTCCACGCCCACCAGGTAGTTGTACTCGTCACTGGTGAGGGTGCCGGCCAGGTCAAGGGGGTCGTCCTCGTCATAGTCGTTATTGGTGGCGGTGGCCTCGAACAGGGCGTCGGTGCGCGGCGCGAGCTTCCAGAAGAAGGTGCCGGCGAACGTGTCGGCGACATAATCGCGGTAGCGGGTGAAGTCGCGGAAGTTGTCGTACTGGTAATCGGCGGTCTTGGCGGCAAGCATTACCCGGCCCTGGCCTTCCTTGCTGCCGTAGGTGTAGTCGCCGCCAAAGCTGGTCTTGGTGTATTCGACGGGCTCGTCGGTGGCGAACACGATGTCGCCCTCAATCAGGCCGGTACCGCGCTGTTCATGGCCGTCGTAGTACTCGGCCATGGCATTCACCACGTTTTTGGCGTTGAACTCGTGGTGCATGTCGAACTTGGCGATGTAATCGGTGAAGTCATCGTCACTGCTGCTTTCGTAGGTGCTGTCCTGCAGCTCGAGGATCAGCGAGTAGGTGTTCACGCCATCCTGGATCCAGGTCTGCAGTCGCGGGGTGAGCACACCCACCCAGGTGTCTTCCTCCCGGTCCTCGGTGAGCCAGAGGTTGTCGGTGTAGTAGGTTTCCAGGTCCAGGGTGGGGGTAAAAAACAGCGGCCCCGCCTGCAGGTTGGTCGGCTCCAGTGCCAGGGTAGTTTGGGCGGCCAGCGCGCATAAAACGGCGGCGGGAAGCGCCTTGAGGGCAGTTCTGTTCATGCTTCTATCCCCAGTCGGTCGGTGGGTTGTTGTTTGATGTGAGCATTCTGGCGTGCCCATAAGCGCGGCAGTATAAATGAGGATGTTTTGCGGTGCCATGTGTAAACCCCCACGCCGGGGCTATCCATTTTATTTTCCCGGCAGGGCCCGGCAGATGAAGGCCAGGGCCAGGATGGTGACGAAGGTGAGGGCGTTGGCGGGCATCTGCAGGCTGAAGTCGGTGCTGGAGTGGATGGCCGCCCAGAGCGCGGTCATGGTCACCGCGAAGCCCGCCCCCCGATACAGCGGCGTCTGCCGCCGGCGCTGCACCAGCCAGGCGTTCCACAGGGCCAGGCAGACGAAGGCGGCCAGCACCAGGGCGGCGGGAATGCCCAGCTCCGCCGCGAACTCCAGGTAGTCGTTGTGGGCGTGGTCGTGATAGCCCACCAGGTCGGGTGCCTGGTAGTTGGGAAACACCCCGTAAAAGGAGCCGCCGCCTGAGCCAGTGAGGGGGAAATCTTCAATATAATCAATGGTGTAGTCATTGGACCACCGCCGCGCCTCCTGCTCGGGCTGGGTTTGCTCCAAGCGTTCGGCCAGCTGCTCGAAGCCGAACCACTGGCCCAGGATGAGCATGTCGACCAGCAGCAGGCTGGCCAGGAATATCACCACCGGCCAGGAGAAGCGCCGCCCCGCGAACAGGGCCACAACCCCGGCCAGCCCCAGCCCGGTGAAGAAGGCGATATTGCCCATGCGCGCCCGGGTGAGCACCAGCGCCACCACCATCACCGCGAGGTAAATGCGCAGGCGGATCTTGGGCGAAAGCATCAACGCCAGCCAGCCGCGCAGGCGCTCCTTCCAGTTGCGCGGCCGCTCCATCGACAACTGCGCCAGCAGCAGGCCGATGCCGGCGCTGAGGCACATCACCAAGTAGCCCGCAAAGTGGTTGCGGTTGACGAAGGTGCCCGTGGCCACCCCCTGCCCCACGTACTTTTCCACGAAGAAGCCCAGCTCCAGGCCGTTGAGCACCATGAAAGCGCCGTAAGCCGCCTGGAAGGTGCCGCTGAACACCAGCACCTGCAACAGGGTTTTCACCCGATCGTGGCTATTGACCAGCGCCAGGGTGAGGAAGAACCCGGCGCTGAAGGCACAGCCCCGTAGCAGGTAGTAGCGGGTGGCCTGCGGGTCCAGCGACAGGCTGAACCAGCCCTCTTTGACATGCCAGGCGTAGGCCTGCGGCGAGAGCCATTCCACCAGCGGCCGCGGCAGGTCCAGCAGCTGCACCAGCACCCACACCTGCACCAGCACCAGCAGGGCCAGGGGCAGCCGGCCATGGCGCCACACCCGAGCATCGAGCCGCGCCTTCCCCAACAGGTACAGCAGCAGCCAGGCGCACAGCACCAGGCTCACCAGCAGCACCAGCAGCGCCCCGGCCCAGGTGCGGTTGGAGGCAAAGGGCAGCGGCGCCCACACCAGGATGGCCAGCCAGGTGGCGAAGAGCAGGGGTTCGAAATAACGGGTCATTGAGCTCAGTTTACCCGCTCATCGCCGGGCCTGCGTGAATTCAGGGCCGAAGCCGGACCCAAAACACAAAAGGCAGCCATTGGCTGCCTTTGCGACCAAACCCGCCCGGGTCAGAGCGAGGGGCTTACTGGCCCCTGGGCGGGAACAGCGGCGTTGTCGTACGCGTCGGGTTCCTTGCAGCCACCGGTGACATAGCTCTGTACCAGGCTTTCGATGATCTTGTCCGTCACCGGCGCGCACACATCCACGCAGCCCCGGGCGATGGCCTCGGCCTCGTCATTGTCGCGGGCCATGCAGATGCCCACTCGGGCCAGGTTCAACTTGGCGTGGCCGGTCACCGCCTGCACCGCCAGCACCGTGGCCTGCTGCAGGGTGCGACCGTCCTTGATCAGAACCCCGAGCACCTCCTCGGACGACCTGCGCGCGATCAGCATATCCTGCACCGCCGTGATGGCCTCGGCGTCGGTCATCATGGCATTCGCGCCCAGTGGCAGCGCGGCAAGTGCGCCGATCAAGGCCAGGCGGGCAATCGTGTGTTTCATGGTGTGCTCCAACGGCAATGCGCTACTTGGGAATTCGGGCTCTCAACGCCGCTAAGTTATTGTGTCCGGGGAAGAGTGTCAATCTACCCGGACCACCAAAAACCTGCCTGCCAAGCACATCGGAGTACTCTGGAAAAGCAAAGCACCAGAACTATAGGGACGGCTTACACTCGTCGACTGTGGGGACGGAAGTACCCGCTTTCGCCGGTCTTTTCCCTTTCACATTCACCTCGGCTCGCACTTCAAAGTGTGTGAATGCATATTCCGGAGACCAGCCCACTCCC
>Ga0105090_10001421_pt1 | contig 12898 bp, 15 predicted proteins | sample PPLLak3March2015_FD_79110 | JGI IMG/M metagenome (GOLD analysis project Ga0105090, IMG submission 79110) | Freshwater sediment microbial communities from Prairie Pothole Lake near Jamestown, North Dakota, USA - PPLs Lake P7 Core (1) Depth... | ecosystem: Environmental > Aquatic > Freshwater >... | reverse complement strand
CTGTCCGGCCAGCAGCCGGACGAGACCCGCCGCGACGACCGTCTTGCCGACGCCGGTGTCGGTTCCCGTGACGAATACGCCCTCCATTGTATTAATCATCAGATCGACACAAAAGGTTGTTCAATATTCTCAATTTCCGACATTTATATATTTATTCTGACTTCTCAAGTCCGGTCAGGCCGGGCCACCGCGCCGCCCGATCCGGGCGACAGGCACCCGCACTTCGCCCGGCAGGCCCTTGGGCTCACGCGGCGAGGTCGGGCACCAGGCCTGCCCGAAAACCACCTCGTAGGTGGCCGGCAGGCGATCGTCCCGTCGACAGGTCTCGTACGCCGCAATCATCTGCTCGAACGCTCCCCGGCCGGTGAGCCCACGCGGTCGCCCGGCGTTGGCGTTGTGGGCGCCGATCGACTTGAGGTCGCGCATGAGGTCGCGCACGGTTGCGTAGGTCAGGGTGTAGCGCTCGACGTCCAGGACGGGTTCCGCCAGCCCCGAGCGCACCAGCGCGTCGCCGAGGTCGTGCATGTCGATGAACCGGTTGACGTGGGTGTGGCCATCGGCCGCCGCGGCCCAGGCGCGCCGCAGCTCGACCAGCGTGTCGGGGCCGAAGGTGGCGAAGGTCATCAGACCCCCCGGCTTCAGCACCCGCCGGCACTCGCGGAACACGGCGTCCGGGTCGTTGCACCACTGCAGCATCAGGTTGCTGAACACGAGGTCCACGCTGCCGTCGCGCAAAGGCAGGGCCGCGGCGTCGGCGCACACGCGGCGGAACCGTCGAAGCAGTGTCTGGCGCCGCCCCGCCTCCTGGAGCATGCCCGGGGCGAGGTCGAGCGCCACGACCTGCGCCCCGCGATGGCGACGCTTGAGCGCGAGCGAGGCGTGGCCGGTGCCTGCGCCGAGGTCGAGGACCACGACCGGCTCGAGACGCACGACGTCGAGGCGCTCGAGCAGCTCGGCACGCACGCGTGCCTGCAGCACGGCCGAGGCGTCGTAGCCGGGGGCCGCGCGCCCGAAGGAGTGCTGCACGCGTCCGCCGTCGATCAGGTATGGGTCTGTCACGCCGCATCCTCGCCGGTGTGCCTTGCAAGGAAGCCGCCGACCTCACCCAGCATCTCGCCCGGATGCGAGAGGAACGGCGCGTGCCCGCTGCGCTCGACGAGCCTGAACCGCGCGGCGGGCAGGGCCGAGGCCAGGGCCTGGCCGGCTCCGGGCGGCGTGAGGCGGTCGTGCTCGCCGGCGACCACGAGCACCGGCAGCGTCACGCGCGGCAGGGCGTCGCGCAGGTCGGCCTCCCGCAGGATACCGAGTCCCGCCGCCAGCGCCGCCGGATCCGGCTCGCCGTGCGCGGATAGAAGCCCGCGCAGCACGCGCAGCGTCTCGAGCGCGCGCTCGTCACCGCGGGTCTGCAGCGCCAGGAAGTTCTGGACGGTGCGGCGGTAATCGCTCGCGAGCCCCGCGGAAAACTCGTCGAGCACGTCGGGACGCAGGCCGTGCTCCCAATCCGGCCCGGCGAGGAACCTCGGCGTGGTGGCGACCAGCACCAGCGCGCGCAGGTGCCGCGGATGCTGCCGCGCGAGTTCGAGCGCAACCATTCCGCCCAGCGACCAGCCGAGTACGGCCGCGCCGCGCGGCACGGCCGGGAACACCGCGCGCGCCAGCCCGGCGAGGTCGCGCGCGCCTGACGGCCACGCGCTTCGGCCGTGGCCCGGCAGGTCCACGACGTGCAGCCGGGCCTGCCTTGCCAGCTCGTCGAGCCACGGACCCCACATCCCGCCGTGCAGCGCCCAGCCGTGCAACAGCACGAGGTCGGGGCCCGATCCGCGGATCTCGACGTGGAGCGTCACGACGGATCACCGCGCCGAAGGTGCTCGGGCAGCCCGGCGACTGCCTCGAGCAGCCGGTCCACGTCAGCGGTCTCGTGTGCCGCCGAGAACGTGATGCGCAGGCGCGCGCTGCCGGCGGGCACCGTGGGCGGCCGGATGGCGGGCACCCACAGCCCCTGCTCCAGCAAGGCGTCGCTCGCCGCGACGGCGGCCCCTTCGCTGCCGAGCACGACGGGCTGGATGGGGGTCGAGGAGGCCATGAGGTGCAGACCGAGTCCCGCGGCCTCGCGGCGAAAATGCGCGACATGGCCGAGGACGCGCTCACGCCGCCACGGCTCATCCTCGAGCACGCGCAGCGATTCCCGGGTCGCCGCGGCGACGGCGGGGGGGAGCGCCGTCGTGTACATATAAGTGCGCCCGGTCTGCAGCAGCGTCTCGACGAGTACCGCCGACCCGGCGACGAAGGCGCCGAAGGTACCGAGCGCCTTGCCGAGCGTGCCCATCAGGATCGGTGCGTCGTCCGCGTCGAGACAGGCCGCCTCGAGCGACCCGCGCCCGGTCGGGCCCAGCACGCCGACACCGTGGGCGTCGTCCACGAACAGCCACGCGCCGCGCGTCCGGGCTGCGCCGGCGAGCGCGCGCAGCGGCGCCACGTCGCCGTCCATGCTGAACACGCCGTCGGTGGCGACCAGGGTGCGGCCGCCGCGGTCGTCCCGCGCGAGGCGCGCGGCCAGTGCATCCGCGTCCGCGTGCGGATAGCGCGAGAAGCGCGCGCCGCTCGCGAGCCCTGCGTCGAGCAGCGAGGCGTGGTTGAGGCGATCCATGAAGACCCGGTCGCCGCGCCCGAGCAACGCGGTCACCACGGCGAGGTTGGCCATGTACCCGGTGGAGAACAGCAGCGCGCGCTCCCGGCCGGTGAAGGCCGCGAGTTCCTCCTCGAGCGCGTGGTGCTCGCGGCAGTGGCCGCTCACGAGGTGCGACGCTCCGCTGCCCACGCCCCACTCGCGTGCCGCGGCCGCGAAGGCTTCGGCCACGCGGGAGTGGCCGGCGAGGCCGAGGTAGTCGTTGCTGCAGAAAGCGAGCAGGTTCTCTCCCGCCACGCGGGTGCGCACTCCGGCGGCGTCACGCGACTCCACCGCGCGCCGTCGCCGCAGGCGCCCGGCCGCGGCGACCCGGGCGAGGCCCGCCTCCAGCGAGGCCGCGAGCAGATCCATGCCGGGGACGGCCGGGCTCAGGCGCGAAGCGTCGTGGCGGCCGCGACTGCCGGTCCGGCGACGGATTCCGCGCCACCCTCGGCGACGAGGCCAAGTCGTGCGAACAGCTCCTCGTCGCGGCTGCGCCCCGGGTTGGGCGTGGTCAGCAGCTTCTCGCCGTGGAAGATCGAATTGGCGCCGGCCAGGAAGCACAGCGCCTGCACGGCGTCGCTCATGTCGGTGCGGCCCGCCGACAGCCGCAGGTAGGACTTCGGCATCAACAGCCGCGCGGTGGCGAGGGTGCGCACGAGATCGAGCGGATCGAGCGGCGGCAGGCCGTGCAGCGGCGTGCCCTCGACCTGCACGAGCTGGTTGATGGGCACGCTCTCGGGGTGCTGCGGCAGGGTCGCGAGCGTGTGCAGCAGCTGCACGCGGTCGAGCTCGGACTCGCCCAGGCCGAGGATGCCGCCGCAGCACACGGCGAGTCCCGCGTCGCGCACCGCCTGCAGCGTGTCGAGCCGGTCCTGGTAGGTGCGCGTGGTGATGATCTCTCCGTAGAAGGCCTCGGAGGTGTCGAGGTTGTGGTTGTAGTAGTCGAGGCCGGCGTCCTTGAGATCGCGTGCCTGCTCCGGGGTGAGCATGCCGAGCGTGGCGCAGGTCTCGAGCCCGAGGGCACTCACCTCGCGCACCATGGCCTTGACCTGCTCGAGCTGTCTCGGCTTGGGATTGCGCCAGGCCGCGCCCATGCAGAAGCGGGTCGCGCCGTTGCCCTTCGCGGCCCGCGCCGCCTCGAGCACCGGGCCGAGGTCGAGCAGTTCCTCGCGTCCGACGCCCGTCTCGTAGCGCACGCTCTGCGGGCAGTAGGCGCAGTCCTCCGGGCAGGCGCCGGTCTTGATCGACAGCAGCGTGCTCACCTGCACCCGGTTCGGGTCGAAGCCCAGGCGATGCACGCGCTGGGCGTGGAACACGAGGTCGTTCAAGGGCAGGGCGAACAGCGCGCGCACCTCCTCGAGCGACCAGTCGTTGCGCACGGTACCGAGTCGGTCGAGATCGGGTGCGGTCATGCTGAATCCTGCGAAAAACGCCTGAAATGCGCGTGGCGGGGACGGCCGGCCGGACGGAAGCTCGGCCCGAAGCAGCCGGCGGCAGTTTCGAAGCGGGTCCGTCGGCTGTCAACCAGCCATGCCTCAATGGGTTGACACTAAGCTCGACTGGCTCGGCGGCCTGCTGCTTCCGCCGCGCTGCGTGTTGTGCGGCGATCGCGGCCAGGTGCCCTGTCTCGACCTGTGCCGCGCCTGCGAAGCGGGCCTGCCGGTGCCGGGCCAGCCGTTCACCCACGAGTCCGGGCCCCTCCGAAGCTGCTTCGCGCCTTTCGGCTATGGGTATCCGATGGACCACCTGGTGCGGGCACTCAAGTACCGCGGGCAGCTCGCGGTCGGACGGGTGCTCGGCACGCTCCTCGCCGGGCGACTCGAGGCCCTCGGGCTGCACGCCGGCGTCGACGTCGTGCTGCCCGTGCCGCTGCATCCGGCCCGCCACGGCGAGCGCGGTTTCAATCAGTCCGCCGAGATCGGACGCTGGGTCGCGCGCCGACTGCAACTGCGCGTCGATCCGCGCCTCGCGGTCCGACGCCGCGACACCCGGCCACAGGTCGGCCTGGCAGTGGAGCACCGCCACCACAACCTCGCGGGAGCCTTCGCCGCCTCGACGGCAGCGCGAGGGCTCAGGATCGCGGTGCTGGACGACGTGACGACGACGGGACGCACGCTGCAGGAACTCGCAGGAGTGCTGATGGCAGCGGGCGCGGTGTCGGTGGACGCCTGGTGCGTCGCGCGCGCGGACCTGCGCACGGCGGCGCCGGCCGAGAGATTGCGGGCCGCGGAGCCCGCCTGACCGGTCTGCTATCCTTCGGCCGGTCGCGCAGGGGGATCGGACGCCTGGTTCCGGATCCGCGCTGCCGCGGCCCAGTCGTCGAGGTATCCCGGTCATTCGCCATGAAGCGAGTCGTCAGCCTTGCAGTCTTTCTCGCCGCCCTGTGGTGGCTGCTGTCTGGCCAGACCAAGCCCCTGCTGCTTGGCTTTGGCGTCGTGAGCGTCGCGCTGGTGGTGTGGTTGGCCCGTCGAATGGAACTCGTCGATCACGAGAGCCACCCTGTCCACCTGTCGGGCCCGTTGACCCGGTTCTGGGCCGTCCTGCTGCGCGAGATCACGGTCTCCAACGTCGACGTGGTGCGGGCCATCCTCTCGCCCCGGCTGCCCATCCAGCCGCATTTCCTGCGGGTGCGTACCCGCCAGTCGACCGACCTCGGGAAGGTCATCCTCGCCAACTCGATCACCCTCACACCCGGCACGGTGACGGTGGACGTGCAGGGGGATGAGCTGCTGGTCCACGCGCTCACGGAAGCGAGCGGACGGGCGGTCGAGGAGGGCCAGCTCGATCGCGCAGTGCCCCTCGACTGCGAGGCCCGCGCCTGATGCTGCTCGCGGCCGGTGTCGCGATCCTGGTGGCGATGGGCCTGGCGCTGCTCAGGACCCTGCTCGGGCCGACGATCTGGGACCGGATCCTGGCGGTCAACAGCTTCGGCACGAAGACGGTGCTGCTGATCGCACTGATCGGCGCGTTCGCAGGCCGCACCGACTACCTCGACGTGGCGCTGCTCTACGCGCTCATCAATTTCCTCGGCACCGTGGCACTGATGAAGTACATCGAGACTGCGCCGCCCGACGACGCGCCCGGGGAGCGCAACTGATGGACTGGGGTGCGATCGCCAGCGGAGTGCTGCTCGGGGCCGGCGCGCTGCTGCTGATCGTCGGCGGCATCGGCATCAACCGCTTCCCGCATTTCTACAGCCGGCTGCACGCCGCGGGCGTGATCGACACGCTGGGCGCCGCGCTGGTGCTCGCCGGGCTCGCGCCGGTCTTCGGCATGACCCTGGGCACGCTGAAGCTGGCCCTGGTCCTCGTCTTCCTGCTCTTCACGAGCCCCACGGCCTGTCACGCCCTCGCGCGGTCGGCCCACCTGAGCGGCCTCCGGGAACCCCGGTCGGCGCAGGAGCCGCCGTCATCGCAGAACTGATCGACATCCTGCTGCTCGGGTTCCTCGTGATCACGGCCCTGTACGTCGCGCTGAGCCGCGACCTGCTCGCCGTGATCATGGTGTTCAGCGCCAACAGCCTGCTCGCGGCCGGCATGTTCATGGTGATGGATGCGCCGGACGTCGGCTTCACGGAGGCGGCGGTCGGCGCGGGCGTGTCGACCATCCTGATGCTGCTCGCGCTGCGCTACTGCGCGCGCCACGAGCGACCGGGCCGCCCCCAGTGGCTGCCGCTCGCGGTGGTCGCCCTCACCGGCGCGGTGCTGGTCTGGGGCACGATGGACCTGCCGCCGGTCGGCGAGCCCGGGAACCCGATCCACCTGCACGTGGCGCCGCGCTACCTGCAGGAATCCGGACAGGAGATCGGCATTCCCAACGTCGTCACCAGCGTGCTCGCGAGCTACCGCGGCTTCGACACGCTCGGCGAGGTGATCGTCGTGTTCACCGCGGGCCTCGGCGTGTGGCTGCTGATCGGCGCGCGCCGGCGGGACGAGGAGCAGTAGATGCGCGACGTCGTGATCCTGCGGGTGGTCGCCAAGTTCCTGATCCCGGTGATCATGCTGTTCGCGCTGTACGTGCAGTTCCACGGCGAGCTCGGCCCGGGCGGTGCCTTCCAGGCCGGCGTGATCCTCGCCTCGGCGGTGATCCTGCACATGCTGGTGTTCGGGCTCGAGACCACGCGGCGCGTGGTGCCCGTGGCGTGGCTGCGGGCCGGCGCGGTGCTCGGCGCACTGCTCTATGGCGGCACCGGGGTCGCCGCGCTGGTGGGCGGCGGCAACTACCTCGACTACGACGCGCTTGCGGCCGATCCGGTCGCCGGCCAGCACCTCGGCATCATCCTGATCGAGCTCGGCGTGGGCCTCACGGTGGCCTCGACCATGGTGCTGCTGGTCTTCACGTTCGCCGAGCGGACGCGCCGATGACGCTCACCATCGGCCTCTACAACTACTGGATGGTCATCACCCTGATGATGATCGGCCTGTACACGATGATCTCGCGCGGCCACCTGGTGAAGAAGCTGGTGGGGCTCAACATCTTCCAGGCGGCGGTGTTCCTGCTGTACATCAGCATGGGCTTCGTGCGCGATGCGGCACCCCCGATACTCGAGCCGGGCGTCGAGCGCTACTCCAATCCGCTGCCGAGCGTGCTGATACTCACCGCCATCGTCGTGGGCGTGGCCACGACCGCGCTCGGCCTGGCGCTGGTGCTGCGCATCCGCGAGGCCTACGGCACGGTCGAAGAGGACGAGCTGCACCGCCTGGACAACGAATTCTGAGCATGGAGCACCTTCAAGTCCTGGTGGTGGTGATCCCGCTGCTGGCGGCGCCGCTGTGTGCGCTGCTGCCGGGGAGACGCGTGCCGTGGCTGCTAGCCACGACGGTGTCCTGGATAGTGCTCTGGGCCTCTGCACTGCTGGCGCTCGAGGTCCGCGAGGCCGGAGTGCTCACCTACGAGCTCGGCGGCTGGGCCGCCCCCTGGGGCATCGAGTACCGCCTCGACGCCGCGAGCGCGCTGGTGCAGCTGCTGATCGGCGTGGTGGCAGCGGTCGTGCTGCCCTTCGCGGGCACCAGCGCCGCGCTCGAGATCGCCCCGGAGCGGCAGGGCGGCTTCTACGCGGCGCTGCTGCTGCTCGTCGCGGGGCTGCTCGGCATCACCGCGACGGGCGATGCGTTCAACGTGTTCGTGTTCCTCGAGATCTCCTCGCTGTCCACGTACCTGCTGATCGCGCTGGGCCGCGACCGGCGCGCGCTCACGGCTTCGTTCCGCTACCTGATCATGGGCACGCTCGGCGCGACCTTCTACCTGATCGGCGTCGGGCTCCTCTACGCGATGACCGGCACGCTCAACATGGCGGACCTCGCGGAGCGGCTGCCGGCGGTGGCCGATACGCGCACCGTGCACACGGCGGTCGCGTTCCTCGTCGTCGGCATCTGTCTGAAGATCGCGCTGTTCCCGCTGCACCTGTGGCTGCCGAACGCCTACGCTTACGCACCCTCGGCGGTGGGCGCGCTGATTGCGGCCACCTCGACCAAGGTGGCGGTGTACCTGCTGATCCGCATCGTCTACACGGTGCTCGGCGTGGACTTCGCCTTCGGGCAGCTCGCCATGTCCTCCGTGCTGCTGGCGCTCGCCGTGCTCGGCATGCTCACCGCCTCCGCGGTGGCGGTGAACCAGCCCGACGCGCGCCGCATGCTCGCCTACTCGAGCGTGGCGCAGGTCGGCTACATGGTGCTCGGCCTGTCGCTCGCCTCGGTGGCCGGGCTCACGGCGGCCCTGCTGCACCTGATGAACCACGCGCTCATGAAGGGCGCGCTGTTCCTGGCGATGGGCTGCGTCGCCTACCGGCTCGGCGGAACCCGCGTGTCCGACCTCGCCGGCCTCGGGCGCGCGATGCCCTGGACCATGGCGGCCTTCGTGGCCGGCGGGCTCAGCCTGATCGGCGTGCCCCTCACCGTCGGCTTCGTCAGCAAGTGGTACCTCGTGCTCGCGGCACTCGAGCAGGGCCTGTGGCCGCTGGTGATTGCGGTGGTGGCGAGTTCGCTGCTCGCGGTCGCCTACGTCTGGCGCGTGGTCGAGATCGCGTACTTCCGCGGGCCCGCGCGAGACGGCGTCCGCGAGGCGCCGTGGTCGCTGCTCCTGCCGACCTGGGTGCTCGTGCTGGCGAACTTCTGGCTCGGCGTGGACACCCGCGTCACGGTCGGGCTGGCCACGCAGGCGGCACAGGCACTGATCGGGGCCGCGCCGTGAGCACCGCCACCGCGCTGCAACTGTGCCTGCTGGTGCCGCTGCTCGGGGCCGCAGGCATCGTCGCCGCCCGCCGGCGACCCAACCTGCGCGAGTCGATCACGCTGCTCACGGCGGCGACGCTGCTCGGCTGCGTGCTCGCTGTGCTGGCGGGGTTCCTCCATGGCGACGTGCCGACGGTGCTGCTCGCCGAGCCGGTGCCCGGCTTGCCGATCTCGCTGCGGCCCGAGCCCCTCGGCGTGTTGTTCGCCCTGCTCGCGAGCGGGCTGTGGCTGGTCACTTCGGTGTACTCGATCGGCTACATGCGTGCCAAGCGCGAGTCCCACCAGACGCGCTTCTACCTGTGCTTCGCCATCGCGCTCTTCGGCGTCATGGGCGTGGCGTTCGCGGCGAACCTGCTCACGCTGTTCGTCTTCTACGAGGTGCTGACGCTCTCGACCTACCCGCTGGTGGCGCACGCCGGCACGCCCGAGGCCGTGCGCGGCGCGCGCACCTACCTCGGCATCCTGCTGGCGACGTCCATCGGGCTGTTCCTGCCGGCCATCATCTGGACCTACTCGCTCGCCGGCACGCTCGAGTTCACGCCGGGCGGGGTACTCGAGGGCCGCGTCGGCGACGCCGGGGCCGCGCTGCTGCTCGGCCTGTTCGTGCTTGGCATCGGCAAGGCGGCCGTCATGCCCGTGCACCGCTGGCTGCCCGCGGCCATGGTGGCGCCCACGCCGGTGTCGGCGCTGCTGCACGCCGTGGCGGTGGTCAAGGCCGGCGTGTTCACCATCACCAAGGTCGTGATCTACATCTTCGGGCTCGACTTCCTGGCCGGTGTGCCGGCCGAGCGCCTGCTCGTGTACCTCGCCGGCTTCACGGTGATCGCGGCCTCGGTGGTCGCGCTGCGCCAGGACAACCTCAAGCGCCTGCTCGCCTACTCGACGGTCGGGCAGCTCTCCTACGTGGTGATCGCCGCCATGGTGCTGACGCCGCTCGCCGAGATCGGCGCGGCCCTCCACATGGTGGCGCACGGGCTCGCGAAGATCACGCTGTTCTTCACGGCGGGAGCGATCTACGTCGCCTCGGGCAAGACGCGCGTGTCCGAGCTCGACGGCATCGGCCGGCGCATGCCGTGGACCATGGCGGCCTTCGCGGTCGGTGCGCTCAGCATGGTGGGCGTGCCGCCGACGGCCGGCTTCGTCTCGAAGTGGTACATCATCGCGGGCTCGTTCCAGAACGACCTCTATTTCGTGCTGGTGGTGCTCACGCTCTCGACGGGCCTCAACGCCGCGTACTTCCTGCCGTTGATCCACCGCGCGTTCTTCCGCAGCGAGACCGTGGCGCCGAAGTACGACCACGGCGAGGCGCCCTGGCCGATGGTGGCCGCGCTGGTGCTGACGGCCGCCCTCACCGTGGCGTTCTTCGTGTTCAACGGGCCGGTCGTGGACCTCGAAAAGTCGATCGTGGGGAAGTCATGAGTTCCGACGAGCGTCCTCGCGTGACGCCGCTGCCTCCGGCCGGGGCAAGCTGGCTCGACCGGCCCGGCACCATTCGGGTGCTGTGGATCGCGTTCATCGCGGTGCTGGCCATCACGGTGGCGGCCGAGCTGCTCGTGCACCTGCACCCGCGCTTCCGCCTCGAGCGCTGGTTCGGCTTCCACGCCGCCTGGGGATTCCTGAGCTGCGTGGCCATGGTGCTGTTCGCCAACCTGCTCGGCATCTTCCTGAGGCGGCCGGACGACTACTACGCGCAACGACCGGAGTGGCCGGACGGCGAGGAGCGGAGCGGTGATTGAACTCGCCTTCCCGCCCGCGTTCATCCTGATCATCGGCGCGCTGCTGATCGCGGTGGCGCGCCCGGCGCTGCGGCCGGTGATCGTGCTGCTCACGCCGCTCGTGACGCTGTGGGCGATCTGGCGGCTGCCGGACGGCGTGCTGCTCACCACTCAGTTCCTCGGCTACCCGATCGAGCTCGTGGAGGCGGGGAAGCTGCGGCGACTGTTCGCGACCGTGTTCGCGATCATGGCCTTCGCGGGCGGACTGTTCGGCCTGAAGCAGGCGCGCTGGACCGAGCTCGCCGCCGCGTACGCCTATGCGGCAGGCGCCGTCGGCGTCGCCTTCGCCGGCGACCTGATCACCATGTTCCTGTTCTGGGAGTTCATGGCGATCTTCTCGACGGTGGTCGTCTGGTGCGGCGGCACCGAGGGTGCGCGCCGGGCCGGCGTGCGCTACGCCATCATGCACCTCGTCGGCGGCGTGGTCCTCAAGATCGGCATCGAGGGGGTCATGATCCACACCGGGTCCGTGGACATCCGGCCGCTGGACCTCGACACCTTCGACGCCTGGGTCGTGCTCGCGGGCGTGCTCATCAATGCCGCCGCGCCGCCGGTGAGCCAGTGGCTGAGCGACGCCTACCCCGAGTCGAGTCCCACGGGCGGGGTGTTCCTCTCCGCCTTCACGACCAAGACCGCGGTGCTGGCGCTGATCCTGCTGTTCCCCGGGGCCGAGGTGCTGGTGTGGATCGGCCTGTACATGGTGTTCTACGGGATCATCTACGCGCTGCTCGAGAACGACATGCGGCGCATCCTCTCGTACTCCATCGTCAACCAGGTGGGCTTCATGGTCTGCGGCGTCGGCATCGGCACGCAGATGGCGCTGAACGGCGCGGCGGCGCACGCCTTCGCCCACATCATCTACAAGGCGCTGCTGTTCATGAGCGCGGGCGCGGTGATGTACCAGACCGGGCGCCGCAAGTGCACCGACATCGGGGGCCTGTACCGGTCCATGCCGCTCACCATGACCTGCGGCATGATCGGCGCGCTCTCGATTTCGGCCTTCCCGCTCACCTCGGGCTTCATAACCAAGTCGCTGATCAGCGAGGCGGCGGGCCAGCAGGGCCTCGAGCTCGTGTGGATGCTGCTCGCCGCGGCGTCCGCCGGCGTGTTCCTGCACGCAGGCATCAAGTTCCCGTGGTTCGTGTTCTTCCACCGCGACTCCGGGCTGCGCCCGGCCGATCCGCCGTGGAACATGCGTGCCGCGATGCTGCTGTTCGCGGCGGCCTGCATCCTGCTCGGCTGCTTCCCGGGCCTGCTGTATCCGTTACTGCCTTACCCGGTGGACTACGTGCCGTACACCGCGGCCCACGTCGTGACCCAGCTGCAGCTGCTGCTGTTCGCGGGACTGGCGTTCTTCGTCATGCTTTCGCAGATGGAGCGGATGCTGACCATCACGCTCGACATCGACTGGCTCTACCGGGTGCTGCTGGTGAGGGTGGCGGCGCTCGTGGAGCGCGCCTGGCGGCGGTTCACGGCAGCGCTCGGGACCCTGTGGCGCGGCCTCGCCGCCGTGATCGGGCCGCGCTTCGAGGCCTGGTTCCTGCCGCACGGCCGCCTGGCGCAGACCTGGCCCACCGGCAGCATGACCCTGTGGGTCACGGTGATCCTCGTGCTGCTGGTCGTGCTGGCGCAGCGCGACACGCTGCCCTGAGGCGCGCCACCGCGCCGGAGCCGCGCACCGGCGATCAGGCGCGGAACAGGTAATCGAGCGCGATTCCGGCGAACACGGCGAGCCCGAACAGGTTGTTGTTCAGGAAGGCGCGGAAGCACGCCTCCGGCTTGCGATCCCTGATCAGCCACTGCTGGTAGACCGCGAACGCGGCCGCCAGCGCGAGGCCCGCCCAATACCAGTGCCCGAGGTGGGCGAGGCTGCCGGCCAGGCCGAGGCCCGCGAGCGCGCCCGCCTGCAGCACGCCGATCACCAGCCGGTCGGCGCGGCCGAACAGGATCGCGGACGAACGGATGCCGATCACGAGGTCGTCCTCGCGGTCGACCATCGCGTACATCGTGTCGTAGGCGGTCGTCCACAGCACGCCCGCGAGGAACAGGACCCACGCCACGAGCGGGAGCTCGCCGGTCTGCGCCGCGAACGCCATCGGGACGGACCAGCTGAACGCGAGGCCGAGATAGGCCTGCGGCAGCGAGAAGAAGCGCTTCAGGAACGGGTAGGTGACGGCGAGCACGCCGCCGATCAGCGCCAGCACCTGCGTCGGCCGGTTGAGCGG
>Ga0105090_10001420_pt1 | contig 12901 bp, 10 predicted proteins | sample PPLLak3March2015_FD_79110 | JGI IMG/M metagenome (GOLD analysis project Ga0105090, IMG submission 79110) | Freshwater sediment microbial communities from Prairie Pothole Lake near Jamestown, North Dakota, USA - PPLs Lake P7 Core (1) Depth... | ecosystem: Environmental > Aquatic > Freshwater >... | reverse complement strand
CTTCTACGTGTTCGACCTGAACCCGGGTGGCCTGGGCTCGATCTCCGCGGACTTCACCATCACCACGGGCATCCTGAACTTCGTCGGTCGCCTGTGGACGGACGGCGGCAGCACCTGCGCGGCGGGCGCGCCGGGCGCCTGCAGCACGCTCGTCCCGGGCACGCTGCTCATCACGGAGTCTGCTTCGAACCGCCGCTGGGAGATCATCGCGTCGGGCCTCGCGGCCGGCCGCTACATCATCCAGGTCACGGGTGAGACGCGTCCGTCCGGCAACAGCTCGTATTCGGGCCAGCTGTCGTTCATCGTGCCGGAGCCCGGCACGCTGGCGCTGCTCGGCCTCGGCCTGCTCGGCGTCGGCGTGATGCGCCGCCGCGTGTCGGCCTGACGATCGCCTGAAATCCTGCCGGCCTCCGGGCCGGTTGGCGAAAACGCCCGCGACGCAAGTCGCGGGCGTTTTCGTTTGTGGTGTCAGCGGCGCGCCGTTACCAGGCCCAGTGCGCCTTGCGCCGGCCGTGGCGTCCCGTGAGGCGGTTGCGGCTCTTCAGCTTCGAGCCGCCCGTGAGGAGCGTGGCGATGCCCCGCTGCTCGAGCAGGGCCATCATCTGTTCGTCGACGAATCCCTTGCGGTGCGCGTGCTGGGACAGGTCGATGTCGCCGAACGCATTGACCTCCAGGATCTTTGGTCCGTCAGGGCAGATCGCGACGTCCCATCCGGGGCAGATGTACCCGCGGAACGCGAGATGCGCATCGAGCACCAGCTGGCGAACCTGGGCCCAGCAGGGCAATACGAAGCCCTTCAGGTCCACGCCGGACGGATGCGGAACGTCGATTTTCTGCTGCGGGCCGACGCCTGAGACGACGCGCGTGATCCGGCCGGTTTCGAGGTCCACGGCGCCAAGCATGTTGCCGCTTGAGCCGTGCCGGAAGTTGTCGGAATCCTCGCGGCCGACGTTCGCTTTCCACATGGCGCGAAACACCTGCGGCCCCGAATCGAGGAGGAACGTGTGGACGCGGACACCCGAAATCTTTGTGCCGCATCGTTCAGCGATCGAAGGATGAGGCTGCAGTGGCTCCTGCAGTATCCAGCCGAAACGGCTGGAAAGCGAACGGCAAAAATCGTCGATGTCGCGGCGCTTTCCGCTACCGAGCACCACCTCGCGACCGTCCACCGCCTGTACCAGCGTGTTCTCTTTTCCGTAAGAGCCGAAAGCTGGCTTGATGTACGTTGGTGCGTTTTCGCGCAGGAACTCGGCCAGCTCCTCCGGGGAACGCAGTTGAGGGGCCGCAGACGGCCACCGCGAACCGTAGAGCGCCATCGTCTTCGGCACCGCCAGGCCGAAACCTGCCATGACGGTGTACATGAGTACCTTGTCCAGCGAGAGCATCTGCGAGTAGTCGTCGACCAGCAGTTCTTCGAGGATCCGCTGGCAGCGGTAGCCTCCGAAACCCTGCCGCTGCTGCGGCGAAAGGTCTTCCTCATAAATCCGGAAATCGACGTACTCCGAGACGCCGAGCCGCCCGCGGCCGAGTCGCAATCGCACAGCCTCGACACCCAGGTCGACAATCGAACGATTGGACACCCGGCTCGCTTCCTTAAGGCTCTGCAGCAGTTTCATGCTCGCTCCTTCACTCCGTTGAATGGATTTGCGACAGCAGTTCCATCGCCGACGCGTACTCAGGTCTTGAACTCCTCGGGCCGCAGTTCGTACCTGGCCAACAGCTTATAGAAATCCGTGCGATTTCGGCGCGCCAGGCGGGCAGCCTGGCTGACGTTGCCCTCCGTCACCTGCAGCAGCTGGACCAGGTAGCTGCGCGTGAATTCGTCGCGTGCCTCGTCGAACGAGGGCACCTGCGCGTGCCTGCCGAGAGTCTGATCCACGAGCTCCGCCGAAACCACCGGCCCCGTCGTCGCGGTAGCCGCCTGGCGCACGACGGCTCGCAGCTGGCGCGCGTTGCCCGGCCAGCGTACTGCAAGCAGCCGCTGCATCGCTTCAGGCGCGAATGCGCGTCGCGTGCCAGCGTCGCCTGACGACAGTTCCTCGAGGCACTGGGCGACCAGCAGCGGGATGTCCTCTCGGCGCCGCGCGAGCGACGGCATTTCGATCTCCGTGCCGGTCATGCGGTCCATCAGGTCCTGGGAAAGTCGCGGTTCTGTCGCATTCGTCTCGTCCGGCCGGCGCACGCTGGTGGCGATGAGCCTCACATCGTGCTCGCGAAGCCCTGCGACCAGCGCGTCGACGACGTCGCGCGAGCCGGCGCTCGCGAGCTCGTCGACGTCCTGGGCGAGCAGCGAGCCCTTGTGGGCGCGCGCCACCGCGGAGAGCAGTTCGGCCTCGGCGCCTTCGGCGCTGAGGTTGCCGCAGTCGATCGTGACCAGCGGATGGTCGCGCCGGGCGCTGGCGCCGTGCATCGCACGGCCGAGCAGTTCCTTGCCCGTGCCTGGCTCACCGGTGACGACCACCATGACGTCAGTGGCTGCGATCGCGTGCGCACGAGCGAGGCGCTCTTCCATCAGCGGACTGCGCGTCGCGAACTCCGCGCGCCAGTCCTCCTCGCTCTGGGCGGAACCGGAGGTCGCAAGCGCGCGTCGCACCTCCTCGAGCAGCTGCTCCTTGGCGACGGGCTTGGTCAGGAACGCGACCGCGCCCGACTGGGTCGCACGGACGGCATCCGGGATCGATCCATGCGCCGTCAGGATGATCACGTTCAGGCTCGGCCATCGGCGCTGCAATTCCTTGAGCAGTTCGATCCCGTCCATGCCGGCCATCCGCAGGTCCGTCACGACGAGGTCCGGACGGACACGGCCCACGGCCGCGAGAGCCTTGGCCGCGCTGTCGACGGGCTCGACTTCGTACTTCTCCGCGCGCAGGCGGATCGTCAGCAGCCTGAGGAGCCCCGGGTCGTCGTCGACGACGAGAATACGGGGGATGCGCCGTCCGCTGCGGTTCATCGCTGCGTCGCGGGCGCAGTGCCCGATTCGCTCGTGCCCTGCTCGAGCAGCTGCCGCTCCATCTCGGCCACGGCCTGCAGCTTGCGGTCGGCCTCGGCCAGCGCCTTGCGGAGGCGGGCATTCTCGGTGGCGAGGGCGGCCGCGCGGTGCTCGGCGCTGGCACCGGCGGCCGCGAGCTGCGCCTGCTGCTCCTCGCGCTGGCGTGCAAGCTCGGCATACAGCGTTACACGAGCCTCGAACTCGCGCAGGAAACTCGAGGCAAGCAGGTGTTCCTCCGGGGAGAGCTGGTTGGGACCGGCGAGCAGGTCGTGGAGCATGCGTCGCGACTCGACGGGATTGCTGCCCACGGGCCCGGCGGCGCCCACCGCAAGCGCGTGTCGCAGGCGATTGGCGGAACTCGGGTCCGCTTCCATCGCCGCGCGCGTCTCGTCCAGCGTCGCCTGCTGGCGCGCCGCGTCGCCCGGAGCCATCGCCTCGAGCGCACGCAGGTACGGCATCAGGTCGGGGCTGCGGGCATGCGCCGGGATCGCCACGGAGACAGGGATCGAATCTCGAGCCGGAGGCGTGCCGGCGCAGCCCGCCGACAGCAGCGCCACGTTTAGCGCAAGGGTCAGGGGAAAGGATTTCATCGCTCGATCATTGTAGACCCGAACCAGTCGCTTGCCGCTCCACGTCCCCCACGGGAATGCGGATGCGGAAGCAGGCCCCCGACAGCACGCCTTCGGCGAGTTCGATCGAACCGCCATGCGCCTGGACTATTTCCTGAACGACCGACAATCCGATGCCCGTGCCTCGCACGAGCCCGCCATGGGGCGTCGCGCCCTGGAAGAACGGCTCGAAGATCCGGTTGCGCTCGGCGTCCGGGACGCCGGGGCCACTGTCCTCGACCTCGAGGACCACGTCCGTCGCGTCACGGTGTGCAGCGATGCGAATGGTGCCGCCCTCCGGCGTGAACTTGATCGCGTTCGAGACGAGGTTTTCGAGCACCAGCCGCAGCTTGGCCTGGTCTGCGTCGAGGGCGAGGTCCTCGACGTCCGTCGTGACCTGCAGGGCGCGTGCCTGGCTCAGCAGCAGGTAGCTCTCGACCACCGAGTCGACGAGGGGCGAAAGGCGGAACTCGCGGGTGTCGAGCACGCCGCGGCTCGATTTCCACTCGCTGTACGACAGAAGGTTCTCGATCAGCTGCTGCAGCCGCAGGCTGTTCTCGCGGAGGATGCCCGTCACCTCGCGCTGTTCGGGACGCAGCGTCCCGACCGTCCCCTCGAGCAGCAGTTCCGAGCCTTCCCGGATGTTGGCGAGCGGCGTCTTGAGTTCGTGCGACACGTGGCGCAGGAACAGCTCCCGCTCCTCCGACACCTCGAGCAGGCGCTGCCTCAGCCACTCGATCTGCCGCCCCAGCGCCTCGAGGTCCGTCGGGGGACCGCGGACCGAGACCGTCTCGTCGAGCCGGCCGTGGCCGAGGTTGCCGATCGCGCGATCGATCTCGCGCAGCGGCCGGCCGAGCACGTAGGTGAAGACGAGCGCGAGCGCCACGGTCAACGGGATCAGGGCCGCCGTCTGCCAGAGCAGTCGGCTCCGGGCCTGTTCGGTTTCTGCCTGCACGGCCTGCAGCTCTCGGTCGATCTGCTGCGACGCGAGCAGCGACAGCCGGCCCGTCTCGGTCGCCAGCGGTCCGAACTCCCGGAGCGCATCGGCACGCTTCGCCACGGCACCGCTCGAAAGCGCTGTGGCAATCGTATCGGCCCTGCGGCGGATCCCGGCGACGACGGCATCGCGCTCGGCGTCGCCCGGCCGCGCGGTCACGCCGTCGAGCACGAGTCCCAGGCGACGGTGGTTCTCGTCAAACAGCGATTTGAGCTGCGGCTGGCCGAGCAACTGATAGAGGCGGGCGGTGCGCTCCATCGCCGCGACCTGGCGCACGAGCGCCTGGGTGTAGCGGGTGGCCTGGACGCCGTAAACGACGAGACGCTCGCTCGACTCGGACAGCCGGCGCATTTCGTAGCCGGCACTCAGGACCCCGGCCAGCAGCGGCAGGGACACCACCAGCAGGCCGAGCAGGATCAGGCCGCTCAGGGAGCGAGGGCGGGGGAGGGTCACGCGGCGGATTCTAGCAGCCGGTATCGTCGGCCCGGTTTACAGGCGAGTGCATCCGACCCGCGGCACATACCTTTCATGCGTTTCATGAATATTTCGTAACGCATTGAAGAATCGTAAATTTAAACGATAAAAACTGGCTGGTGTTCGGCCCTCCGCGGATTGGCACGACGCTTGCTGCTCCGCGGCAAAGAAGCTCTGATCAAAGGGACGCGTTACCGGTGGGAAAGATACGCACGATGGGCGCGACGGCCACGCTCGGACTGCTCGCGCTCGGCGCCGGTGCCGAGACTTCGGCCGCCGCGGGAGCCGAGGAAATGCCGCCGCGCGCCGTCCACGCCCTCGCCGAACCGGGCACTCTCGCCTTGCTCGGGCTCGGTCTCGTGGGGCTGGCGCTGATCTTCCGCGGGCGACGCGACTGAGTTTACGCGTGCGTCGCGGCGTGCCGTAATGCACGCATGGCGAGCGAACACCCGTACTCGGCACTCACGCCGGACGTCGTGATCGACGCCGTCGAGGCGGCCGGCCACCGGACGGACGGCCGGGTCCTGGCCCTCAACAGCTATGAGAACCGCGTCTATCAGGTCGGGCTCGACGACGGGCCGCCGCTGGTCGCCAAGTTCTACCGCCCGGCCCGATGGAAGACCCCGCTCATCCTCGAGGAGCACGAGTTCGCGCTCGAGCTCGCCGCGGCCGAAATCCCGATCGTGGCGCCCCGGGTCTACGACGGCCGCACGCTGCTCGAATGCCACGGATTTCGCTACGCGCTGTACACGCGGCAGGGCGGACGCTGGCCCGAGCTCGGCACCGCGGACGAGCGGCGCTGGATGGGCCGCTTCCTCGGGCGGATACACGCGATCGGAGGCCGGCGGGTCTTCTACCACCGGCCCACGCTCGACTGGCGCGTGATGGGTCTCGAGACCGCGGAATACCTGCTCGGACAGGGCTGGATACCCGATCACCTCGAGCCCGCCTACCGCTCGCTCGTGGAGGACGTGCTCGGCCTGATAGAGCAGCGGTTCGCGGAGGCGACTCCGTACCGGCGGCTCCGGCTGCACGGTGACTGCCACGCGGGCAACGTGCTCTGGACCGACGCGGGGCCGCATTTCGTCGATCTCGACGACTGCGTCACCGGGCCCGCCGTGCAGGACCTGTGGATGCTCCTCTCCGGCCGGCCTGAGGAGCAGGCACTTCAGCTCGGCGACCTGCTCTCGGGCTACGCGGAGTTCGCGGACTTCGACTACCGCGAGCTCGGGCTGATCGAGCCGCTCAGGACGCTGCGCGTCATGCACTACGCAGGATGGCTCGCACGTCGGTGGAACGACCCGGCGTTCCCGCGGGCCTTCCCGTGGTTCGGCGAGCAGCGTTACTGGGAGCGCCACGTGCTCGACCTGCGTGAACAGATCGCCGCCATGGAAGAACCTCCGCTTGCCGTCTGAGCGCCTACGCTGGGCTGGGGCGCCCGCCTACGGCCCGGTCCGTTGCGTTATGTCATAATTGTCTGTGTTCCAGTGACTTAGTGCACAATATCCGCAGCCGAATCAAGGCTCGTCCGGCGCCGATGTCCTAGAGTCGCACTCGTGCGCGCTGTTGCCGGACCGTGACCCGGCGTCACCGAGCGCCGACCCCGTTTCCCAAGGAGTTCCGTCCGCCATGGAGTTCACCCGCATGCTGTCCACCCGATTCGGCACATTCCGAAGGGTTGCTGCGACCGTCGGCCAGCCCGTCCTGATCGCAGGCTTCAGTCTGCTGCTGGCTGCCTGCGGCGGTGGCGGCGGTGGCGGTGGTGGTGGTGGCGGCGGTGGCGGCAATACGTCTCCGATCGCCTCCTTCACGGCGACGCCGACGACCGGCAAGGCGCCCCTCGCCGTCGCGTTCGATGCCACGGGGTCACGCGACCCGGACGGCTCGATCACGAGCTACCAGTGGAACTTCGGCGACAACAACAGCGCCACTGGCACGACGACCTCGCACACCTACGCGGCGGGCGGCACGTTCACGGCGACGCTGACGGTGACGGACAACAATGGCGCGACCGCGACCGCGACGCGCACGATTACGGTCGCGCCGCAGACCGGCACGCTGGTGGTCACGGTCAAGGACTCCAACAACCTCGCCGTGCCGGGTGCGAACGTCGCCGCCGCGATGCCTGCGGGCAATCGCTCGGGCGTCACGGACGGCGCGGGTGTGGCGACCATCGTGGACGTGCCGATCGGCACAGGCGCCGTCACGGTCACTCGCGACACCTTCGTCGCCAAGACGGTGCCGAGCGTCGTGATAAACGTCGACCAGACGACGAACCTGGCCGTCACGCTCGAGCGCATCCGCAAGGCGGTGGGCGGCGTGCTCACGACCAGCGACCCGGTCGCGGTCGTCTCGAACGGTGGCAGCACGCTCGAGTTCACGATCCAGGTGGTCGTCGTCAACGAGAACTCGGAATCGGTGCCCGGGCTCCCCCTCAGCGCCTTCACGCTGCAGCCCTGCGTGCCGGATGCAGCCGCGACCGGCACCGAGTGCGTCGTCGGCCGGGCCGGCGACTCGCCGACCTTCGACGCCGGTTACGTGCTCGATGGCAGCTTCGCGCCCACGGTGACCGAGGTCCCCGGGGCGACGCCGCAGCCCTATGCGGCGACCCTGATGTTCGACCAGAGCGCGAGTATCATCCGCAACGACCCGACCGACGCGCGCCTGTTCTCCGCCAAGGAGTTCCTGAAAGGCCTGGGCGGGCAGGATCGTGCCGGTCTTGCGGCGTTCGCCGTCACTCGCGACGCGGTGAACGGCACCGCGCTGATTCCGCAGCAGCCGGTCACGATCTATCCGGTGGGCAACCCGTCGTTCGTGGCGGACGGCTCGAGCTTCTTCCCCGTCCTCGACCAGCTTGCGAACCAGGAGGGCGGCGGCACGCCGCTCTACGAGGCGCTCTGCCGCGTCATGGATTTCTCCGTCGCCAATGCGCCGGGCGGCCTGCGCCGGGCAGCGGTCGTTTTCACGGATGGCCAGAACGACGTGCCGAACAACGTGGGATTCATCTGCCGCGACATCGAGGAGGCGATCGCGAAGAGCCGATCGCCCGGGAATGAAGTCGACATCTTCACGATCGGCCTCTCCGGCGAGGTGGACGGTCTCTCGCTCGCGGCACTGGCGGAGGGCGGCAACGGCACCTTCCTGTTCGCCGAGGACACCTCGCAGCTCATCACGATCTACGGATCGCTCGGCAACCTGCTGAGCGGAAGCCTGAGCACGTACAAGCTCAAGTACCGCATCACGGCGAGCCAGGCCGGCGCCTTCGCGACGGATCGCAAGGTGCGGGGCCGGCTGACCGTCAACGCGGGTGACGCCGTCGTCCAGCTGCCGTTCATCGTCCGCATCTTCTGACGCGGGCGCCGCGATGACTGCCATCCTGGTGACCGGCGGCGCCGGTTACATCGGCAGCCACGTCGTCCGCCAGCTCGTCGAGCGCGGCGAGCGCGTGGTGGTGCTCGACAACCTGTCGAGCGGGTTCCGCAGCGCGGTGCTCGGGGCGCCACTCGTCGTCGGCGACACGGGCGACCGGGAACTCGTCTCGAGCGTGCTGGCGGAGCACGAGGTGGACACCGTCATGCACTTCGCGGCACACACGATCGTGCCGGAGTCGGTGGCCGATCCGCTCAAGTACTACGGCAACAACACCTGCGCGACGCGCTCGCTGCTCGAGTGCTGCGGACGCGCGGGCGTTCGGCACTTCGTATTCTCGTCGACGGCGGCCGTCTACGGCATCCCGCCCGACGGGACCGCCGACGAGTCCACGCCGACCGACCCGATCAACCCGTACGGCCGCTCGAAGTTGATGAGCGAGTGGATGCTGCGCGACCTGGGCGCCGCCTCGTCCCTGCGCTTCGTCGCACTGCGCTATTTCAACGTTGCGGGCAGCGATCCCGGCGGCCGCATCGGCCATACGGCCCCGCAGGCGACGCTGCTCGTCAAGGTGGCGGCACAGCAGGCCGCGGGCGTGCGCCCGTCGATCTCGGTCTTCGGCACGGATTACCCCACGCCGGACGGCACCGGCGTGCGCGACTACATCCACGTCGAGGATCTCGCGAGCGCGCACCTGAAGGCGCTCGACTACCTGCGGTCCGGCGGCGCCTCCGTGACGTTGAACTGCGGCTACGGCCACGGCTACAGCGTGCGCGAGGTCCTCGGCACCGTCGAACGGTTGAACGGCCGGCCGCTCAACGTGGTCGAGGCCCCACGCCGGGCCGGCGACCCGCCGACGCTGGTCGCGCGGGCGGACCGCATCCGCACGGTGCTCGGCTGGACGCCGGTCTTCGACGACCTCGACGTCATCGTGCGCACGCAGCTCGACTGGGAGCACCGACTCCAGCGCGAGCCCGGGTTGCAGCGCAACTGACGGCCGCGGCCCCGGCGCGCCTTCGGCTATAGTGCGCGCGTTCTTTCCCTGGCTGGACCCCGAGTGAAGTTCTCGAAGTCGAATCCGCTGGTCGCAAGCGCCCGCGCTGTGTCGGCCCTCGCAGTGTGCCTCGCTTTCGTCGGATGCGGCGGGGGCGGGGGTGGGAGCGGCGGAGGCGGGAGCGAGCCGCCTCCACCTCCCGCGCAGACGGTCACCGTGAGCGGACGCATCGCTTACCAGCGGGTGCCGTTCGCTGCGCTCGCGACCCCGACCGCCCGAGGCGGCCTCGACCACCCGGCGACGTTCGAGGCCCCGGCGAGGGAGGTCGTCGTCGAACTGCTGCAGTCCCCGGGGCTCGCGGTCCTGGCTACCACGACCACGGGCACCGACGGCCGGTATTCGTTCACGGCGCCCGCGAACTCGAACGTCGTCGTGCGGGCGAAGGCCCTTTCCCGCGTGACCGCGTCCGCGTCGCGGCCGGGATCCTGGGACGTGCGCGTCCTCGACAACACGAGCGGCGACGCGCTCTACACGCTCGACAGTTCCGTGATCGCGACCGGAGCGGCCGACGTCGTCCGCAACCTCACGGCAGCGACGGGCTGGAGCGGTGGATCAACCGGCAGCTATACGGGAGCACGCGCTGCGGCGCCATTCGCGATCCTCGACACGCTTTACGAGGCAACGCAACAGGTGCTGCGGGAGGGCGACGCGACCCTGGCGCTGCAGCCGCTCCGTGCCTACTGGAGCCCGCGGAACCGTCCGTTCGCGGGTGATGCGGCGTCGGGAGACATCGGTACGACGCTCTATCGCGACGTGGAAAACTACGGCAGCGAGTCCGGGATCTACGTGCTCGGCGACGCCACGGTCGATACGGACGAGTTCGACCGCCACGTGGTGGCCCACGAGTATTTCCACTTCCTCGAAGATGTGGTGGGACGCGAGGACGGCGTCGGCGGATCGCATTCGCTCGACGAACGGCTCGATCCCCGCGTCGCATTCAGCGAGGGGTATGCGAACGCGTATTCCGCGATGGTGACCGGTGATCCGCTGTACCGGGATTCCTTCGAGTCCGCGAGCGGCGGCGGCGACGGCCGGTTCAGCGTCGAGGGAGATCCGGTCACCGCACCGGGCTGGTACTCGGAGGGCTCTGTCCAGCGCATCGTCTGGGACCTCTACGATGCCGCGAACGATTCCGAGGACGTGGACGACGTCACGCTCGGCTTCCGGCCCCTGTTCGACGTCTTCCGGACCGAACTCGCCGAAGGCCCGGCGCTCACCATGCTGTTCCCGTTCGTCACAGCGCTGAAGCAGCGCCCCGGCGTGCCGGTCACGGCGATAGACGCGCGTGTCGAGGCGGAGCGGCTGCCGCGACCGCCGGAGCAGCCGGGGCCGTTCTTCGGCATCGATGCGGCCCGCATGGACGCCTACGCGACCGGCGAGAGCCACGGCAGCGTAGGCGCCGAGTCACTCGATCTCGTGCTGCCGGTCTACACGCCGCTCGCGCTCAACGCGCTGCCGGTCCGCGTGTGCAGCAGTTCTCAGCTCATCACGCCGTCCGGCGCGGCCGTCTCCGGCAGCTACAACAAGCTTGGCAACCGGCGCTTCCTGCGTTTCGACGTGCCGGGCCCGCGTGCCATCAGCATCGTCGTCGACTGCCCGGCGACGGACCCGACCTGCGTCGGCGGGCCGGTTCCGGACCCGGACCTCGTGCTGTGGCAGGCCGGCGTGCCGCAGGTTGCGGAAAGCGAGACGGCGTTCACCGAGCGCCTCGATGTGAACGTGCAGGCTGGCACGCATGTCCTCGAGGTCTACGAGTACAGTCACGTCGACCCGGCCGACACCGCTCGCCGCGGCCGTACCTGCCTGACCGTCACCATCACCGGCTGAGACAGCGATCATGCAACAGACATCCGCCTACCGGCGCCTGCGCACCAGCGTGTCCATCCTGGGCCTCGTCGCGCTCCTCGCGGGATGCGGCAAGGGAGACGAGGAGTCCGTCGCGACGACCCCCGCAACCGGGGCCACGCCCCCGCCCGCGGCGGCGCCGGCCGAGAATCCCGAGGACAAACGCCTCGCGAACGCCGTGATGACGGGCAAGACGGCCGCCGCGGTCGACCTCAAGTACGACGTGCTCGTGAAGCCTGCAGTCGCCCAGCCGTTCGAGATCGAGCTCACGCTGCTGCCGCGCGCGGCCGCCGACGTGCTCGAGGTCGAGATCACCGGGATCCCTGGCCTCACGGTCGCCGGCGGTGGCACTGCGCGGTTCGAAGGCGTGGCCCCTGGCGATCGCCACGTGCACCGTGTCGTGGTCGCGGCCGACGGTCCGGGCCTGTACTACGTCGGCGTGACGGCCCGCATGGCCACGAAGGTGCAGACGGACGTGCGCACGTTCTCGGTGCCCGTGGTCGTCGGCGCGGTGCCCGCAGCGGAGAAGCCGGCGCCGGTGCAGGATGCGACGGGACAGGCCGTGCAGCCGATGCCTGCAGCCGAGAGCGGCACGCCGGCCGAGCCGAAACCGCAGTAACGGGCGCTTCCAGCGGCGCCTGGGCATGTGGGTGCCCGGGCCGCCGTGTATACTCGCGCCCCCTTTTCCGGCGGCGCTCCCGTGACCACACTCGACACCACGCAACTGCGCAACGTTGCGATCATCGCCCATGTCGATCATGGCAAGACGACGCTCGTCGACCAGCTGCTGAAGCAGTCCGGCACCCTCGATGCGCGCAAGGTGACGCCCGATCGAGTCATGGACTCGAACGCGCTCGAGCGCGAGCGCGGCATCACGATCCTCGCGAAGAACACCGCGATCCGCTGGAAGAACTACCGGATCAACATCGTCGACACGCCCGGGCACGCCGATTTCGGCGGCGAGGTGGAGCGCGTCCTGTCGATGGTCGACTCCGTGCTGCTGCTCGTCGACGCGGTCGACGGTCCGATGCCGCAGACCCGCTTCGTCACGCAGAAGGCGTTCGCCCACGGCCTGCGGCCGATCGTCGTCATCAACAAGATCGACCGGCACGAGGCCCGCCCGAACTGGGTGCTCGACCAGACGTTCGACCTTTTCGACCGCCTCGGCGCGACGGAGGCCCAGCTCGACTTTCCGGTCGTGTATTCGTCCGCGATCCAGGGATTCGCATCGCTCGATCCGGCCCACCGCGGCGGCGACATGACGACGCTGTTCCAGGCCATCGTCGACCACTGCCCGCCGCCGGACGTCGATCTCCACGGTCCCCTGCAGCTGCAGGTTTCCCAGCTCGACTACTCGAGCTACGTGGGAGCCATCGGCATCGGCCGCATCAAGCGCGGGACGATCCGCCGCGGCATGAACGTCACGGTCGTCGACCGGCAGGGCCAGGCTCGCAGCGAGAAGGTGATCCAGGTGCTCGGCTTCCTCGGGCTCGAGCGCACCGAAGTGGACGAAGCGAGCGCGGGCGACATCGTCGCGTTCGCCGGCATCGAGCGCCCCGCGATCT
>Ga0105090_10001419_pt1 | contig 12903 bp, 14 predicted proteins | sample PPLLak3March2015_FD_79110 | JGI IMG/M metagenome (GOLD analysis project Ga0105090, IMG submission 79110) | Freshwater sediment microbial communities from Prairie Pothole Lake near Jamestown, North Dakota, USA - PPLs Lake P7 Core (1) Depth... | ecosystem: Environmental > Aquatic > Freshwater >... | reverse complement strand
TGGCGTTCGGCCTTCTGATGGCGGGTGTGATCCACGCGGCGGATGCACCGGCCGGGGCGAGCCCGGCCGCACCGCCGCTGTGCTCCGAGGCATGGAATCGGATGATCGACACGAAGGTGACCTCGGGCGACGGGCGGGGGCACGGGCCCGACATCGGTTCGGACGAGTGGAAGGGATCGATCGAGTTCCGGCTCGGCGTGCGCGGCAAGCCCGAGCTGCCGCCGCGCACGAGCGAAGACTGGTGCCGCACCATCGATGCGCTCGTCCGCGCGCGCGACGCCAAGGCTCAACCGAAAGCCACGACGGCGGCTGCGTCGGGCCCGACGTTCGACTGCCGCAAGGTCGAGTCGGGCAGCATCGAGGCGATGATCTGTGGCGATGCGGAGCTCGCCGCGCTCGACCGCAAGCTCGCCGGCGTTTATGCGGCCGCGACGGCGAAGGCGAAGAACGAACGCCCGCCCGTGCTGCGCGCGGAGCAGCGTGGCTGGATCAAGGGGCGCAACGACTGCTGGAAGAGCGCCGACCAGCGCAGCTGCGTACGCGACGAGTACGTGCGCCGCATCGCCGAGCTGCAGGCCCGGTATCGGTTGGTGCCCAGCCGCGGCCCGTTCCCGTTCGCGTGCGACGGTAATCCGGCCAACGAGATCGTCGTCCACTACTTCGCGACGGAGCCCTCGACGATGATCGCCGAGCGCGGTGACAGCGTCTCGCTGATGTTCCAGCAGCCGGCCGCCAGTGGCGCGAAGTACCAGGGCCGCAACGAATCCTTCTGGGAGCACCAGGGCGTGGCGACGATCGTCTGGGGCTACGGTGCGCCGGAGATGCGCTGCACGCTCAAGCAGTAGGCGACCGCAGGCGCCGGCCCACGCTGCAGTTTGTCTCTTCGCGCTTGGCCTCGCACACCGCCTCTCACACGGCCGTGCGCGGGGCTCCGCTTGAGGCCGCGCTCAGACCAGCGGCGCCGAGATTTTCTCCGACGCGAATGCGCGCTGCACGGCCGGGCGGGCAAGCATGCGCTGCAGGTAGGGCGCCAGATGCGGCAGGCTGCGCGCCGGACGCGAGAAGCTGCGGGTCCAGCGGCCGAGCATCAGCGCGTAGGGATCGACGGCGCTGAACTGCGCACCGAGCAGGAACTCACCGCCGTGCGACGCGAGCTGCCGGTCGAGCACGTCGAGCATGCCGCCCGCGCGCTCCTCGGCGCGCCGCTTCACCTGTGCGGCCGCGGCCGCGTCGCCGTCATCGACCATGCGCTCGGGATAGAAGAAGTGCATCATCATCGCCTGCAACGTATTGGTGCACCAGACCATCCACTGGTAGTAGTGCGCGCGCTGCGGCGTGCCCAGCGGTGGCGCGAAGTTGCGGTCCGCGAAGCGGTCCGCCAGGTGCAGCGCGATGGCGGCGGTTTCATACAGCACGAAGTCGCCGTCGACCAGCACCGGGATCTGGCCATTCGGGTTGAGCTTCAGGTACTCCGGCTTTTTGTGTGCGGCGTTGGCCCGGTCCACCAGCAGCAGTTCAAACGGAGTGCCGATCTCCTCGAGCAGGATGTGCGGCACGAGGTTGGCGCTGCCGGGGCTGTAGTAGAGCTGGATCATCGTGAGGCCTGCATCGTTCGTCGCGAGGCGCAAAGCGTAGACGATGCCGCGGGCGGCGGGAGGCGGGCGACAATCGCGGTTCATACCGGAGAGGAGCGGCACGATGGTCCTGGAACTGGCCGAAATCACCATACGTCCTGGCGAGCAGGCTCAGTTCGACGCTGCCCTTGCGAGCGGTGTTGCCGAGGTGATCTCGCACGCACGGGGCTTTCGGCGCGCTACGGTGCACAAGGGGATCGAGTCACCCGAGCGGTATGTGCTGCAGATCGAGTGGGACACGCTCGAGAACCATACCGTCGACTTTCGCGGCTCGCCCGCTTTCGCTCAGTGGCGGGCCATCGTCGGGCCGTTCTTCGCGCAGCCACCGCGCGTCGAACACTTCACGTCCGTGGCCGCGGCATAGCTACTGCGGGCTCAATGGCATCCGGAGGAGACCCGACGCGATACTGTCTAGCTTCCGTACATCGACCAGGGTCGCAGCCATGAACGTCGAAGCAGAGCAGGTGAGGTCCATGGTCGTGTCGTTTGCCGACGCCTGGAACCGGCATGACATGGAGGCCCTGGCCGGCCTCTTTGCCGAAGACGCCCAGTTCGTCAACGTTGTCGGCCTGTGGTGGCGGGGGCGAGACGAGATTCGGGGCGCGCACGAGTTCACTCACCGGACGCTGTTCAAGTTGAGCCACTTGACGGTCGCGGACATCGACGTTCGCTTTCCGACGGCGGACATCGCAATCGCTCGTTGCCGCTGGGTGCTCGACGGACATGTCAGCCCGGAAGGCGCGGCGCTGCCCGACCGGCACGGCATCCTTGCCAGTGTCGTGCAGCGGGATGGACAACAGTGGCGCATCATCGACTCGCAGAATACGGACGTGATTGAAGGCGTCCTGTCGCGTCCGCAGTGACCGCTGTCCGCGCGCCAAGGAGCCGTGTTCGTCACGAGCGGAGGCGCCGTCAGTTACTGCGGGATCAGTTTCAGTACTGAGCGCACTGCGGGTCGACGGCGCCCACTGCACTCCGCGCCAGCCTCTGGGCCGATGCGACGGCGCAGAATTCCGTGCATGCGCATCCTGGTCCTTGGCGGTACCCGGTTTGTCGGGCGCCACATCGTCGAAGCCCTGGTGGCGGCCGGCCACGCGGTCAGCATCTTGACGCGGGGCTGGTCGCCCGACGCATTACCTTCGACAGTCGAACGCCTGCGGGGCGACCGCAACCTGGGTAACGCGGGCCTGACAGCGCTGCAGGGCCGGAGCTGGGGAGCCTGCGTCGACGTCAGCGGCTATACGCCGCGGCAGGTGCGAGCAAGCGCGGAGCTGCTGCGTGCCGTTGTCAGGCGGTACGTCTTCGTCAGCGCCGTCATGGTCTACGGAAACGGCACGGTCCGGCCGGTGCGCGAGACCCACGCCCGCGTGCCCGCGGCCGGGGAGCACGTCACCGACGTCAACGGCGAGACCTACGGCGCGCTCAAGGTCGCCTGCGAAGACATCGTGCAGGAAATCTATGGAGATCGATGCACGCTTCTGAGGCCCCAGGTCATCGCCGGTCCGCACGACCCGTCGGGCCGGTTCACCTACTGGGTGGCGCGTGCGGGCCAGGCGGGCGCGATGCTGGCGCCCGGCGACGGATCGGATCACCTGCAGTTCATCGATGCACGCGACGTTGCCCGGTTCGTCAGTGCCGTCGTCGAACGCGACCTCGATGGCAGCTTCAATCTCGCCGGGCGCAGGCTGACGTGGCGCGAGTTCATCCGTTCGCTCGGCGCGACGAACATTGTCTGGGTGCCCGCGCTGATACTGCAATCGGCCGGCCTGACGTTCATGGAGCTGCCGCTCTACCGACCGGAGCGCGGCACGTACAGCGGACTGATGGAGGTCAGCAATGAGCTGGCGCGTGCCGCGGGACTACGCCTCACCGACCTCGACGCGACCATCGCGGATACGCGGGCGTGGCTGGCGGGACAGGAGCTGACGCTTGCGCTGTCACCGGAACGGGAACGCGAACTGATCGCACGCGCTCGCGGCAAGGCGTACTGACGAGCGTTCAGTCGGCAGGAAGGCCGACAGAGACGCGACTTACCAGCGCCGTACGCGGCCGGTGTCGATGTGTACGAACTGGCTCGGGTAGTAACCAACACCTCCGGCCTTGAGCGACACGGCGGCGTCGCGCAGGTCGGCGAGCGACACGCCAGGCAGGCGCACGTCGATCGCGCGGCCTTCCATGTGCAGACTGTGCTTGGCCACGCCGCCGCCGCGCGTCTCACGCAGCGTTGCATTCGTCGTCGGACAGCGGTAGCCGGAAATCACTTCGAACGGCCGTGCGCTGCCGACGAGCACCTGAACCTGGTGCAGCAGGTCGAAGAGCCGTGGGTCGATCGCACCAATCTCGCCGCTGTAGTGATCTCGCAGGAACCGGTTCAATGACTTGAGCGCATCCGGCACATAGGTGTCGGAGACGGCGTAGACGAGCTGGATGCGCTCGTGCGTATGCGTGTGGACGAATGACAGTGCGCGGCCGTCGGGCACGCTGGCGCGCGCACCAGCCAGCGGCAGCAGGCTGCTGGCGGCCAGTCCGACCGAGTGGCCGAGGAAGCGCCGACGCGCGATGTGGCGGGGATGATTCATGATGCAGGAGCGAGTTTCAGGGGCGAGTGATCAACGGCGGTCGCGGCTGGCGCAGGGCTGCGTCCAGGGCGCGGTCGTGGCCGTAAATGTCGTCGAAGAAATGGATGCGACCGTCCTTGACGATAGCAGTCGCATAGGCAATCACGACCGGAATTGGGTCGGCAAGGCGTACCGTGCTCGGGCTAGTCCCTGTCATCGCCTGGCGAATCCGGGCCTCGGTCCAGTCCGGCAGACCCTGCAGCGCGAAGACGGCCAGCGCCACCGGCTGCTCGATGCGGATGCAGCCGTGGCTGAAGTCGCGCCGGTCGCGCTCGAAGAGCTGCACCGCCGGCGTGTGGTGCAGGTAGATGTTCTCGCGGTTGGGAAAGACGAACTTGATGTCGCCGAGCGCGTTGCGCGGCCCCGGTCGCTGCCGGATTCGCGCGCGGCCGGCAGTGACCGCGTCCAGCATCCCGGGCGTCAAGGATTCGACGACCTGGCCCTGCGCGGTCACGAACTCGAAGCCTTCGCGATCGAAGTAAGCGGGGTCGCGCCGCAGCCGGGGCATGACTTCACCGCGAGCGATGGACGGCGGTACGTTCCAGTACGGCTGGAACTCGATGAAGCGCATCTGCTCTTCGAGGAGCGGCGTGCGCGTGTCCATCGACTTGCCTACGATGATCTTCATCGTTTCGCGCACGAGGATCCGGTCGCCCTGCACCTCGTAGGCGCGCAGCACGAACTCCGGAACATTGATGACGATCATGCGCGGGCCGTGCAGCAGCGGCGTCCAGCGCAGGCGATCGAGCGAGAGCACGATCTGGCGCGCCCGCGCGGCCGGCGGCACCTCCAGCTGCGCCAGCGTTGCCTTGCCGACCATGCCATCGGCTTTCAGGCCGTGGCGACGCTGGAACGAGATGACAGCATCTAGCACCGCGCCGTCGTAGGTCACCGTGGGTGCGCCATCCGGCGCCAGGTCACCGAGCGCGATCAGGCGCTCGCGCAGCCGCACCAGCCCGGCGTAGGGCTGGCCGGGCTCCAGCTTGGGCGGACTCCCTCGAGTTCCAGCGGGCAGCGCCGGCAGCGGCGTATTCCACGCGGGATCGTCGGCCAGCGCGCGGTAGCGCGCCAGTTCGGTCCGCAACTGTTCGTACTGCCATAGGCGGGGTGCCGCTTCACTGGCCGCCTCGCGCAGTCGTCCGCGGGCCAGCGCGTCCTGCAGGTACGCGGCCGGATCAAACGGATTTCGATTCGGTGCGGTGCGGCCGTACGGCAACTGTTGCGCGCTGATGCGACCGCCATGCACGTCGGCCAGGTAACGCTCCATCGCCGCGGTCAGCCTCTGCTCTAGATAGGCGATCGTTGCCGCATCGAGCGGCTCCTGCGTCGCGCGCTGCAACGACCGCACCAGCACGTCCGCGTCGTAGTCCTGCGGTTCCAGCCCGTGGCCGGCAGACGCTGCCAGGATTCCCACCGCCTGCAGCGCCGACGCTGTCGGCCGCGCACCGTCGAACCAGGCCAGTCGCTCGCTCGCCCAGGGTGCGTCGCCGCGCAACACTGCGGCGAACAGCGCGCACAGCGCGACAAACGCGATCAACGGTGTTCTTTCAGTGCGCCGCATGCCTCCATTGTTGAACATGCGAGTGCGGATGCGATGACCCTGCGCATCCTTCGATCACCGGCTTAGGGGCCGGCGACGTGCGGCCGTGTGCCGCGCGCCGTTCAGTGACCCAGCACTCGCGGTCGGGCGGTCAACAGTCCGCGGCCGCGCGCGATCCACGTCGCGATGCTGCTCCAGAACCGGTTCACGACATGCTCCGCCGCCTCCCGACGCAGCCTCGCGGCCCGCGCACGCATGAAATCAATGATCTCTTGCTCGCGGTTCACGCGCGCCTCGGCCGCCGGCACGACGTGCACGAGAGCCGACCCGCTGATCGCGCTGGCGAGGATCAGCTCGGTGCCTTTCACGTCGAAGCGCTCCCCGGCCGCGAGGACCACGTCATCGCGGAGGCGTTCCTGCGTGATCCAGACCTTGCCGCGCAGTGCGAATATGGCTGCGCCGACGGGCAATTGCATTGGCAGTGGCGTGTCGTCCAGGCTCAACGTGACGTCGGCATCGAAAATTTGCAGGTTCCGGTTCATCATCTGCCCCTCGGTTGTCTGATGGGACGAACTGTCGCTCCGGTACCGCAGGACGACAAACGACTTTCCGGGATGAAACGCATGAGCAACGGGAATGCCTAGGCAGCGCGACCTGCCGCTTTCGCTCGATCTGCTGCGGGGCTTCGAGGCCGCGGCCCGCCTGCTGTCCTTTACCTCGGCGGCCTCCGAACTTTTCATCACCCAGTCGGCTGTCAGCCGGCAGGTGCAGCAGCTCGAAGAGCAGTTGGGCGTCAAGCTCTTCGAGCGGCGCACGCGCGCGCTGGTATTGACCGAAGCCGGCGCGCTCTACTTCCGCGAAGTGTCGAAGGCGCTCCATCTGTTGCGGGAGGCGACGGCGACCGTGCGCGCCCGCACCACGCCGGTGGTGCGCGTGACGACGACGGTGACGTTCGCGGCGCTGTGGCTCGTGCCACGGCTGGCGGCTTTCCAGGCCCAGCATGAAGACATCTCGGTGCATGTGGTCGCGGACAACATGGTGCGTGATCTTGAACGGCACTCGCTCGACGTGGCGATCCGCTATTGCCCGGCGGAGCTGGTCGGGGCCGATGCAATCCGGCTTTTTGGCGAAAGCGTCACGCCGGTCTGCAGTCCCGCGTTCCTGAAGAAGCATCGCGTTCGCCGGCCCGAGGACCTGATGGCGTTGCCGTTGATCGAGCTCGAGGACCAGGCCTCCAACACACTCTGGTTGTCGTGGAAGGTCTGGTGCGAGGCCATGAAGCTCGAGCCGCAACGTGACCGCCGCGGGCTCGTCTTCAGTCACTACGACCAGGTGATCCAGGCCGCCATTGCCGGACAGGGCGTGGCGCTGGGCCGCTTCCCGCTGGTCCGGCAGATGCTCGACGATGGCCGCCTCGTCGTTCCGCTGAAGAGCAAGCAATACTCGACGCCGCAACAGCGCGCCTACTGGCTGATGGTGACGCCTACATCGGCGGCGCGGCACGAGGTGACGACGTTCACGCGCTGGCTGCGCGACCAGGTGGCAGTGGGCGAGTCCGGCGACAGCGATTCGTAGTCATCGAAGCGCTCACGGTGCCAGGTCGCTCTGACCCGCAGTGCACTCGCAAGGGACTGCGGGGCTCCTCGGCGCTGCAGGCACGCCGCTTCCGTCAGGTTGACACTTCCACGATCCCGCGGTGGTGCCCGGACCTAGCTGCGTGCGCTGCCCGGGGGTCCGGCATCGTCCGCACCGCTCATTACGGCGCCTTAGGGGTTTTTTAGGGAACGCTGAGCAAAGAATTACGAACGCCCGCGCGGCGCGCTCGCTACTGTGCACGCCGTGGATTGCTTCATTTTCCCGAACGCGCCGCGGACGCGAAGTCCGTCGCTCATGCAGACCCACCGAACCTTGAACGACCTGGATCATGAAGGCGTCAGTCCTGTTCTGCGCACTGGTGGCCGCCGCCGCGATGACCGCGGCCGGCGCCGTGCAGCCGGCCGCTCCGGCACCGCTGCCGCGCCTGCTGAGTGAGACGGGACTTTTCGAGGCAGATTCAGGGACCGTCCGCGCCGATGTCATCGCATTTGCGCCGCAGTACCCGCTGTGGTCGGACGGCACGCGCAAGCAGCGCTGGATTCGTCTGCCTGCGGGGCGTGCGATCGATGCCTCGCAGCCGGATGCATGGCAGTTTCCGGTCGGCACGCGGCTTTGGAAGGAGTTCAGCTTCGGCCGCCGGATAGAGACCCGCTTCATCGAGCGGCTGGCCGATGGATCGTGGCGCTTCGCGAGCTATGCGTGGAATGACGACGGCACCGACGCCGTGCTGGTGCCGGAGGATGGTGCCGTCGTTGCTGCCGCGGACGCGCCGGGCGGGCGCTACTCCGTGCCATCACGCAACGACTGCCTCGCCTGCCACGAAGGCCCGGCCGTGCCGGTGCTCGGCTTCAGTGCCCTGCAGCTTTCGCCGGACCGCGACCCGCTGGCGCCCCACGCCGATCCCGCACGGCGCGACTACGCCGACCTGCGCAGTCTGGTGGCCCAGGGCCGGCTCGTGAACCTGCCACCGCAGCTGCTGGCCACACCGCCACGCATTCGGGCGCGCACGCCGACCGAGCGCGCTGCGCTCGGCTACCTGCATGCCAACTGCGGTCATTGCCACAACGCCGCCGGCGCGCTCGACGGCCTGCAGCTCGCGCTGGCCCAGTACGCGGACTCCGGCAACGACAGTGTCGAGCAGACCCTGCGTTCGCTGCTCGGCCACTCGAGCCGATTCCGTCCCCAGGGCGCTGCCAGTGCGCAGCGCGTTGCACGCGACGGCAGTGGCCACATGCTGACGCTCCGCATGAAGACCGCAAACCCGCTCGCCCGCATGCCGCCGCTCGGCGTCCAGGTGGTGGACACCGAGGGTGTGGCCCTCGTGGAACGCTGGATCGCCAGTGACCTTCAACGCCCGTATGACCTTCAACTTTCAAGAGGAGACCTCAGATGAAGCGCATTCCAATCGAATATGCAGTTCTCGCCATCGCCGTCGCAGCGACCGTCGCTGTCGTGGCGCCGGCCCGTGCCCAGACGCCGTCCAAGACGACGGACAGCACCGCCGAGAAGATCGCGCGGGGCAAGTACATCGTCACGACATCCGGTTGCAACGACTGCCACACGCCGTGGGTCATGGGTCCGAAGGGTCCCGAGCCCGACATGAGCCGCATGCTGTCCGGTCATCCGGAGAGTGCGGTACTGCCGCCGCCACCGGCCGTGCAGGGGCCGTGGGTCATGACGGCATCCGCGACCAACACCGCGTGGGCCGGCCCGTGGGGCGTGAGCTTCACCGCCAACCTGACGCCGGATGCCGAAACCGGACTCGGCAAGTGGACGCAGCGCAACTTCAACGAGACGATCCGTACCGGGCGCCACATGGGGCGCGGCCGCCCCATCCTGCCGCCGATGCCGATCCTGATGTACAAGAACTTCACCGATGCCGACATGGAAGCGATCTTCACGTACCTGCAGTCGATTCCGGCCGTGAAGAATCGGGTGCCGGAGCCGCTGCCGCCGGTCACGCCCGTCGCTGCGAAGTAGCGGGGGCGTCCGCGGCGGCACACGAGCTGACGCGTTGCCGTCAGCGCGCCGGCGCCGCGCGCTGGAAGCTCTCTTCGGCGCGCTGCTGCAGCAGCGCGCGCTCGCGAATGTTGCGCGTCATCGAAGCCGCACGTTCAAACTCGGTCTGGGCCTCGCGGTAGCGGCCGAGCCTGAACAGCAGGTCGCCGCGCACGCTCGGCAGCAGGTGATAGTCCCTGAGTTGCGGCGCGTGGCGCTGCTCGTCCGCCACGTCGAGGCGGCGCGCTGCGCGATTGCGTCGTGCAGCGCGCGACCTTCGAAGTAGGACTACGGTTGCACGCCCATGGCATGTCCTTGCTCGTCTGCTTCAGCGGGCCGCGGCCTGCATGGCCGCGAGATCGAGCTTCTTCATGTCCATGATGGCTGCCATTACGCGTTCCGAGTTCGGGCCCGTCAGGAGCTGCCCGACGATACTGGGCACAACCTGCCACGACAGCCCGTAGCGGTCCTTCAGCCAGCCGCATTGCTGGGCGCTCGGGTCGCCCCCGGCGCCGAGCGCGTTCCAGTAGTGGTCGATCTCGTCCTGCGTATCGCAATGGACGACGAGCGAGATCGCCTCGGTGAATCGGAACACCGGCCCGCCGTTGAGGCCCATCATGGCCTGGCCGTCGAGCTCGAAGGTCACCACCATGACCGAGCCGGCCGGTCGCCGATGGTGCTCGAAGCCGGCTTCGCCGTAGCGCGAGACCGTCTTGATGCGCGAGTTCGGGAAAATGGAGACATAGAAACTCGCGGCCGGCTCGGCTTCGCTGTCGAACCACAGGCAAGGCATGATGCGTTGCAGTCGGGGCATGTCGGATCTCCTGCGCTGCGTTGCGGTTACTTGCGGGTCTGGGCCTGCCGCTCGACCTGTGCCCGCAGGCGATCTTCCTGTGACCGTAACTCCGGCGTGAACTCGGCGCCGAAATCCTCCGCTTCGAACACCGGGCGGATTTCGATTTCAGACTCGGTCGGCATCGGGTTCGGGCAGCGCCGGACCCACTCGATTGCTTCCTCCATTGACTTCACCTGCCAGAGCCAGAACCCGGCGACCAGTTCCTTGGTTTCGGCAAACGGGCCGTCGAGGACGGTGCGCTGACGACCACTGAAGCGCACCCGCTTGCCCTTCGCGCTCGGGTGAAGGCCCTCGCCCGCCAGCATCACGCCGGCCTTGACCAGCTCCTCGTTGAAGGCACCCATGGCTGCCAGCAGCTCCTCGCTCGGCATCGCGCCGGCCTCGGAGTCGGCGGTCGCCTTCACCATCACCATCACTCGCATCACGGATCTCCTCGTTCGGCACCAGCAGACTGCCGGCTTCAGAGGTACGTCGAACGGCCGGGCGCGGAATCGACATCCGGCGCCGGACTCTCTAAGCGTGTCGGGCCTAGCGACCCGGCCGGACCTCAGCCCGGCAGCATTCCCAGCACGGCCGCGACCGGCAGCGCCGAGCGCGGGGCAAACGGCATGCGCCACAAGCCGCCGTGGAAGGCGGCATCCGTCACCAACTGCAGCGGATGATCGAGCGGCACGTCCGGATTGGCAATCGCCAAAGGATGTCGCAGGTCGTGCACCAGCAGCGCCGCCATCAGCGCGGCGGCGGTCGCGGGCTCGAAGCCATGCGCCCCGAAGCGGTCGGCCGACCGATACACGGCCGCGATCAGGCGGTTCTTCGTCACCGATCTCGTCAGCGCCGGCGGCGCGATCCGGTACGACACGCGCGTTCCCGTCGAACGTGCGACCAGCGCCCGCCACAGCTGCAGCCGCTTCGCCAGCAGGTAGTTCGGACCCTGCTGTACGACGAGCGCATCGACGATGCCGCCGAGAGCTTCGTCGTTCACGGTCTCGCTCGCTCGCCACTCGCCATTGCGGGCGAAGGCCCGGCCGGCGGTGAAAGCACCGGCCAGCTTTGCCGCCACGCCCCGCTCGGCATGGCGCGCGTGCGCCATTTTCAGCGCGCCGGCCGGGACCGCACAGGCATCGGTCGGTGTGGCGAGCATCGCCAGCATGATGTCGCGGCGCTGCGCGGCGAGCCGGGCCTGGATGGAATCCATCGCTGCCGACACGCGGACATGCAGGGCGCTATCGAGGTAAGCGTAGGCGCCGACGGTGAGCGGGCCGTCGGCCGCCGCGAGCCACTCGGCGATCTCCGGCGTGTCGACGATCAGGTCCGCGCCGGCCTGACGCGTCAATTCGTCGGCTGCGGCGCCCGGTCCGGGATCAACCCGGAAGGGCGCCCTCAGCGTGCCGTTGCCGTCATGCGCCAGCCGCAGCAGGCGATGCCAGATGTCCTGTCGCGGCAGGTCGACGGCGTAGACCGTCGCGCGCCATTGCAGCAGCCATGGCAGTGGCGACATCTCGGCGTGGGCACCGAGCAGCGCGATGCGCTGGTCCGAGAGGTCGAGCCACTCGGGATGAGTCTGCACGCGTGCGATGGCCGCGGCGAACGACGGCTCGAACAGCCCGTCGTCCAGCCAGCGATCCAGCTGGCGCCGCAGCGCATCACCCGTCAGGAGTTGGCCGTGCAGCGGGACCGCCAACGGGGCCGGGCCGGACGTGCTGCTGCCGATGACACTGCGTGTCGTGAACGTCGCGCGAGGCGCGGCCATCGCGGCATCGAGCGACGTCTCACTGCCGTCTCGCGCAAAGCGCAGCCGCTCGCGCATTGAGTTCAGCCCGGCAACCGCGATGTCCTGCGCGACCGACGCCGAAGCAAGTGCGGCTTCGGTCAGGCGCCGCGCATGCACGATGTACCGGTGGCGCCAGTCGCGCTCCTGCTCGGCCGCTGCGGCCGCCGTGGGACTGGCCACGCGCAGCGCGTCGGCGAACACGGCGCGTCCGAGTTCCAAGGTGCCGCGACGACCGTCGCTCGCGCGCGGAAAGACCACGCCGTTGTCTTCACCGGCGCCGGCACCTTTGGCGTTCACTGCAGGCAGAAGGGCTCCCCAGCGTCGGATTCCACAAGGGGCCGATTCTGGATGAAGTCGGCAGCGGCGGGGAACGGCCGCCGCGCTGTCAGTCCGTGGCTTCGCGCTCGATCAACGTGCGCTTGCGCTCGACGCCCCAGCGATAGCCCGCGAGCGCGCCGTCGTTGCGCACGACGCGATGGCACGGAATCGCAACCGCCAGACGATTGGAGGCGACCGCCTGTGCAACGGCGCGCGTCGAGCGCGGCGCGCCAATGCGCGCTGCCACGTCGGAGTAGCTGACCGTGCGGCCGGCCGGGATCTCGCGCAGGGCCTGCCATACGCGTTGCTGGAATGCCGTGCCGCGAATGTCGAGCGGCAGGTCGAGTCCGAGCTTGGGGTGTTCGACGAATCCGACCACGGCGGCGACCACGCGCTCGAACGCGCGGTCGCCGCCGATCAGGCGGGCGCGCGGAAAACGATCCTGCAGGTCGCGCGCGAGCGCATCCGGATCGTCGCCGAGGAGGATTGCGCAGACACCCTTGTCGGTGGCGGCCACGAGGATCGATCCGAGCGAACACTCGCCGATGGCGAAGCGGATCGCGGTATCGGTG